>Ga0209284_10001974_pt1 | contig 29479 bp, 22 predicted proteins | sample FRY03_FD_187211 | JGI IMG/M metagenome (GOLD analysis project Ga0209284, IMG submission 187211) | Freshwater microbial communities from Lake Fryxell liftoff mats and glacier meltwater in Antarctica - FRY-03 (SPAdes) (version 2) | ecosystem: Environmental > Aquatic > Freshwater > Ice > Glacier...
AATTGTTTATGATCAAATGTGCTGATCTAAGAAGATTTGGTCGTCGGATCTGCGGTTCGTTGTTGTCAAAGTTAGGTTGCATCGGGCCGCAATATTGATCAAGATAGCTTTTGCAAATGAATACCTGTTCAGTTCTGAGGACGGAAATTTATGACTTCGACTAATAGCCTGTTGCCATCAACTCTGCCACGCGATCTTACTGCCGGGGTGGTCGTGTTCCTCGTTGCGATTCCCTTGTGTCTGGGAATAGCGCTAGCGTCGAATGCGCCGTTGTTTTCGGGTCTGTTGGCTGGGATCATTGGCGGCATTTTGGTGGGGATGTTGAGCGGATCGCACACCAGCGTCAGCGGGCCGGCCGCTGGATTGGCTGCAGTGGTGGTGGCCCAGATCGCCGCACTGGGGTCATTTCAGGCGTTCCTGCTCGCCGTAGTCATCGCGGGCCTGATCCAGATTATATTGGGGATTGCACGGGCAGGGTTCCTTGCGGTCTTCTTCCCCTCCAGCGTGGTCAAGGGCCTGCTCGCCGCAATCGGCGTACTCTTAATCTTAAAACAACTCCCCCATGTACTGGGCCACGATGCCGACCCAGAAGGTGATATGGCCTTCCTGCAACCAGATGGCAAGAACACTTTTTCGGAAATCTGGGAACTGCTCAGCGATATCGAACCAGGCGCGGCACTGATCGGCATCCTGTCGCTTGTGGTGTTGGTCGTTTGGGGCAAGTGGAATCGGTTGAAGCATTCGGCGCTCCCCGCTCCGTTGGCCGTGGTGCTGCTGGGCATTGGGATCAGCCTAGTGTTCCGCAAACTAGGCGAGCCTTGGCTCATCGCCCCGAGTCACCTCGTGCAGGTACCGGTGGCGGATAGCCTGGCCGGGTTTTTGCAGTCGCCTGATTTTTCCCAGTGGTCGAACCCGGCGGTCTATGGCGCGGCCGCAACGATTGCCGCTGTGGCCTCTCTGGAGACGCTGCTGAACCTACAAGCGGTGGACAAAATCGACCCCCAGCAGCGCACCTCACCCCCGAGTAGGGAACTGGTGGCTCAGGGGGTTGGGAATATGGTATCTGGCCTCATTGGCGGACTCCCGATCACCTCGGTGATCGTCCGCAGTTCCGTGAATGTCAACGCAGGGGGTAAGACGAAGCTGGTGGCGATCTTCCACGGCATCTTGCTGCTGGTCAGCGTCATGCTCCTGCCCGTGTGGCTAAACCTGATCCCGCTGTCCTGCCTAGCGGCGATACTTCTGGTCACGGGGATTAAACTGGCCAGCCCGGCACTGGTGAAGCAGATGTGGAATGCGGGGCGCTACCAGTTCGCCCCGTTCGCGCTGACAGTGGTGGCCATTGTCCTGACCGACATATTAATCGGCATCCTGATTGGGCTCGCAGTCAGCATCAGTTTTATTCTCTGGAAAAATGCGCGGCGGCCGATCCGATGCTTCGTGGAAAAGCACCTAGGCGGCGATGTCGTACATATCGAACTCGCCAATCAGGTCAGCTTTCTCAACCGGGCCGCCCTGGCGCAGGTTCTCGATGAGGTGCCCCGCGGTGGCCATGTCCTGATCGATGCTCAGAGTACCGACTACATCGACCCAGACATACTCGACCTGATACGCGACTTCAAGGATCAAACTGCACCCGCCCGCGGCGTGGAGGTTAGCTTACTCGGGCTTTGGCGCAAGTATCGACTCGAGGACCAGACCAAGTATGTGGACTATTCCACCCGCAAGCTTCAGACCGCACTTACCCCAGAGCAGGTGTTACAGATCCTGAAAGACGGCCACGAGCGGTTCCGCACCGGTCACCGTCTGACCCGCGACCTCGGTCGCCAAGTGAACGCCACGGCCGATGGGCAGCACCCCCTGGCTGTTGTGCTTAGTTGCATCGACTCCCGCACCCCTGCCGAACTGATCTTTGATCTGGGTATGGGAGACATCTTCAGCGTCCGCATCGCTGGGAATGTAACGAGTAGAAAGGTACTGGGAAGCTTGGAATTCGGGTGTGCCGTGGCCGGGGCCAAACTCATTCTCGTCATGGGTCACACTCGGTGTGGGGCCGTGACTGCTGCTGTCAATCTCTTTGGATCGACCCAGACTGCCTCCGAGGCCACGGGCTGCCAGCACCTCGACCACATCATTCTCGACATTCAGCAATCGATCGACCCACTCGTTTGCCAAGGCGTAGAGCAACAGCCGGCGTCCGAGAAGGAGTCGCTCGTCAATGCCGTGGCCCGTCGCAATGTGGAGCGTGTGGTCGAAGCGGTCCTCAAGCAGAGCCGGACGCTCAACGCCCTCGTCCAAGATGGGCGCATCAAGATCGTCGGCGCGATGTACGATGTCGTCACCGGCAACATCGAATTCCTAGCAGCTTCGGCAGATAGCCCTGTTGAGGTGGGCGGTGGCAAGTAGAGTTCTTGGGGTACCGGTTTTTGTGCTAAACCTGCCATTGCAGATGCTGACCACGGGCTTACGCCCATGGCTACAGCATATCGTCCCGCTGGGACTGAATCGCAGAGGCGAATGACGCGGCTCGCTTCGGCAGTCCCAGCGAACGCGGTGGGTGGGCTTTGGGAAAGTTTTGCAAGGTATTCAAAGCCCATGGACTGCGTTCCATAGGACTGCTTACTAGGTTTTGAAAGAAAAGCGTAAAGTTAAAGTTAAAGTTAAAGTAAAAGCAAAACAGCTGGGCTTGCGAAGCGAAGGGCCCTTTTCCCAGAGGGAAGAGGGTTGAGAGTTGGGGGAAGAAAAGTAAAAGAGTAAAAGAGAAAGGTTAGGCATGTGGGTAGAAGATTTAAAAAGCTGCGATTGGGGATGCGATCCTTGGGTTTGTGGGTTGTGCTATGGCAACCCACAGCCCTATCTCGCCCTTGCTTTTTGTGGGTGGGATGCTAGTTTATAAGGTGAGTTAATTATTCGGCAGGGATGATAGTGCAGCAAATTTCCAATACAGAGTCTTTTGAACTGCCTACCCATCAGGGAACTCTTGTATACCGTCATAATACCACTGTAAATTCAGTCTTTATTGCGACTAGCAATTCGCTCACGCCTTCATTGGTACGGCAGAGATGGGCTACCAAGTCGGGCGTAAAAAAGATGTTTACTGCGCCAAAAGGCGTATCGGAATGTTCTGGTAACCGTACCTCTGGCTCGGCTAAAATCTTCTCTGGCCGATTGCAACTTTTGGACACTATTTCGAATAACGGCAAATCTATGGAGTCTGACCTTTGAATACTGATCTCGATCCACCACAGATTCCTACCGACGCAGCAGGAGAGGCACCGGGCGCAGATTCGCTCGCCATCGAGGCAAACCGCAGGCGCACATTTGCAATCATCTCGCACCCAGATGCTGGCAAGACCACCCTTACCGAGAAATTCCTGCTATATGCAGGCTGCATTGATGTTGCAGGAACGGTACGAGGCCGAAAGACTCGTAAAACAGTAACCTCAGACTTTATGGAACTGGAACAGCAACGGGGCATCTCCATTTCTTCGACCGTGCTGAGTTTCGCCTACAAGGGCTACATCATCAATTTGCTAGATACCCCGGGCCACCAGGATTTTAGCGAAGATACCTACCGGACGCTCGCAGCAGCAGATTGTGCTGTTATGGTTATAGATGCGGCCAAAGGCATAGAAACCCAGACTCGTAAATTGTTTAAGGTGTGCGCAGTTCGGGAAATTCCCATCCTGACCTTTATCAACAAGATGGACCGACCTAGTCGAAACCCGCTTGCCTTGCTGGGCGAAATCGAGGAGGTACTGGGTATTGTTGCGGTACCTGTAAACTGGCCGATAGGCAATGGGCCAGAGTTCTGTGGTGTTTACGATCGGTTGCAAAAAGAGGTGGTGCTGTTCGAACCAACCGACAGTGGCTCGCTGCAAGTGCCAATCCGTAGAGTGAAACTTGAAGAACTTAAACAACATATGGATCCATCATTAGCGCAACGGTGCCAAGAAGATATGGAGCTTCTCGATGGGGCGGCCCCCGCATTTGATCATGATGCATTCCTCGCAGGTAAGATGACACCCGTTTTTTTTGGCAGCGCAATGAACAACTTTGGGATGGAAGCGTTCCTTTCCGCCTTCTTGTCGTTAGCCCCGCCTCCGGGTTTGCGCCGTAGCGATACCGGCATGGTCCCGCCTAACCGGCCCGACTTTGCAGGAATCGTATTTAAGATTCAGGCCAACATGGATCCGATGCACCGAGATAAAATTGCATTCGTGCGAGTCTGCTCGGGAATATTTACCAAGGATACTCGCCCCAAGAATGCACGCACCGGAGAACGAGTGCGCATCAAAGGCGCTCATAAAGTCTTCGCCCGCGAACGAGAAGAAGTTGGTGCAGCATTCCCCGGTGATATCGTGGGGCTAGCCATCACCGGCGGGTTGCGACTTGGCGACACGATCCACGAAGGCAAGCCACTTAACTTCGAGGGGTTGCCGCAATTCAGCCCCGAATGCTTCGCAGTCATTCGCTGCCTAGATACCTCGCGCAGGAAGCAGATGGCAGATGGATTAGAGCAACTTGCAGATGAGGGGGCGATTCAAGTTTTTGAAGATCAATCCAATGTACGCGAACCGATCTTAGCAGCGGTTGGCGTTCTCCAGTTTGATGTCGTCAAGTCTCGTCTCGATGTGGAATACGGGGTCAAAGCGGAGATAGAACCGCTGCGTTACAAAGCTGCGGCTTGGGTTAAAGGTGAAAAGCCAAATATCGACAAACTCTCATTGACCAACAGTTCACGACTCGTTGAGGACCACCGTAGAAGAACCGTAGTTCTTTCTGAAGATGCTTGGAATATCGGCTACTTGGCGAGGCTAAATCCTTCACTGACTTTCCGCCAATTCAGCGAGGAACTTTTCGTACCAGATAAATAACAGGTGGGCCTAGTGGTTGGGTTGTAGCAAACGGAACAAGTCAATTAGGGCAAGCAGCGTGAAGCTTAGTGTTGAACTTTTTAGAATTGAACTTCAGGCTACGGGCGCATTAGTATTTTTAACCCTTTAAACATTGCACCACTAATCTCCTAAAAGTAAAGAAAAGGGCAGGGCAGTTATAGCACCAACCCTTCATCACCATCGCAGAGTTTGCTTTCGATTCCTCAAATGTATCATTCAAGTCGCAAGTCGAAAATCTGTTCATCTGTTACTTTCGCTTAGGGCGTAATAGTTGGCAGTCGATCAGTCGTGCCACACCGCCGGGCTTTTTGAATTGGTCCAAGCCCTTGGCTCTCTGACCGAACTGGATATGATGTCCTTGGACGGTAAGACCACGGGTGCCTACACGCTGACCAGCGATAACACGCTGGTCGTATTTGGTGGCAAAGCCAGCAGCAAGTTCAATATGTATACATTCTGGGTGAATTTCTGGGAATGAGCCGTTGCTGAAAATAGTTCTCGCAAACGATTACCTGTTAGGCCTCACACTATGAAGCAAGTCGACATACAAGAGCATAGAGCTAATGCACTTCGCGCCGCCGACCGCGCCGTGTCTGTGCTTTCATATTTTGAGGAGCGACATCCAGAAGATAGCAGGCCACGCAGAGCCATCGAAGCAGGGCGAGCTTGGGCTTGCGGCGAGTTGGCGATGACTGAGGCGCGAGTTGCGGCCTTTGCTGCACACGCAGCAGCACGCGATGCCAGTCACGCTTCGGCTCGATTCGCCGCCCGTGCCGCAGGTCACGCCGCAGCGACGGCCCATGTTGCTACTCACGCCCCTCATGCCGCTGCTTATGCCGCCAAAGCAGCAGCGAGTGGCATATTTTAGATTCGCAGATACCGGGCATCCTGAGATTCAAAAATTTGTTGCTGCCCAGACAGAGAGCAAAGAAAGTTGGTTTTCTCACCACCGGTTCTTTACTCAAGCGATGCGGCGAACGCCACCGCCCTTGGTGGCGCCGCTTTGGACGTGGGGCGGGGTGTATGGCGGACTGGGTGTGTGGTGCCTCGCCACCGCTGCGGGTCTGGCCTGAACGGTTGATGCAGGCCATCATGCCTACCGGCGTACTTCCTGCAGCGGTTCACGCTGTTGATTATCTGCTGACTTGGAATTGCAAGCACTTGGCAAACGCACAGGTCGCACGGAGAATAACAGTGGTGTGTGAGGATTTGGGCCACCGCATACCAATTATCTGCACGCCGGAAGAACTTATGGGAGCATAGCATTATGTGGGAAGATCCAATAGTCGCAGAAGTGCACTGAACCCAAAAAAAGCTAGCTGCCCAATACAATTTTGACATCAAGGCATTCTTTGCGGACCTTCACAAGCGACAGACCGCTATGGACGCAAGGCTTGTACGACAACAAAATCAACCGAACCAAGAGTAGCAGATCGATGCTCCCAGTGGGATTTCCCATGATTCAAAGTCTCTGCAGGCAACCCCTAGGGCTGAACTTTAGCGTTCGCCTATTGCGAGGAAGTCTTCGGCGCCATCGGGCACCTGTGGATGAGCCACTTTTTAGGGGGTAAATTCATTGTTGATGCCATGACCTCCGGTCCGGTCGTCGATCGGGCGTGCTAATATCGGTAGCCTAGGGCTCGAACCAAATGGTGTAGCAGGCCAGCAGTCCAAATATCATTTTCCAAGAGTTCATTATTTTGAAGCGTATTGTGCAAGTGTTAATTAGTCCTTAGGCACATATTTCTTAAAGATTTGCAAATAATGTACAGAAAATGCGAGTGGAAAGGTTTACTAAGGTTTAAACTTCATGCCAATTGACCCGAGGCTATTGCTGAGGTTGAATCAGAATTGGAAAACCAAGCTCTTGTTTTGTTTGCGCAATCCCCACTTATTCTTTTTCTGGTTTTTTTCTATTGTCCTTTAGGGCCTAATATAAATTGGGTGCTAATACTAAAGGATTTTACATGTTCTTAAAACCAATTGCTTATGCCGCTTGGCCCGAATTATTAAATCGTCTTCATAAGGTGGCACCCGAGGCTTTCGCTGATGGGCATGTTTTGAACCTTTCGGGTAAGGATTGGGGTCACCCCGGCCGTGGTAAGCCGTTTCTTTCGGCGGTCGATGGTAGTCTGCTTGGTTCATATCCTATGTTGGATTTGCAAACTGCTGCAGAAGCGGTAAGTTTCGCCGCTGCTGAAGGTAAGAAATGGGCAAAAGTGCCCCTCGCTGAAAGGCAAAGGCGCGTTACGGAATGCGTAAATGAACTACGAAAAGAGCGCGAACTTCTTGCGCTACTTTTAGTTTGGGAAATCGGCAAACCATATCATCTTGCATTAGTTGATGTAGACCGCTGTTTAGAGGGTGTTGAATGGTATGTCGAGCAGATGCCAAAACTCATGCACGGTCGTGAACCACTTGGCCTAGTTTCAAATATCGCATCGTGGAACTATCCGATGTCTGTACTCATGCACTCGGTTCTAGTGCAAGTGCTTTGTGGCAATGCTTCCGTTTCTAAAACTCCCACAGATGGTGGGTTATTCTGTCTTACCGCTGCGTGTGCCGTTGCACGACGATGTGGCTTGCCAGTTTTCTTAATTAGTGGTTCTGGTAGTCAGCTCAGCGAGGCGCTTGTTTTAAGCGATGATATCGATTGCCTTGCATTTGTAGGCGGCAAGAGTAACGGCAGGGAGATTGCAGCTCGTTTGACGAGTCGAACCAAGCGTTACATGCTTGAGATGGAAGGAGTTAATGCCTATGGGGTTTGGAATTTTTCTGACTGGGCCGGTCTCGCTTCACAAATGCGTAAAGGTTTCGATTATGGTAAGCAGCGCTGCACGGCGTATGTTCGATGGGTTGTTCAGCGGTCCCTCTTGCCTAAGTTCCTAGAAGCCTATCTTGGGGTTCTTCGGTCCATCAAAGTTGGGCATCCTCTTCTTGCAAAGTCTGCCGATGGTGAGCCACCAATGTTTGAAATCGGGCCCCTTATAAATGCTGCGAAAGTTGAACTTCTTTCGGGCCTCGTGGGTGAAGCTGTCGGTCTTGGGGGTCTGCCGGTTTATCAAGGTCAGCTCGATTCTTCATTGTTTTTGCCTGAACAAGATACCTCCGCATATTTTGCTCCTGCTGCAATTTTAAATGTGCCACGCAACAGCAGGCTATATCATGAAGAACCTTTCGGCCCTGTTGATACCATTGTTGTGGTAGATCGTTTAGATGAACTCGTCGCAGAGATGAATGTTTCTAACGGTAGCCTTGTTGCATCGATCGCCTGCGATGACCTCCCTACATCAACGCGCGTTGCGGGTGAATTGCGTGCGTTTAAGGTGGGTGTCAATAAGATGCGCTCACGCGGCGACCGCGAAGAGGTCTTTGGTGGCATTGGGCAGGCGTGGAAGGGCCACTTCGTAGGGGGTAAATACCTTGTTAATGCCGTGACTCATGGCCCTGTTGGTGATCGGGACTTTGGCAATTTTCAAGATTATTCTCTTGTGCCTGAGGTTCGCTAAAGTGTGCTTAGTTTTAAATTTTTGATAAACATAGGACATATTATTGTCGGTAGGTTATAATTCTTTTAGGGTACCGGCAGTAGATGATGGTAGATGAAAGCTTTTCTATATGCAGGTTCAGCAGTCTTGGCTGGCTTCTCAAATCCGATGCACTCATCTAAGAAGTAAGAACAACTCTTCCAAACTAATTAAATATTTTAACCGTCCTTAATGGTGTTTGTTGAGCAGGCCAATAAGATTTTTCCTGATCTGGAAGCCTAGAGAGTCACCAGCTAAAAGAACCTCTAATAAATTTTTAGATATGATTTGCCCCTCTAAAGTGGTTGTGATCAAATGGAATCATCTAAGAAGATTGAGCGTCGTTTTCACGACTTGTCGTCGCTGGAGTAAGTTTGCGCAAACAAATACCTGTTAGGCCTCAAAACGATGGTGCCTTATTGCAATCACAGCAACCGAGCTTGACCTCCTTACCTGTTTCGGCGCCGAGCCCATTCTTGCGGAAGCCGACATACCGTGGTGTTATGTGGATTCGACTTACCGAACCGAGGCCGCCGGGTTTAATGTGACCTTCAAAGTTCATCCCTCGTATAAAGACATCGAGTTCGTCGCCGTTCGTGATGATCGGCCGCTATACGAACTGAAGGCGATCGGTGTCGAAGATGTTTGCGTACTTGATTTTCCTGGATGCGATGTGTTTGAGATTTGGTTGTCTAAGAAGGAATGGCTGCGGATCCAGCTACGACCCAGATTTGGAATTGGACACGGTTTTGAGAAGCTGCCTCCGTGGACTGGAGTCGCAGATGTCTAGCCGGCCGAACCAATCGTTGAAGCAGACGGTGGCAGTATCGATTTTTCGAGGCATCATGTTCCTTTTGGCTGGCCCGGCAAGTGAACGCAGTCGTTCGCCGGCGGGGTTCTCGTATGAATGAGCGTCCCGTTTGGAAATCGACAACGGCCTTGATAAGCCTTGTTCTTTGCATTCTTTCTTGGGAGCTTACAGTTGCCATGTTTGTAGGGCGCTGGCTGTTCGGCCCTGGTTGGTTCGGTCCGCATCGCGAGTGGGCAGCATTCACGATCAGCGTTGCGTTGTTCATGTTCCATGCGCTCGTTGGCCGTCCCCTTATGCAGCGATATTCTCAGTCCGGCGACCCATCCAATCGTTCCCTGACTGTCGGGCAAGCAGTTGCAGTGATTGTGATTATGGTTGGCGCTGGTGCATTTGGTATATGGTTGTTTTGTCAAGGGCCGGAGAATGCAATCGGTGCTCGTTGAGCCCTGTCGTAGAATGGGATGCGCCGGCTAACCAACCGCTGCAACCGACGACCGGGGCCACATTATGGTGTCGCGCGAGGTCGCTGCGTGCGATATAAAGAAGGTGGTCATCAAACAATCGAGAGGATCTACCGTGCCTGCCACCAAATCGCCCCGAAGCCTGGATGAGCTCGCCAAACTCGGGAAAGAAATTTTCGATCGTCAAGTGCAGCCGATGGCCCGGCCGCACGCTGCATCACCTGCTGGGCATCGACTGCGACTTGTTGTTTCCGGATCACCGCGGCCGGCCGATGTAGGTGTTGGATGATCGGGAACCGATCGCAGAGTTTCTGGAACCTTCACCCCGGCTTGATGTTCTTGAAACGAAGCCATAGCATTCCGAAAACTCTCCGAGTCATTCTGTTGAAAGGAACCGATGTCATGAACTTATTCCTCCGTCGCCGGCAATGGGAGCCTCTGGTCTTGGGCGGTAGGGCCGTCCTCCTTGCTTGTTGTTTCTTCCCGACCATCAGCATTGGCGGCGACTCTATTGCGCTCGCCCAACCATCGTCGGTGAAACTCAAGGAGGCCATGAATCAATGGGTTCTGTTCGACAAGGCCACCATGGGTCCGGATCGGCCGATTGCGGTTGTGTGGTCGCCGGAACTCAAGCGGTTCATGTCGCTGGGTTGGATCAGCAGCCAATACGATCGCCGTCAGCCGTACAGCTACGACGAACTGGCGTTCGATCCGGAAAGCGGTCAGTGGGAGAACTGGTATCCGGAGGGGAAAGAGTGGGGGCCGCGGTTTGGCATCTGCAAGCCGCCGCTCTGGAATAACAACTCACTGTTCAAGGATTTGGACGGCAATGTTCGCCCGAATTGGCCCAAGTACTACTGGCTGCTGGGGGCTGGTCGCAACTGTGTCTACCTTCCCGACACCGGTTCATTTCTGTTCTACATCAGCGGTAATACCTTCCGCTACGATCCGGTCAAGCGGACATGGGAGAACCTCGCCGCGACGGGCGATCCACAATCGACCACGCCACTGAAGCGGCAATTGTTTTGGGGGTCGATCTGTTACGACGAAGGTAATAAACAGGTTGTCCTCTTCGGCGGTGGCAATGCCGACACTGAGCGCGGCGACCCCGGCACCTGGACCTACGATCCGGCCAAGAACACCTGGCAACAACTCAAGCTGGATCGGCAACCGCCCCAGCGCGCCAATTCGCAACTGGCCTACGATCCCATCAACAAAAAGGTCGTCCTCTTCGGCGGCGATCAACTCGATCAGACCGTGGCCGACACCTGGGTCTTCGATGGCAAGAAATGGGAAGAAAAGAAGCCCTCGCTGTCGCCCTCGCCGCGCGCAGGGCACGCCCTCCTCTGGTTGCCGAAAGCCAAGAAGTTGCTCCTCTTGGGTGGATATTCGGTGAGTTCCACGGTGGCTTACAGCCAAGCTCCCTATCGTAAACTGCCTCTGGAAGCGTGGATTTACGATGAGAAAAACAACACCTGGCAACTCGTCCAGCGATTGGAACCGGCCAAAGACAATCCCGATGTTCCAATCAATCGCTTCCTTATGGCCACGGTCAATTCTGACGATCAGGTGGCCCTCGTGGATGCCAACCGCAAGATGTGGTTGTGCCGGTTCGATGTGAGTCAGCCCGATGCGGCTGGAACCGAGAAACTCGGCGTGAAGCCGGGCACCGTGGACCGTCGAACTGGGGCATATGATCCCGAATGGTATAAAGATGTTCCCCCCACAGATCCGGCCAAGGTCGTCGCAGATCTCAAAGACCAACCCGTCAACAAGTGGGTCCTTCGGCCGACACCCAAGCGGCCCGCACCGAACATGGATTGGGGTTCGGCGGTCTTTTCTCCTGAACTCGATCTGATCATGCGCTTCTCCGGAGGCCACTCGGCGTACAGCGGTACTGCTCCACAGGTTTACGATGTCAAAACCGACCGATGGTCGATTCCCTTCGCGCCGGAAATGCCCATCGACTGGTGCTTCTCCAACGATCAAGTTCCCGGCGAGTGGAGTTTCAAAGGCAATCCGTGGATGACGGGTCATACTTACAAGGCCACTGGGTACGACCCGAACCTCCGGTGTATGGTCTTTGGCCCACACAACTACACCTACTTTTTCGATCCAAAGACTGGGCGTTGGAGTCGAAACCAACAAATCAATCCCTATCGCCCTGATTTCTACACCGTCACGATGGTGCCTACCCCTGCGGGTGTAGTGACCTGGGCTTACGGGATCAAGGATCAAAAGGTTGGTCTTTGGCGGCTCAAGGCTGAAGACAAGACATGGCAGCCATTGCCGGTAAAGGGGCCGCTCTTTGGCCCGAGTTCGGATAACTCCGGGATGGCCTACGACTCCAAGCGCGATATGATGTACTTTTTCCACCGCGAAGGCAAAGAAAACAGCACGATGACTTCGTACAGCTTTGCGACCGGGGACGCGAAAGTTCTCGCGCCGGTGAGAGCAAATAATGTGCAGGCGAATTTCCGTGAGGCGGTCTACTTGCCCGATGCCGATCTAGTTATGATCGGGGCAACCGGGTTGCTCTACGATTGTGGGAAAAACGCCTGGTTCAAAACAATACTGCCTAGCGATGCTCCAGCGATCACTAAAGAAGGAAGCTACAACATCGGCGTCATGTACGACCCGAACCGCAAATTGGTCTGGGCCGTAAACACGAACAGCCAGGTGTTTAGCCTCAAGTTCGATCCCAAGACCGCAACCATCGAAGCTGTCAAGTGACTTGGGTGCGCTGTCGGGGCATGGCCCTTCAAAGCCTGGGCGTGGTGGAGGCATCTTCCCTAACCGGGAGCCTAGAGCGTCAGCACTTAAAAAACATCTAATAAATTCTTAGATAGGATTTGCCCCTCTAAATTGGTTGTGATTAAATGTACTGACCTAAGAAGATTGAGCGCCCGATCTGCGGTTCGTCGTCGCCGATTTTTAATTTTATCTGGAGTTGAATATGTCTGAATCTGCTGAATCTGCAGAGCCTACAAACATCCCTTCTGCATCCGATCCGCAAGCGGTCGCAAACCAAACCAGCTTGGCCTTGTTGGTTCTGAAGCAGGGGGGAAACAGTGGAGCCAACTGGTTTTTTTGGATCGCGGGTTTGTCGCTGGTCAACACGGCGATGATTCATGGAGGCGGGGACCTGTACTTCATCATTGGGTTGGCGGTCACGGTGGTCGTGGACGCGGTCGCTCAGAGCATTGGAAAAGAACATCCGGAATCGGCCACCCTCGCGATGGGGATCGCGATTGCCTTCTCGCTGTGTGCGGCGGTCGTGGTGAGTCTCTTTGGCTGGCTGTCGCGTAAACGATTGCCTTGGGTGTTTGGCATCGGGATGGCCTTGTACCTCCTCGATGGCGTGCTCTATTTGATCTTGAAGGATTTTCTCAGCACTGCATTTCATGGGTACGCCTTGTTCTGGATGTATCAGGGCTTCGGTGCGTACCGCAAATTGGAGCAGTTAGAGACGGCTTTGCGAACCCCGCAATAGCATAATGAAGAAGGAAAAAGGAGTAAGCGATGTCAACGACCGTCACGATGGAAGAGGCTCAGGCACATCTGAAGGAACTGATCCATCAATTAGCCCCTGGGGAAGAGCTTGTCATTACCGAAAACGAACTACCGGTGGCGAAATTGGTGAGCGAACTTGCGAAGCCGCTACTCAAGCAGCGGCCCGGCCCCGGTCTGGGCAAGGGGATGATTACCTTCATCTCCCCTGATTTCGATGCCCCGCTGGATTGCCTTAAGGAGTACACGGAGTGAACCTCCTTCTTGACTCGCATACGCTTTTGTGGATCATGGAAGCGAACCCGAACTTGAGCGGAACTGCGGCAAGTTTAATTGCCGACCCTGCCAACAGCCTCTATCTGAGCATGGCATCCATCTGGGAGATCGGCATCAAGTCCGGAATAGGCAAAATGGGATTGTCCGTGCCGTATGCGACTTTTCTGGATACGGCGATAAACGGCTACGGCTTGATCGTGTTGCCTATCACCACGGATGATTGCGTTCGTTATGAAGCTTTGCCATTTCCCGACCCGAAATACCGAGATCCTTTCGACCGTATGATTGTCATACCTGCTGTTCGCAATGGTCTATCGGTGGTCGGCGCCGATGCGGCTTTAGACCTCTACGGCGTGACCCGGCTTTGGTGAGAAACTAGTGAACGAACTCAAAATGCAACTAGCAAGATACTGGATCCAGCCGGTGAAAAGAGTATACGGTTTATTTTAAAAAACGACCTCTAGCAATACCATCTCAAGTGAAAGTTTAAAACAATCATCGGTGGGTCAAAACAGGGCTCTTCTTGGTGATGCAATCGCCATTGATATTTCTCTCTTTTTTCTTGACGGGACTTTTCTCATTGTCGTACTATGCTACTAGATTAATTCTGTAATCATTACGCCCATTCCTGCGACTCATCGTTGTTGGTGGTCGCTTGCGCAAATGAATACTTGTTAGACCGGAGGATAGGCTATGCAGACACTACCTTTAATTTTCAAAGACGGACACCTGTTCGTCAATATGGAAGGGAATTTGTGGTTATTTGATACAGGTGCTCCGACAAGTTTCGGCAATATAACGAACTTTACAATTGCAACCAAATCGTTCACTATCGGGAAAGCTTATTTGGGGCTCTCATCTGAAACGCTTTCTGAATTTGTTGGGGTTCAGTGTATTGGCCTTCTCGGTGCCGATATTCTCAGGCATTTTGACCATCTTTTTGATTGCGCCAATGAGCAGGTCACGATTTCTTTAGACGAATTAAAGCACAGCGGACAGACCGTTCATTTATCCGAGTTTATGGGCATCCCGATTATCACGGTATGTATTTCTGGCATTGAATACCGTATGTTTTTCGACACGGGTGCCCAGATTTCTTATTTTCAAGACGATGCGTTAGCAGATTTTCCGGCCTGTGGCAGTGTTACTGATTTTTATCCGGGTGTTGGTAGGTTCCAAACCGATACGCACTTAGTTAAAGTATCACTCTGTAGCGTTGATTTCACTCTTCGCTTTGGCGCCCTTCCTGATTTGATTGGTGCGACTCTTATGATGGCCGATACACAAGGGATCATAGGCAATCAGATAATGGCCAATCGGGTCACCGGTTATTTCCCTCGTAGGAATGTATTGTGCCTGTGAACCTCAATCCGCATTCTTCATGGGCAGATGTTTATGACCTTGCTTACGAGCGATCCTTCGGCCAGCTCTATAACGAGTTGACCCGTGCAACAATCCAAGTAATAGCAGACAGAATCCGCCCCAATGGTAAGATTTTAGACTATGGTGCGGGAACCGGTCGCCTGTCGATTCCACTTGCACAAAAGGGATTCGATGTTACCGCCGTTGAACCTTGCGCGGAAATGCTCGGCCAATTGATGCAGAAAAAGCAGAGTGGGATGATATTGAATCCCGTCTGTTCAAAGATGGCAGACTACAATGGCCATATGGAGTTTGATATTGCCCTTTGTGTCTTCAGTGTCTTGCTCTATTTGCTAGACGAAGATTTGCTAAGAAAATCCCTTGAGCAAGCCTATGCCTCTCTGAAACCAAGCGGTATGCTGCTTATAGACATTCCATCCAGAGCCCTATTCCAGAGCTATTCAAGAAAAGATCATTTTATTGAACGCACTGTTTTAATAATTGAACAACCAGACAATATTTTCATCTATTCGGAAAATTTGAAGGTGAGACAGTCAAACGGGGACGAGTCGTCATATTCTGATGAATTTCATATCAGGTATTGGCCAACAGAGATCGTCCGTAAGGTTTTGGAAGATGTTGGATTTGTTACTGATGCGGATTTATCGAATCACTTCGCAGGTACTGGTGCGCATTACTGGTTAATGAAGAAAGCCGAACCAAGTGCCGCAGTAGTCGATGGGGAATGATGGCTTTCTTATGTGTGTAGGTTCAGCAATCAGGGCAAGTTCCGCAAAGTCGGAGTACCCATCTAAGCAGTGGAGACTTCTCCACTGGACAAATTAAGAAATGGATACACCTCCACTGACTTGGACGGCAGGGCCGGGACTATAAATTACGAGGTACTTGGCAAGGACAAGCACTCGGTCGCTATCCGCGAGATCCAAGACAAGCCGTCGCTGCTGGATGATGTGGGAGAGTTTAGCGAGTTCACGGTGATCCAGTTCGATGGTCAGGATTCGTACTGGCTGTACACACAGATCGGCGGCATCCGGGAGTACTTCAAGCGTATCCGTTAGCCACGGGCACACAAAGAACGCTGAATCAAGTGTCGTAGCAGATTGCGGGGTATGATGGTTTTTTCAAGGTTCGGTCGCCCCGCCACTTTACCTTGCCTCGGTGCTTTACCTTGCGTCGCGGTTGACCGAGTAGTGGCAGATGCCACCCTCGCCGCTGTAGAGTTGAGTTGTTAGGCGGCAAGAAGGTCTACCCCTTGCCGGTGCCCTTGCCCTATGGTAAAAAAGACTATTAGGCGGCAAGAATGCTTACCGAGAATATCACATGTCCGAACATAATCGCAGTCGCGGGTCACATCGAGATGGCTTCACGCTAATCGAATTGCTGGTGGTGATCGCCATCATTGGCATCCTAATCGGCATACTCTTGCCTGCCGTCCAAAAAATCCGCGGAACTGCAGATCGAACCCAGTGCGTCAACAACCTGAAGCAAGTCGGGCTTGCCCTTCATAACTACCACGACAACGCAAAGGTATTCCCGTCCGGGTACACTTCGGCGTTCGATGCTGCAGGTAACGACACCGGCCCGGGGTGGGGTTGGGCAGCGTACATCCTTCCGTATATGGAACAGCAAGCCATCGACAACAGCATCCGGTTTGATCTGCCTATCGAAGCACCGACCAATGCGAACGCGCGGGTTCAGTTCATCAAATCGTATAGGTGCCCAGCGGACAGCATTCCGGGGCTGGCGTGGACGGCCAAGAAGTATGATTCATCCGGCAATTCGATCGCGACCATCTGCGATGTGGCTTCGGCCAACTACATCGGCGTATTCGGCACCACCGAACCGGGCGTGGATGGTGACGGCGTGTTCTACCGTAACAGTAAAACCCGCATCGCAGATATTACGGACGGCACCAGCAATACAACCATTCTGGGAGAGCGGTCGTTCCGGTTGGGCCAAACGACATGGGTAGGGTCCGTCACTGGGACGAACTTGTACCCTCAGTTGGGTTCGACGGCCCCGCCGATCTTGAACAATGCTTCCGGTATGGTCTTGGGGCACACTGGCGATGGAAACGAACTGGGGGCACCGAACAGCTATGTGAATCAGTTTTTCAGCCAGCATAGCGGCGGCGGCAACTTCGTCTTTGCGGATGGGCATGTGAGCTTCCTCAAATCGTCGATGGATTATAACTTTTACAAAGCGCTCTCCACACGAGATGGCGCCGAACCTGTCGGAGGAGATTACTAATGCAAAGGATCTTGTTGCTCGGAGTTTTGTTGTTCCTCATCGGCTGCGGATCGGAGAAGACCGAGACCGTGCTGCTCGAACAGTTGCCCGAACCGGTTATGAAGTCGGCGAAGGAAAAGCTGCCGGATGTCAAATTCGATCAGGCGTGGAAGACGCGCAACGGCAACTACGAGGTGCGCGGCAAGGCCAAGAACGGCAAAGTCCGCGATATTCAAGTGAAGCCCGATGGCACCATTGTCGAGGTAGATTGAAACCCGTGATAACTTTATCGCGTCGCCTGCTCTTTATACTTACCCTGATGTTTTGGCAGGGCGGCTTTATGTTTTACGGGGGTGTTGTCGTTCCAGTTGGAAGCGATGTTCTTAATTCCCATCGACTGCAGGGCTTCATCACTCAGTCGGTTACCAACTATCTCAACCTTGCAGGGGCGGTGTGTCTCGCAGTATGGTTTTGGGATGTTGCGGTCGAGCAGGGATCGGTTCGATGGCATCGTCGGCTCCTCTGGAGTTTGTGGAGCCTGTTGGTGCTAGCGCTGTGCTTGCAGGTGTGGATTCACAGTCATATGGATGAACTTCTTGATGTGGAATCATTTCGAATCCTCGATTCGACTCGATACCGATTTCTTCATATGTGCTACCTTTTTATTAGCACGCTCCAATGGCTCGGCGCAATTGCGTTGACGGCCCTCTCACTTCGCATCTGGCAAGAAGGCGGTTCCGTTCCGAAGGGTGCGCCAAACCAAGTTCTGTAGCAGATTGCGGGGTATGATGGCTTTCTTATGTGTGCAGGTTCAGCAGATGGGGTAAGTTACTCAAAGCCGGAGCAAGCGTTGAACTGGGTTATTCGGCGTATACTTTATAAGTGTGAACAGCGACCAAGTTACCCCACGACCCCTGCAGACCAGTTACACACACTTTTGCCAACCAAGTAATTAAAAAGTCTGATTCAATTCGTTTTTTGCCACCTGTACTTCACCGAACGGACACGCTAATCATAGCGATTTTAATAGCGATTCAATCTCGTTTGCCATTTGCAACTCTTCCCTTGCTGCAATTATCAAGGTTTTAGTTTTAGCATCCTTTGAGCTAATATCTTTATCGGTTTTACACGATTGAATAAGGTTTGCATCAAGTTCAAGTCCAAGGAAAGATAAAGGCGCAATGATTTGCTTACGAATGAAAGCAGAATTTTCCCCAACCCCTGCTGTAAATACCACCGCATCAATCCCACCCATATTGGTTGCAAGCGCACCTATCGCCTGCTGAACCCTCATACAGTAGATATCGATAGCAAGTTGCGCCCTATCATCATTAGCATTAGCAAGCTCAATAACTTGGCGCATATCCGCACTTTTCCCCGAGATGCCTAATAAGCCAGATTCTTTTAATAAGGCTTCTTCAATCTGTTCGATTGATAAGTTCTTAGACCGTGCTAAATGAAATAGTATACCTGGGTCAATACTTCCTGAACGGGTTCCCATCATCAAGCCATCGAGTGGGGTAAGGCCCATCGTGGTGAAAATTGATTTTCCATCTTTTACCGCACAAGCAGATGCACCGTGCCCTAAATGACAAATAACAAGCTTGTTATTATTGTGGCCAAGCAGGAGATTTGCCTGTTCACTACACCAAGCATAGTTTAAGCCGTGAAAACCATAGCGCCTTATTTTATCTTCTAAGGTCTAATTAAAGGGGATAGGGTAGGTATAAGCTTCTCTGGGCATCGTGCTATGAAATGCAGTATCAAAGCAAGCAATCTGTTTAAGATTTGGAAATAGTATTGCAACCTCTTCGATTACTTCAAGTGCAGGTGGGTTATGAAGTGGAGCAAAGTAAGAGGCATTTTTAATTTCTAAAATCGAGCTTTGATCTAAAAGTGTAGCTTTTGTAAGGTTGCCGCCGTGAACCACCCGATGCCCAATAACAACGAGAAGGCTCATCTCTAAGGGAAGTTTAGTTTGTAAGTCGGTAATAATGTGATTAAAGCAGGGCTTTGCTCTAACAAAGGGAAGGGTAGTATTTTGCGAATTGCCCGCAGTGTTTAGGTTGTAGTTGCAAGCGAGGCCTGACCATTCAGCGATCCCGTGGGCGATTATTTTTTTATCTTTAATTTGTATCAGATGAAACTTCAGACTGCTTGACCCAGAGTTGATTACCAGCGCAATCACGAAGGAACCTCACGATCCTTGGGCTTCAACCCCGGCCATTTCCAATCTTTTATTGCTGGCATATCATCACCATACTTACGAATATAATTTCTATGATCCACCAACTTGTTTTGCATATCTTGCTTGATGTACGCAGCCTGACTACCTAAACAAGTAACTTGATCTATCACAGCACAGACCAAATGAAAACGATCCAGTTTGTTAAGCACGGTCATATCAAAAGGTGTGGTCGTGGTGCCTTCTTCACGGTAGCCATGCACATGAAAGTTATGATGATTATTACGCTTATAGGCAAGCCGATGAATAAGCCAGGGGTAGCCGTGGTAAGCAAAGATAACAGGTTTATTGGTAGTAAAGAGGAGGTCGAAATTTCGGTCGGGTAAGCCGTGTGGATGCTCATCAGGCGATTGCATCTTCATCAGATCAACTAAATTGATAACTCGGATTTTAAGTTGTGGCACAACTGTTCTTAGCAGATCAACCGCTGCAAGTGTTTCAAGCGTAGGCACATCCCCACAACAAGCCATAACCACATCAGGTTCGAACCCACGGTCGTTACTTGCCCATTCCCAAATACTCAAGCCGGTGGCACAATGCTTGATTGCGCTATCCATATCAAGCCATTGAGGTGCTGGTTGTTTTCCTGCAATGATGACATTAATCAAATCTTTACTGCGAAGGCAATGTTCGGTGACACTGAGCAAGGTGTTGGCATCGGGTGGCAGATAAACCCGAATGATCTCTGCTTTTTTATTAACCACATGATCGATAAAGCCAGGATCTTGATGACTAAACCCATTATGATCTTGTCGCCAAACATGAGAACTAAGCAGATAATTAAGCGATGCGATCGGCCTACGCCAAGGAATGCTTCGGGAAACTTTAAGCCACTTAGCGTGCTGGTTAAGCATAGAATCGATGATGTGAATGAAGGCTTCATAGCAAGAAAAGAAACCGTGCCTACCTGTAAGAAGATAACCTTCAAGCCAACCCTGACAAAGATGCTCGGAGAGGATTTCCATCACCCTTCCTTGAGGGTCTAAAGATTCATCAAAGGGAAGAAGATGTGCCATCCAAGCTCGATTAGTGACTTCAAAAATATCATTCCAGCGGTTGGAGTTAGTTTCATCAGGGCTAAAGATGCGAAAGTTATTTGCTTCTGCATTAAGGCTCATGACATCTCTTAAGAAAGAACCTTGCACGCGTGTCGATTCTGCGAGGTGAAAACCAGGCTTCTGCACCTCGACTGCATATTCTCTAAAATCTGGAAGGATCAAGTCTCGAAGAAGAGTTCCACCATTAGCGTGTGGGTTGGCACTCATACGCAAGTTGCCTTTAGGTGCAAGGCTAGAAATACTTTTATTAGGAACGCCATTTTCATCGAATAATTCTTCAGGCTTATAGCTTTTTAGCCAAGCTTCTAAGGCAGCAAGAGTGTTGGGGTTTTCGCGCACCTTCGCAAACGGAACCTGATGAGATCTAAAAGTACCTTCTAGTTGTTTGCCATCTTGGCTAATTGGCCCGGTCCACCCCTTCGGAGTTTTCAAAACGATCATAGGCCAGATGGGCCTTGAAGTATCGCCAAAGTTTCTGGCTTTATTTTGTATATTGCGGATCTCAATATTGCAATGATCAAGGGTAGCTGCAAAAGCTTGATGAATCAATTTTGGGTCATCGCCTTCAACAAAGAATGGCTGATAGCCATACCCCAAGAAAAGATGATTAAGTTCTTCTTGGCCAATGCGGGAAAGCAGGCTAGGGCCAGCGATTTTATAACCGTTAAGGTGCAAAATAGGTAGAACCACACCGTCTCTTACGGGATTAAGAAATTTGTTGGAGTGCCAAGACGCGGCCAAAGGCCCGGTCTCTGCTTCGCCATCCCCTACCACGCAAGCAACAATCAAGTTGGGGTTATCGAACGCAGCCCCATAGGCATGGGCGAGTGCGTAACCAAGCTCACCACCTTCGTGCATCGAGCCTGGAGTTTCTGGTGCAACATGGCTTGGTATTCCACCTGGGAATGAAAACTGTTTGAACAAGCCCAAGAGGCCTTCTTCATCCCTACTAATGGCTGGATAGATTTCCGAATAGGTGCCATCAAGCCAAGCGTTTGCGATAATCGCAGGGCCACCGTGCCCCGGCCCAGTGACATAAAGCACATTAAGATTTTCTTTGTTGATCAAGCGATTTAAATGCGCATAAATCAGATTCAAACCGGGGCAGGTTCCCCAATGACCCAGCAACCTTGGCTTCACCTGTTCAGCTTTAAGGGGCGTATGTAGCAACGGGTTTGCGAGTAGATAAATCTGACCAATAGTTAAATAGTTGGAAGCGCGCCACCATAAATCCAACTGCTGGAGTTCCTCATTTGAAAGAGGCTGTTTATCGATGCTGCTAAAAAACGGAATGCTCATAGGGCGAGAACCTTAATCATTTATGGAGCTTTTTTAGTTAATTGAACTGAAAGAAGATAAGCCATTAAGTCTGCAAATTCAGCATTCGAAAGCTGGTCTACAAATCCTGCTGGCATAGGCGATACAGGTGAGATGCTTTTCTCTTCTACCTGATCTTTTGCTATTCGCACTTCTTTCCCTTGTTGATCTGCAAGCACCAGCAAGACCCCTTCCTCGCGCAATAATAAGCCATTCACGAGTTGGCCATTCTTTAGGGCAAGAGTCGTTTGGCGAAACGCTTGATCAACATTGCGGTTAGGATCGAGCATATCTTCAAGCAGCCTATCTAAGCCACGCGACCCAATGCCATCAAGTTGTGGCCCAATTTTTGCACCCTTGTTAGCTATCTGATGGCACGCTGCACAATGCTTACCAAACAACATTTCACCATTCGAATCATTATGCTTGCTTTGCAGATAAGCAGTTTTCTTATCTGCTATCTTCTTTTGCAACAGTTGATCTGCGGGGGGCAACCCCTTCGTGAGTTCCATAACTCGTTTTTCATACCCTGCTAAATTTCGTTGCTTTAACTTGGTCTCAACTGGTTTTTCTAACAACAACCGTGCAGAGGCTTTTCCTACTGCGATTGCATTAAGAAAATCGTTGGAACCTTCAGAAGTGGAAACCATCGCCAAGGCTAAGGAGGATTGAATTCGTGCTGGGGCACCTGCAAACATTGTAAGCAAGGCAGCTCGAACTTCTGGATTAAGCAGCTTTCCTAAAGCGGTAATTGCAGCATCTCGAATTTCAATACTGTTCGCTGGGTGTTTAGCCTGATCTGTTAAGGCTGCGGTTGCCATCGGGTTGGAAAAAGTTGCAATTGCTTGCATACAGGCAATGCGTGAGCCGCTTGGTTTAGCTAAATCGATAGCAACTTTTACAAGAGTTTCTAACTGCCCTTGAAGTTGTAAAGAAGCAGAAAGTTCTGCGCCAATGCGAGTATCGTTTTCCAGCCCCGAGGAAAGTAAAGTATTGCAAAGATCTGAACCTAAAATCAACAATGCAGGATCGAGTTTGTCACCTTTTTCTTGGGAGGCTAGTGAAGCTGCCCGAAGTAACTCTGCTTGCCTAGGTATAGTTTTGTTTCCAGTTTTGAGATAGGTAGCAATTTTCTTACGGTCAGATTCTGCACCATCGCGGATGATCAATCGAACGAAAGCGACTTCAGGTTCGCCCTCAGGTTGAATTTGAGATAAATTTTTAGCAAGAAAAGAAGCAGAAGAAACCCCTGGTAATCCAAGTGCCACATCTGCAAGGGCTTTTAATTCTTTAAGATCGGTTGAATTTTGGGGTATACCTTGCCAAGATTGCGGAGACCTAACCTGTTCTCTTAATGCCAATCTAGAGGCGTAAAAAAGGTGCGTATCTTGGGGGAGCGCTTGGGTGCGGAAAGAAAGAATGGCCCGTAGATTAGAATCATTGGGGTGTTGTGCCAACCCCTGTACCGCAGCAATCTGAACTCGGGCATCGTTATCTTCCAACGCCTTTTGTACCAGCGTTTCTAGAGGGTTTGGCATTGCAGTTTTAGAAGTTGCCATTTTAATTCCGTGTACCCGAACCAAGGCCGATGAATGCTTTATCGCTGCTTCGATCGCTTGGTCAGGCAGTGCCTTGAGACGAAGTAAGGCCCACATTGAATGGACCTTTTTAAAATCATTTTCTTCTGCATTGTTTAAGGTTAGAAGAAGTTGGTTGGTGATTTCTTTTTCTTCTCTTGCAACAAGTTCATTGCCTGCCATGATGCGCAAGGTTTGGTTTTTATCACCTAACTTAAATGTTAGCTGTTCAATCGACATGGTAGAAAAATCCGGTAACGGCGGAGGGGTTTGTTTCCCATCTTTGCCTGCATAAAAAACTCGCCAGATACGGCCTCGATGCCTATCACGGCCTGGATGGGTAAGGGGTACTTCATAATGCCCGATCACCTTGTTGTAAAAATCGACGATGTAAAGTGCGCCATCGGGCCCAAGTTTAATATCAACTGGCCTAAACCATAAATCTTCACTTGTCATAAATTCAGGTAACTCAATCGCATTGGGAGTAGCCCCTTTACGCTCTATACGGTCGTGATTAATTCTGCTGGTAACGACATTGCCGATGATCAGAGTGCCCCGATGTTCTTCGGGGAAGGAATCGGAGTTGAGGGCAACAATGCCTGCAATTCCTGTGCTGTTATGAGAATGCTTGATCATTTCTGGTGCGAAACCAAGGCCGTCGTGTGGCTTAGCGAAACTTGGATACACTCCACCTTGAAGCAATTGATAAATAGGCCTGCTATGGCAATCGGAAGTGTAAAAATTTCCCCATTCATCGACCGTTAGGCCGAAAGGGTTTACTTGGCCACGGGTGTAAGATTGAAGACTTGTGCCATCGGGTTTATAGCGGTAAGTATTGCCCGAATTCATTTTCAAAATTTTACCCTCGGGAGATTTAACTTCAGAATCGTTGGAGAAACCATGGGTGGCGTGAATGTAGCCATCCCAATGAAGCTGAAAATTATTAGTCATACCGTGGGTATCGCGGAACCCAAAACCCGTGAGGAAGGGTTCTCGTTTATCTGCTTTGTTATCGAAATTGTTATCTTCCATTTTCCAGACATTCGGAATGCTGTGCACGAGGGCGGTTTGTGGCGCACCCTTTTTGTTAGGCAGTGGCAGTAAACCTATTGGGATATTTAAACCATCTGCAAAGGTTTCTATTTTTTGGGCTTTACCATCGGCGCCAATGTTTGAAAGTATCTTTACCGAGTCGCGTGGCTTGGTGCCTTCTTTTGCTGCGTAGGGGTATTCAAGCGAATCGGTCAGCCAGATGCGACCTTTGTAATCAAATGCGAGATTCATCGGCTTAAATATATCTGGATCACTTGCTACCAACTGCACTACATAACCTTTTGGCAGCTTAAATCCTTTCATTTCTTCCGCTGGGGAAAGCGCTTCTGAGGGCGCTACCAGGGGCGGAGCTTGCTGCCCCCAATTGATTGAAATCCCAGTCAAAAAAAGAATTAAAGCCAGTGTTGTGGTCGGTCTGCGCATGAATGCCCCTCTGTAACTTAAACCTTGTTCAAACTTTATAGAAAGTTTAAGCTTCATAGAAATTGTACCGCTGATTTTTGCTTAAGCCAACAACCGAACTCGATTAGGCAAAGTATTCTCGGAAAGATCGCTGAACTCCTCGAATCAGAAAATCTTCTTTTTGATTGAGGGGGAATGCCTCCTGCGGAGCCACCGCTATCCCCTAGACTAGAAAAGAATAAGTTAGAATTGAAAAGACTAGAATAGGTTAGACTAATTGGGAGGGTGCTAGGGTGCCACCTGAGGAGCCACCTGAGGAGCCTCGTGCGTTGGGGTTCCAGGCCACCTGAGGAGCCTCCTGAGGAGCCTCGTGCGTTGGGGTTCCAGGCCACCTGAGGAGCCTCCTGAGGTGCCATCGGGGGTAGCAATGGCAACAGGCGTATTTTTATGGTTTTTGGGTTCAAAATTGTACCTCCTTGGTTCGTGGTTTGGGGTTGGTGTTGAACCATTAATTAGGCCCAAATTTTTACCATGACTGTACTGTAACTTAGGATTTGAAAAGAAGTAGCTCGGCAGGGGGAAATATTTTAGATGGGCTTAGAAATTGTTTTATCAAGCCCCCGACTTCTTTATTGATAACCGTGGGCGGTGGGGGAATCTTCTGCCCTTGAATTTAAATTTAAAAGAGAAAACATCTTTTTCCTTCTTGCACCCTATTTAATACTTGGGTATAGTCATACTTCAATAATTTATTCATTTCTTGGTGAGGTTTTATCATGTCAATCTTCTTGAAATCAAAAAGGTCCGGCTTTACCCTAATTGAATTACTGGTAGTGATTGCAATTATAGCCATATTGATTGGCTTGCTATTGCCTGCGGTGCAGAAGGTTCGGGAAGCGGCAGCGAATGCCCAATGTAAGAATAACCAGAAACAACTGGCATTAGGGTGTCATAACTACGCTGATACGAATGGAAAATTTCCGCCAGCGATTAGGTTAAATGCTGGGGTAAGTAGAACAAATGCCTTAAACCAGTCGTTTGGTCCAAATTGGGCTGTATTGATTCTGCCATTCCTCGAACAATCGGGTTTATATAATCAGTTTGCTTCAAACATAGATGGTTATACAGCCAATAGTAATAGGGCTTGGCAGGCTATAGGAGCCACAGAATTAAAGCTCTTTAAGTGCCCAGCTGATAGAGGGCATGAAATTCCTTATGCAATCAATGGGGTTAATTTTGCCCGAGGGAATTATGCTTGTAATGCAGGTGGCATTCATGGGCCGGGCACCGCTTGGCTCACCACTGAAAATGGGGCTAGTCCTGTTAATAGTAATGGTTGGGCGGGGCTTCCTACCACTTACACTGGCGGTGGGGTTATGTGCATAAACTTTGGCTCAAAACTTAATGGCATTGTAGATGGTACTTCCAACACCATCCTGATTAACGAGGTTCGAGTTGGTTCGCATCTTGCAGCAGAGGATCCTCGTGGTACTTGGGCTTTAGGCTTCCCTGGCGCCAGTGTTACCGTGGGCCATTTTTCCTGGGATTGTAATTTGCCAAATAATACCGATGATAATGCCGACGATTGTGAAGGGTGTATAAACAGGCCTTTGGATGCTATGGGTGCTTGGCCAGGTTGCCCTTATCAACAGGCTCAGGCCCGAGCTAGGCATTCTGGCGGAATTAATGTTGGCCTTTGTGATGGTAGTGTTCGTTTTATTACTAATTCGATTTCTCAAAAAGCTTGGTGGTTTCTCAATGCCAGCGATGATGGATACCCTCTTGAGCCCTAATAACTCAATCGTGCGATTGCTTGCGCTGATACTTCCTAGCCTGATGCTTTGCATTGCAGGTTGTGGGGGTACAAAAATTGTTAAGGTCAAGGGTGCCCTTCAGGTTAAAGGCCAAGCCCTTACCGCAAGCGCTTCCACCATTGTTACTTTGCAATTTATTCCCAAAGAAGGTGGCGATACCTTTGGTGCAAAACTAGCTGCGGATAAAAGTTCTTATGAAGTAGAGGTTCCAAAGGGTACCTATAATATCAATTTCATAATGCACGACATGCAATCAGGCAAACCTATGCCTAAGCTAAAAACGCTGAAAGCTGATCTCGAAATCAACGAAAATCAAACCCTAGACCTAGAGACCGGTTCCTAATGTCTGGGCGCAGCAGGGTGTTTATTCTGCTACTGTTAATTGCCTTGGGATTTTGCTGGCTATTCCAGCCGTATAAACTTCCTTTCGATAACCCAAACCTTGCATCGTTTGTCTTACAGCCACTTCCCTATCCGGTGGTCTTTACATCTCGAAGTAACCTTTCGGCTTTTATCGCAGTTCCTGAGGAAGGCTTAGGTTTACAATTTCCAGGTCGGGGGTTGTTTCAAGCAGAAGGCTGCTTGCGATTAATCACGCCGTCTGGGAGGGTTCAAGAACTTACTCGGGGTAGAGAACTTCCTGGGGGAGGCACCCTTATCGATGTGCTCTCACCCTCGGTTAGCCCAGATGGCAAGCGGGTGCTTTTTGCAGCTAGAAAATCTGCACCAGACCCTGGGCGTTTTAGAATCTATCAGATCAATCTTAAAGACTTTTCCATTAAACAACTTACCGGAACTAATACCGATCCGGGTTGTGTCAAATTACCGCCCATGCGCCATGATTCTATGGGAGCGATGCTTTCTAACGATTTAAGAATTAAAACGGATTTTGATGATATCGACCCGATTGAACTTGCGGATGAAAGCGGAACACTCGTGTTTTCATCTTCGCGAGAACCAGACCTAGGCCGAGATCACTCGCACAGATCGATGCAAATCTGGAGTTGGAAAAAGAACAGTTCAAGCCCCGTTCCTATGACTGCCAATCGAAATGCCGATCGTTGGCCTTGGCAGCTTTCTAGTAACATTATTGCTTTTTCTATGTGGAGCAGGGTGCGGGAAGTTATCTCCGCAGATGGCACAGAAATAACAGCGTTTTCCTCAAAACTAAATCAACTTACCTCTCCCACCAACCAGTGGATGGCAATGTTTCTAAGTTCTCAGGGTGAGCACTTCGGCTTGCTTGCCAAAGGGCCTTTCTCCATATTTCGTCCCCGAGCTTTGGAAGATGGCAAACTTATCTTTATGACCCTAGATAAGAACGGCGATATGACACGCCTAGGGATTTGTCCCCCAGGCTGGGTGGGCGATTCGCCCAGTTCACGGCCTAAAACTACGCCCCTTGTTTCAACCCTAAGCCCTGTTATCTTTTCTAGGTTAACGGACCCACAAGGGAGAAATCTTCGTTTTGCAACTCCCACGCCCTTTCCTGAAAACAAGATTCTCCTTTCCTTTTCAAATGCGGAGGCCCCAAACTCCTTTGGCTTGGCTTTGCTCAGCACCAAGGCAATGGAGCAGCAGATACCCGAAATGATTTTTGATGACCCTGAATTTGTCGATGGAGAACCGGTGGTGGTTTTACCTAGAAAGATAATGCCTACGGTAACTTCTTCTGGTCAGGAATTAGTTGTGCCATCTGGTCAGGAAGATAAAGGTTTGATATTCGCAACAAGCTTGAACTATTCTGCAATGGAGAATCTTCCGGGCCAACTAACTGACTTAGGGGGAGGGCCCATTTTTAATCCCCCTCCTGCTGGATTGATTCATCAACTTCGCTTCTTTTCTTCTCCTCGCGACCGCTTCGATGACCCAAAAATTCCTCGTGTTATCACAAACCATTCTCCTATTTCAAAATTGAATGTGATTGCTGAATCAGCGAATGGCTGGGTCCCTGCTGGCACTCCAACTCTTCTTGCAGCCTTTGATTCCCAAGGTAAAATTGCCTCTTGGACTTCGAACGCTAAAGATAGCAATGGGCGTCAATCCACCACCTTGGGTTTTGCGGGCGATCATTACAGCTTGATAAACTCAGGCAAAAAACACTTCTGCGTTGGTTGTCATCCCGGGCATAGTGGCTTAACACCAATCGAGCATAAGCATCACGAAACTTGGCATTTTAACCATTGATTATCTGGGATTATAAAAAACCAAATCCCCTTTCTTTCTTGCACCCTATTTAGTACTTGGGTATAGTATAGTGATACTTCAATAATTTATTCATTTCTTGATGAGGTTTTATCATGCCAACCTACTTGAAATCAAAAAGATCAGCTTTTACTTTAATTGAATTACTGGTGGTGATTGCAATTATAGCCATATTGATTGGCTTGCTATTGCCTGCGGTGCAGAAAGTGCGGGAAGCTGCAGCCCGAATGAAATGCGCCAATAACTTAAAGCAAATCGCTTTAGCAATGCATAATTATCACGATACGATGAGCACTTTGCCACCCGGTCAGCCACTAGGGTATGCTAATACAACTTCGGGTATTGCAAGTGGCAACCGAAGTAATTGGGCTGGTTACATTCTGCCTTATATAGAACAAAACGCTATTTATACCCAACTTCAGACATTACTCCTCGCCAACGGAAATACCTATACTGCTCCCTTTAGTACCAATATTATTTCTTCCTTGATTTGCCCTTCTGACCCTAGTAGCCCTAAGATTGCTGCAACGGTCGGTAATTTACAAGGGTTTCATACTAATTATGTCGCTTGTCACGGTAGTAGTTTTGCTACCCCTACTGCAGACCCTGCAGGCCTAAACCTTAATGGAGTTATGTTTGGTAGATCTAATATTAAATTTACCGATATCACCGATGGCACCAGCAATACTCTTATGGTTAGCGAACTCTTGCAA
>Ga0209284_10001981_pt1 | contig 29410 bp, 20 predicted proteins | sample FRY03_FD_187211 | JGI IMG/M metagenome (GOLD analysis project Ga0209284, IMG submission 187211) | Freshwater microbial communities from Lake Fryxell liftoff mats and glacier meltwater in Antarctica - FRY-03 (SPAdes) (version 2) | ecosystem: Environmental > Aquatic > Freshwater > Ice > Glacier...
GTGGGGCACTCAGCCGAAGTTGCAATGGGGCACAATCTGCCGCGATTACAGTAATTCCGGGCGTGGTGTTTTCCGGCGCAGTAGATGGGGCGATGCGTGCTTACTCGAGCGCTACCGGCGAGATTCTGTGGACCTTTGACACCAACCGCAGTTTTGCCACGGTCAATGGTATTGAAGCCACTGGAGGATCCATAGTCGGTCCGGGTCCTGTGGTCGTCGACGGGATGCTGTTTTTTAATGCCGGTTACGGTGCTTTTGGCAGCATGCCGGGCAATGTGCTGCTGGCTTTTGCAGTGGAGTAAGGGAAAGACCTTAATCAACCCGGCACAAGTTTTGCCGAATTCACGGTCATAGTGCTATTCTCCCTCACTGCTCTACAAAGCAGACGGGTGAGCGGCAGTTGAATCAGGAGTGCATAACAGGCATTCTCACAGCGCAACTGCATACTATCTTCTTCGAGTGACGATTTAACGGCGGTAATATTCATATGATTTTTAAGTGCAAAAGCCTGAAAAAACTGGTTTTGTTGTTTTCCCTTGGGCTGTTGGCAGCATGCGGCGGAGCACAGGAATCCAGGGTTGAGCAGGGAAATCGCGATGGCGTTTTGCACTTTGGCAATGGCTCAGAGCCTCAGGGACTCGATCCGCATATTGTCACCGGGGTACCTGAACACCATATCATCCAGGCACTGTTTGAAGGCCTTGTCGTTAAAAATCCTCATAATCTGGAAGTGGAAGCGGGTGTTGCTGAATCCTGGGAAATCAGTGATGACGGTAAAATTTATACCTTCCAGTTACGTACAGATGCCCGCTGGAGTAATGGAGATCCCGTCACCGCAGAGGACTTCCGCTGGTCCTGGCAGCGCGCACTGACTCCCGCGCTGGGCAGTCTCTATAATTATATGTATTCCCGAATCGTCAATGCCGAAGCTTTCGCGAATGGTGAAACTACTGACTTTGATCAGGTAGGCGTGCGGGTGTTGGGTGAACATACCCTGCAGGTCGAACTGCGCGATCCAACCCCGTATATCCTGCAATTGTTCGATCACTACAGCACCTTTCCCGTACACCGCGCCACCGTCGAGTCCTTTGGCGATCCCAGTAACCGGCTTACGCGCTGGGCCCGCGAAGGCAACCTGGTTGGCAATGGTGCGTTCCAGTTGACTGAGTGGGTGGTGAACTCCCATATCAGAGTCGAAAAATCGCCGGTTTACTGGGATGCGGAGAAAATACAGTTAAATGCCATCGTGTTTTATCCGACTGAGAATCTGGTCACCGAAGAACGTATGTTCCGTGACGGTCAGCTGCATTTCACCGGTGACGTGCCGCTGGACAAAGTCCCTGTCTATCTGCGTGATGAACCCCATCTGATTGAGATTAATCCTTATCTGGGCACCTACTATTACATGGTCAATACCACGCGTCCGCCGTTTGACGATGTGCGGGTGCGCAGAGCGCTGGCCATGGCCGTAGACAGAGATCTGCTGGTATCCACAGTGCTGGAGGGCATCGTTGATCCGGCCTACGCTATTGTGCCACCAGGCACTCTGGGTTATGAGCCGCCAAGACTGTTCAATTATGATCCGGATGCTGCACGCGCCTTGCTGGCCGAGGCTGGCTATCCAGGCGGTGAAGGCTTCCCGGCTTTTAATATCCTCTATAACACTCAGGAGTCACATCGAAAAATAGCCGAAGCAGTCCAGCAGATGTGGAATAAGACGCTTAATGTCGGGGTGAATCTGGTTAATCAGGAATGGCAGGTCTATCTGGACAGCCAGCAAAACATGAACTACGACGTCTCGCGACGGGGCTGGATTGGTGACTACGTGGATCCCAACAGCTTCCTCGATATGTTCATCACCGGTGGTGGCAACAACAAGACCGGTTTTGCGAATGCACGATATGATCAGATAGTCCTGCGCGATGCACCGGCTGCACTGGATCGCGAAGAGCGTTACCGGCTTTTCCATGAGGCAGAAACCATCCTTATCGATCAGATGCCGATCATTCCCTTTTACACCTATAAGAGCAAACATCTGCGCCATCCCTCGCTGCGGGGTATGCCAGCCAACATCATGGACTACTTCAATTACAAGTATGTCTATCTGCAAGCTGAAGAATAACAATTATGTGGCGATTTATTGGTCTTCGGACTCTGCAGGCGATCCCGGTTATTCTGGTCGTCATCACGGTGACTTTCTTTCTGGTACGGGCCGCTCCAGGCGGGCCGTTCTCCAGCGAGAAAGCGGTATCGCCTCAGGTTAAGGCAGCTCTCGAGGCGCAGTACAATCTCGATCAACCGGTGCTGCAGCAGTACTTCACTTATCTGAGTGACCTTGCACGCGGTGATATGGGACCCTCCTTTCGTTACCCGGGGCGGGATGTCAGTGAACTGATTCTTCAGGGTCTGCCGATTACCGCTGAGCTGGGCCTGTATGCGCTGCTGGTCGCTCTGGTCATCGGCACGCTGGCAGGTGTTTTCGCCGCGCTAAAACCCAATACCCTGCAGGACTATATCCCCATGAGTCTGTCCATGGTGGGTATCTGCATGCCTTCCTTTTTGCTGGGGCCCCTGCTGGTGCTGATCTTTGGCATCGGGCTGGGCTGGCTGCCGGTATCAGGCTGGGGCAATGCGGCAGGGGACAAGATATTGCCGAGTCTAACGCTGGGCGCCGGATATGCCGCCTATATTGCGCGTTTGAGTCGCAGCGGCATGCTCGAGGTCTTATCCCAGGATTATCTGCGTACTGCGCGTGCCAAAGGCTTGCCCGAGCATGTGGTGATTGCAAAACATGCCTTGCGTGGCGGCCTGCTGCCGGTGATCAGTTTTCTGGGCCCGGCCTTTGCGGGTCTGCTCAGCGGTTCGTTTGTGGTGGAGACGATTTTTCAGATTCCTGGCCTCGGACGGTTTTATGTACAGGCCGCCTTCAATCGCGATTACACCATGATCCTGGGTACCACCGTATTCCTGGCCTCATTGATTGTCGTGTTCAATTTATTGTCTGATGTCGTTGCAGCGTGGCTCAATCCGCGGCTTCGCTACCAATTCAGGAAGTAGAGCCCATTCATGAGCACTCTTAAAAATTCAACCTTATTGATAGCGGACGTTGAGGCATTTCCCAAAGGGGTGTCGTTGTGGCAGGACGGCTGGACGCGGCTGCGGAAGAACCGTCTTGCGATGCTCGGGTTTTTTTTTCTTGCATTGATTATGTTCCTTGCTCTCATTACGCCGTGGATAGCTCCCTACGGTTATGAGGAGCAGAATCTGCGTCTGGGGGCCACGCCCCCATCAGCAGCGCATTGGCTGGGAACGGATAACTTTGGCCGTGACATGTTGACGCGGATTTTGTACGGCGGACGGGTGTCGTTGATGGTAGGTTTTATCGCCACTGCTGTGGCCCTGCTGATTGGCGTCACCTATGGCGCTATCGCTGGATATGTGGGTGGCCGCGTCGATGCGGTGATGATGCGTCTGGTCGACATTCTTTACGCGCTGCCGTTCATGATTTTCATCATTCTGCTGATGGTGGTTTTTGGCCGCAATCTGCTGCTCTTATTCCTCGCCATTGGCGCGGTCGAATGGCTGACCATGGCGCGTATCGTGCGCGGGCAGGTTCAGAGTCTGCGGCAACAGGAATATATCGAAGCCGCTATTTCTATCGGTCTGGGACCGGGCGCCATTATTCGTAAACATGTGCTGCCTAATGTGCTCGGTCCGATTATCGTTTACACCACACTGACCATACCGAACGTGATGCTGCTGGAGGCTTTTTTGAGCTTTCTTGGGCTCGGCATTCAGCCGCCGGAGTCCTCCTGGGGCGTATTGATTTCTTATGGGGTTGAGTCGATGGAAGAATATCCCTGGTTACTTATATTTCCCGGCCTGGCGCTGGCAATGACACTTTTTGCACTTAACTTTCTCGGGGACGGTCTGCGCGACGCACTGGACCCCCGGACTTCGAAGGACTGATCCTCCGGGAAATATAATGGCACTCATGGACGTTAAAGATCTGGCAGTCTACTTTCACACCCGCAATGGCGTGGTGAAGGCAGTGGACGGCATCAGCTTTCAAGTGGAATCCGGTAAGACGCTGGCAATCATTGGCGAATCAGGTTCCGGTAAATCAGTGGCATGCTACAGTCTGCTGGGGCTGATACCAAAACCTCCTGGCCGCATTGAATCCGGCCACGCGATGTTCGACGGCAAGGATCTGCTGACCTTGAGCGAAGCCGAACTGCGCAAGGTGCGCGGCAAAGGCATCTCCATAATTTTCCAGGACCCGATGACCTCGCTGAATCCCTATCTGACGATCGGAGATCAGTTAATTGAACCGCTGCAACTGCACTTTGGCATGAGCCGCCGTGAGGCATGGGCGAAAGCGACGCAGACGCTGGAAGAGGTCGGCATCCACGATGCCGCTCAGCGCATGAATTCCTGGCCCTTCGAGTTTTCAGGCGGCATGCGTCAGCGCGTAGTCATCGCGATGGCGCTGATAACAGAGCCGCAGATCATCATCGCCGATGAACCCACCACCGCACTGGATGTCACCGTGCAGGCGCAGATACTTAAACTGCTGAAGGAGCTGCAGCAGCGCCGTAATATCGGCGTGATTTTTATCAGTCACGACCTGAGTGTGGTCGCTGATATCGCTGACGAAATCGCAGTGATGCAGAACGGTCGGTTCGTGGAACAGGGCGACCGCAATGAGATCTTTCGCAACGCTCAGCACCCCTATACCCGCAAATTGCTGGCGGCCGTGCCCGATACCGAAAAGGCCGCCACACAAGGTCAGTCCGAAGCGTTGGTTGAAGTGAAGAATCTATGCATGTACTTTGCCGGCAATAAAGGCGAGCAACAGGTTCGTGCTGTCGATGATGTTTCACTGAGCATTAATCGGCATGAAATACTGGGCCTGGTCGGCGAATCAGGTTCAGGTAAGTCGACGCTGGGCCGCTCTATTCTGCGCCTGCTGTCGCCGACCAGTGGCAGCATAGTTTTGAATGGTCAGGAGCTGTGCGGGCTGAGCGCGAAGCAGCTGAAGCCATTGCGGCGCAATATGCAGATAATCTTTCAGGATCCTTATGCCAGCTTGAATCCCCGCATGACCGTGTACGACACGCTGGCCGAACCCTTACTGCTGCATGGCATGGCCAATCGCAAAAGCCTTGATGGCGAAGTGTTCCGCTTGATGGATTCAGTGGGTCTGGCCAGAGAGAGTGTGCTGCGTTATCCCCATGAGTTTTCAGGTGGTCAGCGTCAACGTATTGCCATTGGTCGCGCCATTGCTACCAAACCGGAGTTCATCGTTGCCGATGAACCGGTGTCAGCATTAGATGTGACCATTCAGGCGCAGATTCTGGATCTTCTATTAGAGCTGGTTAAAAACTTCAACCTGACCATGTTGTTTGTCTCGCATGATCTGGGAGTTGTGCGTTATCTTGCTGATCGTATAGTGGTGATGAAGGACGGCCGGCTGGTGGAATCGGGAAGTGTTCATCAGATTTTCAGTGCCCCACAGCAGGCTTATACTCAGGCTCTGCTCAGTGCCATTCCCGGCAAGTCATTGTTGAAAATAGAATAAAATATGCGCGATTACTTTCTTAGAAGACTGCTGCTGATCCCTCCAACCCTTATCGGGATAACCATCGTTGTTTTTATGATCACCCGCCTGGTGCCAGGTGGCCCTCTCGAGCGCGCCATCATGGAGTCGCAGATGGCCTCAGGTGGCGGCGGTTCCCAGGTGGGACGCGACATGGCTTTGTCGCAGGACCAGCTGAATCGGCTAAAAGAATATTACGGCTTTGACAAGCCTCTGGTGGCCAGCTATTTCGACTGGCTCGGCAAAGTGGTTAAAGGCGATCTGGGTTCCTCTTATCGATACAACCAGCCAGTTACGCAGGTCATCAGCAGTCGCTTTCCGGTCTCACTCTATTACGGTCTGGTCACTCTGGTGATCACCTATCTGGTCTGTATTCCACTGGGGGTACTGAAAGCGATCAGACACCGCACCATGGTCGATAATGTCTCCTCCATTTTGATTTTCACCGGCTATGCTATTCCAGGTTATGCACTGGGCTCGCTGCTGCTGCTGTTCTTTTCTGTGCAGCTGGAATGGTTTCCGATGGGCGGCTTTGTCAGTATGCAATTTGCTGAAAAGGACTTCCTGGGCAAGGTTGCTGATCTGCTGAGACATTCCGCACTGCCGCTGATGTGTTATCTGGTGGGCAGTTTTGCGCTGGTTACGCTGCTGCTTAAGAACCATCTGATGGATAATCTGGCTGCCGACTATATCCGCACCGCTATCTCCAAGGGGGTGTCATTTCGCCAATCAGTCACCCGCCATGCGATGAGAAATTCGCTGATTCCTATCGCAACCACTTTTGGGCAGAACATTACCCTGCTGGTGTCGGGCTCTTTCCTGATTGAGACGATTTTTGATATTGATGGTTTTGGCCTGCTGGGGCTGACATCCATTCTGGACAGAGATTATCCGGTGGTGATGGGTGTGGTGCTGTTAGCCAGTTTACTGCTGCTGATCGGCAATATTATTTCCGATGTGCTGGTTGCGCTGGTTGACCCGCGCATACGTTTCAGCTGAGGCCTGCAATGCTGCAATTGAATCCGGAGACTCTGAAAAAACTGCGCCGCTTCCGCCAGATCAAGCGCGGCTATTACAGCCTGCTGGTGCTGGCCTTTTTAATGGTGCTGTTTGCCGTGGGCGAATTGCTGATCAACAATCGGGCCTTAATAGTCAGCTATGAAGGCGAGCTGTATTTTCCAACCTATTCCGAGTTTCATCCGGGCACTGATTTCGGTCTTAGCTATTCGTACGAAACTAACTATCGCGATCTGCAACAGGTGTTTGAAGCACAGGGTTCGGGTAACTGGGTACTGCTGCCACTGGTGCCCTACAGCGCTAATGAGAATCACACAGTCACCGGAATTTTTCGGCCGGAGGCGCCATCAAGAGAGCTGAAACATTATCTCGGCACTGACACCACCAGCCGCGATATTCTTGCCCGGCTGTTTTATGGAACCCGCACAGCATTGTTATTTGCGCTGGCGTTTTTGACGGCAGTGTACGCAATCGGCGTTGCTGTGGGCGCAGCCATGGGCTTCTTTGGTGGCTGGTTCGATCTGCTCTTTCAGCGGGTGATTGAGATCTGGAGCAATATTCCCTTCCTGTACATGGTCATTATTATATTCTCAGTAATCCCCGCGACCTTCAGTGTGTTTGTCCGCATCAGTATTTTGTTGACGGTGATGGTGCTGTTTTCCTGGACATCGATGACCTATTACATGCGCACCGAAACCTATAAACAGAAAGCCAGGGATTATGTGGCGTCGGCGCGGGTGATCGGTGCGTCGAATACCCGCATCATTTTTCGGCACATATTGCCCAATGTGCTGGCGACGCTGGTGACATTTATTCCTTTTACGATTATCGCCGCCATTACCGCGATCACTGCGCTGGATTTTCTGGGTTTCGGGCTACCGGCCCCCACTCCCAGCCTGGGCGAATTATTGAAGCAGGGAACCAATAATCTGCGTACTGCGCCGTGGATAGTTACCTCAGCGTTTACAACCCTGGTGGTGGTGCTGACACTGGTCACCTTTGTTGGAGAAGCGGTGCGCGAAGCTTTTGATCCGAAAAAATTTACAGTCTACAAATAGGCATTTATTCAGAGGGTTTTCATATGACAACACGACCTGGTAGATCGGGATCTGGTACACAACGACCCGCTATAAAGCGACCTGGCTTCAGTTTGTTGCTGCTGCTTTCCATCGTTATGCTGGCAGCCTGCGGTTCCGATACAGACGAGTTTCCCGAACACGATAATACCGAGGAAGTGCTGGCCTACTATGCGGCGAACCCGGATAGATTCTCCTTTAAAACGCTGGCTGATCTGCCCTCTGACCTCAATTGGGAAGATGGTATGGATCAACCTGATCTGGGCTCCCCTGAGGCAACAAAGGGCGGCACTCAGTATCACTTTATCCAGGACTTCCCGCGCACCCTCAGATGGCTGGGACCTGAAGCGACCGGTGGCTTCCGCGCCTATATCCTCGATAACGTTACCATGGCTTTAGGTCATGAGCATCCCGATACTCTGGAGTTTTACCCCGGGCTTGCCAGCGCATGGGCAGTTGAGGAAGACACCAAAACGGTGTACGTGCGCATCAATCCTGAGGCGCGCTATTCTGATGGTGAAATGATTACCGCCGATGATTTCATGTTTATGTTTTTCTTCATGCTCTCGGACTACATTGTTGAACCCTGGTACAACAATTTTTACGCCGAACGCTATACCAATATCACCCGATACGATGACCATACCCTCTCTGTCACCATGGCCGAGGCCAAGCCCGATATGTTGTATTACGCGCTGGATATGCGACCGATTCCACAGCATATCTACAAAGATCTGGGTGATGACTTTATTGATCGATATCAGTGGCGTTCGGTGCCAGGCACCAGCCCATACCAGATCAAGCCGGAAGACGTCATCAATGGTCGCTCGATTACGCTGACCCGCGACGATAACTGGTGGGCCAAAGATAATAAATACTTTGCCAATCGGTTTAACCCCGACCGTATCGTGTTCAGTGTGGTGCGCGATGCCAACAACCGTTTCGAAGGATTCAAGCGCGGCGATTTTGACCAGTATTCGCTGGACCTGGCCGAGTTCTGGTACGACAAACTGCCGAACAGTGATCCCGATGTCAGCAACGGCTATATCCATAAATCCATTTTTTACAACCAGCGTCCGCGCCCTAATTACGGCTTGTGGATAAATACCTCCCGTCCACTGCTGGATAATAAAGATGTGCGCACGGGTATCCAGTATGCCTCTAACTGGGATCTGGTTATCGACAGTTTCTTTCGGGGTGATTTCCGCCGCATGAATACCGCAAGAGATGGCTTTACTGATTTTACGCACCCCACCTTGCGGGCCCGGCCGTTTGATATTGATAAGGCCCAGGAGCATTTTGCTAAAGCAGGTTTCACCCGTCGCGGGCCGGATGGCATTCTGGTGAATGAGCAGGGACAGCGACTGGCATTCACCTTGAGCACCGGATACGAAGCGCTCAGCGATATTCTGACGATTCTGCGTGAAGAGGCTGCCAAGGCTGGGCTGGAGTTCCGCATTGAAGTGCTCGACTCAACCGCTGGCTGGCAGAAAGTGCAGGAAAAGCAGCACGACATTACCTTCTCTGCCTTTGCGGTGTCAGCTGAAATGTACCCACGTTATTGGGAACTCTACCATTCATCCAATGCCTACGATAATGCGTTCCTGGAAGATGGCAGTGTCAACCCGGACCGAACGGTCAAGGTGCAAACCAATAATCTGGAGTTAGTCGCCAGCCGTGAACTCGACGCGATGATTGAGCAGTACGATGCCTCCTCAGATTACGATGAGATGCTGGCACTGTCTCGCCGTATTGACGAATTTCTGTATGACAATGCCTCCTTTGTCCCCGGTTATGTACAGGAATTCTTCCGCATGGGCCATTGGCGCTGGATGCGTTATCCGGAAGGTTTCAGTCATATGCGCACCACCTTAAGCGGTAGTTTTGACGATTTGTTTGTGCATTGGATCGACACTGAAATGAAAGCAGAAACTCTGGCAGCGCGCCGCGATGGCCGCACCTTTGAACCGCAGATCAAAGTTTATGATCAATTCAGAGTAGTGCCATAGATGTCCGAACCCTTACTGCGGATCAGTAATCTCATCACCGAGTTTGATACCGATGAAGGTCGGGTGCGAGCGGTTGATGACATCAGTTTTTCTGTAAAAGCCGGAGAAACTGTTGGTATCGTTGGTGAGTCCGGTTGCGGCAAAAGCGTGACGGCCTCATCAATCATGCGCTTGCTGCCACAACCGATGGGGCAGATAGTCGGTGGTCAGATAATCTTCAAAGGTCAGGACCTGACCCGTCTCAGTATTGCCGAGATGGAAAAGATACGTGGCGCCCACATTGGCATGGTGTTTCAGGAGCCGATGACGGCGCTGAATCCTGTGCATACCATTGGTCGTCAACTGGCCGAAGTGTTGCTGCTGCATAAGAAAATCAGTGCGCACCAGGCCTTGCGCGATTCAGCAGCGATGCTGGAGCGAGTCGGGATTCCTTCACCGGACATCCGCATGGGTGAGTACCCGCATCAGCTGTCCGGCGGCATGCGACAACGCGTGGTGATTGCGATGGCGCTGGCCTGCAACCCGAGTCTGCTGATTGCAGATGAGCCAACGACAGCGCTGGATGTGACCATCCAGGCACAGATTCTGGAACTGATCAAAGAACTGCAGAATGATATGGGTATGTCGGTGATTCTGATTACCCATGACCTGGGCGTGATTGCCGAAACCTCGCAATCCGTGGTGGTGATGTATGCCGGGAAAGTAGCTGAAATGGGTAGCGTCTACGATATTTTTGATCACCCCACGCATCCCTATACCAAGGGCCTGCTGCACTCCATTCCGCGCCTCGACACGCCACCCAAATCGCATTTGAATACGATTGAGGGCATGGTGCCAGGGCTGCGCGATCTGCCTGCCGGTTGTCGCTTTGAAAATCGCTGCCCTTATCGTCAGCCAGAGTGCAGCCGCTCAGTGCCGGCGATAGAGGCAGTGTCTGCCACAGCCAACGGCACTCTGGCCCATGAAGTCAGTTGTTTTGAATGGCGCAATCTGCGCACCGCAAGGGAAGTGTAAAAAATATGTCTGAGTCGGCCGCAGCCCTGTTGCAGGTAAATGATTTGAAAATGCACTTTCCCGTTAAGGAAGGTGTTTTTATGCGCACTGGCAAATATAACAAAGCCGTTGATGGGGTAAGTTTCAGCATCAAACCGGGTGAAACTCTGGGGCTGGTGGGTGAATCAGGCTGCGGTAAATCGACGTTGGGGCGCTGCATTGCGCGGCTTTATCAGCCCACCTCTGGGTCAATTTTGTTTGATGGTATGGATATCAGCAGATTTTCCCGCAAAGCGCTGATGCCGGTGCGTCGTGATATCCAGATGATCTTCCAAGACCCGATGGAGTCCTTGAATTCACGGCATACAGTGGGGGATATTCTGGCCGAGCCCTTTGTAGTGCAGAAGATGGGGGACAGTGCATGGCGACAAAAGCGTGTTGCCGAATTGCTCGATCTCGTGGGCCTGCCGGCCCGCTCAGTGACACGTTACCCGTTTGAGTTTTCCGGTGGTCAGCGCCAGCGTATCGGTATCGCACGTTCGATTGCGCTGAACCCGCGGCTGATAATCTGCGATGAACCCGTTTCTGCTCTGGATGTCTCTATTCAAAGTCAGATCCTGAACCTGTTAATTGATCTGCAGCGCGAACTGAATCTGTCCTATCTGTTTATCGCCCACGATCTAGCGGTGGTGAAACATATCTCCGACCGCATCGCGATTATGTATCTGGGCAAAATTGTTGAAATTGGTGACGGTGAGAATCTCTATCGAAACCCTCAGCATCCTTATACGAAATCATTGATTTCTGCGATTCCGGTGCCGGATCCGCACCATAAAACGCAGCGGCAGGTTCTGGTGGGTGATGTTCCCTCGCCAATCAATCCCCCCTCAGGCTGCGGTTTTCATACCCGCTGCCCGGAGGTTATGGATCGCTGCAGAATAGATACGCCTGCGTTGATTCCAATGCTCAGCCTGCAAGCCGAAGTCTATGGACGTCCGGTCGCTTGCCACCGCTGCCGCGATGAAGAGGTGGAGGGGGCTTGAATTAACCCCTGGGATCAACCCTTGCCCCATCCTTGGAATTAGCCCTCTTGAATCAACTCTTGAACCACCCCTGGAATCAACCCTGGGATCAACCCTTGCCCTTCATCTTGTTAGGGCCTTTCAAAGAATCCTTTTCGATGTACTCGATGATCGCGCCGGCGATATCTTTACCGGTAGCGCGCTCAATGCCTTCCAGACCTGGTGATGAATTGACCTCAAGCACCAGCGGTCCGTGGTTGGAACGAATGATATCCACTCCCGCGACGTCCAGACCCATGACCTGAGCGGCCTTAACGGCAAGTTTACGTTCATCCGGTCGCAGTTTTACTACCTGAGCCGTGCCGCCACGATGCAGATTAGAGCGGAATTCACCCGGTGCCGCATTGCGTTGCATCGCCGCAATCACCTTGTCGCCAATGACAAAACAGCGGATGTCCGCACCGCCGGCTTCCTTAATAAATTCCTGCACCAGAAAATCGGCCTGTAAGCCGCGAAACGCAGTGATCAGTGCCTCTGCTGCCTTTTTGGTTTCCGCCAGCACCACACCATTACCGTGCGTGCTTTGCATGATCTTGACTATCAGTGGAGCGCCACCGACGGAGGCGATCAAATCATTGGTGGCATCCGCTGAGTGAGCATAGCTGGTCACCGGCTGACCAATGCCGCGCCGCGCCAGCAACTGATGAGCGCGCAACTTGTCGCGCGAGCGGGTGATGGCAATGGATTCGTTGACCGAGTAAGTGCCGCAGACTTCAAATTGCCGCAGCACGGCGCAGGCATACAAAGTGACGCTGGCGCCTATGCGTGGAATTACCGCATCGAATTCCAGCGATTCAGGATCGCCTTTGTCTTTAAAATGCACGGTGGGATTATTGGCGGTAATGTTCATATAACATTTCAGAACGTCGATGACCCGCGCCTCATGCCCTCGCGCCCGCGCCGCCTCTACCAGCCTTTTTGTTGAGTACAGTTTACTGTTGCGGGATAAAACACCGATTCTCATTTTGTAGTCCTTGGGATTTGGGTTTACTGCGGGGACCAGTTCAGAGCGTTGGTCATGCTGTCTAAATTACCACACTATACCCCCGCAGCGGGAGCCTGCAGCTTCTTTTGATTTCTCTGGTTTATCAAACTACTATGCCCACTCTTCCGAGGAGAAACCGCAGTGACGTTATTGCCAGAGTATTTCAAGACATGAGGGTGTCGAGAAACGATCTGTTCAGAGCTGGCCTGCTGCTGGGCCTGACGGTGCTACTCAATTTCAGTGTGCTGTCTGGAAACTGGCGCTGGGATGATCCGCAGATCCTGCTCCATCTTCATCAATACTCAATTATAGATGACTTCATTAATCCCCAGGTCTGGCAGCAGTTTTCACCGGCCAATCTGACGCCCTGGCTGATCCTGTCCTTTGAAAGTGATCTGATCCTGTTTGGCATGAACCCGAGCGCATTTTACCTGCATCAACTGCTGGCTCTGGCAGCGGCAGCAATTGCGCTGTATCTGTGTATGACATTATGGCTCAGACGCGATTTCGCATTTTTTGGCGCGGTACTATTTCTGCTGGGAGCGCCTTCGCAACTGGTCACTGAGCAATTGATGACCCGCCACTACATTGAAGGCCTGCTGTTCTGCCTGCTGTCGCTATACCTGTTTGTGCGCTATCTGCGCACCGGCTCTACAAGCCTGCTGGCCGTCAGCGCAATTTTATACGTGCTGGCAATAACCGCCAAAGAAATCTATGTGCCGCTGGTGCTGTTGCTGCCGTTTCTGCCGGAGTCAGTCTGGCGGCAACGTCTGCGCGCGGCGTTGCCGTTTATTATCATTGCGGCCGCCTATACCGCGTGGCGGGCTTCTATGCTCGGCACGCTGAGCGGCGGCTATGTCGAGAGCAGCGAGTATTTGAACAGCGCTTTTATTATTGACGTGATGCAAAGCTTTGCGAATTTTCCTGACTTACTGCTGGGTGGTTTGTGGCCGGCGGCGGGGATTATCTATCTGCTGATGCTTGGGTTTTACGCGGTACTGGCCCGCTCCTGGCTGGTAGTGGTGTTGCTGACTGCGGCATTGGTGTTAATTCCGTTGGTGCCGCTGGTGAGTTCTCCGGGGATCAACAGCCCGGATCGCTATCTGTTGCTGCTGTGGGTAGTGCTGAGTTTTTCGTTGGCGTTCTTTGCCGAACGGCTGATAAAGAGGTGCACTGATCTGGATCGTGCGGCACCGATAGTGCTCGTTTACGCGGCCTTGCCCGTGCTGCTGATGATCAGTCTGATTCATGGCATGAGTGCGCGGCAGTCGGTTGCGGCGGTGGCCGAGGAATTTGATGTGCAGGCTAAATTCATCTGGGCAGAGGATGCTGCCACCGCATTCATTCCTTCAGAAAGTCTGCTGCCCTCATTCTGGTTCTTCACGGGCTTGCAGGATTTGAAGACGCGTCTGTTGACGCAGACTTCACCCCGGCCCGTGGTGGACGCCATTTATCTGGATAGCAGCGTTACTGAGTTATGGGCGCTGGATAGAGAATGCATGTGCATGCGGGATGTCAGTGCTTCCATACCACAAAAGATTGCTGCTCATCAGCAGCATCTTGCTGCGCTAGCACCCCTGGCGCTGAACTTTGATTATCGGAACGGTTATTTTTCCTGGCAGTTCGGGCCTTACGACACAGGCGTTTATCATGTGGTGTCCGATGTGATTGGTGTTATTCCTGCGCCTGCGGCCGGACGTCTGCGCGTAACTCTGCCGGATAATGCGCCTTTTTATCTGCGTTATACCTCAGCAGAGGGATGGATGACGTATTCAACCCAGCAGCGGATCCGCCCTGATGCTGCCGCTGTTAACTGGCTGAGAGACTAGCGTATGAAATCTGTTGCAATCATTATTCCGGTGCTGAATGAAGCGGCTGACATTGATGCCAATCTGTCCGTGATTCTGAGTCACACTCTTGCTTATACGCAGGCTCATAGTCTTGATCACGCTCTTAATCATGCTCATGCTCACGACCAGGTAGACAGTGCGGTAAAGTTCACGCTTATTGTGGTCGATGATGGTTCCTCGGATCAGACTGCGGACGTGGTATTGAAGAGGGGACTGCTGGATCACAATATCAGGCTGCTGAGTCTGAGTCGCCATTTCGGCAAAGAAGCAGCAATACTGGCGGGTCTAAGCAATGCGGAAGATTTCGATGCAGTTATCGTAATGGACAGCGATCTGCAGCACCCTCCCGCATTACTGACAGAAATGCTTGAACGCTGGCAACAGGGTTACCTGGTGGTGGAGGCAGTCAAAGCATCCAGAGGGGATGAGACCCTGACAAAAAACCTGCTGGTACGCAGTTACTACCGGTTGTTCAACTTTCTGACCACCTTGAGTATCAGTGGTGATACCGATTTTAAACTGCTGGATAAGCAGGTGGTCACAGCTTACTGCCGTCTGCCCGAGCATAACCGTTTCTTCCGCGGTCTGGTCAAGTGGATGAGCTTCCCAACTGCGCGGATATTTTTCGATGTGCCTGCTTCTGTCCGTGCGCGTTCCTCGTGGGGCAATATGGCGCTGTTTCGGTATGCCGTATCCTCGATTACCTCATTCACCGCATTTCCGCTGCAGATTGTTACTCTGCTCGGAGGCCTCACTTTTGTGATCAGCCTGGTAATTGGCAGTATTGCGCTGTTTGATAAACTTGCCGGCAATGCGGTGGATGGATTTACCACCGTGATATTACTGATACTGTTGATTGGCAGCATTTTGATGTTCAGCGTCGGGATGATCGGCATCTACGTTGGCAAGATTTACGATGAAGTCAAAAAGCGTCCGACTTATCTGCTGGACAAAAATAAAAGCAACCTGGATGAGACGCGGTGAGTAAATATACTGTTCTGTTAACGCATGCGTTTCTGCTGGCTTTCCTGCTGGCCTCATCCCATGGCCTGTTGAAATGGGTGTCCGTGCAGACGCACAGCAACTATATGCAGTTGATGTTGGAGCAGTGGCGTTATGTGCTGCTCTCGCTGGCTATCTACGGTCTGGTTTTTTTCTACTACATACTGGTCCTGCGCAGCAGTCCGGTATCAACTTTGTACCCGGTTTATACCGGCCTCTCGGTGCTGTTGGTTCTGGTCATTGGGCGTTTTGTGTTCAATGAAGTGATCACTGTTTATCAACTGGCCGGGGCTGGCTTTATCCTTGCCGGAATAGTTCTGATGGGCAAGACCGGCTAAGCCTGAACCGGGCAGCTGAATGCCGCGTATATGACCTGTAACTCAACACTGCAGCTGACCTGGTTGATCTGCGGCAGCGCACGGTTTGGCTGCTCTCACCCATCAACACAACTTAATTAAGTATTTGTGACGCACATCAAAAGCACCCTATTTCTCCCCCATTTAGTTTTTGAGTTTCACGAAACAACCATTACTATGCCAAGGTGCCCGCCATACCTTTGGCCACAGTGGGTATATGGCTGATTTTTAAGAATTAGAAGAAACGGATGCATTGATGCGAGCAGTTGGAAAACTGATGAGTATGGCTGCTTTCAGCCTGCTGAGCCTGACGGGCTGTGTGATGGTGCAGCCCGAAGCAATTACGGACGTCGCCCTGATGCAGCAGGCGCGGCTTGATCGCACGCGCGTATCCCAGGAAGTGCCGCCGCTGGTCTTGGAGCTGACTCTTGATGAGGCTCTCGCCAGAGCGCTGAAATACAATACCGGTGTCCGTACCCGAATGATGGAGCAGGCATTAGAGCTCAATCAGCTCGATGTCAACAATTACGACATGCTGCCAGCGATGCTGTCCCAGGCCGGTTATACCAGCCGCAACAACGACCGTATCAGCCAGAGCAGGGACAGCGCCACCGGTGAGGAATCCCCTTCGCGTTTTATCTCTCAAGAGAAAGACCATGTGCTCTCCAATGCTGGCGTCAGTTGGAGCCTGCTGGATCTGGGTATGGGCTATTACAATGCCCAGCAGCAAGGTGATCGTGTGGTGATAGCGTATGAGAGGCGTCGCAAAGCCATGCACCTGGTCAAACAGGATGTGCATATCGCGTTCTGGCGTGCTGCCAGTGCCCAGCAGATGGAGGGCGAGGTTCGTGATGCCATTGAAATGGCAGAGAGTGCGCTGCGCGATGCACGCCAGGCAGAATTGGAGCTGGTCAGCGACCCGGTGGAAAACCTCCGTTATCAGCGCCAGTTGCTGGAAAATCTGCGGCTGCTGGAAGCCATTCGCCAGGAGCTCTCCACTGCCCAGATCGAGTTGGCTGCGCTGATCAATGCCCCTCTGGGAGTAACTATCCGCGTCAATGAGCCGGATATGATCCTGAACGCTCAGTTGCTGCAGGTGTCCATTGAAACCATGGAGGAAATAACCATGGGCCAGAATGCTGACATCCGCGAACAGCATTACAACGCCAGCATTGCCCGCCTGGAGGTGCGCAAGACGTTGGTGGGGCTGTTCCCTAACCTGAGTTTCGACTACAACATTAATTACGATACTGATCGCTTCCTGGTGAATAGCAACTGGGACCAGATTGGTGCGCAGTTGTCTTTTAATCTGTTCAGCCTGCTCAGCGCTCCCGCCAGATTGAATCTGGCCGAATCCGGTGTGGTGCTGGCCGACCAGCGCCGCATGGCCATGCAGATGGCGGTGCTGGCTCAGCTGCACCTGGCTCGTCTGCAGTTTGCCAATTCCATCGGCCAGTTCCGTCGTGCCGAGCAGATATGGGATGCGGATCGACGTCTGCTGGCGCAGGTCACCAATCGCGAGGAGGCTCGCCTGCAAAGTACGCTCGATGTCATCAACAGCGAAACCGCAGCTCTGCTGAGTTTGTTGCGCCGCTACCAGGCATGGGCGGAGACGCAGGCCTCCCTGGCCAGACTTGAATACACGTTGGGGACGGAAGCACCGATCGGCAATGTCAGCGAGATGAGTCTGGAAGAATTAATCCAGCAGATACAGATGTTCAAAGAAATGGATTACAGGAGTTGAGCGCTATGTTTATGAAGAAACGAGTGGTTCCCATGTTTGTCTTAATCGGCCTGCTGTGCGCAGGGCTGCTTTCAGGGCAGGCGACTAACACGGCGCATGCGCAGTCGGCAATAGAGCGCCAGGAGATCCGCGGCCAGTTGATCCCCCTGCAATACACCACTCTGGCCTCTGAGGTGAGTGCAATTATCAGCAGTATCAGCGTGCAGGAGGGCGGCTCTTTCAGGTCCGGGCAGGTATTGATTGCGCTGGATTGTTCGCTGCAAGAGGCACAGCTGCAAAAAGCCCAGGCTCAGGAGCGCTCAGCACAGAGTGTGGCGTCCGCGAATCTGCGATTGGATGAACTGAACTCGGTGGGCAAGCTGGAGCTGGATCTGTCGCAGGCCGAGCTGGATAAAGCTCAGGCTGAAGTTGCGTTTAACCAGGCGCTTCTGTCCAAGTGCGAAATCCGTGCGCCTTTCTCCGGCCGTATTGCGGATCAGCTGGTGCGTGCGAAGCAGTTCGTGCAGGTGGGTGACCCTTTGCTCGACATTCTGGATGACAGCAATCTGGAACTCGAGTTTATCGTGCCTTCGCGCTGGTTGAGTTGGATGACGAAGGACTTTGCTTTTGAAGTGATGATCGATGAAACCGGTAAATCGTATGCGTCAAAACTTAATCGAATTGGTGCACGTGTGGACCCTGTGAGTCAGTCCGTTAAGGTCTCTGCCTCGTTTGAGGGGCAGCATCCGGAACTGATTGCAGGAATGAGTGGCACCGTGCTCTTGAGCGTACCGACAGGCCTTTAGATCGCGAAATGAACAATAATTGTAAGACCGGCTGAAGTACTACCGAAAAAATAATGCACAGCAGATAGCCCCATAGAGTGAGGGATTAACATGAAGTCTAAATCGGATAAAAAAGCTGCAGCAGCAAAGAAGGCAGCAGGTAAACAAAATTCGAAGAAAAATCAACTGGTGCGCTCCTCGCCTGGTTTGATGGCGCTGGAACCGCGCTTCATGTTCGATGGCGCCGGCATGGCCGATGTGGCCGACACGCTGGTCACCGATTCTACGCTGTTCACGTCAGATTCCGACCTGGTGATCAGCGCGCTGGAGACGGCCGTCTATGGGCCTGCTTATGAGAATCGCGACGATACCTTAGAAAGCGATGCGGCTGACACCGATAACATTGCCAGCGATAGCTCTGACTCTGATAACGCTGACACTGATAATAGTGTTCCGCAGCAATTGATCATCGAAGGTGCTGCTCTGCTTAACAACCCGGTAGCCATAGATACCTGGGAAACTGCGCTGGCGCAGGTTGAGCAACTGCTGAGTGCGCCGACAGACGCGGAACATTATCTGCCACTGCTGCAGGAAGTGTTTGGTAATGCCGGCACTGACCCCGAAACGTTTACTGCCAACGCTGCTGCAATTGCTGACCTGCTGGGCGGCGAAGGGTTCGGCATTGTTATAGAACTGCGCAGCAGCGCGGATCTTAACGGCGCACTGGCCGCCTATGCCGCAGTGGGACACACCGGTAGCGAGCGTATTTATGTCAATGCCGACTGGATCAACATGGGTTTCAGCAGCGACTTTATCCGCCAGGTGTTGCTGGAAGAGATTGGACACGCGCTGGATCGACATTTAAATGGTAACAACGATTCCCCAGGCGATGAAGGGCAGGTGTTTGCGGCGCGACTGACTGGACAGGACACAAATAAGCTCGGATTTGCGCTTGATAATGACCATGCGGTGCTGCAGATTGACGGCGTCTCGATTGCTGTTGAAAAGGCATCGTTTGAGATTAACCTGACAACGGGTAATGATACCTACACCGCCGGTGCGGGCGACTTCACCATTTACGGCTTGGGCGGAAACGACACCATCACGACGGCAGCCGGCAACGCCATCATCCACACGCTGTTGGGAAACGACACCATCACGACGGGCGCCGGCAACGCCTTCATCCGTGGTGGCGACGGCAACAACACCATCACCGCAGGCGCTGGCGACAACAAAGTGACCACCGGCACCGGAAACGACACCATCACGACGGGCGCCGGTAACGCCATCATCTGTGGCGGCGACGGCAACAACACCATCACCGCAGGCGTCGGCGACAACAAAGTGACCACCGGCACCGGCGACGACACCATCACCACGGGCGATGGTGCAGGCATCGTCATCAGTGGTGCGGGCCATGACACGATCACTACGGGTGATGGTGCAGACATCGTCGTCAGTGGTGCGGGCCACGACATCATCACCACGGGTGCGGGTGCAGACATCATTTTCAGTGGCGAGGGAGATGACATCATCACGGCGGGTGCGGGCGCAGACATCATCGACAGTGGTGCCGGCAATGACCGCATCGCGCTCGGGGCGGACGGAGGCGACATCGATACCGTCATTTTCGGCGCCAATGCGGCAACCAACGGCAGCGACACCATCACCCAATTCACGACGGGCGTTGACAAGCTCAATCTGGCCGCCATGACGACGCAAACCGCAACCACGGCCGTGACCGGTGCCTTAACGGTGACTGCAGGAAATGTTTATTTCTTGGACTCGGTCGTGACTGGCGCTGCGGACAGTGTGGCCGAGTCGGCGGCCCAACTGCAGGCCGGGGCGACTTGGACCAACGCCAGCAACGGCGTCGTCGCTTTCTTTATTGTCACCGACGCCAACAGTTCGGCGATTTATCAGTATCTCGAATCGGGTGGTGATGGCATTACCGCGGGCGAGCTGACACTGATGGCCACGGTTGACACCCGGATTGAGGCCACCGATTTGGTATTTGTTTCCAACGCTGCTGCTGCGGCGGCGGAACTCACGGCGGCCGCGGCAGGCTGCGCGTCGACTGTGATTGGTGGTAATACCAGTGGCACGGGCGCGGAGGATGGCGGGGCGATCACGGGCACACTGACGGCCAGCGACACAGATGGTCTTACTGATGGCAGTTACTTTACGGTGACAGGGGCGGCCAGCAACGGGGCGGCGAGTATCAATGTGGCCACGGGTGCGTGGACGTATACGCCCAACGCGGACTACAACGGTGCAGACAGCTTCACAGTAACGGTTACCGATGATGCGGGCAACACTACCACGCAGGTGATCAGCCTGACGGTTACCGAGGTGGTGGACATTGCCAGCGATACGGCCAGCGTTGATGAGGACACGGCGGCGGGTGTGACCACGAATGTGAGGAGCAACGACAGCTTTGAGGGTACGCCGGTGATTACGGCGGTAACCCAGGGGGGCAACGGGGCGGTAGTGATCGTTGATGCTAATGCGGGTACGGTGAAATACACGCCGAACGCGAACTTCAATGGCACGGATACCTACACTTACACGGTCACCAGCGGGGGTAAAACTGAGACCGCAACGGTAACGGTGACGGTGACGGTCACGGCGGTTAATGGTACGCCAGTGGCAAATGCAGATGCGGTCACTACTGCCGAAGACACACCAGTGACCATTAATGTGCTGGCTAATGACACCGACGCTGATGGGGACACGCTGAGCGTTACGGCGGCCTCTGCCAGCAACGGCACGGTCACCATTAATACGAATGGCACCCTTGCCTATGCACCGAACGCGAACTTCAACGGCAGCGACACGATCAGCTATTCAATCAGTGACGGTAAAGGCGGCACGTCCACCGCAAGCGTTACCGTTACGGTGACAGCGGTGAACGATGCGCCAGTCGCGAATGCAGATGCCGCCACCACAGCGGAAGATACGTCAGTGACCATCAGTGTGCTGGGCAACGACACCGATGCTGATGGCGATACGCTGAGCGTTACGGCGGCCTCTGCCAGCAACGGCACGGTCACCATTAATACGAATGGCACCCTTGCCTATGCACCGAACGCGAACTTCAGCGGTAGCGACACGATCAGCTATTCAATCAGTGACGGTAAAGGCGGCACGTCCACCGCAAGCGTTACCGTTACGGTGACAGCGGTGAACGACGCGCCAGTCGCGAATGCAGATACCGCCACCACGACGGAAGACACGCCAGTAACCATTAGTGTGCTGGGTAACGACACCGATGCTGATGGCGATACGCTAAGCGTAAGCGCTGCCTCTGCGGGCAATGGTACGGTCAGCATCAACGCGAACGGCACGCTTGCCTATACGCCGAACCCGAACTTCAACGGTAGCGACACAATCAACTATTCAATCAGTGACGGTAAAGGTGGTACAGCCTCGGCCAGCGTTACCGTAACGGTGACACCGGTCAATGATTTACCGGTTGCTTCCAGCGGCAGCGTCACCGTTGACGAGAATTCTGAGCTGAACGGAACCGTGCCGGCAGCTACAGATAGTGATGGCACAGTAGTCAGTTACACGCTGGTGAACGGGCCCACTGCGGGCAGTCTAAGCTTTGCCGCCAATGGTAGTTACAGCTTTGTGCCAGGCGCTGACTTCGATGATCTGGCAGTTGGTGAGCAGCGTGAAGTCAGCTTCACCTATCTGGCAGTTGATAATGAAGGTGGCAGCAGCAACCCTGAGACTATAACTATCATCGTAACTGGTGTGAACGACGCACCAAATGCTGCAAATGATGCGCTGGTAACCGAAGAGGATACTGAGCTGCAGATTGCGTTTGCTGATTTGCTTGGCAATGACAGCGACATTGACGGTGATACGCTGACTATCAGCAGCTTTACGCAACCAGCCAACGGAACGCTGGTCGACAATGGCGCTGGCGGTTTCAGCTATACGCCGAATGAGAACTATCATGGCGCCGATAGTTTCACTTATACCGTGAGCGATGGTCAGGGCGGCACCAGCACGGCGACGGTGTTACTGACGGTCAACCAGGTTAATGACGCGCCAGTGGCTAGTGCGGATGAAGCAATAACCGATGAAGATACCCCAATCACCATCACTGTGCTGGACAATGACAGCGATGCGGATGGCGATACCTTGAGTGTCACTGCTGCCTCTGCGGGTAATGGTACAGTCACCATCAATGCTGATGGCAGCCTTGCCTATACGCCAAACGAGAACTTCAACGGCACTGACATCGTCACCTACACGGTCAGTGATGGCCAGGGCGGCACTGATACCGCAACGGTTACTGTGACTGTGACCCCGGTGAACGATGCGCCAGTGGCTGGCCCGGATACAGCAACCACTAATGAAGACACACCGGTCACTATTGCCGTGCTGGACAACGTCACTGATGTGGATGGCGATACGCTGAGCGTTACTGCCGCCTCTGCTCGCAATGGCACGGTTACCATTAATCCTGATGGTACCGTCACCTATACTCCGGCTGAGAACTTCTTCGGCACTGACACCATCACTTACACCATCAGTGATGGTCAGGGTGGCACGGCGACGGAGACAGTGACCGTTACTGTTACTTCAGTCAATGACGCGCCCGTGGCCGTTGCGGATGCGACCGTGACCGATGAAGATACCCCAATCACCATCACTGTGCTGGATAATGACAGCGATGCGGATGGCGATACGCTGAGTGTCACTGCTGCCTCTGCGGGTAATGGTACGGTCACCATCAATGCTGATGGCAGCCTAGCCTATACGCCAAACGAGAACTTCAACGGCGCTGATACCGTCACCTACTCGGTCAGTGATGGCCAGGGCGGCACTGATACTGCAACAGTTACTGTGACTGTGACAGCGGTGAACGACGCACCAGTGGCTAACCCGGATGCAACCACAATCGATGAGGACACTCCAGTCACCATCGATGTGCTGGCGAATGATACGGATGTTGATGGCGATACGCTGAGTGTCGTAGCTGGCAGAGCTGACAACGGCAGCGTGACGATTAATTCGGATGGTTCGATTACCTACCTGCCGAATGCCAATTTCAATGGCTCCGACACCATCACCTATGCGGTCAGTGACAATAGTGGCGGCACCACCACGGTATCCTTCACGATCACAGTACTTCCCGTTAATGATGCGGCATCAAGAACCGGCACTGCGCAAGGCAGCGTGACTGAGAATGTGAATGTGGTGGCGGGCAACCTGAGCTTCACTGGCACTATGGCAGTGACCGATGTCGATGGCCCGGCTGAAGCTGCATTTTTGACGGGATCTGAAAACGTCAGGTCCAGCCCCGGTACGCTAGGAACACTGCAGATAACTGAAACAGGACATGGAGCTATACCGTCCCCAACAGTCAGGTATTGTTCCTGCGGCAGGGCGATACAAAGGTAGAGACCTTCACGGTGCGCAGTGTCGATGGCACCGAGCAGGTCGTCACAATGACCATCAGAGGTGTAAATGAAGCACCTGTCATTGTCGACACTCCGCCTGCGCCGGTCGTGACGCCGCCGGCTCCGGTCAGACCGCCAGAGCCTGCGGCAGTGGCCACTGGTTTGCCAACTCGTGGCCCGGTAATCAATTCAGGCATCAGCCTGGGAATGGCGACTAATGGTCTTTCTAGCTTCGGTGGAATGAATTCCGACCCCGCGATGCGCCTGGCTGTTAACAGTGCGGATTTTGCGTCGGAGTCCGTTGAGATTGCAATCTGGCAACCGTTGGTTATTCCAGCTATCGAAGAAAATCTGCAGGTGATGCGCGGAATGCCTGATCAGATTCTGGATGCTTCCATGATGCAGCTTGGGCGCAGTTTCATAGTACCGGGAGATGCGTTTGCGCACTCCCGGCCGGATGCGGAAGTTACTCTGCGAGCTGAATTGGTGGATGGTACGGTGCTGCCACCATGGATCACACTGGATGCCGAAAGCGGACAGTTTAAATTTGAATCACCGGAAGATTTCCGTGGTGAGATTCGGATTACGCTGATTGCCCGGGATAAAGATGGCCGTGAGGCGACTACAGTATTCCGAGTGCGGGTGGTGGATGAAATTGATGCTAATGCCGCTGCAGGTCGTACGGGATTGATCCAGCAATTAGTCAACGCGGGACAGCAGGAAAGCCCGCTGACAGCACAGTGGATGGCAGAATCTGCCAGAGAGGCCTCATTATGACAGAGAAAATAGCTGGGAATTCGCGTCCGCTGCTGGCGCTGCTCGATTTGGGTCGTCGTGCCAGGCAGGCGGATGATGCGGCGGTACTGCGTTTCCTGGCCGTCAATGACTCACACAATATGGCCAAGTATCGGCAGGCAGGCTTGTGGCTGGAGGGACTGGGCGTGCAGGCGATGTCAGGTGTGGTACAGGTGGAGGCCAATGCACCTTATGCCTTGTGGTTGAATAAAGTATGTCGGTATTTGTTTAGCAAGCACTCCAAGGTTTCCGCCATCGATGCGCGCGATCTGCCGGAAAATCTGGCTAGTGAATGGGGAGATTGGCTCCCCAATTACAGTCTGTGGTTACCATTCACAGCAGAGAATGACATCGATGCTGAGGTGGCTGGTGGTCTGCTGCTGGTGCGTGAAATGCCATGGACTGAGCCGGAAAAGGCGTTGCTGATCGAATGGATGGACCTGTGGGCACATGCCTGGTTCACCCTGCATCGTGCCACTGGTTTAAGCTGGAAACACCTGGTGTGGAACCTGTTCAGTATCAGGAAGGCGCGTACCAGCATGCCTTGGTACCGGCGTCGACTGGTCAGATTGGTGGCCTTAACGGTGCTGGCGCTGAGTATCCCGGTGCGTTTGTCAGTGATGGCGCCGGGGGAGTTGGTACCAGCCAATCCTGCAGTTATCCGCTCACCATTGGAAGGCGTATTGTTAGCGTTTCATGTGCAACCCAATCAACAGGTGAGCACCGGTGATCTGCTGTTCGGGTTTGATGAGGTGCTTATACGCAGTCGTCTAGAAGTGGCTCAGTTTGCTCTCGCCACCACTGAGGCTGAGTACCGGCAGGCTGCCCAGCAGGCATTGTCAGATCCGCGCTCCAAAGCGATGCTGGCGACATTGACTGGTAGAACTGAAGAAAAGCGTGTCGAGGTCAGCTTTCTTGCCGAACAATTGGGGCGGGCACAGGTCATTGCGCCGCGTGATGGTATAGCGCTGTTTGATGATCCCTCGGAATGGGTGGGTCGCCCGGTGGTTATTGGTGAGCGCATTATGCGTATTGCCGATTCCGGGGATATGGAAATTGAGGCCTGGTTACCACTAGCTGATGCCATTCCCCTGCGCGAGGATGCCGATATTTCCTTGTATCTGAATTCCAGCCCATTGAATCCGGTGAAGGCGAAGGTGCGTTATCTCGCGCACGATGCGGTGGAACGCCCGGATGGCACCTATGCTTATCGTTTGCGTGCCACCCTTGATGGTCCAGTGGTTCATCGAGTTGGCTTGAAAGGTACGGCGCGGGTAATCGGGCGTCGGGTTCCGGTTGCCTATTGGATTTTGAGACGACCAGCCGCCACCGTGCGTGCCTGGATAGGTTGGTAAGCCCATGGAATTGCCCTTGCTGCGTGAGGAACTTGATCTGCTGCCGGGACCGACGCTGCCCGACGGTCAACCCAGTTGGACGTTGCACGATCCCGATCGTAACAAGTTCTTTCGCATCGACTGGCTGACTTTTGAAATACTCAAGCGCTGGTCACTCAGCGATATGCAGATCATCGCAGACAGCATAGCTACCGCTACAACCATTCATCCAGAACAGGGGGATGTTGAACAGGTAGTAAAGTTTCTTGAAGAAAACCAACTGGTAATCCCAAGAGGTCAGGACAGCGCCAGCAAACTCGCCGACCGACTGGCGAAGATTCAGGGTTCGCCGCTGAAATGGCTGTTGCATCATTATCTGTTTTTCCGGGTTCCACTGTTGCGCCCTGACCGCTGGCTGGAACGTATGCTGCCACTGGTTCAGCCCTTTTACACACGGGGCTTTTTATTATTGACCTTGATCGCCCTCAGTATAGGCGTGACGCAGATAGCCAGGAATTCCGACACTTTCTGGACATCACTGGTTAACACCTTTAATTTTTCCGGCCTGTTTGCCTATGCGATAGCACTGTTTGCAGTGAAACTTCTGCATGAACTGGGGCATGCGTTCACGGCTAAAAGGCTGGGTTGCCGTATCCCGGCCATCGGTGTGGCGTTTCTGGTGCTATGGCCGATGGCATATACCGATACCAATGAAGCCTGGCGTCTGGTTAACCGATGGCATCGCCTGCAGGTCTCCATCGCAGGTATTGCCACTGAACTGACCATTGCAGCCTGGGCAGTGTTTGCCTGGGGTCTGCTGCCGGATGGGGAACTGCGCAGTGCCGCCTTCGTGCTGGCAACCACCAGTCTGGTAGCCACATTGCTGATTAATGCCAGTCCTTTCCTGCGTTTTGATGGTTACTTCATTCTCTGCGATCTGGTGGATATGCCCAATCTGCACGGGCGCTGCTTTGCGCTGGCGCGTTGGAAACTGCGCGAATGGTTATTTGCGCCGGGTGAAGCAAAGCCCGAACATTTTTCCGCCCGCAAGCAATTCTGGATGATCGCATTTGCCTGGGGAACCTGGATCTACCGATTAGTGGTGTTTCTGGGTATTGCTCTGCTGGTGTATCACTTTTTCTTTAAAGCAGTGGGGATTTTTATGGCTATCGTGGAAATCAGCTGGTTTATTTTGTTGCCAGTGCTTAGTGAGCTGAAGGAGTGGCGGGCGCGCTGGCCAATGCTGCGGAAAAGCGGCGTAAGCCGCCGCCGCAGTCTGCGTGCGCTGGTGCTGGTGCTGGTGCTGGTGAGTTTGTTTCTCCTTCCCTGGCCAGGGCGAATCGACGCCTCGGGTATGCTGCGCCCGCTTGAAATTTGGCCGGTTTTTGCACCGGGAGGCGCATTGGTGACGCGCTTTGATTTTCGCGAAGGCAGCGACATTGCGGCAGGTAGAGAGCTGATTGGACTGCAGGCGCCACAGCTGGAGGCAAACCGGGAGATTGCGCTGGCACGCGTGGAATCCACTCGCTGGGCCGCAGCCTCGTCCGGGTTTTCGCAGGATTCCCGCGAACGCCTGCTGGTAAATCAGCAGCAGTGGGCGATGGCAGAAGCGGAACTGGCCAGTGTCAATGAAGATCTGGCGCGTTACCGCCCGGTAGCTCCGTTCAGTGGTCGACTGCGGGATATTGATCCGGATCTGAAACCAGGTCAGTGGCTGATGGCTAATGAAAAGATTGCAGTACTAATAGGCCCACGCGCGATGCAGGTGGAGACCTATCTCAGTGAGGACTCGGTTAAACGGATCCGTGTCGGCGATGAGGGCATATTCCACATTGACAGTCGTACAGGTCCGGTGTTGAAGGTGCAGGTCGCCAGCATCGATGCGGATGCCAGCCGGCTGTTGCCCGATGGCATGCTTACGGCACAGGCCGGCGGCCATATTTTGATCAGGGATAGTCAGAGGGGTAAGGTGCCTGAGCTGGCAATGTACCGTGTGATGCTCGATGTTGAGGCAATACCGGAAGGGTTTGAGGAGCAGATCTGGCGCGGCCGGGTGGTCATCCGGGGTGCCGCTGAAGCACCAGCAGCGCGTTATCTGCGAAACATCATTGCGGTGCTGGTGCGTGAATCGGGATTATAGAGTTCTAATTATCAATCCCATTGTTGTGCGCGTGGCCGAGTATGCTGCTGTTGCTGTTTATGTGCGTTGCTGTCTACGTTCCTGTGTACAGAGGGGGGCAGTGAGTGTAAAACTAAGTGCTGGAATAAATCCGCTTACGAGCAGCAGGCAATGGCAGACCAGCACCAACAAGTTTTTCCGGGCCTCGCGGCAGGCAGTCGTGAAATCTCCATCGGCCGTCTGCAAATCCGTTTTAACTGGCTCATAGCACTGTGTGTGCTGCTGTCCTGCGCCCTGTTCATTAATCTGGGTTTCTGGCAACTGGGGCGGGCGGCGGATAAACGTCAGTTGCAGCGCGATGCCGCCGTGCAGGAACAGGCTGAACCTGTCGCACTGGAAAGTTTGTTTGCCGTTTCAAGTGCTGCCGGTTCTGCCGGTTCTGCCGGTGCTGCCGGTGCTGCCGAGGAAACCGCCGCCACATTGAATAATCGTCGAGTCTCCCTGCGTGGCGAATACGTCAACGATGCTGCCTTTCTGGTGGTGTTTCAGTTCTTTCAGGGCCAGCCGGGTTTCGAGCTGATCAGTCCGTTTCGGCTGAGCTCGGATGGTTCGCTGGTGATGGTCAGTCGCGGTTGGATTGCGCCCGGACCCGATGCGGACAGTCTGCCGGTGATCCAGGCCGTTCAGGGCCAGCAGACGCTGATTGGACAATTATATGTGCCGGACCTGGCTAGCGTTGCGGGTCAGGTAGCAGAGCGCGAATGGCCGGTGCGGGTTCGACGTCTGCATATACCGCAGGCGGAAGCGCTGCTGGGCGAGCCGGTCTATCCCTGGCAGGTGCGCCTGAATACAGGCTCGCCGGGTCTGCTGGCGCGGCACTGGCCGACAGTAACAATAAGCATCCGCAGCAATATCGGCTATGCGTTGCAGTGGTTCAGTTTTGCGCTGCTGACGGTGGTGGTCAGTCTGTTGATGGGCAGCAATCTGCTGCAGGTGCTGCGCAAGGATCGAGGCTCTGTTTCTTAAGCACAGGGATATTAATCGAAAGCCTTTCAGTTAAAATCCTTAAGTTAAAGGTCTTAAGTTAAAGGTCTTCAGTTAGAGTTCCTAAATTAAGATCTTAAATTCGATTTCTTAAACCACTTGGATTCAAACCCCAAGTGCATAACCAGTTAAGCGGCTAGAGCCGCCATTGTTTCCTTCATCAAGAACGCCGGCGTCTTGTATCCAAGAAGTTTTCTCGGTCGCTTGTTCAAACTGTCTATGGC
>Ga0209284_10001993_pt1 | contig 29257 bp, 23 predicted proteins | sample FRY03_FD_187211 | JGI IMG/M metagenome (GOLD analysis project Ga0209284, IMG submission 187211) | Freshwater microbial communities from Lake Fryxell liftoff mats and glacier meltwater in Antarctica - FRY-03 (SPAdes) (version 2) | ecosystem: Environmental > Aquatic > Freshwater > Ice > Glacier...
GACCGATAAATTTTCTACCCCCATAGCTTCAGCCAATTCACGCAACGCCCCCCACTTAACAACGTGAGAGCACTCAGTGCCGAAACCACCCGTTGGGCTGCCCCGCAAGTAACACGACATACTCACCTTGGCGAAGGCAACAGCACCCGTTACCTCAACACGATAGGAATCCCCATTCGTTGAAGTATGAGAAATCGGATCAAAAACCATACGACCACCCCCAGTCCCTAAAATCAGCACGACGCGGTTTCCCCCGTTCCACGGTACCAAAATGCGTGCTTTGTATTTGTCCTACATTCCACATCGAAGTTGGTAACACGAAAAGAAGCTACCGAGAGGAATCGCCGACCTAATCTACTGCGGTACCAAGATCAAAAAACTCGTAACATCTCGCGAGGGTTTTTGTATCACGCAACTTGCAGGCACTGTTCTGGTTAGCGAAAAGCCCCACGCCCGTGAACGCGTTCGAAATGGGAACAACCTTGAACCACTTCACAGGCAAAACAAACTCAATCTCCCCATTCGGGTGAACATACGTTGATTCCAAGTCAGATACACCCGAAAGAAAAGAATCAACGAAAGGAACCGCAGGGCCCGTCACAACACCGGCACCGACATAACCTGCCTGGGGAATATAAGCGAAAATATGTGCACCCGTTGGCACGTTGCACAACGTGCGTGAATACCAGTCGCCCCCGCCAGCCGAAACAAAACCATATTTCATCGCATCCACCCAACTCCGAATGTCCTCAGCACCAAAAGACACGTACCAATCACGCCCATTCCAAGGTGAACGCTCAGGGATGTCACTCGCGCCTGGATCATGACCAATAGCATCACTGACGGTATGCGCCCACACTGTCATCCCAGCAACACCGGCAATAATTTCGTTCACGGGTAAAGATTCAAGCTCGGACATGTCCGCACTCGGGAAAAACTCTTCCATCGCTTCCACCACAGGATTTACGTACACCCCACCTTTTCGGGGAGTAATGTACGCCAAGCACCGCGAATGATTCGCACTCGGCGCCACCATCAGAGCTTTCTTCCACGGTCGCAAATAAAGGTTCGGGTTCGCCGAGAAAATAGATTCACTTGCCTGCAATAGCGGTGTCATATTGTGGGCAGCAAAGTGATTACGCACCGACGTGAAACGTTCCTGAAACGTTGACGCACTACTCGCCGATGCCACCGTGTTGTCGGTGTCATCGGAAACATCCCGAATGAGGATCACACCATCACCATCAGGCGAGGCGACGGCAGACAGCGTGCAGACACGAATAGGCACCTCAAACTTGCTTGACAGGTACGTGACCATTCGCGAAAGATCAGTGGACACACCCACACCCGCCAACACGATACGCACCTCGCGGCCCTCACCGTTATCCTCACGCTCCAACGCCTGCGCTATCAAATCTCGGGTCTGCTGAGACTGACCCGCACGGTTCGCACTCGCCAGAGCGGCAAGCTCATCACGGGAAAGCTGATCGATACGAGCAACATAATCCAACGCCTGCGCGAACACCTCACGCTCCAACGCAACCTTTTTCAACTCACACACCACCCACACGCCCGGAGACTCCACAGCAAGTAAATCCATCACTTTGGTACCCAACGGCACCTGCCTGCGCACCGCGTGAAGCCCAGGGGCAATCAGTGAAGGATCACTCTCAATCCACGACTCGAGATCCTTCTCGCTAGGCAACGCACGCTGCATCAAACGCACAGGAGCCTGCCCCTGCCGCGCATGCCACAAACCAACCTCAGTCACAACCGCACCTCACACAGACTAAGACTCAAGGCCATATGGTCCAACCCCTTCGTTTTCGCGCCGCAACTCATCCAACGTACGCCCCTGATACAGCCAATACGCTGTACCTTGCACTGACGTATTGGCATACCCCAACTCACCCAAAATAACAGCGGCAGATGCAGACAAAGACGTCTCCTGGCCGCGAAACGAAACAAGACGATCATTTATCACTGTCGCGGAATATCCATCACCGCGACCAAAAGATAACTCCGCCCCCAGCGGAACATTAGCCATCGTGAACTCGAAGCGAGGGCGCATTCGACGCGCCAAATCAATCGCTTCCTGATCCCCTGGGTCTATCACCGCTTCTTCGCGCGGAGTGACATCCTCCGTAGCTAATAACTCCAACACAGCCCTTGCGCGATACGGATCAATACGGAAAAATTCTCTCGATCCTCTCACCCGGTGATCCCCAAAAGCGACATGCAGTGCCTTTTCCACCTTGACCATCTCACTCACCCGAGCCGCGTAGTAACACTCAAACGGCAACGGGACCCCCGTGGTGTCCAAACCGACCATGCGATCACGCACCGTCGTAGTCGTCATCCCAATTTTGATCAACCCAGGCATCGCCTCGTTGGTCAAAATATAAACAATTGACATTCGTCCCCCTTCGATCGCGACCGCCCAAGTCTAGTGCACGCCGACAAGCCCAAAATTGAGAAAATCAGTGGCACACTGCTTCGTAATAAGCATCACATGCCCCACCCAAGCTCCTGCCGCCGCACCGTATTTTCTTAGAGGATAAAGAAACGGTCAAAGAAAAATCACCCTCACAACCCTCACCGCAACGAAAAAATGACTCACGACATCAGCCACAAGAACACGTCGCACATCGTCTTCGCGCAGAGAAAAAATCTTTCGGGGAAAAAGCTTGAAAGAAAAAGGCGGGTGGGTCACACACGGGAGACTGCAGGCGGCGAATTGTTACTCGTCAATTCCGCCAATACTTTCGACAAAAAACATCAACACACGTTTGGGGTCAGTGAGTTCATCCACTCGCCATACGAGTGGTGAATCAGGATCTTGTGTCACCTCACACCCATCCGGGAACCATTTCACTGCGAAAGAACGCACAGTTTCCTCCAGTTCACTTGAAGTCACAACAACGTCAAGAAAATCCCCGAACTGCTCCCCGCACTTCGTCGGTTTCGTAGAGTCCTGGGGTGGGGTTTTGTGGATAGAAACGGTGTCCCCTGCGGGATAGTTGCATCTCGATAAATTGTGCGCTCATGCGTTCACTCCCGCGCTGCGGAGTGCCTGATACAAGATTGCCGAGAACTTGGCGAACACGACCGAACGCGCGACACACCCAACCCAACCAAGGTACGGGGTCCGGTATCACTGAGACCTCCACGCGGCTGTGGCTCTGCCTGCGGGCCATCCACTGGCAACCCACGCACATTCGCCGGCGAGGCCTCAGTTCCGGCGTTCGATCTCACCGTCGACTGCACGCCAACACGATGGTCCCGCTGATGTTGCCATGGTGCGGGTGACGCATCCGTTCCATCCGTTGTTCGATCAGGAGCTCGAGTTCGTCAAGCGGCGCCGGAACTGGCGCGCGGACCGCGTGTATGTGTCCGATCCTGAGGAGTCGCCGCTCTCACTGCCGGTGGGGTGGACCGATGTGGTGGCCGAGGACCCCTTCGTGGTGGTGGCTGCGGGGCGATCGCCGTTCTGGGGGTGTGTTGGTAACGCTGAGCGCACCAGACCCAATGGGTTGTTACCACTGATCTGGGTTCTGCCGTCGCTGTGATTGATGTGCCCCAAGATCAACTAGACAGCCCACACGAAATAGCGAGGAGCCGAAAAATCTCACCGTTTTCACCATCAATCGCGCACCCAACGCCGGACCGCGCGTGCACATCCAAACCAATACTTGTACCGTTTCTCATCACTGGTGCCTCCCACATCTGTGGTCTCGACCGGGGCCATCCTGTCGACAACCCACGGTTACATGCGAGCGAGGCCCCAGCCACCAACCCTCATACCGTCTAGATAGTCGGCGCCGGCGTCGATCGGCCCCAGCCGGAGTCTTCGGTGATTCGATCCAAAAGGGGTTGCAAACGGAACGGGATCGGCGTTCCCACCGAGAACGTCGAGGTCGTCTTGCGGACACCGTCAATGTCCACGATCGATGCGGTCAGGACCTGCAGCGCTTCGAGGGACGCGATGGCGACGTGCACCAAGAGGTCTTCTCGCCCTGCCTGAACCTTCACTTCGAGGACTTCGGGAAGGCGTTCGAGACCTTTGACAACCTCAGCCATACGACGTTGGTCCAGTTCGAGACTGATCAGAGCCTCCACGGGCATTCCGACGGCCGACAAATGAATGATCGGTCGAAACCCCATCAGGATCTCCGCCTCCTCTAGGCGTCGGATGCGCAGCTGGATGGTGTTTCGACTGACCCCCAGTTCGCTCGCGAGCTCTGCTATGCCAACGCGGGCATTCGCAGTGAGCTTGCCAAGAATCTGCACATCCAGCCGGTCGATGGTTGTCACTGTGAAAACCTCACGTCTTTATCGGAAAGAATAGATTGACGAAATGCCATGTTGCCATCGTAGTCATTGACGGTATCAGCAGAAAGCGTCAGTATTGCTTCACTGAAGAGTCTGTGCGATCCACAGACGTGGATAGTTGGAGTGGCCCACGAAGCCACAAGGGCGACGTAAGAAAGCGGTATCTACTATGGCAATGCAGTTGATGGACGATCTGGTTGGTCCCGGCGGAGTCTTTGAGCGTGCCGACGAACTCCACGACGCGAACCACGAGATGGTTGTGCACTTCCGCAACGCGGAGACAGGCCTCAAAGCCATCGTGAGTGTCCATGACACGACCCTTGGTCCTGCTCTGGGCGGCACGAGGTTCTACCCGTATCGCAGCGAGGCCGAAGCACTGACTGACGGCCTCCGGCTATCGCAAGCTATGACGTTCAAGGCGGCGGCCGCGCGCATGGCACTGGGCGGCGGCAAGGCTGTCATCATCGGTAACCCTGCTGAGCTGAAGACGCCGCAGTTGCTGCGTGCGTACGGTCGATTCTTGAACCGTCTCGGCGGCACCTACATCACGGCAGCAGATGTAGGCACGACATCCGTCGACCTCGACATCATCGGCGAGGTCACGAATCACGTCGTTGGGCGCACCAAGGCCTCCGGCGGCTCGGGTGACAGCGGGTTCTCAACGGCCTACGGCGTGTTCTGCTCCATGCTCGCGGCGGCCACGGTGAGGTGGGGCGCCCACGGACTGAAGGGCCGCACGGTTGGTGTCGAGGGAGTAGGCAAGGTGGGACTTCATCTTGTCGGGCTTCTGCTCGAACAGGGTGCACGTGTCGTGGTCTCCGACCCCCACGAGGCTGCGCTGCGAAAGGTGCACGACACGTATGAGGGTGTCGTGACACTCACCAGCGTCATCGATTCGCCTGTCGATGTCTACGCACCATGCGCCCTGGGTGCCACGCTCACTGAGCAGTCGGTGTCCACGCTCACCGCCAGTGTGGTTTGCGGTGCTGCAAACAATCAGCTCCTAAACCGAAGCGTCGGTGACGCCATGGCGATGCGAGACATCCTGTGGGTGCCCGACTTCATCGCGAACGCTGGTGGGCTGATCCAGGTCGGTGGCGAGCTCCAGAACAAGACTGAGGGCGATGTCCTTGGGGACGTGGCCCGCATTGGCGAGACCGTCACGGAGGTCCTCCGCGCTTCACTGCGGAATCACGTCTCGACTGGCCGCGCCGCGCTCGAAATCGTCGAGAGTCGTCTGCGTTCAGCCCGGAGCGGAGATGCGGCATGAGTGAGCAGCGACGGTTCGTCGTGACCGCCACGATGACGGCTCATGGCGGACGGGTAACTCTGCTCGCCATGGCTTCGGTACTCCATCGGCGGGGAGTGGAGGTCGTCGAAGCCGACATAGGCCGACCCGCCAGAAGTGTGCGTGTGTTCACAGTGCGACGTTCACCACTGATCCACGGAGGACCAACACGGTGCTTAGGTCGTTCGAGAACCTCGTTGATATCGTGGACGTGAGCCTCTTTGAAGCGTTCGACACCCGACAAGAAGGACCTGTCGCCAATCTTGCAGGTGCTCACGTCGCCTCTGGATTTTCCGCAATGTACGACGTCTGCACCGACATACCCCGTCGAAGACGGACAATCCCACCACCCACGCCCACAGGCAGAGGAACAGAATGAGTACATCAACCGTCGTCGAGGATCACTTCTCGAAGTTCGCGCCAGATCGCGACGGGCAGCCACTTTTCCAGCTGATCGATCCGACCGGGAAGCCAACCTCGGCCGGAGAGTCGTTCGGAATCGATGTCGAGCTCGCGCAAGAGCTGTACAGCGACATGGTCATGGCCCGTCGACTCGACAAGGAGGCGCTCGCCTTACAGCGCCAGGGTGAACTCAGCCTCTGGTTGATGAGCTGGGGTCAGGAGGCCGCGCAGGTCGGGTCGATTCGGGCACTGCGCTCGACCGACATGGTCTTCCCGAGCTACCGCGAGCACGCCGCAGCGCTCTGCCGAGGCATCAGCCCGGCTGATCTCATGCGGCAGTGGAAAGGTGCCGCGCACTCGGGCTGGGATCCAGCCGAGTCAAGGTTCCACATCTACTCGCTGGTGCTCGGCACCCAGACGCTACACGCGACAGGGTATGCCGCGGGTGTTGTGCTCGAGAAGTCGGACGAGGTCGTCGCCACGTATTTCGGTGACGGCGCGGCTAGCCAAGGTGACGTCAACGAGGCATTCAACTGGGCAGCGGTTGGCTCGCTGCCGGTGCTGTTTTTCTGCCAGAACAACCAGTGGGCCATCTCCACGCCGACCGCGACACAGATGCGTACGCCTCTACACGTACGGGCCGCCGGCTTCGGGCTCGATTCGTACCACGTCGATGGCAATGACGTCATGGCTGTTCATGCGGTCACGACTCGCGCCGTCGAACGGATTCGTGATGGTGGGGGACCGGCGTTGATCGAGGCCCAGACGTACCGGTTCGGCGGTCACAGCAGTTCGGACGATCCCAAGCGCTACCGCTCCGATGACGACTTCGCTGCGTGGGAGTTGCGTGATCCGTTGACCCGCATCGAGACGTTCTTGCGCAACGTCGGGGTGGGCGAGGACTACTTCGATGAGCTTGCCGAAGAGGAGAACGCTTTCGCTGCCACCGTACGGGAGGCCTGCAAGAACATCATCGGCATACCATTGGTCGAACTCTTCGACAGAGTTTATGCGGAGCCGCACGCGACGCTTGACCTAGAGGCCGCCGCGCACGCAGCTCACCTCGCATCCCTCGGATCGGAGGGCTGACATGGCAACGATGACTTTGGGCGGTGCGATCAACGCAGGCCTTCGCAAAGCTCTGGAGGATGACGACCGCGTCGTCGTGATGGGCGAAGACGTCGGAGTTCTCGGCGGAGTCTTCCGGGTAACGGACGGCCTCTTGAAGGACTTCGGCGAGGGACGGGTCGTTGACACGCCACTGTCTGAGTCTGGGATCGTAGGCACGGCCATTGGCCTGGCCCTGCGGGGTTATCGACCCGTTTGCGAGATCCAGTTCGATGGCTTCGTCTATCCGGCTTTCAACCAGATTGTGAGCCAACTTGCGAAGATGCGCGCCCGTTCGGGCGGATTGCTGTCATTCCCGATCGTCATACGCATCCCAGTCGGCGGCGGCATCGGTGCCGTTGAGCACCACAGCGAGTCCAACGAGGCCTATTTCGCGCACACCGCCGGCCTGCGGGTCGTCTCGTGCTCGAATCCTGACGACGCGTTTCACATGATCCAGCAGGCTATCGCGTCCGACGACCCGGTGATCTTCTACGAGCCGAAGCGCCGCTACTGGGACAAGGGTGAGGTCTCGGACACTTCGAGTTTTGACCTGCATCAAGCTTCGGTTCTCCGCGAAGGCACGGACTGCACGTTGGTGGCGCACGGGCCGGCTGTCACCACAGCGATGGCCGCCGCCGCTGCTGCTGCCGAAGACGGATTCTCAGTCGGGGTCGTCGACCTTCGCACGATCTCCCCGCTGGACGTGGAGACACTGCAGACCGTTTCCAGAGTGTCCGGGCGCGTGGTCGTCGTGCACGAAGCATCGACCTTCGCGGGAATCGGAGCCGAGATCGCGGCCTTAATCAGCGAGTCGTGCTTCTACGAGCTCGAGGCCCCAGTGCTGAGGGTCGGCGCGTACAACATGCCCTACCCGCCAGCCTCGGTAGAGGACGACTTTCTGCCAGATGTAGATCGCGTACTCGAGGCCGTCGCCCGCAGCCTTTCCTACTAGAGAAGGAGCAGCATAATGATCGAGTTCGCCCTGCCAGACGTCGGCGAAGGTCTGACCGAGGCTGAGATCGTCACGTGGCACGTTGTCGTCGGCGATTCCGTCGAGATCAACGACACTCTCGTCGAGATCGAAACTGCCAAGTCCATCGTCGAGTTGCCGTCGCCGACTGCTGGCATCATCTCCGCCGTGCACGTGGATGTAGGAAAGACAGTTGACGTCGGGACCATCATCGTCAGCATCGATGACGGAGTGGCTGCACCTGCCGGGATGCCGAGTCTCGAACCGGAGACGGTGGAGAGTGCCGCGGAAGGAGAGCCAGAAGAGAAGCCTCTCGTGCTCGTCGGGAAGGTGCCGACAGCGGCTGTCCCGCGCAAGAGGCACCTCGGGTCGAAGAAGTCCGCTCCGGCTAGCAAGACTCCTGTGCTCGCTCCACCCGCTCGCCCTACAGACCGCCCGATTCGAACAAAGCCTCCTGTGCGGCTCCTCGCGAAGCAACTCGGTGTCGATCTCGCCAACATCGTGCCAGCGGACGGCGACGTCATCTCGCGAAGCGATGTAGAGCGAGCTGCGTCACCGGCTTCGGACGTCGCTGTTGCAGTCGATACACCGAGGGAGTCGCGCGTCCCGATCAAGGGAGTTCGGAAGGTTACAGCCGCCGCGATGACCAAGTCCGCCTTCACCGCACCCCATGTCACGGTGTGGCTGACGGTCGACGTAACCAAGAGCATGGACATGGTCAAGAGACTGAAGGCGGACAGGAACTGGCAGGGCGTGCGGCTGACACCGTTTGTGTTCGTGGCGCGGGCATTCCTCTTGGCGATCCAACGGTTCCCCGACATCAATGCTCGATGGGATGAAGAGGCACAAGAGATCGTCCTCCAGCACTATGTGAACCTCGGTATCGCTGTGGCGACGCCCCGCGGACTCATTGTTCCGAACATCAAGGACAGCGACAGGCTCGACCTGACCGGCTTGGCTAACGCACTCGACGCGCTAGTCCAGACGGCTCGATCGGGCAAGACCTCGCCGGAAGAGATGTCTCACGGGACGATCACCATCACGAACATCGGTGCGCTAGGCGTCGACGCCGGCACGCCGATCCTGAACCCTAGCGAGGCCGCGATCCTGGCGTTCGGCGCGGTACGGGAAATGCCGTGGGTGGTTAATGGCGAAATCGTGCCGCGCATGGTTGCTCAACTCGCGATGTCGTTCGATCACCGCCTGGTGGACGGAGCCTTGGGTTCACACGTACTTGCGAAGGTCGGCCGGCTTCTGAACGACCCTGGCGAGGCTTTTCTGTACGTCTAGGGCCTATCGGCGATCAGTCCTTCATGAACTCTCGAAGGACGTTCTCGGTGATCCGAGAAACACCATTCTTTCCGTCGTTCTCGAGGAGGCTGCCTGACCAGGCGATGGACCCGACTGAGAAGACCTTGCCGCCACCGACAGTGGTGAAGCAGACCATGTCGGCGTGCACTTCTGGGTCCTGATCGCCGCCGCCGTAGCCAGGGAAGTTCATGGCGACCTCTTCAATGACGCGCTGGTAGTACTTCGTGTGGCTACGTGACGATGCGAGGACTACGGCGTCGGTAGGCGTTCCGAGCGAGTAATCGACGCGATCAAGCTCGTCTCCCGCAGCGCCACCCATCACGCGTCCATAGTCTCCTATCGGCTCCTCGTCGACGCCGTCAAAAACCCAGTCGAACTCGCCAGACCTGCTGGCCTCGGTGCGCCAGTACGGCTCTGAGCTTCCCCATCCCTGCGCGGCCATGCCGACTCCGGCTATCAGGTTCGGCGTCCGACCCCGATAGCGCCAGAGCCCTCCCTGCTCGCGGGTCGAGGTGAGGACCGTCTCGCCCGGGTACGACTCCCAAGTTCGGATGCCCGCGTGACCGCGCCGGATCTCGACGACCAGTGGTGACTCCGACACGACTCCGGTGACCCAGTAAAAACCGTTGGCGCCCAGATACATGAGACGCCCACCACTCGCGGTGAAGCCCGCAATGGCATCGAGCGTCTCCGCGGTGTGGTACTCAGGATGGGATCCGGTAATGACGACCTTCGTCCCTACTAACGCCTCGATGCCGCGTCGATGGAGCTCGAGGTCTGTAATCACGTCGAACTCGATATCGAACTTCGTCAGCCACTCGATGAGCAACATCTCCGCAGACAAGTGCCGGGGGCTGCCGCTCAGCCACATGCGATTGTCGTACCGCATATTGAGGATTGGCCGACTGGCCGATGAATACATCACACCACTGCCGTCGGCATGGTGGTCGTACATTGAGATGCCGAACTCCAGTCGGCCTTGGCGCAGGCGATCGACATCGTCGAGGACTAGCGGCTTGTCTGACACCGCAGCATGGTCAAGACCTTCGTACAGCTGCTCGTTCGCGTAAGCGAGATAGGTAAATGTCGGGAGTACAACCGTCACGGGCCTGCGCGGCCCCCCGTGCCCAGGCACGACGACGATCGGGACGGTGTCGACTGCATTCGGTCCCGAGACACGCACGCCATACACGGCGCTGGGCAGATCGGCTGGAAGAGGCGCCTGTAGAAGGGGACGCCAGCCGACGTCGACTAGGTCCTCCTGATGAAAGTGAACCGCGTTCCATTGAACGGGGTCATGGACGAAACTCATCTCCTTGCCCGTCCACAGGCGACCGGTCACTCCGGAGGCAGGGAGATTGACGAGCGTGGCGGCCAGTCCGCCGATGAGGCTCCGAACGGAATGAGCGGGTTGGTCGGCGTAGGCCGAGAGGTCCCAAGCACCGACAAACGCGAGAGTCGGCGATGCCACTACCTCGTCGAGCATGACGAGTTCATCGACGATTTTAGAGGTCAAAGTTGTCGCCGCGACGAACGGACTCTGGATCTTGCCGTTGAAGAAGTTTTTACCTCGGCCGCGTACCGCTCCCCTAACGGACTCGACGGCCTCGGTCTTGGAGGCACCGAATTGAACTGCCGCCGACTCTGGAGGATTTCCACCGGCAGCCACCGTCACCGCGTGGAGTGTCTTCCACTCTGCCGACCACAAGTACACGCTCAGACCCGAGTCGGCAGAAAGCGATGCGGCAGCGAAGAACCAGCGATGCGGATCGACTACTCGCGTCGACGAAGTGGCTGCGGTCACACGACCGTTGACTGCTAATTCGGCCACCAGTCGACTGTCCCGAACGACAAGGCGCAGCTCGGTCGACCCGTCGTCAATGGACCCTACCGTCTGATCCGAGTCGAAATTCGGTCGCGGCATCCAGATGTGTGCCCCCAAGCTCAACTCACCACTTCCGCCGGTGGCTGTTAGCGAGCCAATGAGGAAGGAGCCGATGCACGAGACCTGCTCGCCGATCGAGTACTTACCCGACGCCCCCCACGGGATACGCGCGGCATCGACGTCACTATCTACCGTCTGCCCTGCAAGGGCGATGAGCTCGACGTTGACGGTACCCACAGGGCCAGACGCAAATAGCGTCAGCGGCGCACCAGCCTCATAGGTGAGGCTGTCCGTGTATGCGGCGATCAATTCATCTGTCATATCAGCCTCCTGAGAGTTCGTATTACCGAGAGCGAAGGAATCGACGAGACGCCTCAAGTCCGGCCGCGAGCACTAGGACGCCACCCGTGATCATGGACGCAACCTCCGGCCCCATGTTCAACAGTATGATGCCGTTCCTGAGGACACCCATGAGCCACACCCCGAGCAAGACGCGCCATACGAATCCGCGCCCGCCTGTAAACGGGATGCCGCCCAAGAGCACTGCTGTTAGCACAGTGATCTCGAAACCGAGTCCGAGGGTGCCTGACGGAGCGCTATCGAGCCGGGCGACCTGCAGGATGCCGGCCAGCCCAGCCGCAACCCCGACCATGAGATAAAGACCGAAAACGATCGGCTTCACTCGAATGCCGGCGAGGAAGGCTGCGCGAGTGTTCACTCCAATCGCGGTGATGTGCCGGCCGACTGGGAGCCTTGCCATCATTACGATCAGGCAGGCCGAGACGATGGCGGCACCCCATGCCAGATATGACACTCCAAGCCAGGACCCGGAACCGAGTTCGACGATGGTGTCTGGGAACCCGAAGACGGAGTTCGGCGCTAGGTACTGGGCAAGACCGCGGCCGAAGGCGAGCATGCCGAGCGTCACGACGATCGGTGACCAGTCGAGAAGCCCGACGAGACTGCCGTTGATGCACCCGGCAACGATCCCTATGCCTATGCCCACGCCGATTCCCGGCACTGCCCCCCACGAGGTGAAGGCAAGACCGGCTGCGACGCCGGAGACCGCGAGCACCGAACCGATCGAGAGGTCGACGTATCCAGCCATGAGCATGACACCCAAGGCGCCAGCGACGATGAATGTGGGTGCATTCTGCGTCACGATCGCCATTAGGTTTTCGGACGACAGGAATACCGGGCTGGCGAGTGTGAAGTAGCCCATGAGCACGATCACGGCGGCCGGGAGGAAGCCGTTGATAGCAGCTGCGCTGAGGCGCATGCGGATTTGCGTGCGCTGCGCGGACCCGAATTGTGACGAGTCGTGCGCGTCGCTGATTGTCACGGAAGAGTCTCCCACCGCTTGGCAGCGTCTGCTGACCCTCCGTGCGCTAGGGCAACGAGTTCGGTTTCACCGACCTCGGGCGAGACGATCGCAACGACGCGACCGTCGACGAGCACCGCCACTCGGTCGGCCAGAGCAACAACTTCCTCAGGATCACTCGAGGCAAAGAGGATCGAGCGGGAAAGGCCGGCAACGTAGTTCCTGAACAGCCCGTACAGGTCTTGCCGAGCGCCGACATCGACTCCCTGAGTCGGCTCGTCTAGAAGTAGCACGGAGATGTCATCCAAGCCTGTAAGCCAACGACCGACGGCGATCTTCTGGCCGTTCCCGCCGGAAAACTCGGATGCCAACAGATCGGGACGGGGGGGCGCGAGGCCGACGCGCGAGGCAACCCGGTCGAACACGACCCTTTCTGATCGTCGCCTACGCCAGAGCGGCGAAAGGCTCCCGTAGTTTGGCATGAGCACGTTCTCATCTGCACGCATATCTCCGAACAGCGCCTGGATCTGGCGATCGGATGGAACGAGCGCGATGCCGGCATTCTGCGCAGAGCGCGGGGAGCCGGCAGAGACGGGTTCGCCGGCTAGACACATCGAGCCGGCGCGGCTCCTCCGAACCCCAGCAATGCACTCAAGCAGGTCGGTGCGGCCTGATCCAAGCAGACCGAATAGTCCGAAGATCTCACCGCCATGCAGTTCGAGCGTCACGGAACCGGCTCTCGAGGAGCCAAACTCCTCCAGCCCCAACAGCACCGATCCGCGAGCTCGAGCAGCGATCGAGTCCTTGACAAGAGCCAGCGGCGCGATGCCCTCGACGAGGTCCTCGAACTGCAGATCGGCCACTCGCCTGGACCACAGGATCTGGCCGTCCCTCATGACCGTGGCGACGTCCGCGACCTCGAGTACCTCGCGTAGCAAGTGCGTCACGTAGATGATCGTCATTCTCTTCTCCACCGCGAGCTTGCGGATGAGGACGAGTAGCCTTTGCGTCTCATCCGTGCTGAGCGCGGCGGTTGGCTCGTCGAGGATCAGGATGCTGGGCTCGTGGCGAAGCGCACGAGCGATAGCCACAACCTGCTGCTCCCCCATGCTGAGGTCGCCGAGCAGAGTCGACGGGTCGACATGGAGCCCGAGGTCGCGGACAATTTTCCGCGCAATCGCCTTCTGACTGCGCGAGCGAATTGACCTTGTTCGGCCCGTCAACTCCTGGCCCAGGAAGACGTTGTCCGCGACGCTGAGGTCGCAGACAAGTTGAAGATGCTGGTAGATGATCGCAGTGCCGGCCGCGAAGGCCGATGACGGAGTGAAACTGGGGAACTCATCGTCGCCGATCCTCATCGTGCCCGAGTCAGGAGTAACGGCTCCGCTCAGGCAGCCGAGAAGCGTGCTCTTGCCCGCACCGTTCGGCCCGAGAAGTGCATGCACTTCCCCTGCTCGAAACGTCACGTCAATGCCCTTGAGGACAGCGTTGGAGCCATACCTCTTACGAAGCGCGCTGACGGTCAGATCCACAGAATTCACCTCCACTCAATCATCGACATTCGCCAGACCCGACTATTTGCTATACGAGGCGATCAGCGCCGCGAGCGCATCAGGGTCGTCCGCAGTTGCCATGACCACGCCAGCCTGGCTGCTCGTCTCGCCGCTGCCATTCACGGCATTGAGCGAGTTGTTGATGATTGCATTCGCCAGTTCGTCCAGGTTGATGGCGGCAGAGGCCTTCAGCGGCCCACCAGACTGAATGGCTGCCAGCGCCTCCGGGTTGCCGTCCTGACCGATGACGAGCACCGTCGCAGGATCGATCTTCGCGTTCTCGAATGCCTTTGCGGCACCCAGGGCAGCGTCGTCATTGAGTCCCACTACGACACGCAGGTTCGGGTGCGCGCGAAGTGCATCCTCGGTGATCTGCAGCCCACATGCTTGGTCTGCGCAATCCTGCTTGGACACGACTTCGATTCCCAACGCATCAAGTGCGGCGATCGGGCCTTCCCAACGGCCCCCCGCGATCGCTGCGAGCGCTGTCAGGGTCGTCACCTCGGCTGTGATGTCCTTGTCAGGGTAATTGGCCTCAACCCAGGTCGTCAGATAGTCACCGACTGCCTTGCCGCTGGCGACGCTGTCGAAGCCAGCAGAGCCATCAACTCCATCGCCCTTGTATGCGTAGGTCAGCCACTTGGTGCCTTGAGCCTGCGCCCGCTCCCGGAGACTCTCAAGTGCCGGCGCGTCGATGGGGAGAACGACGATAGCGTCGACTTTCTGGGTGACCCAGGACTCGATAGCGGCGCGCTGCGTCTCGAGGTTGTTTGCCTGCGTGTTGTCTATGAGAAGCGTCACGCAGCCGTTGGTCTCGGCGAGGGACTCCAACCTGCTCTTGAGTGCCTTGACGAATCCAGCCTCACCGACGGGGTGAGCGAATCCGATGGTGTAATCGCGGTCGCAGGCAGTCTCGCTGCTGGACTCGGACGATGCCGAGTTCGAACCTCCGCAGGCTGACAGGGCGAGTGCCACCGCCGCCAGTGTGCTGAGAACGCAGGCCGAGCGACTGCTCGATCTAGTGAATGCTTTCATCTGTATACCTCCTGTTATGGATTGAGCGTCGAATGCGTTGGTGGTAAGGCTCGCTGACCTACACACCGAGAGTCGTTGGCGTTTCTTGCCTTCCAAATCGCACCTAAGATGGTCGCGCCTTTCCCTTTTAGAGAAGCGGACATCACCGTCTGATGACGGTTCTGCGACGAGCACTGGCAAGCGCGTCGCATTGTGACGTGGTTGACGCTACCAGCATTTTGGCCTAATGTACACACCAATGAGCCATTTGATCGTTTCCTCCAGTAAGACCAGCCACGACGTGGCTAGTCTCCTCCGTACGCAGATCCAAAGCGGCGAACTCGCCATCGGTGTCCGCCTGCCGGCACAAAGGGAGTTGTCGACGCAGATCGGAGTCGGCAGGCAGGCGGTGCAGAACGCGTTGTCCTTGCTTGAGGCCGAGGGCTACATAACGACCAAGCGCGGCGCGCACGGCGGCAGCATCGTGTCCGAGCCAGTCGCAACGGCGGCCGTTTGGCTCGCGCTCGTGCGCTCTAACACCAATGACCTGCAGGACACGTTCGACTTCCGACTTGCGGTCGAGCGCCAGATCGTGATGCTGGCCGCTGAACGCCGAACCGACGACGACCTCGCCGCGATGCTTCAGGCCATCGACGACCTACCCCGAACAAACACGACGCGTTCGCTGTTCCGCGAGGCCGATGGCCGTTTTCATGCTGCGATGGCCGCTGCAGCAGGGAATCGACGACTCGAGATCGCCCTCCGACAAGCACGCGCGGATCTGTTCCTGCCGACCGACAACATCCCCTTCACAGAGACGGTCGAGGTCACGCGTAGACAGCACATGGCAATCTACAAGGCAATCGAGAAGCAAGATCCGGTAGCGGCCGCACGTGCGATTGGCTCCCACATCCAGAAGACTCGTACGGATCTCTTCGCAGTATTGGTCGAGGGTCAGTAGCGCGTGTCTGCCTCACCGCTAATCGGAATAACCACGCGGCGAATGGGTCCAGGCGCGCTCGGGCCGGTACCTGCTGGCCTTACTGACGCCTCAATCGACGGTGTCTTCACCGACTACGCGGACTCCGTCAGTGGCGCAGGCGGAGTCCCGGTGCTGTTGGCCCGATCCACCTCAATACCAGACCTCGTTTCCCGCCTCGACGGGCTCGTCCTGTCCGGAGGTGAGGACGTAGAACCTTTGCATTACGGCTCCACGCCTGGACCATTCGCGACCAAATACGACGCAGGGCGCGATGAGTTCGAGATGGCACTCATTCGTAACGCTATCCGCGTGCACCTGCCTATTCTCGCCATCTGCCGTGGAGCGCAGATTCTCAACGTGACCTTGGGCGGCACGCTCGTGCCCCACCTGTCCGCCAGAGACGGATTCTCGCACTACGACACGGACTTCCACAGGAGCGAGAAGCGGCAAACCATCATTCTTACCAACGACTCATCCCTCTCGCGTATCTACTCAGCAGAGGCGGAAGAGGGCGAGATTCGAGTCAACAGTTACCACCACCAAGCTATTCTTCAGCCGGGAGCCGGACTTTCCGTCGCCGCGCGCGCGTTTGACGGCATCATCGAGGCTGTCGAGATGGGCGGCTGTGACGTCATCGGCGTCCAGTGGCATCCGGAGATGCACGCTGGCGTCGACGCACTATTCACTTGGCTCATTCATGTCTCCAGACCCCAAACAGGAAGCACCTCATGATAATCGATCATTCCGGCAAGGTAGCATTCATCACTGGTTCAGGATCAGGTATCGGCCGGGGTATCGCCCTCCGCCTCTCCGCCGACGGAGCAACTGTCGCCGTCAGTGACATCAGCCTCGAACTTGCTCAGGAAACCGTTTCACTGGTGCAAGAAGCGGGTGGCCGAGGTCTCGCTCTGATCGGCGACGTCCGCTCACGCTCCGGCATGAGTACTGCTATCGAAACCACGGTCGACGCCTTCGGATCGCTCGACCTGGTCGTCAACAACGCAGGTGTCGTGACAATGGCCTCGCTCGACGAACTGACTGACGAAGACTGGGACTTCGTGGTCGACGTTAACCTCAAGGGCCAATTCATCGTCGCGCAATTGGCCGCGCGGCACATGAAGGCAGGCGGCGCGATCGTCAACCTCGCAACAGTGGAGTCAGAGGTAGTGGTATCTTCTTCAGGTCACTGCCAAGTCCACTACAACGCATCCAAGGGCGGCGTCACGATGCTCACAAAGGCACTCGCCGTGGAACTGAGCCTTAAGGGAATCCGGGTGAACGCGGTTGCTCCCGGGCCAATCAACACACGGTTCTCCGGTGGCGATATCACGGGGGCTGAGGCACTGGCCTTCTTGAAGCAGCGTCTTCTCGTGCCCCGGGTAGGCGAGCCAGAGGACATCGCGAATGCGGTGTCGTTCCTACTCTCGGATCAGGCATCATTCATCGACGGAATCCAGTTGCCCGTCGACGGTGGATGGTTGACGCGATGAAGAACCCACTGACCGTCGAAGACCTGCACACGCAGAGCTACGACACCGTGATCGTTGCGGCTCCGGACATGCATGGCCGCTTGATTGGCAAGCGATTGACCCCTCGTCGCTTCGAGGAGTTTATGGACCGCGGTATCGCGGTGTCGTCTTGCACTTTCGGATGGGACCTCGCGCAGGACATCGGTCTTGAGGTGCCGTACGCCGGGTGGCACACAGGATGGCGCGACTTCCTCCTGATTCCCGACCTCAACACTCTGGTTCCTGCGGCGTGGCTCGAGCGCACCGCGATAGTGATCGCGGACATCGTCGAGGAGCACGATCGGTCGCCAGTGGAGATCTCACCGCGTCAGATCCTCAAGCGTCAGATCGCGACTCTTCAGGAGCAAGATCTCGTTGCGGATATTGGGACGGAACTAGAGTTCCACCTTTACCGTGATGGCTACGACGAACTCCGGCAGCGGGGATACCGTGACCGGACGCCGACGACCATGATCCACGCCGACTACACCGTCCAGCAAGTCAACGCGTGGGAGCCATTCTTCCAGCGCCTCCGTACCTGCCTCGACGAATCCGGCCTGGGTTTGGAAATGAGCCAAGGCGAGTGGGGCCTGGGTCAGTGGGAAATCAACCTCGGCTACAGCGACGCCCTCGACATGTGCGATCGGCACACGATCTTCAAACTCGCGGTGAAGGATGTTGCAGCACAGGCCGGCATGTCGGCAACGTTTATGCCGAAGCCGAATGTGGGCGAGGTTGGATCCTCGTGCCACGTCCATGTGTCGCTTCGCGAACGGGCTGTCGATGGTTCCATCAGTGCGTCACCGCACGTGTTCTGGTCGCCTGGCTCGGTCGATCACATGACCGACACGATGAAGCAGTCCGTTGCTGGGATCCTTGAGCACGCACCTGATCTCATGGTGTTCTACGCGCCGACGATCAACTCGTACCGACGAACCAACTCCAGTGACTTCGCCGGAAACGGCGCCACGTGGGCGTTCGACAACCGAACTGTCTCCTGCCGGATCCTCGGTACGTCACCGACCTCAATGCGGCTCGAGTGGCGCGTTCCAGGAGCCGACGTCAACCCTTACTTGTGTGTCGCTGGTCTGCTCGCGTCGATTCGCAACGGCATTGCAACCGCGGCAGATCCGGGACCCCCGCGCGAGGGAGACGCCTATCAAGAAGCACCAACAGTTCGATTCCCGACTCACCTCGGGCTTGCCGCCGACGCGTTCGCCGCGAGTGCATTTGCGAACGAGGCGCTCACCGAGGCGGTCGTTGAGCAGTACGCGCTGACCGCGCAGTGGGAGTGGTCACGGTTCCAGGAAGCCGTGACGGACTGGGAATTCGACCGCTACTTCGAAAACATTTGACTGCTCGCGCGCCCAGCAACCATAGAATCCCACTTCAAGGAGCCAGCATGAACGTCGTCAGCCGTGCCATACGCCAGATTGACCGCATCGGCGGCACCGAACAGGAGCCGTCGGACCTCCTCCCGCTGTGGCTGTGCAACCCGTCGACCGGCGCACGGATCGCCCAGGCGGCAGCTACCGACCTGGTTGAGGTCGAGCGGGCCATCGCCATCGCGGATGAGGTTCACTCCTCGGGAATCTGGAGCGGGCTCGCGATTGATGAGCGGTCTACATACCTGATGCGAGTTGCCGACCTGCTCGATCCATACGCCGAAGATGTTGCCGCGGCGGAGGCGATCGGATCGGGAGTGGTCATCAGCGTGACAGAGTTGTTCGCAGGAGCGTTGGCAGGCTCTTTCCGCCAGGCCGTCGAGTTGATCGCTGACGGCTGGTGGCATACCAACCTAAGCGAAGACGGGCGTTGTATCGAACTGCTCAGGCTCCCCTGGGGACCGGTGGTGGTGCTCGTGCCGTGGAACGCGCCGGCAGCGATAGCGGCGAAGAAAATTGCATTCGCCCTAGCTGCCGGAGCCCCCGTGATCCTCAAGCCTCCCGAGAGGGCACCCTTCGGATGCAACTTCCTTGCCGATGCCATCTGCGCTGCACGACTGCCACGTGGTGTTTTCCAGATGGTTCACGGCGGTGTCGACGTCGGACAACTGCTCACCACGGATCCCCGCATACGTGCCGTATCGTTCACCGGTTCCGTACACACCGGCAGGTCAATCGCGCGCGCCGGCGCGGAGGACTTCAAGGCCCTTCAGCTCGAACTGGGCGGCAACAACCCGGTCGTCGTACGCGCCGACGCGGACATCGAAGAAACAGCGCGGGCCCTTGCGGAGGGCATCGTGAAGCTCAACGGACAATGGTGCGAAGGGCCAGGAAAGATCTTCGTGCCGAGGACTAGACATGACGAATTCGTCCAAGCTTTACAGGCACATCTGCAGAAGTACGTGATCGGGGCACACGACGACCCATCGGCCCAGATCGGCCCGCTCGCGCACGAGGCCCACCGCAATCGGCTGAACGATCAGGTCCAGCGAATGGTCAACCTAGGCGCTCTCGTCGTCATGGGCGGGGTCGAGCCCGACCTCGATGGCTGGTTCTGGGCGCCGCGAGTGGTCGTCGGCGCTGAGCCAGCAGACTGCATGGATGAACTCTTCGGACCGGTCGTCACCGTCCACCCGGTTGACTCGGACTCTGAGGCAGTGGCCCTGGCTAACGATTCGCCCTATGGACTCGCTGGCTACGTCTTTGGAGCGGACATCAAGGCGGCAATGTCCGTGGGACGCGACATGAGGTTCGGCGAAGTCAAGGTGAACGGAACGAGCATCCTCGACCTGAGCCCGTCATCCGTCCAGAGCTTCTGGCGAAGCAGCGGGCTGGGTGGCCACGGTGACCGCGACACGATCAGATTCTTCTGCGGCACGCAGATCGTCGGGGTCGACAAGGCCGGCCTACCGATATAAACAACTAGCATGCGACCGAACCAGGGGCAGTCCCCGTGTTCCTGTTGCGCCAACTCATCCCAGCCCGCCATGCACGATCCAACCTGCGCGTCATCAAACGCAAAATGAGCAAATGGCTCGTCAAACGCTCCAGTCACGCAAACTGGCCACAGCCAACCTAAGCCGTTCAAATCGCCATACTCGTGGCTAACTGAACGGTATTGGGCCTAGCCCACCGCTACAACCTTTGGCTCGAAACGCAACAAGCGTCCTAAAACCCAATTGCCAAGAATAGGAGCATCACACTCCAACCGATGGGTATCCTTCGTTTCGCGGGCATATTTAAGTGAGGCACCCCGATGCTTCCGCCCAAAATTAATCTTCCACGCGGGTCGTCCGCCGTTTAGCCGCCTTCGCGCAACGCTCGCCGGCGCCGCCCTCTCTTCTGGGGGTTTCCTTACGCCGAAGGTTCGGTGGAATTCAAGCGCTCTCGTTGGCTGCGGGTGTCGTTGACGATGCGGAGCTACGAAACTACCTCGCGTGAACCCACCGCGTTGCGTGCCGGTCTTACCCAGCCAGTTGCTCTCGGCACACGGGGCGAAGCGGCGCACGGCACGCGCAACTAGCCCTTGGATGAGCGGGGATCGTTATAAGGAACCAACTCGACACGGTATTGAAAATACCTACCCCTTCCCCGTACATCCAGCGCCAGTGTGAAACCTGACAAGAAAACCGTAAATTGCCTCAGGGTCACACTGCTCAAAGCACCTACCGAGTCGGAGGTGTTGGCACCTTCGCGATCACTGGTGTAGGTGCATCGCGCTCGTTTGAGCTGGCGACGGCGCTCGCGCTCCCCCAGGTTCCGACGCGTGGGCGATCGATGCGCAAGGCTTTCGTGATGCGTTCAGCAAGGGTGGGCGTCGTGTCTGTGCGCTGTTCCAAGGTGCGCCGGGTGACAAGTTTGGTGAGTGCCTCCGATCGTGCCCGGTCACTACTCGTGAGTACTCCGCGCAGGGTGTCGCGGAGTTCTCTCTCACTATCGGCGACGACGTGCAGAATGTTCGCGGTTTTGCCGCGGGTGAGGGCGACACGTCCCCCGAACATTGAACCTTAATGCGGACTAGCCGCGCAATCCTCGCGCAGTAAAAAATCTTTCGGGGGAAAAGCTTGAAAGAAAAAGGGGCGGGTGATACGCGCAGATAACGCAGGACCTATCGGCGAAGCGCTACTTGGGCGATACTCAAAGAACTATTGGAAAGGGAATATTTTTCTAGCTGGGGAAAGAAAAATACAAACAGAGTGACGAACCGCTGACTTACTACTCAGTGACATTGTCTAACTCCGGAGGTGTTTAGCCAGGACGGGCTTGAAAACCCGAGTTAAATGAAATCTCTGATTGTTCACATACACTCACGCATTTCTTACTACTGGTACAAACATCGCGTTCCCATCAAGCCCACGAACGCTAGTGGTCAATAGACCCATAACGGTTACAGGCAGAGAACCCGCAGCTTCGAGTGCATTCGCATACAACGACAACTGGTTGCAGTAAGTCAGCGCCAACCCGTCAACGTCACTTGCCCTAATGACATCGGTTTTAATATCGTAAATCTCAACGTGGTCGGAGGCGAACACGACAATATCGATAATGCCGCCACCAATGAAGGAATCACCTGTTTGTATTCCGTTTTTGTCCTCCCCACCTCCCGCGAGTGGGACAAGAACTGGGTATTCACACTGAACACCAGCGCTGTGCATGACGGGATGGTTGTAAATGCTCGCGGCGGCATCGGCGGCCGCCGAAGTCGAAATATCTGTGCCACGACACAGTCGCGTTGCAATCCGCAGGGACGCCTCAGGCACATCGACCCCTTGGACCTCTTCGATCTGAAGTAATTGAACGCAACGGTGAACTATCGTGCCAAATTCGGCCCCCGATTTCACTTCTAAAGTTTCATCACCAGGTAACTCCCACGGCGTGTCATCACCCTCGCCGTGGACAAGCAGTTTCCCAACCGGTGAGTTACTTCCCTTTTTCACGCGCGATCCGGTGAGGATCCGAAGACTGGGAGTGATTAGCAACGGTGACAGTGGCGGGGTTACTTCCTTAAACGTTTTCGGTTGAAACTTAGATTGAAGATCTGACTCTGCCAAATCACATTGCTCGACTCGGATACTTGCGTTGGCTAGGTGTAACGGCCACAACAGATCACCCGCGTCGTCTAATTGATGAAGACGTTCACGCAGGATTGCGCTAATTTTGGTTTTAGGTCCAGTTTCCTTTTCCTTAGAAGAATTGTTGGGCTTCCACCACTGGACGACACCAGCATTAGGGCCTGCCGGTTCCTGCGATTCTGCCGTGGCGTTGACTTGCTCACCGCTGATCACGCACACGTAATCCTTGGCGCGCGTGAGTGCAACGTAGAGAAGCCTGTCGTTAACTTCACGATTGCGGATCGCACCTCGCGCTTTCATGTCTTCCTGCGTCTGGGTGAGAGTGGTGGGAATGCCATATTTCGCATTGACGTGTACCCCAACGTATTCATCCTGATCACGGGTTGGCCATAACACGGTAACTCCACCGCGCGCTTTACTGTCGATTTCAGAAACAAAAACATAGGTGTATTCCAGCCCTTTCGCACTATGAATCGTGCACAGTTGAATGGCGTCCACAAGCTCCCCACCCCCGGCGCTTTTTACCGTATTGAGCTCCGATCCGGTCTGTGCGCCGGCATCGACCCATCGGACAAACGCCTTCAACCCACCATCGGTATTCGACGTGAACAGCGCGGCTTCATCAAGGATAAAACGAATATCTGAGGCAAGATCCAAAGCAAGAGATGAATCCACTTGCGCAATTGTTTCCACGAAGGTGAAGCAACCCAACTGGTCAACTACGTGCATCACCGCCGCGTCCGCGGAGCCTTTTAGCCCGGGTAAAACTGCAAGTGTCGCTATGTCTTCCGCCTTTAATTGGGCAAGAGGATCAGTAGACAACGACCCCAAGGCAACATCGGTAAGGCTTGCACCCACCCATAATGAGTGCATGGCGGCAACGTGATTAAAGGAGTTTCTCTCAGTGAGGTAACGCAAGACAGCCAGTAGTCCACGTACACCTGGCGTGTCGTAAGCCGCGTCGCTAGCGCTGACAACGTAGTCAATACCCGCATGGCTAAGTGCATCCTTGATTTCCGGCCACGCTGTCCGGGTGGGAGTAAGGATCGCGTATTCGCTCAAGGCGACGTCAGGCTTGTGCTCACGCATGTATGCGATCTGTTGCACTAACTCGCGTGATTTAGCAACACGGCCAGCTGAGGCGTTGCCTTCGTAGCCGACGATGCACACTCGCACCCCCAGGTCGAAGAATTCCTCGTCGTTGACCCGACGCTCTCCCCCACGAAAGGGAACCGCCGTTGGTGGAGTGACACCGCTGTCACCGATTCCCGCACCGAAAATGGCATTGAGTGCCTCCACCAGGACAGGGTGATGACGGAATGTCACATCAAGAGTTGCAATCTCCTGAGGCGTTCTTTCCTGGATTGTTTCCCGTCGTGAAGTAAAAAGTTCGGGTGTAGCTCCACGAAACCCATAAATGGATTGCCGTTGATCCCCCACTGTCACAACTTCGATACCCAAATCCACCGCGGCGTCCAGAAATGCGTGTTGTAGCGGGTCACTATCTTGAAATTCATCAATAACAAGCATGTCCATATCAACATGTTGCCTGTGAGCACTGGTGAGAACTATGCGAGCGAGATCAACTAGATCATCAAAACTCACGGCCGCGGTTTCCCGACGCTGATCCGTGCTCCGGGTTGTCACATCAATAGCCATATCCAGAAGTGCCCCGGTGATAAGTGTCTCAGTTTCCCTTGGAGGGAAAGCGTCACTCACCAGCCTAAAAATTGCTTTCAACGAATCTGCTACGGCTTTTTTCGTCAGTGGACTTTCTTTCCCTCGCGCATCAACCTTGTTACGCACCGAAAGTGGATTGCCACATATGTAGGACTGGCTTTCCGGTGTCAACTTGCTGACCTGCACCGATTTCTTTGCAAATGCCCTCTGAACCTCCGCGCGAGCGAGAGTGTCACCCACCACAATCCGGGCTAAAAACCCAACAACGTCATGAGAAGCGATCGGTGTAATTCCAATGGCTTGTCGATCAGCGAGATATGCCTGTGAAAGCACGGTGCTGTTAACAACGCCCGGTGTAATGACAAACAAGTGCGCATCGGAACTATTTATGGAGTCAGCGACAGGTTCATCAAAGTATCGTTCGGCAAGGCCGCGCGCACGAGTCCATGCGTCTTCCTGCGCAGCATGAACTGCAGCCATCCGTGGGGCATAACCCGAATGAATATCCGTTTCAAACCCTCTCTGTCCAACGAGTGAGTCAGACACTGACGTCAAGAGCGATTGCAATGTTAATGACGTCACGGGGTTTTGTGATTGTGAAATCTGTTCCCACGAGATCTCTTCACCCAATGTCTGGCCGATGTGGGCGAATACATCCTCGGCTGTGACCCGTGACTCCAAAGCGGTTATCTGGGAAAGATTGCTCTCGAGTAGGTCCCGGTCATCAGCGAGTCGTAACGCTGCCGGCAGCTGTAAAGCATGCGCGTTGGATTCAATGATCGTGGCAGCCAAACTATGCAATGTGCCCCACGGCGCAGCATCGATATGGGACAAGGTCGTTGTCGCTCTTTCCCGCAGCACCTCAGCGTTAATTATTGAAGGATTTCCTTCCAGTAAGTCACTTACTCGCCTAAATCGAGCCTCGCCCAGTGCCGCGTGAGGGTTTTCGCATTGTGTCCAGGTGATCACCTGTTCCAGAACCTGACGCACACGGGCACGCATCTCCCCTGCAGCCGCCACAGTGAAAGTAGCCAACCCGATCCGTCGCACATCAATGAGTGGTTCAGCTAACAAGGCCGCATACAGCACACGTAACACCAACGTGTCTGTTTTGCCACTGCCCGCGGCGGCATCAATAAAACTAATTCTCGTGCCGTCCTTGGTCCCTCGAATAGCTGCTTGTCGGGCTCCGAAGTCACTGGGACTAATCATCGGTTCTCCTCCGTTGATCCATCTCGTGCATCAATGCTGGCATCAACATCGTGGACCGAAATGGGATACACGTTGCTGAATCGGGAATGAGAGCGCAACGTGTCCCAACGATCCCCTACATCTTTGGGACATATTTCATTAAAATCACAATACGTACACGGAGATTTATCTCCGCCGGCATTATCACCCACAGCCGGGAACTCACCTTGGATAAGCGCGTGACTCAACGAGCCGACCGCAGTGTGAAAAAGTGAATTGTGTGACGTAGCCGAAGTTGCTGTGTCAGTAGAAACGACACCAGGCCCGCGATCACTGACGTACCACAATTCACCCGATACTGGTCCAAGACCAGAAGGCGACGCCATCGCCATGGCGCTGTAGGACTGCACCTGAACTTGGTCACGCAACAGGTCTGTCCCAGTCTTTTTCTTACCGGTCTTTACATCGACGATCAACGTAGGCCACGTGAAATCTGCGTAACCGGCAATGGTGATGTCGTGGAAAATCCCTGTTAAATGCTCCTCCGCCCGGGGTGATCCAAGATCAGCTAAATCCTCCCAGTTCACTGTATCCGCAAGGGTTCGCCCCTGTCGGTGCAACCGGTTATCTAGCATCTTGTGGTTCCCCGCATAGAAAGGAAAATAGCCGGGGGCCAATCTGACCAACTGTTCCACTAAAAAGGCCGCGTGTTCACCTGCCGGCAACGCTATGGCCTCAGTTAACACCAGTTCCAGCACTGAATGGACGAAACTCCCCCACGTATTCGCCGGCGCATCAGTTTCCACACTCGGCTCATCAGAGGAACCGATTCCCACCACAGTACGGTAAAAAAACTTGCGTGGACATTCCACGAATGCACTCAGGGCAGAAGGTGACACCGATTTAGCCGTTACCCCGGTGGCATCGGGATCGAGTAGCATCCCGCGTAGAGATTGCGTGTCCAGCCACGTGGCCTCATTCGCGTTTTCTTGATGGGGCAAAGGTCCAAGTAAACCGTCGATTTCCCTCGCTTCATCACCATCGCGTGCATCTTGGGCGTGAACAAAAACAACCGCAACATTGTGGGCGGCATCGACCATGGAACCTTGGATTACCTGCGGGTAGTCGACAAGGGCCTGCACCGTGGATGAAATAACGTCAATAGATTCCACTTCGCGCATATGCATTACTTCAGCGGCACCTAACTGCTGCGAGTGTGACCATTGCATGAACCAGCGGGAAGCAATGTTCTGCTGCCTGGTGCCCAACGCAACCCGGGAAACCGAACAGACAGATTGTGTTGCGCGATTAATCAAGGCGAATGCTGCTTGCTCACGTGCACGCTCATGAGAATGAAGTGCATCCGCATCCCCCAACACCAGTGGGTCCACTTTGGTGAGGACGGGGGCGCATCCTTCGGCCAGTCCACTCCACAAAATATGGCGAGCGGACACGCTGGTCGCGTGCTCGACGGAGTACACCCCTACACCCATCCCGACTTTCTCCATCTGCGAAATAGGTGTAGATACCCCTCGCTCCACAGTGTCAAAAAGGCGACCCGCTTGAACTGTGTCCATCCCCTTGAGGTTCTCTCTAATGATCCCGGCAGATTTGAGTGCCCATTTGTTGACGCGAGCTCGCTGTGTTACCAATTCAAAACGTTCAATAAAATTATTCACCTGACCGAGTAAGACTGGCTCGAAGATAAGGAGTAGAGCGCGCAAATCATCACGCATGTCCTCTAACAGTTCAGGTGAATCACTCACGCGTGCAACGGCGCCACGGACTCTGCCAGGGCCAACGTGTGACGCTTGCGCTGAGGCATTTCGTGCGCTCACCTGTGACAAGGCATCGTCATCGCCCAAATGCCATCGAAGCAAACTCCCCCAATGGCATAATCCATATTGCAAATTCAATTCCGCTGCCGACTCCAGAATTACTCTCGCCCGCCGGGGGCCACCGCACACAGCTTGGACAACAACAGATACGAATTCATAATTGCCAGAACAATCATGCTCAACCAAATGCGCCCCATCCTCACTCCCTGTGACTTCTGAAAGTCCCGCGGTGTGTTGGAGTAGTACCTGCGCACAGGTCAAGCAACCGGACATGGAATCCAGTGACTGCGCCAAGGCAATACATACGGCCGCTGCGCGGGTTGACGCTAAAGATGACTGCGGCAGACTCACCCAATGCTCAATGCCATAGCCCGAAAGTGCATGTGAAATGACCGCCTGGAAACGGGCATCCGATGGCGTCACCACGGCGATATCGGCAGGTGGAACACCCGACTCGAGCCAGTCGTACACCTGCCGCCCGATTACCCGCGCCTCCACCGACACGTTCGGGGTGATGAGTGCACGGGTTACCTGAGGGCTGTGTTCGGGAAGTTCCTGATGCGTGAATGCAGGCACACCAACGGCCTGCACCTGCTGCGTTACCGCTGCCCGCAGTTGACCTACGGCAGGAGTCAGCAGGTTTTCATCACCAACGACAAGTGCGGCTGGGATCAGCCGCGCGAGTGAATCGGGTTGAGATTGCGCAACACGAGCCAAAACACTGGCCGCGTGAGTGAAAGCGCGTCCAGGAAGGAGGAAACCTTCTGCTTCCAAAGTTTGCTCAACACGCACTAAAATCACGTCAAGATGCTTTAGAGGCAACACTTCCGTCGTTGTTGTTGTCAATTCGCTGGCACGAACGAACGCGCGAGCCAGCCGATACTCCGACGGAATATGCCCTGCACTTTTCACCAACCACGCCGGATCATCAGATGCGACAAGCTCTTGCAGGACGGGCGCTATCCCAAAACGTGCAACCTCACTTAATGTGGCCGCACGTAACCCTGAAAGTCCAAATACTTCCAAAAGTTCCACGGCCAGCGTGCGCCACGACCACACGTCAACGCCAGCGAGCCCTGACGGTTCACAAGCGATCGCTCGCTCCACCAGACGTACTTCCAATGGTGTGCTGACAAGAACACACACGCGCAAGGAAAGGTCATCACCTTTAAGCGAATGAAGTGCATTGAAAAAATTGTCCTCGACCATAATTCCCCCTCACACCTCTTGCAATTGAAGCCTTAGAGTACAACCACGAGAAGCACATCACCGGACAACGAACAAACGAGTACCTCCCCATGAAAAAAGTTATGACCCTAACGGTCAAAGTCCTCAGAAAAACAGGTTCACACCCAAGTGATGCAACAACTCAGGGGTACGTACGTACACATGTCAGACCCCCGTGGGTTAATAGTGACAACGCATCAACACGCAAAAGAAAGAAGCACCATGTACATCACTGCACTAAACATCACTTTCGCGCCCGGACACACTGAAGAAACGGTCACGAACGTTCCACTCACAATCCTTCAAGGATGGAGCGGCATCGGTTCACCAGAAATAAAAGGATTCGCCACCCTCTTCGCCACCAAATACGACCTCGGCATCAACTGGGACACTTGGGTGCACAATGAGGAGACACGCACCGGGTCCATTGACTTCATCGACCCCACCGATGAAGGAGAAAATGTATTCGCCCGCGCCAATTGGCGATACGACCCACTCGATGACCCTGACAACAGTGACCCACTCGAACTCCCCGAACTATTCGCGCAACTCACCGACCACAAAAAATATGCGACAGGCGTGCTCACCCCCGAGCAACACCGCGACTTCTGGGCATGCGTCAACCCCG
>Ga0209284_10001994_pt1 | contig 29246 bp, 40 predicted proteins | sample FRY03_FD_187211 | JGI IMG/M metagenome (GOLD analysis project Ga0209284, IMG submission 187211) | Freshwater microbial communities from Lake Fryxell liftoff mats and glacier meltwater in Antarctica - FRY-03 (SPAdes) (version 2) | ecosystem: Environmental > Aquatic > Freshwater > Ice > Glacier...
GGTGATATAAAAGTATAATGCCGGGTCGTTCAGATTAACATCATCTGAAAAAACACCAATATTACTAGCTAATATTTTAGAAATATTTACCTCCAATAGATCATCACCATATCTTGGTTTAATCTTTAATGTTGCTAGTGTGACGAAATCTGAAAAGTTTATCACTTCAACCAAATATCTAAACCCTGGATTAGTAACATTTGTAGATGATGCGTAAATGTATACTGGATTATATACCGGTGTTAATCTTTGAGGCGACCCTGTTAGTGTTATAGCCATTATTATTTAAATATTTTTTCTAATTCTTTTTTTAAAGCCTCATCTAATAATTTATCAAGATTATCATTAATAGAATCATTTATAATTTTATCAAAAAAGTGTCTTGGTGTAATATATCTGGTTCCTTCGTCAGGGTATTTTCCATAATCTATCATTGAAAACTCGATAGAGTGTGAGTTGCCTGATTCCTTTACGTCATAATTAATAGAGTCGTATAGATTACCAGTCTTGATAACATTCTCCTTTACTATCTTATCAATAATCTTTTTCTTAGTACTCTCACCAAATTCATTTAAGAACTCCTCTAAATTAAACTTCTTCATATAATTGGTTATATAAGTTTATTGTATGTTTTTAAATAACACAGTACCAACCAATTTCATCTTCCTCAATCTCATACCAAAAAACGGTTGATACCATATTACAGCCTCAGTCAAAATATAATTTAGTAGTATCCATAAAAATCACAGTAGTTTTAAATTACCCCTAGACTACCAACTATGCTAACATACGATTTAGAGGCTTAGTAGTTGATAGTTATTACTCATAACCTTAATCAAACTTACCTGTCTTCGATCCCTTACGCTTCAGGCTACTATGATTATGTTTTTAAATAACACAGTACCAACCAATTTCATCTTCTTCAATCACATACCAAAAAATGGTTGATTCCATATTACAGCCTCGGTACTCAGCTTCTGCTGCGGAATACGCCTCAGCCAATTCTTTAGAGTCGAAATATAATTTAGTAGTATCCATAAAAGTTTCTTTGATTTGTTTCTATTATTGTTCTTTCAGCTTGTAAAAAGTCGTTGAAATATATTTGTTCCATTCGTCTTGTAGTAAGACCACTACCATCGTATGAATTGGGCCATATCTCAACCCTTTGGTTAGTAGATTGGTTAGTCCATACTGAAGAAGTAGTGAGGTCAACGCCAGTCATATTACTAATGGTTTCAACCCCATTATACACAAGCATATCGTTACTACCGCCTGAAATATCATTACCATTAGCAAAAGCACTCGTAAATGGGATTGTCGACAAAACTTGTCTGATTTTATATCCAAGACCTAATATAAAATAAGTAGGACTACTTGTGGCATATGCACTCCACCTACCAATAGCTCCAGTTTTCCTTGTTTGACCAATAGTGTCATCTGGAAGGTCACGACCGCTCATTTTACTAACATCAAAAGCAGCACAGTTACTACCAGTATAAGGTAGTGGAGACATAACGTATCTACCAAAAGTACTAAGTTTACCAGGCATTGCAGGCTTACCAAAACTATCGGTCTGCATAACACCTCCTACAATCATAGAGTGTTGCCTATTTCCCATTACGTCAAAGAAAAATGTTCCATTTATATGACTGTAAATTCTGGTTATAACTCCATTTCCACCATTAGATAGTCCAGTTGCAGTGCCATCAGTTAGTTGGGTAGGTGTGAAATCAAATTCCTGATTACCATTGCTCGGCATTCTTAATCTAACTACTGGACTACCTACATAAGAAGCCTTTAAGTATCTGGAAAATGATACAGCGTATGATGCTGATGATGTTATCTCATCTAAGATATAACTGGACGATGGTGCAGAGGCGAAGCTATTCCAATATGTAAATCTCTTAGACATAAGTTCCTTTTATTTTAGAGAATCCCAAATCAGTTGTTATCGTTCTATTTGATGATATTGTGTCACCGACATCTAATACGGTGGGATCAACGAATGTCACAAATGCACCACTGTTAATGCTGAATGTTATATCACCACTACTTCCATCATCTGTGGCACTAGTAAAAGTTCCTGCATTGTCCCAATCAATTATCAAGTCTCCCGTCTGGTCATCACCAATTAGAAAACCGAACTGGATGAACAACTCTTGTACTTGGGGAATACAGAACACATCGGTTACACTTGGTTGAAAATAAGTAGAACCATCTGAATCAGTTACTTCGATATCAGGTAAAATTAATAAACCACCTGCAGCGATAACATCCAGATATGTTGCATCTGTATTCTGTACTGTTGCATCTCCACAAGGTGTTATATCACAAATTATCGAGTCACCATATGGAGTCGCCTGTGATGAACCGTCTGTTTGAGTCCACTCTACATCTCCTATAAGAACCGATCCAAGGTTGTCATTAATCGCGGTCAAAACCCCATAATCAACACCGTAACTATTCTCTATATTTAAAGTGTATATCGTTCCCGATGCAGGACTTCCCATAAACGATCCATTGATATTAACTATCACTGGATCACAAGTAACTGGTACCGAACTCGTTAAACCAAATGGTATACTACAATCAGACCCCTCGGTTCCTACCTCTATATTCATATCACAATACCAACCGGCTGTGTAATCCATTATAACTGATTTAATTGCAACCAATCGTGGCTCATCTAATAGGGAAAAACTATTATTCTGATTAAGTCTCAACCAATTTGTAAAATCTCTTGCAATGGATAATTGGTCTGATAGAACATCTCTCTCGTTGGAATCATCCTTCTCCAATAGGTCAAGGAAATATACTCGTATAGAATATGAACTGACTGAGTTCTCTAAAAATGTAACATCCTCAGGTACAACCCACATAATGGGCCATAGTACATTACTAGTTGCAAAAGGTCCAAGGTCGTCATAAAATCCTGATTCGAACCTTTTTATCTGAAGGTGTAGAGAAGCGAACTCATCATCTATTCTATCAATAAAAGAGTTATAAGTGTCCATAATTTTTAATATTTGTTGTTTATATAATTGGTTATATGAATATATCTATTGTTTTTAACCCATCTTTAAATTCTTCATCATACCAAGTACATTAAAAGCCTGATAAACTTTCATTGACGTTGCCTCCAACATTTTAGTTGGATCATTGTTAGCTAATCTTAACAACATTATTTCCCAACCATATCCTGTAACGTTCTTATGTCCATAATATTCTTCTCTTTCCTTACCGGTCATATCCTTTAATATTTCCTTTTCCTCCGATTCGTTTAATTCCTTATACTTTTCCTCGAATAATCCTTCATAAGTCGTGTAAATACTGGTCTTAAACTTTAGATAATCTATTATAACACCATAAACATCTTCTATTATTGACATTTCAAAGACAGAATTTCTTATGTCTAACCAGTCACCATACTTTTCATAGATATCTTTATTCAAATAATCACCCTTCTTCTCTATTTTTCTGTATAATATAGAGAATATCTTCGGTAGGTTATAGATATATTCGTCCGAGAATAGGTGTTCAAGGTCAATAAACGCTCCGAACTCAAGTTCTTTAAACGGTACTAGATAAAAATCATCACCATTAATATTAATATGTGTCTTATATTCCTTGGCTATAGGTTGGAATATAAATCCAATCTCTTTTTTCATCTCCAATATTACATCATAATCCAATGATTCTATCTCATCCAGTGGTCTGTCAAAAACAATAGATAGTATTTCGAATACATCATCTACGTTCTCAACATTGTCTATAATTTCAATATAAGATGATAACGTTATGACATCCCATCCTTTAAGCATATTTATCAATAAGTATTTTTAGAAAAGGTAATACATAATCAGCCGTCATATACTCGTTAAATATAATCTCTCTTTTGTTCTCACTCGTATTGCCGTCTGAATAAAGGGTTGCAGCCATTTTAGAAATATAGAAAATATTATCTTGTTTCATAGCCTGTGATATACTCTTAATCTGTCTAGCTTTAAATATAAACCTATCAGTATTGCCAACCAGTTTATAAACAACTCCATCGTGTGTAAATGATTCCTTGGGTACCTCCGTCTCTATATCTGCTTTAACCGCCGATAAGATATCATCAATCACCTCAATATCAATATCCTCCAATTGGTCTTTACTTATCTCTCCGTCTATTAAACACTCTATCATAGATAATGATTTATCAATAGGATCCATTTCTTTTTGTGCAACCGATGATAGTTGTTGAAATCTATCTAAGTTTAACTCCGACAATTCATTATAAACGTTAAAATCCTTTTCATTAATTCTGATTACTCTCATATAATTTATTTTATTTTAATATATATATTGAGTATAAAATACGTCTTTTAGATAAAAATAATTGGTGAGTTATAAGGTGATGAACTATTTGGTGGCATATCATCATTGTTATCGTTCTCATATTCTGTAAACAATGAACCGTTAGCACATAGGTATTTAATAAGTCGTTGCTCATAAAACTCTGCTCTATCCATAATCAGGCTTCTTAGATAACGGAGGATCTCCAGGTCTGTCGATGCCGAATAATCCCCGTTCTGTGTCATAACACCTTTGTTTTTTATTTGAAAATTTATAAAAGGTAGACACATCTCAGCAGTTCTATTAGCCAAAGCCGGCTTAATATAACTAAGTAATATTGATTCATCAGCCGTTAATGTATTTGCGATAAACTTATTCTGTAGATAAACATAAAAGTTGGTACCCAATATATCCTGTATATTTGAGTCCTGTGATATTTCAGCAGTTGGTTTAATCTCAATCCACTCAACCATTGGTCCGATAGGTGTAAAGGCTTTTATATATTGTTCTGTTATAAATAGTGTTAGTGCCATATTATTTCATTTCTTCTTTTTTTGTGTATAATTCTACCTCGTTTAAAACGAAGGTAGATCCAATCCCACTCATTGAATGAATCCTAGTACTTTTTCAATGACTTCTTCTTTTTTTGTGTATAATTCTACCTCGTTTAAAACGAAGGTAGATCCAATCCCACTCATTGATAATAGTCCATTAATGATAGCCTCAATCTGTCTTTGTTCTGGTTGTATGGACTGCTTGTTAAAAATCTCAAAAGATATGTCTATATCACCATCTCCAAATCCTTTAGGAACTGGGAGCCCCATAACACTAGGACTTATTTTATGTGAGTAACAAATATTCAATGATGCTTGCTCACCCGTAACAATAAATTGTTTATCTAAATTGGACGTTGCAACCGGTGTTATAGTCGGTGCATTTTCAGGCCCATTGGCCCAAAGTATAGTTGGCTTACCTGTTCTCTCAGGCCCAATCGCATCTTGTACCGATTTTATGATGGATCTTTGGTCCTCACGTGTGTCCGGTATTTTATGGAACTGGAATATCATACCAGGATTAACACTATTCTTTAGATTAGAGTTATGAAAATTACCTATATTACCATCCAATTGGATCCACTCCTTACCTGGTATATAATCCGGTAGAGTGTAGAACTTAGTCTCTGGGTTTTTCTTAACATATCTTATCACCTCAACCTTTTGCTCCTTATCAGACCGGTTAAAGTTGGGGTATTCCTTTACCTGGTATCTTCCATATTCTCTCCAATCAAATGAATAAGAATACTTCAATATTTTACTAGGGTTAGTAGGGTCTGGGTTTAGTCTGACCGATGATGGTTGTAATCTTTCAACCTTTATCAGTTTAGATTTTGTCGAGTTCCAATATAATTTTAAATAAACAGTGTTATGTAACAACCAGTCCAATGTAATCTCTAACAATAAATTATTAAGATCACCATCACCTGATATAAAATTAATAAATTGTGACAACTCTACTTTTTTCATAGGGTCTAATAACTCAGATCCTTTCAACTCAAAGCCATTGCCACATATTAAATTCTTCTTAAAATCTATAATAGCCGAGTGTAACCCAGAGGTGTTATAAAGGCTATCAATTTCCTGTGGGAACAAGTTACCCGGTCCGAATCTTACATAACCATTTCCACTATAAGTCTCGATCCAAGGTTTAGACAATAGGTCAGATCCTCTACCATTTGTATAATAATCACCATAAGAGTGGAACTCCATTTTAGTTTCAACTATTGGTGTCTTAACATTTCTATTAAATTCAAAACCGAATATATTCATTATTTCTTATTATTTTTATAAATAGATATTATCTATCTCACTACTATAATTAACAGGATATCCGCTGACAAAATATTTACCCTCTTCTAATATTCTACCAGTTGTGCCAGCAATAGATAATGTTGCTGTTATAGCCTCATAGACCTCATACTTACCCCAACCATATTCTAAATTAACCTCACCCAATGATGGGTCATCCCTACCTTCAATAAAGGTTTGTTGATAACCAATTTTACTCATATCAAAGTCTAAAGGTAAATCAGGCCACTGAGTTACATCCAACCCGAACGTCCAACTTAGATCTTCATAAGGATATACACCAATATAAGCATCACCTACTGCTATAGTTGCACCATCACCATCGAACCATCTAGTATCAAGACTTCTTGGAACCGGTGACCCACTGAAGAAATCTATTATCTCTGGTTCGTCAATTAAACCGTCATAGGTAACACAGTCATAAGTAATAAATATATCAGCGAACTGAGGCACTATAAATGATGGTGTTCCTGTTAAATCTAATTCGAATAATATATTAAATGTGTTTATAACACCATCATCAAATTCTAAACTAAATCTTACACTTAGTGTCCAGCTAGTGTTAGCGTCATACAAGAAGCTCTGTGGATCATCAACACCACCAGCTGATGAATCAATATTAATCAGAACCCCGTTCTCGTATTGCTCTATATCTAATCTAGCTACTGTTGGCGTTCCTGTCGAGTATCCAACGAAGAACTTCTCCATACCTATTGTTACACCACTAGCATCAAAATCTAAGTAAAGATCCGGAATAGAAAACGCTCTTTTACACTCTCCATCATCTTCAATTAAATCAAATTGGTTATATCTTCTCGGGTATGATGACGTGTCAGTCATATTAAACAAAGTACTAACACCGCTATTATCATTAGTAAAACTAAATAGATAATTCGGAACCGGTATAACACTCTTCTCAGTCAATGTGAATATCACACTATTAGTAGCATCTTTATTTATTGTTATCATATGGAAAAAGTTCCTTTATAATTGGTTATGTTAAAAATTAAAATGTTTATAAAAAAAACCCACCTGTTCGGATGGGTTTTTTATTTTATAACTAAATTTTATTAGATTGTTATACCAATAGCTCCTAGTATTGACGGGTCAATCTCTGGCATCTGCTCAGCCTCCTCACTTAAAAATGCAAGAGAGTATTTAGAACCATCAGCCTTTGCAGCTCCCGAACCTTCACCCTGAGCCGTTAGATTAGATCCATTTACTAGACCTTGTACCCAATATAGACCGTTAGCGTCCTTCAAGATTATGAATAGGTCAGCCTGTCCAGCTGCTATCAACTGTAGTGAGTTCCTTTTAGATACTTCTCTTCTAGGAATCATCAAGTTAGTTGTAGTAGCGTAGTGTGTCGAACCACTTTCCAATGAAATAACAGCATCTTCAACATAAGACGAAGAGTTTTTATTAAACACAAATTCCACAAAAGGGTCCGTTGCCGTAATAGCTGTTACCAGTCCGGCCGTCAATGTGTAAGCAGTGACATTGTCGTAATTAGATACGTAAAATTTAGTGACCCCTCCGATGTTGTTATCACAACTCTTTGATATCCCTGTTAGTATATTACAAGCCATATTTTTATTTTCTTTTTTATTTGAAATAGAGGGTGAACTTAATCACCCTCTTCTCAATTATTCTTTATGAGTACAATACAACTTCTGATCCATATGCATAAGTTACTCCAAATTTCAATCTACCAACAACTCTGACAGTGTCGTCACCAGTCGTGTTAAGCATTGGGAGTATTCTAATGTCTTGGAAATCTGACAATAGGTCTGATACCAAGAATAGGTTATTCAACTCAGCTGCCACCATTCTGTCAGGTGGAAGACCTTGTGCCAGTACCAACTCAATTCCCAAGAATGTTGGTTGTGCGTCTTTCGTGTAGAAGGCCTCAGCTGAAGCGGCTGCAACAGCTTGTTTGTAAGCTCTAAATACGTTACTTGATACAAATATTCTCAAGCTGGGTGAGAAGCTTACAGTCTCTGGGATAGCGTCAAAAACAAGGTTCATTTCAGCTATTACGTTAGCGCTTGTTATAACTGCTGCCGGAACATCAATTACATCAGCATCAGCTGTAAATTGCTTTATCAATCCGTCACATAGACCCATTGGGTATATAGGGTTTCCTGTATCACCTTGCCATGTGATTACTTCAAAATCAGCTGACATTTTATTTGACAATTCAGATGTTAAATAGTTTCTGAACTCAGAAGGTAGGAAATCACCATTGTTAGAGCCACTAGCAATCTCACTAGATACATAAGATGTCTCTAGAGTTGCCTGACAAATCTCAATGTTCACTTTAATCGCACAAGGTGTGAACAAAGTCTCACTAAGTGTTCCAGCTCCTTGGTCATTAAATGTACAAGAGTCTGTCTGTAGAACGTTACCAAGACCAGCTTTTCTTATTCTAGCACTATCTTTTACGTCAAATATTGGTGTAAATAATTCCTTAGAACCACCTTCAATCAAAGCCGCTCTATAGATCTCTGCCGAGTTAACTGGATTGGTTGTTGAAGTGTTCGTAATATCAAATCTTAATTCGTTATTCTTCATTTTTGTTTTTTATTTTTTCTTTTTCTGTAACCTATAAAATTGGTTATAAAAAATGTATTTTTGTTTAATCGTTAGTAGAGAACTTCTGTCTGTATAATTTAATCTTCTCAGATCTCCTGTCAGTCGAAGCATTAACCTCCACAACATCAACCGGTAGATCCTTGGATTCAACCATTGACTTAATCTCTGCAATCATTGCAACTATATCATCAAGCTTTGGTTGTACCAAAGCCATAATAGCCTCTTCGTCAATTTTAGATTCAGTATCATCAATTTCTTCCACAACAATTTCTTCCTCAGCCTCAACCGGTAGTAATCCTTCTCCCGCAGTTGCACCAATCACTTCTTCGTCAGCCTCGACTACGATCGGGCCTTCTGATGCAGTCGCACCGATCGGGTCTTCTTCAAAGATGCTGCGGTCAAAGTTCCCAAATCTAAATCTCTCAATAAGAGCAATTTCTTTCGGTGTTAATGTTTCGATAATATTCATTTCTTTTATTTTATTTTTATTAAACTCCTGATAACTAAGTCCAAATATTCCTTCAACGGAAAACCCAAACTTACCACCCGACTTTATTTCATTTTCCCAAAAAACAGGGTCATCTACCTTAACCTCAACGAACCAACTACCAACTGGAATATTCTCGAACCCATATAAATTGGACTTATCAAATTTCATATCCTCTTTAATCCAATTGGATTTTATGAAAGCGGACTCAACCACGTCACCATGGTCAACATTAATCTTTTTATTAACAGAATCTTTATTAAACTTTTCAACCAGTTGTTCTATCACTTCTTTACTGAAAACAACATAGAACTTTTCATCACCAATTTCTCTATATAGAGGTAGGCCAGCGATCATAGCCGGGCCGATAACAACCTGTTTATCTTTATCGAACTTAAATGATGCTTGTGTTGTCTTAGAAAACGCTAGTCCCATTTCCATAATGGCCGGGTCAGCAACGAACGACACATAGTTTAAACCATTAGTCTCTTCATCAAAAACAATATTGTATACTGGTAAATTATCTATCATATAATTGGTTATAATTATTAGATAATTGTTTATTGATTTTAACTAAAGTTAAAATCGGATGACTTCATAGTATGTTGCTTTATATGCCATATCATACCGTACGCCAAAGCGTCAGCAATATCAGGTGATCTCGAAAGTAGTCTCTTCATATCAGACTTACTGATAAGTTCTAACTTATTCATACTCTCTCTTGGCTTGTGTTTAATGACTGATAGTTCGTCTTCTATCTCTTTTCTAAAATTGGTGGTTAGTAACTTGATCTTACCCTCTTTTACTAAATCTGATAATTTGAAAAACAGCTCGGCTTTAAGGTTTTTATAACCATCATTCTGCATTGTCTTACCACCGTTATGGATCTCTCTTGCCGATGGTAGGTATTGTTTAATATATTTACCAACTCCATCCGCGTCATAAGATATATCCGATGTCTTTATGTTATTCTCTAAGGATATTTTCTTAATCCTGTCAACCACCGTAACGTCATCCGACTTATCATATTCAATGATCTGTTTAACGTTATAACCCTCCCATACAACGAATATACATTTATCTGACGTAAAGGCGATATCACAACTCATACGCATAGTCTTATCATCAGTTAGAATAATCGAACTATCGTACATTAACTGAACGTCATCCTGTTTAAATAGGTTTGTATCATCATCACTGAAATCCCAATCACCCATTAATAACCTTCTTCTTTCCGGTAATGATAGTGTTCTCTCTAGGTTCTCAATATAACCCTTTGGTAAATATTTATTATCCGATGGTAACACCTGTATAAACTTTTGATAATATTTCAACTTGCCTTCTCTCCACGGTAGATAATATTGTCTATATAAAAAGTTCTTAGAAGGGTTACACGTGATCAACAATAGCGGCTTAATCCCATACTTATCATTTTTCCAACGACCTGCCCTGGATCCAAATATTTCTTTACCTTTCTCATCAACCTCACCACCTTCGTCTATGACCGCGAAGGTCAACAACAATCCACCTAGTCTTGTGTAAAGTGGGTCAGAAGGAAGGTAGTTCAATTCAACAAGCACTATCTCGCTCTTATTGGAAAATTTTATTATACCGGACTGACTATTATAATTATAATCCACATCCAGTCTTAAACCCCAATCACCAAGACACTCCATCACTGACACCAATGTGGTCTTCTTTAAGTTCGTTAAACTATTTCTAGCCAAACCAACTCTTATACCATCATATTCCATACACTTCATAATCAGCAACGCTGCTAGTAGGTATGACTTACCCGATCCAACCGAACCACCATATACTATTTCAGTGGTCGTTGCATCACTAAATAATCTAAATACTATGTCTTGCTTTATAGAGGGCTTAAAATCATTCACCAGCTTCTGGATCATTTTTTGGTGTTATATAATTTACCACAAATTGCTTTGACGTTATCTCTATAGATTCATTATATCCTCTTTTTCTACCTCGGTACTTCATATAGAAAAGTATACTCCTCTCGGATCCCTCTTTTATCTTTTTAAACAATTGGTTCTCAACAAAATCACCCTGTATCTCATTAATCTCATCAACCTGTTTTTTAAAATCAGGGTCCACCTTATACCAATTATAATAGGTCTCACGTGATATATTAGCCTCTTTACAGGCCGGTGTTACTATACCAAGGCTTTTTCCCAATGCTTTTAAAACGGCTGTTTTTTTTTTCTCTGTTTCGAAATTCATATAAATATATATTTTTATTTATCGTCAGAACTGTAACTCTGATCCCAAAGGATCAACATCTTCTTATAGACTCTGGATCTACAAGATGAGCAACTCTTACCGTGCTCTTGCATCCCAGGATAATATTCATTATGTAGCTGGAATAATCTATCTGTCTGATGGGCTAGTATATTAATCTTACCTCTGAGTTCGATTAATAAGTCTCCTAAATCATTTTTAAAATCTGTTCTCATATAATTGGTTATATTTTTTTAGAACTTGTTCTCAAGCATATATGCGAAAAGTGATACAATCACAGCCAATTGTGCATCCAACGTAAATATAAATGTTATATAAACTGACGAGCAGTATAAACAATATATCAGTTTATGTACCCATTTCTTAACAGGTTTAAACGAATCATAATCCTCTTCTTTGAACCCCAATCTTCTTTTTAACTCAATGAGTGGCTCAGCCTTTACGAACAAAACACTCAGTCCCAAATATAACAATATACTAACTATCATAAACCTTTTCTTAATTTTTCTTTCAAATCTTTCATCATCACCCAACAAGCAAGGTGTGGTGTTCCAGTATATCTTGATAACTTACGTGAGCTGTTATAACCTTCCACGAAAACCAAATTATATAATCTAAAATCAATAGGGTCCAAGGTCTCAATGTTCGCCATAACCTGTGATATTATATTTTGGTGTTTATACTCTTTTTCTAAAACTTCTTCTAAAACTTCTTCATCACCAAACACGTCTTCAATATCTGACCAAGAATTCTCATCTAGTGATTCCCTTTCATATATAAAATCATTCTTAAAATCTGTTCCTTTCCAAACAACCTGTTTACTCATCCAGTTTATCACAACGTTTTTAAGTCTATTGTTATAAACCTCTGATATGACTTTACTCTCATATGTTATTAAATATTCATAACAAGATATAATCAACGTGTCAACAAAGGTTCTATTTCTAAATTTATTATTCTGTATCCTTGCCGATATTTCTTGCAACTCTACATAGTTATTTTTAAAATAATCATCTATAACTCTTTTGTAACCCCCAATCGGGGTAAATAAAACAATACCTATTTTAAATCTAAATATTATATTTTCTATTATTTTTTTTGATATTCTCTTTATTATATTCTTCGTCATAATATGTAGTAAAATTTTTTGAACTCCGTAAAATTTTGTAGGGCCTCATAAAATTCTGATTCTAATAATTTCTCTTCTAATGATTCGTTAAAGTTTATTATACATTCAGTCACAAGAATTATTCTATCATCACTATTGTTATCCAGGTAGTCAAATATAAAGGTAGTTGCACTATTACACTCATCAACAATTTTAAATAGTTCTGTCTCGGATAAAACCTTGTCAACTGCCAATAAAAAAACATTTGATAATAATGATTTTATATTAGTGTTTAACCAAATGTCAGACTCATTACTTTCTACGAAAACAGGTATTTTACACTCTTTTTTTATCTCATCTAAACTCATTATCTTATGTTATTTTTTACCCTTGTAATAAAAGATTAACTATTTCCCTTTATTTCTTATTTCTTATTTCTTTTAGAGCTAGATTAATATAATCAGTTCTCATTTCTTTAAGTATCTCTCTCATATAAGGATCTTGGATCATAATCAATGATGATTCCACATCTATTATTTTTTCTTTTAAAATTTCATACTTACTCATATTTTTCTTTTTATTTTTATCTAAAATCCTTAATAGATTCCCACATAAATGTCAACTGGTCAGATGGTGATAAATTTTTCGGTATTCTTCTTCGACCATACATATTATAAAAAGTTATCAGTTCAATGAATACCTCTCTAATATCAGCTCTACCATCACGGGACTCTATTCTTTCAATAAACTCTATAAGGCTATCTAGTTCTGCTTTAGTGTATAATCTTTTAATATCTCTTCTATGTTTCATTTCTTTTCTATAAAATGAATTATAACAATCTATACACCTTTTTATTCGGTTGGTCGTGCCCTTAACTAGTGTAAACTTTCCTATCGGTAGGTCTTTATGACAATAGATACACACCTTTCTTTCTTTATCTATCATCTCTGTAAATTTTTTCATATTACATTATATATTAATGATTAAAAGTGAATTTTTTCTATTTTTAATAAAAGAAATCATCCTCATTTTTAGTAGGTATATCATCAAAGAAATTATCAGGAGCATCAAACTCACACACTATCTTTATAGAATCAATATCTATCTTCTCCTTTGTCCAGTTTCTCTTTATAGTTGCAAGAGATAGTCCTATTTCTAATTTAACATTTTTTTGAGTGGGTGGTATGTTTTTAGAAATACATTTCAACCTACCCTCTCTTATTACGTCGATTGTTCTGTTAGTTCTCAATGCTCCGTTTATCATAGGGCCATATTTCATTTTATCTTTTGGTGTTAAGTTTTTCATTTTATTAAAGTGTATTTTTTTTACTCTTGTCTTTATTCTTATTTCTCCTGTTTTTCTTATATTATGACACAACATAGATATTAATCTAATTAACTCATCATTATTCATTTTGGGTCTGGAGTGTGCATTGACATAGTATAGATATGAATATACTTGGTGATCGGTTATATTCTCATTAATATAGAATAATCCGTTTATAACTCTAGAGTATACACTATGCTTTTGACCATCTCTTATTTCTTTCGGTAAAAGTATTTTATAGTATTCTATTTCTTCTATGTTAAAATCTCCTTTTATTTCTTTATTGTAAGTTGTTTCGTACTTAATATGTTTATTTAATTCATTTAATGTTAACGGATTATCGAAGGTATCATTTACCTTAATAACACTACACTCTTCTTCCCCCCCGTTTCCATCAACCTTTTTAATCTTTTTAAAACCATTAAAATCTTTAAAATCTTTAATCTGGTTATCAAACGATACCTTGTCAAAGGTAAATGATGCCTTTTCATTATAATAAACCTCTTTATCCGATGATATGATCATCTTTCTAACTAAACCTGAGGCATTTTTATCAATATTAAACCCCTCATAAACCAATTTTCTACCAAAAAAAGAATATACATCATTAAAATTATCATTATCTAAACCAATAACCTTCACCAAAAAAGAAATGCCTAGTCCACCAACACTTTTACAAAGAAAAGATATAGGAAAAACATCGATTAATCTTTTAATGGTATCATTTACCATTTCAACGGTATCAAATCCATCTATATCATAATATAGATACCCACTTAATTTTATAAGTCCTTTATTATTTAAGGTGTTAAAGTAACCGTGAGGAGTTATACTCGAGACACTAAGCTTTAAACTATCATATCTCTTTTTATTTACTTTACCAAAAGATCTAATATTATCTATAAGTTCTATTTGTGGGTTTGATTTTACAATATCAACTAATTGTTCTATGTTTATACTTTGTTTAGAATATTTTCTTAAAGTTGGTAGTTTGTTAAACATTTGGTAGCTTTTTTTTTTGTGTTGGTTTTTATATAAGGGTGGTAGTGAGGGTTATAAGTCCTCACCACCATTGCTACCAACAAACCCTTATACTATATATATAAAATAATCACCTGCCCCCTTTAATTAAGGTATCATTTACCTTAATAACACTACTCTCTTCCCCCCCCACTTCCCACAGACCAACCAGACTCTAAGATTCCTGACCAACCTGAATTATTCCAACACACCCCCACAGACCAACCAGACTCTAAGATTCCTGACCAACCTGAATTATTTTAATCTTTCATTTTAGAAAAAAATGACTTTTTTAACTTAATATATACAAAAAAAGAAATAATATTATGGGCAATTATAAAGGTGATGACCGATTAGAAAAACATTACACACCTAAACATTTAATTGATGAACTTTTCTTACTAAAAGATAAATATGTTGATTTTGATATAACTGAATATTTAGAAAATAGTGCAGGCTGTGGTAATATAGTCGATAGATTTGATAAGGATTATATTGCCATTGACATATTCAACGAGAGTAAACGCGAGGATATAAAAGAGTGTGACTATTTAAAAGAAAAGATCGAATATAAAAAAGGTCGTGTGTCAATTATTAACCCACCATTCAATAAAGGATTAAAGTTCGTTTATAAGTCATTAGAAGAAGGTGATATGACTATCGCTATACTTTCAGTTAATAGTTTAATAAACATAGATTATAGTAAGTATTGGTTGTTAGAAGGTCAGGTTTGGAAGAATAAGGACTTCGGTAGTTGTAAATTAAGTATATGTATAGTTGTCTTAAGAAAAAGAAAAGAAGGAGATAAATATGAGTACGAAAACTAATCATATATCAAGTTCTCGTAAAGTTGGTGGTGATTATTTTAGACTTATGTTCGTAAGAGTATATAACACACCTTTAAAATACTATTTAGATAAGTTTAATCATAATGATTACCATATATTAAAATTTACTAATAATCAAAGGTTAATAACATATGATGAATTATTAGAGTTTAAATATTGTGGATATGTATTTTTCAAGAAGAGTTTTAACATTGAAAGTATATTAGAGTGGTGTAAATTTATAAATGATTTTGATAAATGTCACCCGCAATATTTAGTAAAACCAACTCCTCCTTTCTCACCATCAAAAATAATCATTAAAAATGAAAACTAATCATATATCAAACGGTCGTAAAGTTGGTGGTAATTATTTTTATCTTGTATATGACAGAAGAGTATCTAACACACCTTTAAAATACTATTTAGATAAGTTTAATCACGAAGATTATTATATATTAAAATCTACTAAGAATCAAAGGTTAATAACATATGATGAATTATTAGAGTTTAAATATTCTGGATGTATATTTTTTAGAAAGGATTTGTATAATATTGAAAGTATATTAGAATGGTGTGATCTTAAATTATTTATATTTATAAATAAACCAACCCCTCCTTTCTCACCATCAAAAATAATCATTAAACAATGAAAACTGATAATATAGCCAGTGTCCGTAAACTATTTACTAATTACTTTTGTTTATTTCATACTAAACTACGACATAATATGACGTTGGAAGAACATCTTACGAAGTTTAATCATAATGATTACCATATAATTAAAGCGTCCGGAAAACAAAAGGTTGTAACTTATGATGAATTATTAGAATTTAAATATAGTGGATATATATTTTTTAAGAAGAGTTTGTATAATGTTGAAAATATATTAGAATGGTGTAATTTATTCTCGTTTCAATATTTAGTAAAACCGGTTCCTCCATTCTCACCATCTAAAATAATCATTAAAGAATGAAAACTAATCATATATCAAACAATCGTAAAGTTGGTGGTGATTATTTCTATTTAAAATATTTAAGAGAGTCTAATACACCTTTAAAATACTATTTAGATAAGTTTAATCACGAAGATTATTATATATTAAAATCTACTAAGAATCAAAGGTTAATAACATATGATGAATTATTAGAGTTTAAATATTCTGGATGTATATTTTTTAGAAAGGATTTGTATAATATTGAAAGTATATTAGAATGGCGTGATCTTAAATTATTTACATATTTAGTAAAACCAACTCCTCCTTTCTCACCATCAAAAATAATCATTAAAAATGAAAACTAATCATATATCAAGTGCTCGTAAAGTTGGTGGTGATTATTTTAGACTTATATTCGTAAGAGCATCTAACACACCTTTAAAAGACTATTTAGATAAGTTTAATCACGAAGATTATTATATATTAAAATCTACTAATAATCAAAGGTTAATAACATATGATGAATTATTAGAGTTTAAATATTGTGAATATGGGTTCTTCAAAAAAGACTTGTATAATATTGAAAGTATATTAGAATGGTGTGATACTTTTATGATAAAGTTTTTAGTAAAACCAACTGCTCCTTTCTCACCATCAAAAATAATCATTAAAAATGAAAACTAATCATATAATAAAAATTAATAAAATTGGTGGTGACTATTTCTATTTAAAATATTTAAGAGAGTCTAATACACCTTTAAAATACTATTTAGATAAGTTTAATCACGAAGATTATTATATATTAAAATCTACTAGGAATCAAAGGTTAATAACATATGATGAATTATTAGAGTTTAAATATTGTGGATGTATATTTTTTAGAAAGGATTTGTATAATATTGAAAGTATATTAGAATGGTGTGATCTTAAATTATTTATATATTTAGTAAAACCAACTCCTCCTTTCTCACCATCAAAAATAATCATTAAGGAATAATTAAAAAAGTTCTAATAGATCAATAGAACCTTCTATTTGGTAGAATTCGATAAGTCTTCTAGGTGGGACTATGTTTGTAGTTCTCCAAGTAGATACGCTCATTTTACCAATATTGAAATATACTTCAACTTTTTGATCGTATTTCTTTTTTATGTATAGTTCTATGAATAGGAAGTCAATCATTTTGTTGCATTTTCAATTAGTTCTATTTCTTCTTGTGATAATACAAAGTATTTGTACAGTTTTTCATCTGTCCAATATTCAGAAAGGTTTACTTTTGGCAATTGGTTCAGTGTTATTCTTTCGTTATATTGGGTATATTGAAATAATTTATATAAAAACTTATAAACTTTGGTGTTAAATAACAGACAAGCATATTCGCCTATTTCTTCATTTTTTAAAATATAAACTTGACTATAATTAGTGCTAATCATAGCATTTGAATCATCTATCATTTTTAGTGATGATATTCTGTGTGTAAATATTTTTCTGTCCTTTAGATATGGTGAATATTTATCAGAATATAATATCCCCTTACTTGGACCACAATAAACAGGTATGTTATATATATTTGATTTTTTATTTTGTAATGACTTACCATAATGGTCCTTTCTATCCATCCTAAAATCAAACTTATCTATTATAGATATTTTACTTAAAATTGAAAATATAATATTATTTATAGTCTTTGGTAATAAATTAAAATTTGATAGGTCTACATCTGTAATAATATTATTACATTTAATTTTTGTCGCATTTTCGTATGGTTTGTTTTCTATGAGAAAAAATGAAAAATCAACTCCAATCCCATCGAAGAATTTATTCACATCATATGATATAAACAGAGTATTTTTTTTATTGAAAATATCATTAAATAAATTGGTTGAGTTGTGTGGATTTTTTGTGCCTGATGCCCAAGATGATGGGGTAACAAAACTTAAATATCCATTTTTATTAATTTTATTAAGAGACTTCTCAATAAAAATTCTCCATAACTTAACATTAGATGAAGTTTTTGATATAATTGAGTTATTCTCCATTTGATATGGTGGATTACCAACCACAATATCCACTTTATCAAGTTCCCAAACCTCTTTCATATGTTTATCAAATCCTTCTTCTAAAAAGGAACCTGTATAAATATTTAATTTATACTCATCATATGGATCAACTAAACACATATATAAAAACATATTCTTTGGTTGCAACTCACAAACATAAATCATATTTTCAATAATATGTTTATATCTAAGTTCCTCATTTGGTTCCCATTCTTTTAGACCATCCATTAATTTCCAAATAACCATAAGTGGATATGGTCCAGTTCCGTTTGCTGGATCTAACCACTTTAAATTAGGATTTGACCAAACTTCTTCAGGTAGAGTAGATATCATCTCTTTTATAAGTTCGAGTGGGGTCATAACTTCACCGAATTTCTTCTTTTCAACTTCACCGACCTTAACATATTCACTAAGCATTAAAATAACTTCTTTTAGATGATCTATTTTAGTTAGTTTTTCTCTTTGTATAAAAGATCTAATCTTCATAAATAGATTTCTATCCTTATCTAAAAAAGCTAAAATAGCCAATCTCTTCTCATTAAGAGGTAATCCTTTAATCTTTTCAACTAAAATTGGATCAAGTGTATCTAACATCATCTTATCAATGACTTCCTCGAAAATATTCTTATCCCCCTTTTCTGAGTATTCGTTATAATGTGATACTGAGTATGTTCCTATCATAATTTCTTGATGGTGTTTCTTTTTTTGTGACTTATATTCTAAAAAAGAAAAAAGTCTATATTTTTAATTAATATATATTAAAAACAAACAAACAAATATGGACAAATATTATATACAAGGTCTAAGAGAACGGCTCGCACTAAAAGAGATATACTCTCAACTACCAACAAAAAATAGATATGAGTGGTGTCACTCACCCGCTGAAGGTAATGATAAATGGGACTCTATCCTGTTCTGCTTTAACAGTGAAAATAAACTAACACACCGGTTTATAATCGAGTGTAAGGTTCGTAACAATTATTACCCAACACTATTACTAGAAAAGATAAAATATAATGACTTAAAAAAAGAAGCAAAGAAAAGAGATCTAAAAACAAAGAAGGAGTGTTACATCGATATAAAAACAACAATCGTCTACATCAACGTAACACCCAAAGGATCTTACTGGTTCTCACTTAAATCGGACAAGATAAATTGGGTACAAGAACTTCATTGGAAGAAAACAAATGAAAAGTCTCTAGGGAAGATATTAAAGGACGTTGTATACCTGGATACCTCTACCGCGAGATCATTCAGCCTTACTACACAGGACTGTCTTATAAACGAAATGGTAGACGTAAAGGAAGATATGAAAAAGGCTCATAGAGAGTTCTGCTTGTACGAGTATATTATGTCATAATCATCTCAATTGTTAAATAAAAAACCAATACTTAAAGAACTTTTATATATTTTTTTAATATATATAGTATAGATAAAAAAAAACAAACGAGATGAAAAACGAAATAGAAAACGAAATACTTTTATTACAAAGCGATGAAAAATTAAAACTTTTATATGGGCTTAAGATTGAGAAATTGGAAGCTGACATTAGAATGTTAATACAGCTGCTAAAATTTTAAATAAAGGATGTTTGTTTGTTTGTGACTGGCCCAATTACCCAAAGTAGTTGGGTCTTTCATTTTAGAAAAAAATGACTTTTTTAACTTAATATATACTTTATGAAAAACAAAATAGAAGAAATACGATCACACTATAACTTACACGGTAATCAAAGGATATTCAATCTAAACGATGATAGATGTGAGTTTGAAATGTACCTAGGGGATGTCATTATGACGTTGCCATATCCTCTTAGAATGGCCCGTGATACAAAAATAACAAAATTATTAGAACCAGTATGAAAAATATAAATTATAAATTATGTCACGCATAACCAATGACTGTGTAGCCGAAAACACTCTGTCCTTTCAGATAGGTGGAGTATGTACACCGCCACCTTTTTGTGATTCAACCGATAGAACCGATGAGATTTTATTAGCTCTTAAAAAGTGTTGTGACCGAAGAACTATTACTATAACAAAGATAGTAAAACAAACAGAAATAAAGTTTGTTGAAATCCAGACAACTAAGTATATTACTTTAAAGCCCGGTCAACCAACCCCGTCATCACAACCTTTACTTATTATACCAAGAGGATCCATAAAACCCTTACCGGACTGGACTATCTATAATGATGACTGGTATTATAAGTTTAGTAACTATAGATGGTATTTTAAAGGTACAGGTATATATGTTCCAACAAACAAAGAGATTGGTTATAACGAATGGAAATACTTTAATAGTCCAAGTGCCTGGGAATCATTAGATCGTTCATTTGGGATCATTCAAGACACACCAGTTATTAACTCACATATTAATAAGAAGGGGTATAATGATAAAGGGCCCAAGACTATTAAAATAATAGGCAATAAAACCATTATAAACGGGGTTGTTACAAAAGATAGATGGGTTGATATACCTGTTAGAAATAAAAGAGATCCAAATGCTAGGTCAAAAAGAATAAAAAAATTATTAGAATCACTATGAAAATATGTTTAAAATGTCAGTGTGAGTTACAAGATACCGAGTTCAAATTATTGAAAACCGGTAAACTATATTCTTATTGTTACACCTGTTCAAGGATTTATGCAAAATTATACTATATTGAGAACCGTGAGAAGAGACAGGAATCTGATAAAAGGTACCAGTCTAAGAATAGAGAAAAGATAAATCTTTATTACAGAGAATATTATAAAAAGAATACTGATAAGTATAATAAAAAAAAGTAATTGAAAATGTAAAACGAAAAAACGGAACAGAGGTTTAAAACTATAAAAATTATTAAAAGAATAATGGGAGCATCATCAGGTATACGTCAAGAGTTTTTATATGAGAGTTATAGTGCCGTCAACGGACTAAAACTTAAGATTAAGAAATTGGAAGCTGACATTAGAATGTTAATGGAGGTGTTAAAATCCATCAAAAGGGATTAGTTGGTTTATTAGTTTTTTCCCTTTCCTTTACTTCTTTAAACCCGGTAACAGAACCATTATAAAATCTAATATTATATAATATTATCGTATGGAAATCACTCACTGTTTTTTGGTAATCCACACACACCTTATCTAACTCTTCTCTTATATTCATTTCGGTCTAATAGTTGTTTTTATATACTCCCTCATTATTTCAGTGGATGTTATAAGAGCCGGTAGTATTTTATCTCTAATATCTCGTTCTAAACTATCATTGGACACTATCAACCTTGTTATTTCGTTTTTCATATCCAATATTTGTGTGTCCTTGTCTGATATCCTAGCATCATAAGACGTTTTTATAAAAGCATAAAAGGCTATTGTCATAGATGATATAACTCCTGTCATAATCACGACTCCCCAACGCAACCAAGAAAACTCATCTATTGATAAAGGTGGTTCCAATGATTGAGAATAAACAATGGATGGTATACTAATCATCGCCATCATCATTATCAGACCTAGGTGTACCCTGTAACTTATCTCTTTTGCGGTCATACTTCTTTTTATCCTTTTTTATTTGCATCTTCATCCTTATCACAATCTGTTGTTTAAGAGCTCTGTCAATTTCTTTTTTATCCACCTGATAGTAATGAGTTATTTTCATACTCGCTTACCGTATTCTGAGTTCCCGTTATTTCTGTCTCACTTATAGTTACATTAGCATTGATAATGGGCGTCGGCGCTGTGTTACTTCCACCTCCTATATTATTCAAATTGTTACCCGATCCGGTAAAACTAACATTTGGTCCTTGACTAGTTCCACTAGTTGATGGCGGTGATGGAACCTCTGGAGTAGGTGGTGGTGCCGATCCACCAGTTGGGGAATATTTAGCCGAAGCAATTGTTGCAATCTGAACAGCACCAGTTATGGCAGCAAGAGCAGCTCCAGCCCAACCAACAGGCCCAGGTGTGCTTAACTGTCCAACAACAGCAAGTGCTGTAGATATAACAGCATTTACGATCCCGATCGCCTTGTTCGCCTTAAATTGCTTCTTTCTAAGTTTCTCTTGTAATTCATCATTACCTTCAGCATTAGCAATTTGAGTATCGAATATTAAATCCGATAACCCTTGTGCAGCACCAGCAAAGCCTTGCGCAGCCTGAAGTCCTTGGGCAACAGTATCTAATGTTGCCTGCCTCTTTTCTTCTTCTGCCTTTTTATTAATATCAACTAATTCTGCCGTTCTTTGTTCTTCAAGCCCTTTAAGCATTTCACTTTCTTCACCGTACTTTTCAATAAAGGCCTCACGCTTCATATCGAAAGCAAGGTTAAGTGCCTTTATCTCCTTCTCGGTACCTTCTGGCATAAGTGATATCTCATCTTCTCTACGTTGGAATTCAGCGTCTAATTTTGTCTTAGCGTCAGCTCTCTCTTTTGCATCGGAGTCAGCTTTCTCTTTGTCAACAGCAATTTGATATTGTGCGTTGGCCACAAGTTTAGCCTTCAATAAATCCTTATAGCTTTGGCCTTCTATTAGATTAGCAACTTCAGCAGCTTGTAATTTACGATTAATACTATCTATTTCGTTAGCTATTACTTCAGATCCTACATTAGTTTTTAAATTAAGTAGTTCCGTCTCACCATCAATTTGAGCGTTAATCGTATCTAATGCTTCTTTTCTTAGACTTATATTGTTTGTTTTCTGTTCCGAAAGTGCACTAACTATACGCTCATCAACTTCAAGTAATGCGTTTTTAGCATCTAACACAGCAGCTGCAGCTTCAACAGTACTATCACCAGCAGAAACCTCGGCGTTTGCTCTAGCTAAAGCTGTTTGTAGAATGGCCTTCTCTCCATTAGCTTGTTTTATAAGTATTGCCGCTAACTTATCATTAGCATCTAACCTCTCCTCTATTGATTTAGATTCATCATCTCTGATTTGTCTTTGCTCCTCTGCCGCTTTTTGACTAAGTAATCGTAGTTGTTCTATTCTTTGAGCAAGAGAGGCCATTGCATTATCCAGCTGGGTAATTGCCTCTCCTTGTTTAATAACAGACCCTGTGTAAGCTATAGTCTTTGTCGCAAGTCCTTCTACTCCTGTCGTAATCTTTAGTATCGCATTAGTAGCAACCTCACCAGCCTCTCCCCATTTACCCGAAAGTGCTAATGATGCAGCCTTTCCTAATTCTGGTAATAATTCTATTAAACCAACAACACGGTTTATTAAATTCGTTTTAATAGAATTGGCAAGATCTATAACAGCCTGTTTGGGATCTTCGAATGCCGATTTAAGCATTTCTATTAAAGGTTCACCTAAACTTACTATATCATTAAGAACTATATTGAAAGAATTGGTGGCAGTAGATAAGGCATCTGCAAACTTTTTATTTTTCTTTAAAGCATCAGAAAGAATTTCGAATACCTTTAATGCTATACCAATAATACCTAGAGACTTTATTACATTACCTATTCCTTGAGCAATACCCTTTAGTCCTTTTTTAGAAGCCTCATTTGCAGCGCTTGCTTTAGCTGTGGCATCAGCGGCTTTCTTTTGTGAATCCGTAAGCTTGTCTATTGCATTTTCTAATGCGAAAATCTCTTTCTGCGTACCTTTACCAGTAGTGTTTAGATCATTTAAATGATCTTTCAGCCTTTCTATAGACCCTTCTGCATCTTTAGTGTCGACTACTACGCCGACTACAAGTTTCTTCATATCTATATTATTTTGTTTCTATATAATTGGTTATACTCTATTAACAAATGTTTTTACACTCTCTTACAGGTTCAATAAGGCCATCTTATAGTCAACCCCATTAATCCTGACCTGTAAATATGTTGCGATAGATCCGGCCGAGCCAGCAGTTGTCAACGGAAATGGCGATGAACCTATTGCTAATTACACCCTGTATATTAAATTACATATCCAGTTTATATCAGTTGCCGCCTCACCAGTTACCTGTACTAAAACATCTGTTCCCAATATAACGATATCACTGGTCGCGGTTGTAAACTCGGTTTTTTCAACAACGTCTGTCTTGTCCACTAAAGTCAATACACCACGATCGTTTTTAACGCCCGCCGTGACCTCACTAAAATATGCGGTAGACCCATCATTTTCAATTCCCGTTATATAAGCTTTGTACCATCCCACATTATCAACCGGTGTCGAAGCATCTATCGTGATCAGGTCAGTGACTGTGGCGTCGACCGTTGTGATCGATAATGTTTGAAATGACTCTCCGCCTGAACCAAAGTTTATCGTTGATCCTTGCTCACCTATTTGTATATAATCATTTTGTTCTATATCTAAATTATCAGCTCCGATAATAGTAACATTATGACCACTGACTTTATTATTATTACCTTGAATCATATTATTATAACCACCTACATTATTACTCTTACCGAATATGGCGCTATTTCTTGTACCTGGTTGTATAATATTACTAGTACCCCCTATAATAAGTCCGGTTGTTCCCGATCCGATTATATTCCCACCACTACTTAATATAGAACCAATGTTTATAGCAACGGTGACATTTTCAGAAGATGTTCCTTTTGTAAATATCTTATTATTAGGTACAAATTTTTCGACCTGTGTGTCGGCTGTTATAAGCTCAACCTTAGTCAACTTCTTTTTATTCATATCAAAATCTGTTATCTCATTGATATTCCACCAAGAATCGTGTATGTAAATCCTCTCATTCAGGTTTATTGTAATTATGTCGTTATAAGATAGGTCAAAATAGGCCGTTAGAATATGACCGTGTTTAAATATGTTCATCTGTTTTTTGTAAAATCTGTTAAAAAGATTATTATCGGTCAAATTATTATTATTTGGTATATTATAGTAATCACAAAATCCAAAGTTAATATCTTCGACTGGGTTCTGTGGGTTCGGATAAAAGTGGCCAGCATATCGGTAATCATATTTATAGAAAAAGTTACCCGGTATATTACCACGACCATTATAATATACCCAAGAACCCTGTAACTGGTCCCCGATATAAAGTATCCTTATATTATTCTTAGGTGTCCTTGAATCAATATAAGGTACTGTTAAATCGAACCCGTTCTTAGGCCCAGTTGTTATCAATGTTGGTGAGAATATAGTCTCTAATTTATCAGTTCCTTTAATAAACTCATTTTCAAAAGTATATTCTAATTGACCATACATTTCTTTGGTCTCATCCTCATAAACCTTTAAAGGTAAATCAGTTGTGTCTGCTTTATAAGTAAATAATTTCCTCTTAGCTTGTGTGTTGGATAAAATCGTGACGTCAATAGATTTTGTATCAACCTTTTTTGTCCAGTTTAATTCAACACCATCTTCATAGAACTTATCCCTTGTCTTAATAATAAGCTTTGTCGGATCAAATCTATCTTCTTTAATATAAAGGTTGTACATCTTTATAATTGATAGAATAAAATCTGACTGTTTAATTTTCTTAGGTATAAGTTTATTAGCTAGTATAATAGAGTTCTCACCCAATGATCCATTAGATTTATTAGATATTACACCAAAATTGGATGACTGTGGATCCATCTTAATGGTCAGGTTCATAGCATAATATAGACCACTGGTCGGTGAGAAGTATCGTGCCGGTGGGTCCGAAGGTGGTGCTTGTGTGAGTGTGTATAGTTCTAATTCTATTGTCTCAGCTCCCATAAAACTACCTGAGTCATATAAAAAGCTGCAATTAAATTGGTTGTTCATAAGGAAATCGGTACCCATATTATATGGACCTGATACGTCCGATGATGGTATCCAAAAAACATCCTCATTATATGGTATACCAATAATATTACCGCCTATGTCCCTCACCACAGCCCTTTGTTTAACGATTATCTCGAAATTAACTAGGTTTATTAATTGAATATCATTTGGTGGCGTGTGTGGAGCAGGGTTGCTTATAACCACCGATATTTTAGAAAAATATTTAGCATCGAACTCAATAGAACCACTATAACCACTCACATTATAACGTCCAGTGGTGGTGTCATACCTACTATTAGGATCATTCCAATCCTCACTCTGATTATCATCATCGTTCCATACTATTGTTCTTTTTGGATTTGTTGTACCACCCGATATTGGAACATTGAAGATGGACAAGTTTGCAGTAGCCAATCCGAATCCAGCTCTGAACTTAAATATGTCATCATTCTGTGGTTTAAATTTATCACCATTATAAGGTATAATCAATTTATCAAATCTAAGTGTGTATAACTCATCGAACTCATAGGTATAACCGGCATCCAAGAATATCTTATCCCAATATACTTTAGTATAAATAGCTGGTATAAAATCCTGTGGTAAATAATCAGGCTCACCCGTAACACTGACGTTCGGATTAAACCCAAGGAAATATTGATATCCATCAGTACAAATACCCTGTGCCATAGATCTCTCAACCTCGGTAATAGTCCAGGTGTGATTATACTCATTTAAATCAATATCTTCTAAATATTTACCAGAAATAGTTTCGTAAAATGATGACGTGTCAGATTTAATATAACAATCATATATAATCGTAAAGTCCTCAGAGTTTTTATAAGATCTATTTATCTTTCTAACCTGGAAAATACCCTCGAAGCTAGTAAGACCATCTACCATAATTCTACAATTTTCTTTCAAAATTGGATTAAAGGTCAGTGTCTGTAAATTGACATTATACATATTACCAAGTATGTCATTATTCTTTTGTGTTCCAGGTAACTTTACGGTCTTTGACCACACACCTCCTCTGTTGCTAATATCCTTAACATCATTTAAGTTAAAGTTTAAAGCAAGTGGAATATCATCTTCTAGATCTAACTCCCCGTATCCAATAATTTCTAATGTTGTTACCATATTTATTAAATATTAATTGTGTTGTTATTACTCATACCGATATTAACTGTGTATTTTCTTAACTTCGTATTGTTTTTCATTTTTCTTTCATATGTACTATCCATTATGTTAACAGCAACATATTGGTCATCAATTAATATAAAAGCCATAGGAGATGTTATAAGCTCTTCAAAATATATAGACAACTCTTCGGTCATATAATCTGTGTTAATCTCCCAGGTCTCTTCTAATGCAACGTCATACACTCTCTTTGAATGTTCGGACGTGTTGTAAGCATAAGCAGCACCTGATAGTCCACCAATAAAGCTATTATAGCTTTGTCTCTCTATATTAACCCTTTGTTTATTATTCAATGTAAAATTCATAGGTATATATGACCCGAATCTATCCATAAACAGCATTGGGTAATTCGTATATCTTTCATCACATAAACACGCAACCGAAAATGTCAAAGTGTCTGATTGTGTTACGAATCCATTTTCTATCTGTATAGAATATAAGGATACATCACAATCAATAATTGGATATGATCCAAATATAGTTGAGTATACCGCGTTGTTTAATCCTCTTGGGCCGACTGATAAGTTCTGAATCTCTGTTTGGTTCCCTGCTATGTTGGGGTTCAATATACTGAACTCACCATTCAACACTCCACCAGAATCATATGTCTTAACATTATATCTAAACATACCACCGGATAATTTCTTACCCCAAATATTAACAAAAACATCATTCTCTAAACTAACTTCATATTCATTAGCCACTGTCGTTAACCAACTCTGACCTGTACCCGCCGGGTCATAGGGTGAAAAATTCCAATTAATCCATTCGTTGTGTCCCATAACACCGTTGAAAACATAGTTCTTTGTGTTGAATAGCTGCGGGTCTGAAAAACTTCTACCGTCTGCATATGATATAGAACCCGCGTGTGTGGATGAGTTGTCTAAGTACTCTTGGTTCACCTCAACATAGTAATACCCATCATAAGGGCCACCCACGACCGTACCTGTTCCTTCAACAAGGTGTAATCCATCATATTGTTGGTTCAGTGTTAAAACACCAGGATTAACAGGTGATGATCCTTGATATGGGAAATCAACTGTTACCGAGGTTGCATCAACCGCCGTCACCGTAAAATACCCATTATATTGTGAGTATAAAAATCCTGGATCCTGTTCAATGAAAACCGTGTAACCCGGTGATATAAAAGTTGTTAAGTTAGTGGGTGTTAAAAATTTAACTATTCCACCAGACGCAAAGTTATTATCAGTAAATGACCAACTCTGTGCAGCGTCCACAACATCTACCTGATCATTCGATAAAAATAGTGGGGCTATGAGTGATACCAACCAGACAACATCACCAGTTCCGAAGATAACATCTTCAAAATCCCAAATATATTCATACTCCTCACCTATGTTAACCGAGTATCTGAATCCTGATGATACCGTGTTATTGAATCCGTATAATACCGGGTCGTTCAGATTAACATCATCTGAAAAAACACCAATATTACTAGCTAATATTTTAGAAATATTTACCTCCAATAGATCATCACCATATCTTGGTTTAATCTTTAATGTTGCTAGTGTGACGA
>Ga0209284_10001995_pt1 | contig 29239 bp, 28 predicted proteins | sample FRY03_FD_187211 | JGI IMG/M metagenome (GOLD analysis project Ga0209284, IMG submission 187211) | Freshwater microbial communities from Lake Fryxell liftoff mats and glacier meltwater in Antarctica - FRY-03 (SPAdes) (version 2) | ecosystem: Environmental > Aquatic > Freshwater > Ice > Glacier...
CATATCAAGCGCCTGAGTCGCAGGACGATATGTTTTTCTAAAAACGAGCAAATTCATGACAATGTCATTGGTATGTACATCAACAAACACTATTTCAAAACAGGAACATATGGCGACTCCGTCGCTGCATGATCAACCCTTTATAGACACTACCCTATTACTTACCGCAATAGGTGGCTATTGCACTGCCTGCATCGGTAAAACCTAGCCTCTGCGCCTGTTTGAGGCTTAGACAGCCTATTTCTTTTTCGCCGCTTTCCCATTGAGACAATCCCAAACCATAAAAGGCTTTACCAAATTTAGGGTCGTAGCGGGTAGCTTTCCGAAAAGCAAGACTCGCCTTGGCGAACTCTTTTTCCCGGAAATAGGTGTTACCAAGGTTGTACCATGCCTGAATATTGTCCTCGTCTAACTGAGTCGCTTTTTCGAAATCCGAAATAGCTTGCGGAATTTGCTCCATTAGGGCATGGACCTGTCCACGGTTAAGGTACACATCGGCGGTATCAGGTACTAGGTTAACGGCTATATTGTAGTCGGCAAGGGCCGAATCCAGACGATTTTGTGAGGTGTAGAGTAAGGCCCGATTGAAATAAGGCTGGTATAGATCTGGGTTGAGGTGGATCGCCTGTCTGTAGTCGAGGAGGGCGTTTGGGTATTCTTTCAATTCAAAATAAGCCACCCCGCGCGAATTAAAGGCCTCGGCGTTTTTGATGTCTTTGTCGATGGCCTTATTGAGAAATTCAATTCCTTCACGTAGTTTTCCTTCTTTCAGCAAACTTTTACCTTTATTTAGAAAGGCATCGGATGATTGGGAACAGGAGATGATAAAAAAGGCAAAAGGTAAAAATAATAATAGGCGAATCATTGCTCATTTTTAGTTGATTGGCGCAAAAGTACGCTAGAAAGCAATGAGAATGTTTTCTTTTTGTAAAGAAATTGTGCTTATCTTTGCACAGGCAAATCGGAACTACTAGCTCCTGCTGAATCCCCCAGGTCTTGACAGAAGCAAGGGTAGGTAGTCGTAGCAGTGAGATTCTCGGTTTGCCTTTTTTTGTTCCTTTTCGAGGAACAGTTCTTCCCATCCTTTCGGATTCCTTTTGCTTTCTCTATTTTTGCCTTTGTTTTCAAAACCAAATCTCTTTTTAGCATGAAATTCTTTATAGACACAGCCAATTTGGCTGAGATCAAGGAGGCCCAGTCGTTGGGAGTTCTCGATGGTGTAACTACCAATCCTTCTCTAATGGCCAAAGAGGGCATTACTGGCAAGGACAATATTATGAGGCATTACAAAGCGATTTGTGATATCGTTGAAGGCGATGTTAGCGCGGAAGTCATCTCTATTGATTTTGAAGGCATGATTCGTGAAGGAGAAGAACTGATCGAGATTGACGATAAAATTGTGGTGAAAATTCCGATAATAAAGGACGGGGTCAAAGCCCTTAAATATTTCTCAAACAAAGGAATCCGAACCAACTGCACATTAGTGTTTTCGGCCGGACAAGCTCTACTAGCAGCCAAAGCGGGCGCCACTTACGTTTCGCCTTTCATTGGTCGTTTGGATGATATCTCTACCGATGGGGTTGCGCTCATCGAGCAGATCGTAACCATTTACCGTAACTACGGCTACGAAACCCAGGTTTTGGCTGCATCAATACGTCACCCGATGCACATCATGCAATGTGCCGAAATCGGTGCCGATGTCATGACGGGCCCTTTAAGTGCGATACTAGCATTGTTAAAGCACCCACTTACGGACATAGGCTTGGAAAAATTCCTAGCAGACTACCAGAAAGGAAATTAGTAATTTTCTGAGTTGGTATAAACCCTTATCTTCTGTTTGATTAAGAAATGGAAATTTCCGCAGAACCTGTTGTGGTACTTGAAAGCGCTGATATTTTTCAGGGTGATAAGCCGATTTTAGCCGATGTGAATTTCCACGTCAGCAAGGGAGAGTTTGTGTTTTTGATTGGTCGCACCGGCAGCGGTAAATCTTCTCTGCTGAAGACTCTTTACGCTGACTTGTGGCTACATACTGGCTCGGCAAAAGTAGCAGGTTTTGAGTTGCATAAAATAAAACGAACTGATGTCCCTTTTCTTCGCCGTCGGGTAGGTATTGTTTTCCAGGATTTTCAGCTATTAATTGATCGCTCGGTGGAAGATAACCTTACGTTTGTGCTACGTGCAACAGGTTGGCAGGATAAGGCCATAATTGCGAATCGGATTTCGGAGGTCTTGATGCAGGTCGGATTAGGTACTTCTCAGAAAAAATTTCCCCATCAGCTATCAGGTGGCGAGCAGCAAAGGGTGGTGATTGCCCGGGCGATGTTGAACGAACCGCAAATTTTGATTGCTGATGAGCCAACCGGAAATCTTGACCCGGAGGTGAGTGATCAAATTATGCAAGTCTTTAAAACTATCAACAACGCCGGAACGGCTGTTTTGATGGCAACCCATAACTACGACCTTCTTCAAAACTACCCCGCACGGATTATCCGTTGTGAAAACGGTAAGGTTGGGGAAGTGAGTTATCGCTAAGGGTAACAATTATATTTAAAATGGGGCCGATTCTGCTAAGAATCGGCCCCATTTCGTTGTGTCATGTGAGAAAGCCTACACCCTATTTCGCTTTCATGTCAATGAATGGAATAATCATTTCTTCCATGGATACCCCACCGTGCTGGAAGGTATCGCGATACAGATTGACATATTGATTATAGTTATTAGGGTAGGCAAAGAAATAATCTTCCTTCGTGAATACGTAGGAGGTCGATACGTGGGGCTTTGGTAAGAAAAAGCGCTCAGGTTTACGGCAAACCAACAGGTGGTTGTCATCAAACCCCAGGTTCTTACCGTGTTTGTACCGTAAATTAGTGTTAGTTTCCCGGTACCCGATAATCTTGACGGGCTTCTGTACTCGAATCATTCCATGGTCAGTAGTCAGTATCAGTCGTCCCTTCTTTTCAGCAACCTTTCGGATAAAGTCTAGTAACGGTGAATGCTGAAACCATGATTTTGTGATGGATCGGTAGGCTGCCTCGTCGGGAGCAAGCTCCTTGATCATCTGGACATCCGTGCGGGCATGGGAGAGCATATCCACAAAGTTGTACACCACAACATTGAGTTGATTACTCATCAAGTTATTGAAATTATCGACCAAAGACTTGCCCTGATTGGCGTTCAGAATCTTATGGTAGGAAAACTTTATGTTGAGACGATTCCAATCAAGCTGCTTTTGGAGTAGCTCGTGTTCATGCTTATTCAACCCTTCTTCACCCTCCGGTGTATTTTCGTCACTTACCCACCACTGTGGAAATTTACGCTCAATTTCACTTGGCATCATACCTGCAAATATAGCATTACGTGCATAGCCGGTGGTAGTAGGTAAAATCGAATAGTAAGAGGATTCCTCCTCGATCGTAAAGTACTCCTGCATGATCGACTGAATCATTTTCCATTGATCGTATCGGAAATTATCGATGAGCAAAAAGAAAAGGGGTTCGCTACTTCCTTTCAGATGAGGAAATACTTTTTGCTTCATCAATTGGTGCGAAAGTACCGGGCGGTTGGCGCGAGGATCATTTAGCCAATCTTCGTATTCTTCTTCGATAAATTTGGTAAAGTTAGCGTTAGCATCACTCTTTTGCATGCTAAATACTTCCGCCATACCCTGATCCTGTGAACTTTCGAGTTCCAGCTCCCAATAAATTAGTTTTTTATAAATTTCTGCCCACTCTCCATGACCAATTCGGTCCTGATACTGCATGGCGAGGTTTCTGAATTGCTGCTGATAGCTAAGCGTCGTCTTTTCGGTGACTAGGCGTTTGTTGTCAAGAATCTTCTTTACCGAAAGCAGAATCTGATTAGGATTCAGTGGTTTAATGAGGTAATCGGCTATTTTTGAGCCAATGGCGTCTTCCATAATATGTTCCTCTTCGCTCTTGGTAATCATGACTACCGGAAGCGAGGGGTGCATTTGCTTTATTTGGGCCAAGGTTTCCAGGCCCGTCATGCCGGGCATCATTTCATCCAGAAATACAATATCGAAGCGCTCACTTTCTACTTTATCGAGTGCGTCTGAGCCACTGTTTACCGGAGTGACGTTATAGCCTTTGTTGGTCAAAAACATGATGTGGGGCTTCAATAAATCAATTTCATCGTCGGCCCAGAGTATGTTGTATTGCATAGTTTGCTTATTAAAAGTTGGTAGTAGAAGGTATGATTTACCTAGTGGTCTATCCTTAACGATGAATTTTACGCTCTCGTATTTTCGTGCATAGAGTTCCGGATAACATTACCGATAATTAAGCCAGAAATTTTCGTGCCACCCGTTCCATATCTTCGGGGGTATCGATACCGTGCGAGTCGTCGGGAGTAATAACTGCCCGAATAGAATAATCGTTTTCGAGCCAGCGAAGCTGCTCCAAAGCCTCGGCTTTTTCAAGGGAAGAAACGGGTAGTTGCGTGATCTGGGCGAGGATATCAGTACGGTAGGCATAAATACCAATATGCTTATAATAGGTATGCTCATGAAACCACGCCGAAGGATCCACTCCACGCATGAAAGGAATAGGGTGGCGGCTAAAATAAAGTACTTTATGACTTGCACTGAGTAGTACCTTAGGGGAGTTAGGGTTAAAAAGTGTTTCCTCGTCTTCTATCTCCTTTACCAGAGTAGCAAGTTGGGTATCTCCGTTCAGAACCGAGGCCAGCCGATTGATTTGGGTAGGTTGGATAAAGGGCTCATCCCCTTGAATATTAATGACGTAATCATAAATACCTTCGAGGTATTGCAGTGCTTCAAAGCAGCGGTCAGTACCGCTTTGGTGATTAGGTGAAGTCATCACCACCTTTCCGCCAAACGCCTGAACGTGGTCAAAGATCCTGGAATCGTCCGTAGCGACTACAACCTGTGATAAGCGGGAAGACTGAGAGGCTTGCACGTAGACACGTCGAATCATACTTATGCCGTCAATCTCAGCCAAAGCTTTGGCGGGAAAGCGGGTAGAAGCGTAGCGGGCAGGAATTATTCCAACTATTTGCACAGGACTTTCTATTTGAATTAAGTTTTGGTCAATATTGTTCTAAAAATAGCTGAATCAATTTTAATACTTGTGCTTTCGTCTCTAGAAATCCCAATCACCTTCGCTTTTTCTCAGTCCGTATGGCGTATTCTGCCGCATCCCTCGCCTACTAGTAACTTGTGGGCAATCGAATTGCGCGATCCTAACACAAAAACAGTTTCTTGGGCCTTACTCGATTTAGATCAATCTTCAATTTGTTGGCATACCACCCCCGAAGCCACTGATTGGTGGACAACCCTTACCGCCTTTTATGGTGGTAACCTGTACCTTCACAATTACCGCTATCCGGATATTCCCGAGCCGACTGATCTTTTGGCTGTTTCTGCCGGGGATGGCCAGTTGAAATGGGCACTTCCAGGGGTAGTCTTGGTTCGTGAGGCTTCCGAAAAAAAAGCTCTACTCGTAGCTAAGAAACATGGTGAAGGAGTAGCTTACCACCTGGCCGATCCCGAAAGTGGACTACTCGTTGAGCAGGCTGTAAATGATCCTGCCATGGTTTCTGAGAAGGTATCCAGTACTTCACCGATTAGGTATTTACCCGGAGATACATACTTTGATCAGGTGACCACTTTTATGGGGAAACTTGTGGGGAAGCATGATTGGAGGGCAGTTGATTATGTGGAATCAAATCCTTATATAGCGTTTTCTTACTATCTTTACCAAGAGGGAAAAGTGGCGCAACGGCTATTGATCATTAATGATCGAAAAGAAGTTGTGTACCACGAAACTTTAAGTGAAAACCGACAAGGGATAGGACGAGACACAATTTTACTAAAAGCAGGTCTTTTACTGTGCCTTCGAAATAATAATGAATTGATTAGTTTTAAATTAAGGCCACAAGAATGAAGTATCTAGGTTGCATTGTGTTTTTTATGTGTGTTGGCTTGATCATCTCTCCGACTAAGGCGGACTCACTGGCGCGTATGGATTCGGTCGGTAGAGTAACTGAGAATGGTAAGATTTTTATTCTACATAAGGTTACTAAGGGGCAGACAATGTACGCTGTGATGCGTCAGTACAAAACCAGTATTAGAGCCATACTCGATGCTAATCCGGGCATTAATGATCAGCTTCGTTTGGATCAGGTTATCAAGGTCCCGTTCACCGGAGTAACTACCGCCAAGGCTAGCCCATCCAAAGAGGAGCGCAAGAAGAAAGAAGAAAAGAAAGTGGTTCCTGCGGAAAGTGTAACGGTTTCAACTGCCCCGTCAGGCGCGGACCTGCACATGGTAGAGGCAGGACAAACTCTTTACAGCGTTGCGGTTAAATATGCCGTTCTGATGGCGGATATCCGTAAATGGAATAAGATGACTTCTGATAATGTAAAGATAGGGGAAGAACTAATAGTTTCGGAAAAATTATACCTGGAACGAAATACAAACGGAGACAGTGAACCCATCCGCGATACCATCCGGAGCATGCCAAAAACTACTGCCAGCGCAAGTACCACTATTCCTTCTAAAAATGCAGCAGGAAAGCGTTTTAGAGAAACCGGTCTGGCCGAAATGATTGAAACTGCTGAAAGTTCAAGTAAGTACCTGGCACTACACCGTTCAGCATCGGTAGGGACCTTGGTTCAGGTCAAAAATGAATTTAATCAGGAGATGATTTGGGTAAAAGTGATCGGTCGGATTCCTAACACCAGCGTGAATGATGACATCGTGATCAAGCTTTCGGCCCGTGCTTTTGAGAAACTTTCTCCTACCGCTCGTCGTTTTAGAGCCGAGATAAGTTATATCTCGACCAACTAATAGTATATGAAGCACTCCCCCGAATTCAAATCCCGCCGCGAAGAAGAACGCGCTGAACTAAAAAAAACGACCGGTTATAAATTGTGGAGCGTCGCATTTACGCTGATGTACCCTTTCATAGCGGTTTTTACTTTTATATTTTCCAGTATTGTGATGATCTTCTCCGGAATCTCACAAGGACTGGCTTACCTACTCAGTAAAATTGTCCGTAAATAATCCCGTTTCCGCCTACGTTTCAGAGCTGCTCGAACAGAAATACGAGCAGTACAATCGTCCTGATTTTATTCTGCATGATCCCATTAGTATCCCTCATCGGTACACTAGAAAGCAGGATATTGAAATTATGGGCTTCTGGGCTTCAATCCTCGCTTGGGGGCAGCGTAAAACGATCATTAATAAGTGTCTCGAATTGGATACTTTGATGGACCATGTTCCCCACGACTTTATCATTAATCACCAAGAAGGGGATTTGAAGCGCTTTCTGGCCTTCAAGCACCGGACTTTTAATGCCACCGATACCCTCTATTTTCTTCACTATTTCCAGCAGTTCTACCAGCGGCACGATTCCCTCGAAGATGCCTTTTTGGTACCCAATCAATCAGCCTGCACTACGATAGAACAAAGCCTGATCTCGTTTAATAAAGTATTTTGTGGTTTAGAAGACTTCCCGTCCCGAACCAGTAAGCATGTCGCAACACCACTTCGGAAGTCGTCGTGTAAGCGGTTGAATATGTTTTTACGTTGGATGGTCCGTCAGGATGACAAAGGGGTAGACTTTGGTGTCTGGAATCGTATTCGTCCTGATCAGTTGGTAGCGCCCTGTGATGTGCACGTAGATCGGGTAGCGCGATATTTAGGACTGATCCAACGACCCAAAACGGATTGGCAAACGGCTGTCGAACTCACCGACTCACTGCGTGAACTGGACCCAAATGATCCTGTAAAGTATGACTTTGCGTTGTTTGGGCTGGGCATTGAGGGGTTTGTGTAAAAAACAAGTACACTTACCAACTTTAACAACGCTTTCTTTTTTGCCTTTCTCACCACTAGTTTAGTGGTTTTTGCTTTTGTATGCCTAGTTTGCAGGCTATTATCATGGAACATTCATTACTACAATTAATAGACCCTATGAAAAAACAAGTACTCCTTCTTTTTGCACTAGCTGCCTCGACTTCTTTTGCCCAGACACTCAAAGCGCCCGAAAAAGCGATAGTAGCGAAAGTGGCAGCTGATATGCCCCAAACGATGGAACTGCTTAAAGAAGTAGTCAATATCAACAGCGGTACGCTCAACCTTGCTGGCGTACGGCAAGTGGGCGATGTATTCAAACGTGAGTTTGATGCTATGGGCTTTACTACCGAATGGGTGTCCTTACCTGACGATCTTAACCGGGCCGGACATTTTGTGGCTACTCGTAAAGGTACCAAAGGAAAGAAGCTCTTTCTGATTGGTCACCTCGATACGGTATTTGAAAAGTCTATGCCGTTTACACCCTTCACCATGATCAATGATAGCACCGCCACCGGGCAAGGTGCCAACGATATGAAAGGGGGAGACGTCATGATTGTGGCTGCTCTGAAAGCCTTGCACGCACAAGGGCTGCTGGATAATACCTCCATTACCGTTTACTTCACTGGGGATGAGGAAAGCTCAGGTAAACCAACTTCGGTTAGTCGAAAAGATTTTATCGAGCGGGCAAAAATGACTGAGATTGCCTTGGCTTACGAAACTGCCCAAAGTTTTAATATTGCCGCAACAGCCCGCCGGGGAGCGAGTGGCTGGCTGTTGACTACCTACGGAAAAACCGGCCATTCATCCGGTGTATTCGGAAAAAATGCGGGTTACGGTTCTATCTACGAAGCCGCCCGGATTTTGAATGAATTCAGGGAGACACTGAGCCAAGAGAAGTACCTAACATTTAATCCCGGAGTGATGGTAGGGGGAACCGAAGTGAACTATGACCCCAAACAGGCCAAAGGAGAAAGTGTCGGAAAAACCAACATTGTGGCGCAAAAGACGATTGTAACGGGTGATTTACGCTTTTTGACCGAAGGACAAAAAGAGGCGGCCCGCGCTAAAATGCGGGAGATTGTGGCTCGAAACTTGGATGGTACTTCTGCTGAGATCGAGTTTAGTGACGGAATACCCGGCATGGAACCCAAGGCAGGTAATGCGAAGGTACTGAGTGTCCTGAATCAGGTAAGCCTTGACATGGGACTAGGAGCGGTAAAGGCTGGCGATCCCGGCTCACGCGGGGCGGGTGATATTTCCTACATCGCAGAATACGTAGATTGCCTTGATGGGTTAGGTGCTTCGGGTACCGGTGCGCACGCTCCCGGTGAAACTATCAACTTGAAGGTGTATCCCGCACTAACTCAGCGGTCGGCACTTCTGATTTATCGTTTAACCCGATAGATATTTTAAGTAAAGAACTTTGTAAGGGATTGTGCCACGGGTACGGTTCCTTTTTTCGTGTTGTACTCTCGTCAGGAAACACTCATGATTATAAAAAGGTTAGAATAATAGAATTATCCGTTGACGACCTAACGAAACCTTGACAAAATGAAACATAGCCTACTTTATTCGATTCTGTTGTTACCATTACTAGTAGCTTTCTCTACGCCCTCTTCCTCCCAAAAGAAAAGTGCGGAGGTAGTTTCCGAAAAAGCCGTTTACGGACAAATAACTGCCTCCTATGATGGTATTGGGAAAACCTATTTTGGCCGAGAAATTGCCCACGTGATGGGCTTTGCTGGTGCCAGTTGGCTGGAACGGGATGAGCGACAAGAGGAGGAGAACACGGCCTTGGCCATCAGGAGACTACCTATTACATCCGAAAGTGTAGTCGCTGATATTGGTGCCGGTACTGGCTACTACACCTTTCAGATCGCCAATAAAGTATCTAATGGGAAAGTGTATGCCGTAGACGTTCAGGATGAGTCGGTGCAATACCTTCGGAAGAAAGCCGCCGATCTGGGCTTGAAGAATGTGGAAGTAGTCAAGGGTACTGCTTCATCACCTAATCTGCCAGAGAACTCGGTAGATCTGGCGATCATGGTAGACGTGTACCACGAACTGGAATACCCGCATGAGATGTTGCAGGCTATCCGTACCTCATTAAAACCCGACGGAAAGATACTCCTCCTAGAATATAGAGCCGAAGATCCATCGATCCCGATCAAGAAATTGCATAAATTGAGTGTTGCTCAGGCCACGAAAGAACTGGAAGCAAATGGCTTTAAATTAGTACATAAAGGTGATTTTTTGCCCATTCAGCATTTTCTGGTGTATCAGAAAGTCAATAAATAGGCCAAACAAAAAGCGGTCGTGGAGTTTGTCCCACGACCGCTTTTTGTTTGGCTAAGAACGATACTTACATCGCTCCGTTGACAAACTCCAATGTATCAATATAGAAGAGTGGTTTACCTTTGGCATCAGTCTTTTTGAATACCAGGTAAAGATTACGCTGACGACGATCGGCCGGAATTTGAATTGGGATATCAACTTCGCCCATTGTTTCTTCACCAATCTCCACGGTACCTATTTTGGGTCCAGTAGGGGAGTCTACCCTTACTTCGAGGGTTCCACCGACGGTCATACTTTTGGCAGTAAACACGGTAGCTTTAATCTTACTGATACCAGTCAGATCTAGGTTTTCATACGCTACGTATCCGCCATCAGTAGTACCTACAACTACCTCTGAGCCCATAGGAAGCTTGTTTTTCGTGTAGTCTTTTCCAGAGTCAAAGTTCATAGCCCTCATTTTTGCGGGCCGGAGTGCAATGCTCTTGGTACCCGATAAGGGACCAATTACTCCATTCCCCTTATCAATATAGCTGGCGGTAAAAACATAAGAACCGTCTTTGGCCTTAGTTTCTGCTACATACGAACCAGATAGTGCTTCACTTTTCACCTGCTTCTTGCTATTTAATGAAAGGATGTATTTGACCATGTCTTCGGCTTCATCCTGCTTCAATTGTGGGTGGGCGGCCATGGCTTGCTCTCCCCATACACCACCACCACCTTTAATCACTTTCTCGGCCAAAGTTTTTACCGCATTACGCTCTTTCTCGTACTTCCTAGCTATTTCGATGTAAGTGGGTCCGATTGATTTTTTGTCCACGCTGTGGCAAGCCTTACAGTCGCTAAGTTCGATCAACCGCTTACCGGTGGCGAAGCCAGTGTTTGCTTGGTGTCCTTGCGCGATCATGGTTTTGTCAAAGCCTTCCAGATAGTTGATCGTCAATAGCACGTCCGATGCTTCAATGCCTTTGGCGAGGTTTCCATCTTCTTTGTCGTTTATCTTCACTTCGTAAGCCACTGGTTTTTTATCCCAGAAAAATGATTGATTGCCTTTTAGTGCGATATCAACCTTAGGAACTGCGTTACCTGCTTTAATACCAACTTGCGACGTGGCAGTGTTGCCTTTTGCATCGGTAATTTTGAGGGTTGCGGTATATTCTCCGGGCTTGGCGTAGGTGAAAGTTGGGTTAGCAACGGTACTCTTGGGCAGACCATTGCCAAAATTCCACTCGTACTTAATAGCGTCACCATCGTAGTCAAGCGAGCCCTTGGAGCTGAAAGCCACTTTTAGGGGAACGGCTCCTACGGTTTTATCGGATGCCACTACCGCCACTGGTGCGCGGTTTCCGGCGTTGTAGGTGATATGTGATAACCGTGCTTCGTCGTTCTGAGCAAACCAGTTGCTACCGTATTCCAACATATATAAAGAGCCATCTTTGGCAAATTGCATATCCATGGGGTGGTTAAAAGTAGCGGTTGGCATGAAGCGTTCCATGGAGATAAAATCTCCGTTGGAAGCCATCGTTACCGGATTAATCCAGCCACGAATCCAGTCGTAGGCAAAGAATTTACCATCGTAGTACTTTGGAAACTTAACCTTAGAGTCGGCGTAGTCATCGTAGTAGTATACGGGGCCTCCCATGGCATTACGGCCACCCTTGCCTACAATCTCACCAAATTCTGGCGAGTTGGCGTAGGGGTAGTATATAAAGGCTTTCTGAGCGGAAGGTAGTTCGCGCAGACCCGTGTTGTGGGGGGAGTCATTAATGGGTTTTGACGGGTCAAATTTTGTTCCTGAAGTTTTAGCGGCAAAGTCGTACTGATTGTAGGCACGGTTGTCCGCCACAAATAGGGGCCAGCCAAAGTAGCCAGCCTCACGCGCCTGATTAACCTCATCGTAACCCCGTGAGCCTCTGCCTTCGCGGTTATCACCGGCGTCAGGTCCAACTTCGCCCCAATAGAGGTAGCCAGTACGCTGATCCACCGAAATACGGTAAGGGTTACGATTACCCATTACGTATATTTCTGCCCGAGCCTTAGGATTCCCCTTTGGGAAAAGATTTCCCGCTGGAATATCATAGCCACTATCAGCCCGAGGGGTAATCCGCAGAATCTTGCCCCGTAGGTCGTTGGTATTGGAGGAAGAAGCGCGGGCGTCAAATCCAGCTCTACCAACCTGTCCATCCATGGGGCCGTAGCCATCAGACTGGAAAGGGTTGGTATCATCACCGGTGGAAAGGAAAAGATTCCCTTTGGCATCCCAGGCAACCGAACCTCCCGTGTGGCAGCAATCAGTCCGTTTTACAGGAACAGTGAGTAGTACCTGCTCGGTAGACCATAATAGGGTATCTTTTTTCAGGTCATACTTAAAACGTGACAAGTGTTGTGCGGTATCAGCGGCACTCGACAAGGGTGAATAAAATAGGTACACCCATTGGTTTTCGTTGAACTTAGGATCAATGTTGAGCCCCATCAGGCCGTATTCAAACTTGGTAAATACGGGTGCTTCGGCCACCACCTTCACCTTGCCGTTGCGAGGATCATAAAGTTTCAATTTACCCTTACGTTCCGCAAAAAGTACCCGCTGATCGTCCAGGACGACGAGTTCCGTAGGCTCGTCGAGGTTATCGACTAATACTTTGCGCACAAATCGGTTTTCTTCGGGAGCTACCATGGAGTAGGCTTTGGAATAATCCAACTTAGGAGCCATCGCCCACATCAACCCTCCGGTGAGATGCTTTACAAATACGGGCTCGTTAAAAGTCTCATCGGTATGTCCGAAGTTGGTGTAAAATGCTTTTCCGCCGTCAAACTCGTGGTACCAAGCCATGGGGTGATTATTGCCCATTTTGCCATCCTTGTAGGTTTTTTCGTCAATCTTAACGAGGACGTTTACCTTATCGTTGAAGTTCTTGAAGTCATAAAACTCGTCCTTAATCGTCCATTTGTCAGGAAATCCTTCCATGGAAGGGTGGTTGCGGTTCACCACGTAGGCCTGTCCGGTCTGGACATTGGGGTTGCCGGGGTGGCTGGCAAACTGCGCACCGGCCAGTTTATTGTACCACGGCCAGCCGTACTCGGTATCGGTAGCAGCGTGGATTCCCACCCAGCCGCCTCCGGCTTGAATGTAACGTTCGAAGGCCGTTTGTTGGGTACCATTCAAGACATCACCAGTGGTACTTAGGAATACTATCGCATTATATTTTTTCAGATTTTCTTCGGTAAACAAAGAAGCATTTTCAGTTGTATCAACGGCAAAGCCGTTTTCTTGGCCAAGTTTCATAAGTAAGGACTTGCCAACCGGAATGGAGGCGTGACGAAAACCAGCGGTCTTCGAAAACACAAGGATCCGTTTGCCGGAGGTTGTTTGGGCCTCAACGAATCCTAACCCGATAGTGCAGCCCAGTACCAGCAGTACTAGGGCCTTTTTGATGGATTTAGTAGATAAAAAAAACATAGGTTAATTGGGTTAATAAATTATTGTATCAAAATAGTACAATGAATTGTCAAATATACAATTAAGAACGATAGCTCTTTATAAATCGTATCTCTTTTTGACGATTAAATGAAATAATACTTAGAGCGGTATATTGTCTTTTGGTTGACGGAGTCGGAGGCTCTGAATAGCTCTTTAGTATTCCTTGGAGAGAAGTTTTACAGCATAAAAAAATGAGTCTCCGTTGAAGAAAAAAGGGAAGCTACATTTAAACGACTCCTATTACTAAATAGTCCGGTTCAAAGTTGGCCAGTGGTTCCGGACGCCGCGTGGTACTCTATTCTATTAGCCCAGAAGGTTAGATTACAGTCTTTACTCGTATGTATCCGAACGAGTTGTCAGAAATCAAGTTCTCGTAGGTGTTGTTTGAGTTTGCTGCAAAGAAGTCGATTGACACTGCCGGATTCGTGCCAGAGTGCGTCATCCAGTCCCGGATGTTGTGGGCGTAGTCCACATGTTGGATGCCACAGCCGAGGGTTCTACGGGTCAGCTCGCCGATGCCATTGCAGCCTACGGGTTCCCAGTATTTGCCCGTTTCGGGGGTGTTGGCGTCAAACACCTGCTTGCAAACGGCCTTGCTGCGCCCATCTCGGTTGTAGGCAGTGCGGGTGAGCACCGTCATGCTATTAATGGTAGATAGCCTTGTATTGGTCACTCGGCCCGTAAAATCCAGATTCAAAGAGGTGCGGCCTGTGTTACCTTTATAATTTTTGGATTACGTCTGAATTACCCGGCCTTCTTCTTTATAATAGGTCTGCGTCCTGAGTATGGTTGCCGTGCCAAATATGCGTAAATTTGCGGAATACCACCCGCCCAGATGGGCTTTAAGCTGGTAATATTACCCATGCCTTTGCCACTATTGGAGGTAAGGTGTCGGTAAAGAAAGCATGCTGCTATTTGGCATGAGGAGACTCAGGCTGCGGTGGAAGTTTTTACTAAGCGTATTTTTATGCATATTTGGTCAAAAAAGCACATCAGTGAGTCAATATTTATAAACCGCCGACAGAATGAGGCTGTCATCCAAAATACTGCACGAAAACAAACAGTTTTTTAATGCCTGTTATTTAGCTGGGTACGTTGTCGAATGTTACCAGAAAATTGTGATTCAAATTTTGGATAGCAACCCTAAAATGATTCATGATTTAGATGAGCTAAAAAAACACTACAAAAAGTTAAAAGCTACACAACGCGGTCAAAATCTTGGGTGGATTTAAGTAATAAATGCAACACCCCGGTTATTTAGGGAAGTATTTTGGAAAACTTCTTCGGGTGATCGGAACCCGAATCTCTTCTGGGGCCTTTGGTTTAAAATGTCCACTACTTGGTTAACTCTCTGCTCCGTGATTCGGTCAAAATTCATTCCTTTCGGAAAGTATTGCCTGACCAGCCTGTCGCAACGGCGGTCTGATCAAATTTTCATTTGCACGGCACCGGCCGCCTCGCATTATCGGTTGTGACCGTATGAAGAATTACTTTCCAATCAGCCAGCAACTCTACGGCCTTGGCCAGTACAACAGCGGCCTCTTTACCCTCCACGTAGCCCATTTTTAACATTTCCGTGGCCCGATCATTGATTGTCAGTAAGGCTCCTTTATGGTTCTTGCCTATCACTAAATCCATCTCTACATCGCCCACCCGCTGCTTCTCTTCCACAATCGCCGGACGCTCTTCAATGTCCACCCGACCGACAATTTGGCCCCTTTTCCCTTCGGACTGTCCCTTTTGGCGTAGTGCTCAATCCTGGTTCGCATGTGCCGGTACAGCTTTCCACCCTGTTTATTGTCGTCCCAGACCAGCTTATAAATGTGCTCGTGGGAGACGTACTTAGTGCCCTTGCGGGCTGCCCCGCCAGCGATCTGCTCGGGGCTGTAATCCGCTTCAAGCTTCTCCCGAACGCACGCCTCAATATTGGCCGTAAATCGCCTTCGTTTGGGCTTACTCTTGTGGCGGACGTTAGCCTTTCTTTGCGCTAAGTCTGGCCAGTAAGAACCGTCGCGCTGGTCACAGTTGCGCCGAAGCTCGCGGCTGACCGTAGATTTGCCACAGCAGACCAGCTCGGCGATCTGAACCCGGCAGGGGGGCTTTTTTTGGTCGTTGCATTTATTACTTGAATCCAAAGTCTTACTATCCTACTAAATCTCTTTTTCTTTCCGGCCTGAGTCCCAACAGGCTTAATAGTTTAGCACTAAATTTTCACATCTAGAAATAAGCAGCCAAACATAAATTAAAAAAAGTCAGCTTCCTCAAACTTAATGAGGAAGCCGACTCAGTGGATGGTTAAGGTGGACCCTCACTTTTTAACCAAACGTTTCCATGTGTCCGTGCGGCCAAAAAGCGAAACGCCGATGTAGCCCCGCCCTTCCATTACGTTTAAATTTTTGGTAGAGATAGTTGCTTCAAAAGAGTAGGTGGAGCCATTGTTGGGGTCATATATAGAACCCTCTCCCCACGTAAGTTTGTCTTTTGAGCCGGTAAATGTCACATCTTTCATGACAATTAGCCCTTTGCGAGGGTTTTTTCGTTTGGATTCGTCCGGATTATTTTTGTCCAGATTCGGTTGACTGGTATCGGGGTCGTTAGGCTCTTTGAGCCAAACGGTACGTCCGTAGAGTTTTTTTGGATCCTCTCCGGCTGCTTCTTTTCCTTTGTAGATCTGTATGATGGATTGCCCATTGCTCGGCTGCCAGTTGCCTACGATAATGTCAGACGGGCTGTCCAGGCTTTGCGCAGCAGCTGGGGTGAGTGTCCACAGAAGTACCGCAAAGGCGCTAATCAGGATTTTGGAGATATTCATAGTAGGGTTGATTTGAAGTTTAATACAAAGAATATTTGGTGGATTTAATTATGGGCTGACTAGGTTTAACCCTACACGAAAGTACAACGGCATGCCCATTCGGTTTGATATAAAGGCGTCGGCATTTTCTCGTTGGGCTAGATCGTACCGATACATGGGACGTACCCCCGCCTGGACATTGAACCAAATAAAATCAGTGAGACTCTTGTCCCACGATACTCGTGCCCGAATTTCGGACTTTCTGAGTTCCATTTGCGAAAATCCATAGGTTGTATTGGTACCCGACGCTGACTGGACGTGGTAGCTTTGTCCTTCCAGTTCGTAACCCAACATCAGCATAGATTTGGTCGAGAAGTTGTATCGAGCATGGCCACGAGCGGGTAGGAGAAGTTCCATTCCCCACCGGTTGTTGAAGGTTCTGTTCCAAAGCAATACTGGGATATGTAGCACGCTACCTCCCCTATAAGTACGTGTGATCCCGACTCCCAGGTTACGATTGTCGTCGTACTTCCAGCCATAGACAGCGGTCGCGCTATATTTCATCAGCCCGAAGTCCGGTTTGATGTCATCGAAGTTATAGTTACCGTTCAGGGCTGCTTCCGCCTGAAAAATCAGAAAGTGTTTTTCGTCCAAGGGCTTGAAAATCAGCGTACCGAGTGTGGTGGTACGGAGGGGATGATGTGCATGATTGAGGGCGATCTGATGGGCGGAGTTCACCGTACCCTCCTCAATACTGTAACGACTCTCCCAATAGGAGGCAGTTAGGTTAGCGATAATATTATTTTTGGAGACAAGCGGAATATTAGCATCCAGCCGTAAGCCGTTGTTTCGATTGACACGCGCATCGTAAGGCGAATACTTGGCGGCATCGGTGGCGCTTAATCCCGGAGCGGCTTCCGAGGACATGGCGTAGCCTGTTAAATAATCAAAGCTGATACCGACCAAACGGGTAGGACTGAGGTTTGTGATTTTGTTGGTGCAAAAACGCCTTAGGGGCGTTTCGTCGGCCATTTCAAAGGCGTCAGGATCAAAATCATCTTCGTCATTTTGGGCCAAAAGGCTGTATGGTAATGTCATACTCAACGAGAGCGCAACCAGATATTTCCAGATTTTATGGGATGAAAAAAAAAGCATGTGATAAAGTGGGTTATTAATAATTGGGGCAAAAATATGAAAATATTAGTAATTCTAGCAGAGATAGATTTGGGATTATGTGCCGCAGATTGTCGATCACCCAAGCACCGATCAAAGCAAGATAAATACAACGATAAAGGCCAGTAGCCATACCCACCCGGTTAGTGTTTTATTTAGTGCGTTGGACTGCGTTTTGGGGCCAACCGCACGAGCTTGTCGTATTCGTGCCCTTTGGATCAGTTGTGCTTCGTGTTCTTTATCGTTTTTGGTAGTTTACTACGTACACCTTCGCCGCGTTGCCAAGCACAAAAGAGCTACTCGCCTGGGTTAATAGGGTGGTGTGTTCTAGAATAGGATTGAGTAGTGATGGAGAAACCCATTGTGGGTCCAAAAGCATCGATCAATAAGCGCTCGGAAGGGTAGTGTCGGCTCGATACGTACGTACTGCGGTATGCCGGTCCAATCGGGACTATAAGCCAAGGTTCGGGGGAAAGTGTTGACCATAATCCATCCAATAGTTTTCACTGGCAGGTATAATCATAGACTTTGGTACTATTGACGACCAGTTAAAAAATGGCGGTAGAAGGTAACAAAAAAGGAGCCGCGCTGAAACGACTCCTTAATCACTAGATAAAGTTATACTGATGATTAAAGCCCCAGTACCTTGCGGTTAAAGGCTTCATCAGCGCCAGTACCGGCGAAGTCATCGAATGCTTTGTCGGTCACTTCGATAATGTGGCTGGCGATAAACGGAGCTCCTTCGGCTGCGCCTTGAGTAGGTGATTTAATGCAGCATTCCCATTCTAGTACTGCCCAGCTATCGTAGTTGTATTGTGAAAGCTTAGAGAAGATACCAGCAAAGTCAACCTGACCATCGCCCAGTGAACGGAAGCGTCCGGCCCGGTCGGCCCAGCCGGCAAACCCGCTGTATACGCCCTGCCGTCCTGATGGATTAAATTCGGCATCTTTCACGTGGAAAGCCTTGATTCGATCGTGGTAGAGATCAATGAATTGTAGGTAGTCGAGCTGCTGCAACACAAAGTGACTTGGGTCGTAGTTAATGTTAGCGCGGGGATGTCCACCGACGTAATCCACGAACATTTCAAAGGTAGCACCGTCGAACAAATCCTCACCGGGGTGTAGCTCATAACAAACATCTACGCCTGCCTCATCGTACGCATCGAGGATAGGTTTCCAGCGGTTCGCCAGTTCTTTGAAGGCGGTTTCTACCATCCCCGCTGGGCGCTGTGGCCATGGGTACAGAAACGGCCAGGCCAACGCACCAGAGAAGGTCGCGGAGGCTGTTAGCCCCATATTCTGACTGGCCTTTGCGGCCCATTTGAGCTGCTGTACGGCCCATTCGGTACGCGCCTTGGGGTCATTACGTACTTCGGGAGCCGCAAAACCGTCAAACATCGCATCGTAAGTAGGGTGTACGGCAATCAGTTGTCCTTGGAGGTGAGTCGAAAGTTCGGTTACCTCTACCCCGATATCTTTGAGTTTCCCCTGATACTCGTCACAGTAGGTCTTTGACTCGGCCGCTTTCTGCAAATCAATGCAGCGGCTATCCCAGGTGGGAATTTGGATACCTTTATATCCCAAATCTGCCATATACTTAGCAACGGTATCAAGGGAGTTGAAAGGTGCTTCATCGCCCATAAACTGGGCAAGAAATATGGCTGGTCCTTTTATAGTTTTCATGGTAGTTAATTTTGAATGATATAATATTGATAGAGTTTCTTTTGCCAAAGGGTCAGGAAGGAGGTTTCAGGGAGTTTTTTGCACTTAATAAGATTTTAAGGATTTATAAGGTTTCAGATTTGATCCCCACAAGCCTTTTCTCCTCCACAATGCCAGATTCTCCCAGTATTTCTGACCAGAAAAGGGTTTCATCTGCCCCTTCAATTGTAATGGAAAGTTTAGCAAAAAATGCGCGCGGCAGGTTGCACGATAGTTCGCCCCGACGGAAGAGGAGGACCTTAATAACGGCTTTTCTATGATTTTGGCTTCCTCAATAGTAGGTAGTGATTGGAATAGCTTTATGTTTCTTAACACTAGGTCTTTTGTTCTGCGTTTCATTGTTTCAATGAAATTAGACATTTCTCCGTAGGTGTTCTCACCAGATTCATTCACCTCCCAATCCATGTCTTTAAGGTTTTTTTAATCGGTATTAATACTCTTTCCAATCAGCAGGGTTTTCTTGTAAAAATTAAGGTGCTTATAATTACATAAAATATGGTAAAAGTTCAAAAAAGTCTCGTATTTAGTAACCTTTGTAGTCGGTTGAACCTGAATCAGTACTAAAATAACTACTTTCCTATCTGCTTGGTGATGCGAAATACCCAATTCTGGTCGAACTAAGTTTTTATAAGAAAGCCCTGTTCCAATCAGAAAGCGTAACGAGTGAATGATAGATTTTAAATACCCCTTTCTAACAAGCCATAAAAGCTAACATAAGGAGGTTTTTCTTCTGCGTGATAACCAGCTTTCATTCTATCATTCACTCATTCAAAATTAAACCTCCACCCACGCCTGCTTACGGTGGCTTTCGAGGATTTTTTCGCAGATCAGAAGCTCACGGTAGCCATCGGCGAACGTTGGGAAGGTAGGGTTCTCGGGTTGCTTACCGGTTTCAATGGCGGCGTATACTTCCTTAAACATTTGTTTCGAAGTATCCGGGAAGCCTTCGTTGTGCCCACCGGGGAAAGAGATAACGGAGCTTGCTTCGGGATGTACCAGCGAAGGATCACGCATCAGTACCTCATTGTAGCCGTCTCGATTACCGATCCAAAGCTCGTTGGGGGTTTCGGAACAGAAGCTGAACGTTTTCTTAGAACCGGAAATCTCAAAGCTCATCCGGTTTTTGCGGCCGGCCGATACTTGCGATACGGTAATGACCCCACGGTTTCCGTTATCGAAGCGCAGCAGTACGTTTGCGTGATCTTCGGTAGTAATGGGTACATCAGCGTAGTCCTCGGGTTTGAGCATTTTGCCCGAGTAGGTCTCTACGGGTTTGAGCGGCTTCTTACGAGTTTTGTGAATGGTGTTGAAGTCGGCCATCACGGCGGTAGTTTTCAATCCGGTGATGTATTCGAGGATATCCATCAGGTGAGAGCCGATATCGGCAATCGCCCGTGAATCACCTGATTTGTCCGGCTCTAAACGCCAGTTGTAATCAGTTTCGTAGAAGAGCCAGTCTTGCAGGTAGGAACCAATGACCGAATACACATCACCTAATTCACCCTTTTCACGCATTACCTTCATCTGACGAGCCAGTGGGTAATAGCGCAAATTGAAATGAACGGCATTAACCAGTCCGGTTTTGGCTGCTAGTTCTACCAATTCTTCGGCTTCGGCGAGGTCTTTTGCCAACGGCTTCTCACACACTACGTGCTTACCGGCGAGCAAGGCTGCCTTGGATTGCGAGTAGTGCAGGAAGTTAGGGGTACAAATGTGAATAGACTGAATGTCGTCCTGCTTCAATAACTCATCGAAGGTATAGGAGCGTTCAACACCCATGGCTTTGGCTTTTTCGGCGGCTAGCTCGGCCGTTACTTCACACAGAGCGACAACTTCGACATTAGGTAAGCGGCGTAATGCCTCAATGTGAGCCGGTCCAATAAACCCGGTACCTACAACTCCTACTTTTATTTTTGACATACTATTTAGTTTTGACCGGGTCGCCGGTGCGATGATTTTTATAAATGAGAGAATGAGTGATTAATGGAATGATAGAGTGAATTTCAAAATACTGATACTCACTTAATCTATCATTCAAAATTCAATCACTGAAAAAACTTCGTCCACTTCGTGTCTGTTTTGTCGGAGGCTAGAACGGTATCGATAAACTTCATACCGCGTAACCCATCGTAGACCGTTGGGAAGTCAAACAGCGGATCAGCGTCTTTACCTTCCCACCTTGCCCGCATAGCCAACGCAAAATTGCGGTAGAGGTTAGCGAAAGCTTCCAGGTAGCCTTCGGGATGCCCGGCCGGAAAACGAGTGTGTACCTGAGCAGCATCGGACAAATTGCCTACCCCGGTCCGCAGTAGACGAGCTGGACTGCCCTGTACTTTGTGAATGAGGGTGTTTGGCTCCATTTGATTCCATTCAAGGCCTCCAAACTCACCATAGACCCTGATATTCAGATCGTTTTCTTCTCCGTTACAAATCTGACTATTTTGAAGTATCCCCTTGGCACCGTTTTCGAATCGAAGTAAAACGTTAGCATCGTCGTCCAGAAGGCGTCCTTCCACAAAAATAGTCAGGTCAGCGCATACTTCGGAAATTTTGAGATCGGTGATGTATTCGGCCAAGTTTTCGGCATGCGTGCCAATATCTCCCAAGCCACCCGCCGCCCCGGAGCGAGCCGGGTCGGTTCGCCAGGAAGCTTGCTTCTGTCCGGTAGCTTCCACCAGGGTAGAGAGCCATCCCTGTGGGTATTCTACTATGATTTTACGGATTTGCCCCAAAGCCCCCGACTTAATCAGATGACGGGCCTCCTTGACCATCGGGTATCCGGTATAGTTGTGCGTCAGGCAAAAAATCAGGCCGCTGTCTTCCACTATCTTCACCAGCGCCTCGGCATCCTTGGTATTATGGGCCAGTGGTTTGTCACATACTACGTGAAAGCCGTTTTCGAGAGCTAGCTTAGCGGGAGGAAAATGGACGTGGTTTGGAGTAACTATGGAGACGAAATCCATTCTTTCACCTTCGGGAAGAAGCTTTTCTTTTTGGATCATTTCCTCGAAGCTTCCGTACACCCTGTCTTCTGGAAGGTAGAGTGCTTTACCGGTAGCTTTTGATTTTTCCGGGCTGGAACTGAATGCCCCACAAACGAGCTCGATTTCGCCGTCCATGATCGCTGCGCGGCGATGGACGGCCCCGATGAAAGCGTCCAGGCTACCCCCCACCATTCCCATGCGAATTTTTCTTGGCATTGCTAATTGGTTAAAGGTTTTAGAATTTTTTTGCTAAAAAAAGAGTAATAGTGCCTACTCTTACTTCTTACAAAGGTAGCAAGTTCAAAAAAAAGGGAGAATAGGTCATGACTTTATTAGTAGAAATGGTGTCTATTTCTTTTTTTTACAGAGATTTTGGACAAAACAAATGATTTAACCGCTTTAAAACCTATCCTTTTTCACTAAACCCAATTCTTACTATGAATCAAAATGTTAATGCAAATCGCCTTTTTCTCGGCAGTTGCTTTGCTCTCATTACGACGGCTTTCTCGTTTAGTATCCGGGCGGGTATTCTTCCTCAGCTTGCTGCTGAGTTTGAGCTTTCGGCTGAGCAGCTGGGCTTTATTAACTCCATGTGGTTTTTAGGCTTTCCTATTTCAATGATTATTGGTGGACTTGTGTACCACTCCGTGGGCCCCAAAATCATTATGTTGATTGCGTTTGTCATGCACACTTTGGGTATCGTTCTGACAATTTATGCGGGTGGTTATAATGGATTGCTGCTTTCTACGCTATTTATTGGTATCGGTAATGGTTGCACGGAAGCTGCCTGTAACCCTATGATCGCCGACTCGTATGCGGGTTCTAAGATGAACAAAATGCTAAGCCGCTTCCACATGTGGTTCCCGGGGGGTATTGTACTAGGTAGCCTGGTTTCTTTGGCGATGACAACTCTTGGTACTACCTGGCAGGCGCAAATCGGGATCATCATGATCCCGACGCTGATCTACGCGTTCTTGTTCTGGGGGCAGACGTTCCCGAAAGCTGTGGTGGAAGGTGCTACCTCGCTCTCCCAAAATTTCAAGGGAATGCTCAACCCTCTTTTTATTTTTATTTTATTGGCTATGGCACTCACCGCTATTTCGGAGTTTGGTCCCCAGCAGTGGACGGCCATTATCCTTAGTAAGAGTGGTGCAGAGCCTTTATTAATACTGGCTTTGGTAACGGGATTGATGGCCGTAGGTCGTTTCTTCGCGGGGCCAGTGATTGGCCAGTTTGGTCAAACCGGTGTACTGCTTGGGTCCGCTATTTTTGCTACCATCGGTATCTTTATGTTCAGTAGCGTTACAGGGTCTATGGCGTACTTGGCTGCAATTTTCTTTGCGCTTGGCGTTTGCTACTTCTGGCCAACCATGTTAGGTTTTATTGCCGAAAAGGTACCTTTAAGTGGAGCGCTTGGTCTTTCGCTTGTGGGAGGTATGGGGATGTTCTCAACCGCTATTTTTCAGCCAATTATTGGTGGCTGGATCGACGGCCATAAGTCCGAGATGGCCTCTCAGGGACTTACTGGCGATGCACTGGAACTGGCGGCTGGACAAGCCACGCTTCAAAATATGACTATTTTCCCAATCATCCTTATTGTGGCGTTTACCATTCTATTTTTCTGGATGCGCGGCCGTAAGGCCAAAGGTCTGGGAGTGCCAGGATCGGAGGTATTGCAGCAGCCTCAGATGTAATTGGTTGGCGGCGGCTGGTAATCAGCGGTCTTCTTTCTTATAAAACAAAACATCTCAAAAGCACAACGCTCTTGGGATGTTTTGTTTTATATACAAGCCGGAAGCCAATAGCTGACTGCCGCACTTTTACCGCATGCGCACTACCGTCACTCCGGCGCCACCTCGGTCGGCGTGGTCGTCTTGCATGGTAGCTACCTGCTTATAGCTGCGTAGGTGATTGCGCACCAACGTTCGTAGAATGCCGTCACCTTTGCCATGAACTACCCGTAGCTCGTCGTAGCCTAGCATGACGGCATTGTCCACAAACTGATCCAATACACCTAAGGCTTCCTCGCCGCGTTTGCCCCGAATGTCCAGGTTGAAGCTAAAATTCAATTGCCGTTCGTTGAGGTCAACGCCGCCCGTCGTGGTTCTGACTTTCTTTTCACCCGTGACCTCCCGGTAGGTTTTATTAGATACCTTTTCCAAACGGTTCAATTTTACGGTCGATTTAAGATCACCGATTCGGATTTCGGCATCTTTCCCTTTCATGAGGAGTACTTCGGCCACGGCTGTTTGTCCTTTGATCCGGACGTAACTGCCGGCCACGATGGCGCCTTCTTCGGTTTCGAACTCTATTTCGCCGGGTAGTACCTCTTCCACCACCTCCGGTTTCAGGTCTTGCTCATTGAATTTTTCGAGACTGGCACGTACCTCTTTGGTGATTTCTTTATCAGCCTTACTTTCTTTAATCTCCCGTATGGTGGTTTCGATCCGTTGATTTGCTTCCGAGAGTAGGTTACGCGCTTTTTGCTTAGCTTCGTTTACGAGTCGCTTTTCGTTGGTTTCAAGCTTTGTTTTCAGTGCGGTGTATTCTACCAATTGTTGGGCTAGCTTACGCTCCTTGATACCTAGTTCTACATTCTTTTCGGCAAATACTCGACGCTCAATATCCAGTTCTTTTAGTAATTTTTCAAAATTGACCTGTTGAGTACCTAGCTTTTGTTTGGCCTGCTCAATGACCTCTTTGGGGAGGCCTATTTTGGAAGCAATCTCAAACGCAAAAGAACTACCGGGCTTCCCTATTTCAAGTAGGTAAAGCGGCTCTAGGTGCTCACCATCGAAGCGCATGGCGCCGTTGATGAGTCCTTCGGTTTTGTCGGCCAGTACTTTCAGGTTGGTATAGTGGGTATTGATCACCCCGTAGGCCCCTGATTGCGTGAGGTTTTCCAGAATGGCTTCCGCAATAGCTCCTCCCAATCCTGGTTCGGTACCCGTCCCGAACTCGTCAATCAGGAACAAGGTTTTCTTATTGGCTCGCGCCAAAAACTGGCGCATATTGGTCAGGTGGGAGCTATATGTACTCAGGTCGTTTTCGAGCGATTGCTCATCACCGATGTCAATAAATATATTCTGAAAGAACCCCATGGTACTTCCTTCCTGCATCGGCACCAGCAGACCGCTCTGGTACATGTATTGAATGAGTCCAACGGTTTTCAGGGAAACAGACTTACCACCCGCGTTTGGACCCGAAATAATCAAAATCCGCTGTTTTCCGTTGAGTTCAATACTCAGCGGAACAACACTTTTTCCCTGTTTTTGAAGGGCTAAAAAGAGTAATGGGTGTCTGGCGGCTCGCCAATCGACTACGGTTAGATTATCGAAATTCGGGTTGATAGCACTCATCTCCGAGGCAAGCTTTGCCTTTGCCCGTAAGAAATCCATGAGTCCCAAAAACTGATACGCTTTGTGGAGTTCGGGTAGGTAAGGTCTTAGTTGATCCGTCAGCCGGGTAAGTATCCGGTTAATCTCCCGGCGCTCTTCGTATTCAAGCTCGCGTATCGCATTGTTCGCTTCCAGAACATCCGTAGGCTCAATAAAGACCGTTTGGCCCGTGGAAGATTCGTCATGAATGAAGCCTTTGAACTTTCGCTTATGTTCCGCTGCCATTGGTATTACCATCCGGCCGTTTCGTACCGTCAGCGATACTTCCTCCCCAATCCACCCACTGTTTTTGGCCGTGCGGAGCATGCTATCCAGCCGTTTTCTCACGTTGACCTGTTCGGAAATAAGACGGCGGCGGATCTGCACCAACTCAGGTGAGGCGTTGTCACGAATCTGACCACGCTCGTCAATAATTCGGTCGATGGCGTCCGTAACGGTGCGTTCTACCCGGATCGTTTTGGCGTATTCTCCCAGCAAAGGGAAGGCTTCCGGCTCCTGATTTTCAAAAAAGCGTAGACACACCCTGATGGTAGCCAGGGATACTTTGAGATCGAAAAACTCATCCTGCATCAGCATGGTACCTTCAATGGCCGCCCTGTGCAGGTAGGGGGTAGCATCGAGGTAGTTCTGGGACGGAAACTCCTGTCCTGTTTGCATGATGTACTTCATTTCGGCAGTTTGCCGTACCAGTTTATCTACTAAACCGAAGTTGTCCGAAAAGCGTATTTTGTCCACGAAAGCGCGACCCAAAGGGCTTACACAAGCTTCTTTAAGCCACTCACGCAGACGGTCAAATCCTAATTTTTGTTCCAGGTTCTGGGGGTATAGCATTTCAATGAGTAAATGAGTGATGGGTCCACCTCTGCATTGATTGAATGTGTGCTTGGGCGTTTATGAGTTCGGAGTTAATCATTTTTCTATACTCATTAATTCTATTTTAGCATTCAGACAGTCACCGCAGGGGCAGACTCCTAATTCCGGGATTAAAAAATTCTTTGTATTTCTTCTTTCAGTACCTTGAGTGCCTCCGTGCAGGGTTGGATATCCTGCCGAATAACGCGTTCAAATATCTTCTTGGCCAAGTCGTTGGCGGGGGCGTTTGCCTCTACTTCTCCAGCGGCCTGATTGATCAATGATTGTACTTCATTAACTGCCTTGGTGATGTATTCCCACACATTGGTACTCATATAAACTTGTTGAGCCAGATTATGGTTATACTCTTCCCGGATTTCTCGTAATAGCACCCGTTGGAACTCCAGGGCATTGTAAGCGGAACCGGAAGTACGTAGCAGGAGTTGATTAGGAGTAATACGTTCTAAAAAAAGCGCCATACGCTCGTAAGCCTGTAGGCGAATAGGGAGTACTATAACCGTATTTTTACTACCAATATACCATCGTTGCCTTTCAATTATTTTGTTAGCCAGCATGGTGATGGTGAGGTACCCGCCCAGGGTCAGGATGCCGGTAACAATAACAATAGTGAGTAATGAATACAATTCCATGGGGAATAACGCGATGATTAAGTTTTTTAAAAGCACCTTTTTTGACTAAAATATCATAGAGACTACTGCTCTTGGCTGTGATCCCGGTGCAAATGGCAAAAGTACACTTAATAGCAACTTGAACGATAATACTTCCATTATTGTGAAGTAAAAGCGCCTTTACTAATGACAACGAATTTGCGAGATGTAAACAACGTTTTGGATGCCCCGGTTCATATTTCCGAACGGGCATTGGCCGAAATCGCGGAGACCATGACCGACAATAAGATTCCGGATACGTATGGTTTGCGCGTTGGACTTCGCGGCGGGGCATGTAGTGCTACTTTTTTACTAGGTTTCGATACCGTAACCGAACACGATGAGGTATACTTCGTGGAGAGTGTAAAAGTAATAATCGATCGCCGGCATCTGATGTACGTTGTAGGCGTTACCATTGATTATGAGGAGGGTGCGAATGGAAATGGTTTTACGGTAATTTCTTCCTCCGGAGAAATAGGCGATAAGTAGGTGTCTCCGACGGTTTTTTTGATGGTAAAGGAGATATAGAAGGTAGTATACAGAATGTATAAGTACTAATGTATAATTAGTTTGTATTATTAATTTAGTAAAATTACTTTCTAATGTTCTCTATATCAAATATTTACAAAAAAGTAACAGCTACAAGCTAATAGCTATCAGCTACTTATTGACTATCAGTTAGTTATAAAAAAAAGCAACACATCTACAGTGTGATAGCCGACACATCAAACTGATGTGTTGCGTTTTTGTGTTGGTCACTTGAAAATGTGGGAGAATCACTTATAATTGTGTTGGCAATCACATAACCACTATTATAGCTCACAAAAAGGATCAATTAGACTTCAAAACAGGTGAAATTAAGAGAGTTAACGCCAATTTTGTACAGCTCTATGATGATACCTTGGACTTAATCATGTTAATGACAAAGGAGAATCCGATGGCATTGCAGGTATTTTTGTGGTTAGTGAAATATATGGATGATCGTAACGCGTTGGTAGTAAGTCAACAAGCAATAGCCGAAAGTTTGAAACTGCATAAAAATACAGTTTACTTAGCTGTGAAGTATCTCAAGGAAAAGTCTGCTTTAACTGTACTGAGATCCAGCAATACCCATGTATATGCGTTGAATGCTCAGATAGTTTGGCGTGACACAGCGGATGCTAAGAAGTTTGCACATTTCGTGCGCTAAGGTATATCTGTCTGATTCTGAGCAAGAAGAAACGGATCAACCTTTATTTGATAAAGAGTTGATTGGTCATTTAAAACCGAAGGCACCAAAGCGAATTAGAAAGAGCAATAATAAAATCAAAGTATGACATCAGAAGAGAGATTAGACCAACTGGAGCCGCTACTGGCCGAGAACCTTCAAAAGACCGACCGACTGATAGAGGGACAGGCGCGGATCATTGACGAGGTTTCCAAAATACCCGGTATTGAAGCCAGGGCCATCAAAACAGCCGAAGCAATAGCTAGGCTAACGGTTTCCTCCCGCCAGCAATACGAAGAATTAAGGGCAGGACAAGAAAACCTGAAAACAAGTCAGGAATTGATTTTAAGCATACTACGGGAGAAACTCCCTTAAGATAATTGGCAGAAACGGACCTTGGCTCTGCGGAGACGCAACCTTGGAAGGGATAAGCCGACCTGCGTACTGATGTACGTATTTACAACCCGACCCCGAAGCTGTCTACAAGACAGATACTTCGAGGGGTCGGGTTTTGTATTTTACTAACAATAAGGATTTGTTAGTTGATAGATTTATTAGGTTTTGCCCCTGCCCCTGATGTGGGAAAGGGTAATTTTTAAGGCTTGTCTGCCACTCCAACACGCTTATAGTAATGACGAGCAGAACCAAAACCATTAGAATAATCCCCTACTAAATCAGTAGTTATAAGTTCTGGATAAATATTTCTTGAATTCAAGTAATAAACGCAACGGTCGTTTAAAAAAGCCCGGCAGCCCTGATTTGGGCCATGGCCCAAATCAGGGCTGCCGGGCGGCGTCAGAAAACTTCATACTTTTGGGTCGCCAAACTCAA
>Ga0209284_10001998_pt1 | contig 29208 bp, 28 predicted proteins | sample FRY03_FD_187211 | JGI IMG/M metagenome (GOLD analysis project Ga0209284, IMG submission 187211) | Freshwater microbial communities from Lake Fryxell liftoff mats and glacier meltwater in Antarctica - FRY-03 (SPAdes) (version 2) | ecosystem: Environmental > Aquatic > Freshwater > Ice > Glacier...
GTACTCGCTACTGAGTAACGAACGTTCTTTCCCCTCCTCGTCTATCCCGTGGAAAGCCCCGTACTTTAAAAGGGTTTCCTCTGCTTGTTGTTTAACCCATACCTTTAGTGTTTTAGTAACTTTTCTTTCCATCTTAAGCTCCCTTCTCTGTTAGCTGTTCGTATAAGTCACACAAGTCGCTGTGAACCTTTTTTAAATCTTTTAGGTTAAATGTATCACATGCCCGATTGAACCTCGTATCAAGCTGCTTATCGATGCTGTGAAGGTCTACCTTCGATAGTTCCTCTATGCCGTTTAATATGACTAAGCATAGGCAGCGAGTTATTTTAACTTTATCGTGGTTTGTGCGTTTAGCTTTCATGCTTTTCCTTTCCGGTAAACTTTACCAGTTAACTGATAGTATTCATTTTTAAGTTGCCCTATGTCTGCTGGTTTACCTTCAATTAACTCCCTGAACTCTTTAACCTCTTCTTCGTATGAAGTGCACCACGATAAGTGCATAGGTTCGTAGGTTATTGATAAACGCGTTGGTTCGTAGGCTAGTATTGCCGCTTTATTTGCTTCAACGTTACCTTCATGTATCTGGTGCCCTACGCGTATTATTTCACGCATAAATTCTACGTCTATATTCTTATGCTCGGCTATCTTCTCAACTGTTAGATAGTCATTTCTGTATTCTAGATACAGTGATTGAAGTATTTTGTTTAGCTCTGGCACGTTAGTCAGTTTGTACATGCTATCCTCTTTTTTAAAATGGTCTATCGTCTGGGTCAAAAGTTGGCTGCATTTTTAGTGCTTCGTCTGCTATCTCTTCATAAACTCCAAACTTCTCTTTGTGCCACTTAGCACGCCTATTGTTATCTATTTTATGGATAACTTTTAACGTCTTCGCTAACGCTAGATAGTCAGTGTCAGGTTCGCTTAATACTTGTGCTACATGCGCGTCTAAAATGTCTTGGATAATTTCAAGCTCTTTGCTTGATAGTGCTTTAATTTTCATATTATCCTCTCTTAAGTAATTTGATTGATAAAACTGCAAAGCATACAAGCAATGCGGTAATGTTAAAAAGTTCTGCGCTCATGTTAGACTTCCTTTGATTTAATGAATGTTAATAATTGTTTAGCTGAGTACATGGCATTTTCAGTGTGCTTGCGTACCCACGAAGTAGTTTTAGGTGAATACTTAAAACCATTGCGCTTAATTGCTTCAATGATCTCTTTGCTTGGCTTCTCATCGTGGTGGACTATAACTCGGTCGTTATCTATGAATATTTTGCCGCCTATGAATGTCATGTCTTCAAAGTCTGATTTTACTTCTATGCGGTTTTTCATAGTTTCTAGTTTCTTGTTACGCTCTCTGATCTTAGTGGTCAATGAGGTAACTTTATATGATGGAAGTGACCCGTTACCCCACTCAAGGTCAGTGTGCATACGTAGAGTGTATAGGTTATTTGCCTTAAGCCATTCAACACGCGCCTCTGGTGTCTTGAGCTTGTTTACCAACTTGTACATGTCGCGTCTGATCTCAAGGCGCTCAATTTCCTCTAACGTCTTATCTATTTCTGCTTCGGGGCTTAGGGTGCGCTCTCTGGTGGCTGCATTGATATACTTTTTACGCCAATGATCGAAGTCGCTTAATGCTCTGTCTCTGCTATCCCATGCCTTGCCATTTCTGCGGTTGTTGAAGTTCGCTGGGCCTGTAATCATGGGACTTGCGCACCGTGATTGTCGGGCAAAAATAAGCATTACGCGCTGGCAATACTTGGCTTCGTAGTTTCCTGTAGAACCGTTTGCATCCATGAGAGTTTTAAGGTCGTCTGATAGTTGACTGTCATAGTGGTTAAAGTCTGCCTCACCACGTTTCTCTGGGCTAAATGATGTCCACCCGTAGGATTGAATCATGATTTGTTTGTTGAGTGTGCTCATATTGTATCCTTTGTTTTGGTGGTTTTTTAGTATGTTTCTAGTGTAGGAAATTTCTTATTGAGCTTTAACGCTCCAACTTCGATTATCTCCTCAATGTAAAAGCTTAAGGTTTCACTGTCTGAAACTTTTAGCTCTAGCCTATCGTCAAATATAAATGGTGTACCGTAGTTTACTATTATGTCCTTTAATGCTTGTTCGTAGCTTGTGGCGGTGAACTCGCCTATCTGATTAAAACTGTGGTTAGCGCGTCCACCACTTATAGAAGTGTGCTCCTCCCCAGTTACGGCAAAGTCAATCATTTGCATTACTGTGATTTTAAGTTCCATAATGTACCCTTTGTTAATTAACTAATTTATTAATCTGCTTTCGATAGAAATGCTTGGATTGCTTTATAAGTGTGCTTGATACCCAGTACTTTGCAGGTGTTTTTAATCGATAGGTTATCTTTGTCAAAGTTATCCTGCGCAATTGCTACGCACATAAGGTTAAAAGTATTCGCTAGGCTTGTACCGTTTTTATAGGCTTCATACTTATCCGCATACTGAGATTCTAGCTCGCAAAAGAATACGTCTGCGAATCGTTCGAATTGCACTTCGTTAATATGCGCCAATCGAGTCATGCGGTACTCTTCGCTTCCTCCAATTGACTTTTTATTAGTTAGTAGTGCGTATGCTTCAAAGTCTTCGGCTGCGGCTTTTACGTTAGCTGTGAATTGCTCACTAGCTCCTAGTGTATTGCATACAAGATCAAGTGAGGTGGCTTGCGTGGTAAACTGGGTATGCCCGTAGATTGTTATTACGTAGAGTTTCATTTTATATCCTTTGTTTATTTGTTTATTTAACTATTGCCGCATCAATTGACCGAATAACTTTGCCAGTTTCCATTGTGTACTCGCCTACGCTTATACATGCTTTATTTTTAAGCATGATGACCACTGATGAAAGGGAGTAGAAACAATCTTTTGAAGCGTTTTCTGGCCATATCTCTATCGATTGAATGTCATTAATTAGAGGTGCGAGTCTGTCACTTATATAAATTGAATTGTACTGGAAGTTTTTACCGTACATGACTGTAGCTTTAAAGGGTGCTTCGATAGCTCCTATAAATTCGTTCCATGTAACATCTTTACCGCTTATTTTGTGCCTTTCGGTATATCCAAGGGAAATACTGCCATCTTGCATTACGTGAATTGTTTTTAGGTTTTTAGTCTTGATCTTCATTTTATATCCTCATTCTTATAGTTTCTGTAGTTACATTAGGCAGCTCAAGGTGAAACATATCTAAGCCTGTAAACGTTCTACATATGTACTCGCCTGCGTGCGTGTACCAAGTCATACCGTTAAAAGTTTCAATGTCGCCTGACAGAATCATCTCTTTGGTCAGAGCTTTAACTTCGTTTAAGTTGTGTGCTGTATTTTTCATTTTATACCCCTTTGTTTATTTGCTTATTCTTTTAGCTAGTTTTAGTTCACGTTTAGATTGTTTTGCAGCGTCGATAAGATGACGCTCGTATTGTTTATGCTGAATTTCGATGCGCTTTTGAGCGTCCAGTGAGTCGGCTTCCATGCGCTTGTATTGCTCATTTAATAACTCTTCACGATGAGGCATATAGTCCACGTTATCAATGCCCACGCAGTGAGGGTGCGCAAGGATAGCGTCCAGCTTGCTAGTGTTCATCTTAGACCAGTTTGTACCGCGCTTGTGTCTGATGTTCTTGCTCATGGGTCGCCTATTAGTTAAGTTAAGTTAAGTAAATGGTTTGTAGGTTACTATTTAGACTAGGCTATTTTTAAGGAACTCTTCTGACCTAGCTATTTCAGCTATGCAAGCCATTAATTCAGCTTTAGTAATAGTTACATGTAAATCTCGCCCTTCAATGTCAGTGTTTATGGCCACGATAACTGATAGCGCACTGCGACTAATTACTTGCATACCACTATCTGCGAGTGTCCTGACATGCCTACGGATGGACTTGTTCACTGTTTGAATTTTCATTTTATAGGTCCTCTAGGTTAATTAATACTTTAAGTGCTTCTTCTAGTTCAAGCCTAGTGAAAGTAATGAGTAAATCTTTCCCTGCTCCGATAGTGGGTACTGATAGGGTGACCGTAGTAGCACTGCTTTCTATTATCCTTGACGGGCTATTGGCTATCAGTTTGGTCCTTTCTCGTTCGCGGGTTCTAGTTATAACTTTCATTTGTTGGTCCTTGTTGGTGTAGTTTGCGGTGCATTTTATATGCTTGACATGTATAATATCAGTTGGTGAAATAGCTGTCAAGGCTTATTCCCGAAATAACTAAATCGCGTTTAAGGGATGAAATTTTTACAGTAAATAGGGGTAAATAGTTTACATGCGGCATGTTAGTGAAAAAGTGGTTCCTGTTATCCATGCTTTAGGTAGGGTAAAATGGTACCATGTCGATTGTTTAAATATTAAAAAATAATAGTGGTGCTTAATAAGCTAATAAGGAAGTTGATTTATATATATCCACAGGTCTTTTACACACGTAACGGGGTTAGGGCACTTAACTAGTTGATATCTGTATAGTACGTATATTCCAGCAAACTTCCACCGCTAACTCCCTGTAATCTCATTCGAAGTCATTGACAGCGAAACGCGAAAGCCCGTCAAGTCCTGTCAAGCCCTACAAGCGGTCCATTTTCAGCCTATACCTTGTCAAGCATGCTATCCTGAAAGCCTCGCCTCGGCAATCCTGCGAGGTCGTTATTTGCATTGCACTGCATAATATCAACTCTCCAAGCCCATTTCCATCAAAGCTCCTGTAAGCCCGTGAGCGCGTCCCACTAACCTAGAGGTAGGTACACAAGCACTGCACCGTAAAACTACCACCTAGTCAATCCTGCGCAGCCTGTGAACCTGTGAACCTGTGAACCTGTGAACCTGTGAACCTGTGAACCTGTGAACCTGTGAACCTGTGAACCTGTGAACCTGTGAACCTGTGAACCTGTGAACCTGTGAACCTGCTCCAGTGTCAAGCTGAGAGAGTGTCAAGCATGGCACGCTGTCAAGCATGTTACGCTGTCAAGCTGGGATAGAATTAATTGGAGCGTGCTTGACTAGAGGTGCGTATATTACATGTAAACGGTTGGGTAGGTAGAGGTGCGTATATTACATGCTGGAGAGGCGGTCCCCCCTTTTGCCGCACGCGCAGGGGGGTATACTCCCACCCCCCTTTAAATTTTTGGCTATTTAAAATACTGCCAAACAGGGTACTTCCATAAATTTTTGGCTATTTAAAATACTGCCAAACAGGGTACTTCCCTAAACTTGTTAAAAATTTTTGGCTATTTAAAATACTTGTTAAACAGGGTACTTCCCTAAACTTGTTAAAAATTTTTACCGCCCATAATTTTTACTTGACTATGTTTTAACACTTGAAATAAGCTGAACATGATTTCAAGGGGAATACCTTCTAGCTAAACTCGTAAGAGAGTTCTGATCGAAAGATCGTGGGCATACAAAACGAGAGGCGAAAAGGATGTATAACTGGACCATGTGTAGATAACCCTAAGGGCACATGCACCGACCTGATGGTGAACAATCAGCCTTGCAAGTGGGCGACTGGATCGGGGAACACTTGCACCTTAAAGTCTCTTACCTTATACCTCCGTGCAGGCAGTAGTATACAGTAAGAGGCTTTTTTATCTTTTAAATTCAGTTTGGCCAGATTCGTCTATCGGAGTACTAATCTACTAATAAACCGTAGGGCAGTGTGTGAGCTTCAGTAGACGGGCTTGGTCACTTTACACCAAACCTCCACCAATTCTAATTACTTGATTACTCAAACTATCCCATGATACCATTTAGTATGGAATATGATCTGGTAGAATCCCCTAACATTACTGATCTTATCGAAGACAGTTTAAGGCCTACGTTAAACGCTAACCCTAAGCTGCGTAAGTTCGTACGCGCATACGAAGGCGACTTGGTGTACGCCCTCAGGATCGCAGGGTATCACGGTACAGACATTTCACTACAAGCAAAAGGCATGGAGCTACTCAAGCGCCCAGACATTAAGCAAGCAATACTCAATCAAGTAGCTAAAACAGATAAACGAGAAGCAAACCTACTAACTAAAATAGACAGAATGGAATTTTTAGCATCGGTAGTGCGAAACTCAGACCCATTTGAGCGCCCAGTTAAAGACGACTATGGACAAGAAGTAGCTCCCGAGCCTACAACCATGGCACTGCGCCTCAAAGCCCTAGACATGTACAACAAAATGGAAGGCGACTACCACACAAACGTACACGTAAATCATGAAGTCAATATTACCGATTTAATACTATCCTCCTATACAGACGTTACTAGGCCCATAGAAGCCATAGAAGCAGATTATACCTCTACAGACGACACACCCATACCTAAATTAGAAACATTAGGACTATAACTTTGAACAATCCTAACGACATATTTGACCTACTACTGGCACCTAGAGTAATACCTACTCCTACAGAAGTAACATCGAACGTATTAGTATTTGAACCAAAGTATGCAGAAGTACCAAAGCAGTCTTCACTCAATGAAAAGTTTAACTCAGCAGCGCCACTTAAAATATCAATAGCAGAAAAACTTAGACTATGGCGACTAAGGTACAGATACTTCTTCGAAGAAGTATTAGACATGGAGTTAGACGACTGGCAGGTAGACTTTGTAGAGAGCTTTTTAAAGAATGAACGTACAGTGGCCATTGCATCAAAAGGCGTAGGTAAAACTAAGCTACTAGCAGGATGCGCACTGTACATGCTAGTGCTATACCATGAACCTAAACTTGCAGTAATGTCAGTAACTAAAGATCACTTACGAGATAACTTATGGGCAGAAATACTTAAGTTTATAGAAAAGTCTCCATTCTTAAAGTCGATATTAGATAAGAGTGCTACACGGATTAGCTTTAAAGGGTCTGACGTAGCGTTCATTGCATCAAGATCAATACCTAAAGGGTCTAACGAAGAAGATATGAAGTCTGCTCTGGCCGGACTTCACGCTAACCACGTAGCGTTTTTTGTAGATGAAGCTGGGTCTATGCCTGATTCACTATGGGATACTGCAGATGCAATCCTAGCGAATGAAGATTTACACCCGACTATACCAAAGTTCGCTAGGATACTTGCATGTGCAAACGCAGAGATGCCTAGAGGACTATTCTATCGGGTATACACTTCAAATATTGCAGGTAACAAGTCCGTAGAAGCAATGCAGTGGAACATGATAAATATCAGTTCTGACCCACTAGACCCTAAACGCTCAAAGCGAGTATCAAAAGCTTGGGCACAAGGGGTAATTGATAAATACGGTGGACGAGATCACCCAGTAGTAAAAATTAACGTACTAGGGATATACCCAGATACTTCACAGGAGCTATTCCTATCGGAGTGGGAAATTGATGAAGCAATGCGGCGCAGTTATGACGACCACTTAGTAGCTCACCATGAACCTTCCATGGGGGTAGACGTTTCTAGGGGTGGAGATGATACGATAATAGTCACCCGTAAAGGGCTTAAAGTGTACCCATTTGTCCAAGTTAAGCCGGGTGCCGATGGGCATGAAGTAGGACGGGCAGTAAAACGTGAGGCCTTTGCACGTAGAGTAAACAGGGTAAAAGTAGATGGAACTGGAGGCTACGGGCTATCAGTAGTAGATTATTTAAAAGCAGAAGGGTCCCTAGACGTAATATCTATTATATACAACCGAACTGCGACTAGACCCGAAAGCTTTAATAACATACGTACAGAAATGTACTGCAAAATGAGGGACTGGATTAGAGCAGGTGGGGCTCTACCTATGGACCCTATGCTCAAAGAAGACCTACTTGCACCAAAGCTAAACATCAGAGGTTCAAGGTTTGAGCTAGAGCCTAAAGAAGAAATACGCAAACGACTTGGACGCTCACCAGATAGGGCAGATGCACTAGCACAGACATTTGCAGAAATGAATACTCTCGAAGAAGGTACGTTAGATACTGCCCAAGACCCTGATACTTATGATGAAGAGGGCAACATTAGACCGCTAGACGAAAGGATTTTACTAAGAACTCTTAGGATGCGACAATCTAGCAGTAATGAGGGTAATCATAAATCTAATGACACAAATGCTAGACATAATGTAAACTCTAAACATCTATCTTAAAATGAGGGTTATATATGGCAACTAAAAAGAAAGCAAGAAGAGTATCAACAGTGTTCGGTAAGCAGAAAGTAATGACTACTCCCGAAGTTGCTGCAAAGATTAAGTCGGGGCAAATTTCCCCAGACACGCATACATTTTCACAGAATGACGGATCAGTTAAATTTGCTCCTAAACGCAGAGCAGTAGTTGGTGGAAACGGGATTATTCCTACGGCAAATAGTGCTGCAGGTAGCATAGGTGCATCAGCAAATAGTGCTGCAGGTAGCATAGGTGCTGGGTACAACAGAGCTACAGGTGATGCTCCAGTATCTAACAAAGCTTCAGGCAGCATGGGTGCTGGAGCTAACAGAGCTACAGGTGATGCTCCAGTATCTAACAAAGCTTCAGGCAGCATGGGAGCCGGGGCAAATAGGGCCACAGGTAACGCGCCTACGTCAGACAAAGTGCCCCAAACAGGAGTACCTACTACCGATAAGGCCACTGGCCAGCCGATAACTCCTGCTCAGAAAGTACAAATGCAAGAGCAGCAAGCTATCAAAGTAGCGCCTTTCAAAGCAGACCTAGCGGCATTATCCACCCAGATTAATGACTTAATGTCAGGGCTTGACTCCGCAGAGGACGATGACCAAATAGGTGTTATTAGACAAAAAATTGACGCATTTAAATCAGCTATAGCCTAAGGGGTACGCAAATGTACACGTATAACTTATCTGAAGTTGAGTTTTTAAGAGCTGACATGGTGAACGAGCTGCAGGAATACATGCCTGAGTTTAGGCTTGCGGCAGCGTTTACTAACCCTAGATCAATTAAAAATCCCGGTGAAAAGCTACATCGTAAGATAGAATCAAAGGTATTAAAAAATACCGCAGGTATGGCACTTAGAACGGCCACCGCAGGTATGTTTAACGGGGCTACCCCTAAGACTAGACCTTGGTTTACTTCGGTAGTGTCTAACCCAGTAGTAGCAAGAACTACGGCAAATAAACAGTTTACTACCCGTGAAGATGCAATAATTGCAGAAGTAATGCAGATAAATAATACCTACCGCGCATTACCTCTCTTATATAAAGATACCCTACAGTTTTCTACTGGCGCTTGTATGATGTTACCTCACCCTATATACGGGTCATGGTTGTATCCTCTAGCTACTGGGACGTACTCTTTTTCATGTGATGCTGAGGGCAATCCCGAAATGTTTTGCCGTGACTTCGTGTACACAGTTAAACAAGTAGTAGACTCTTTTGGTACAGTTGGAGTAGACGGGGAGCCTATCTGGGATAACTTCCACCCGTACATTAAAGACTGTTATAATAAGTGCCTGTTCAATGAAAAGGTTTACCTTACTACGGTAATACTCCCGAATAAAAAGTGGCAACCGTTACGAGAAGACAAGTTAAACCCTACAGACCGAAAGTACCAAGCGTACACATACGTACAACGCTTTGGCTCCGCTTCAGGTAGATTCTCTGGACTTTCATCGAGAGAACTTAACCGTGACAGAAAGGACGTAGTAGGCAATAACGGGTTTTTGAAAGTGGCAGGGTTTAGTTATTTCCCAGTGATTATTTCACGGTGGGAATTGCTGGCCGAAGAAAACTTTGGTGCAGGAGCCCCTACGCAGCTTGCCCTTGCAGACATTATGACTTTCCAAGAAATGCAAAGAGCAAGGCTTAATGCTATCGATAAAATGGTAAGACCTCCTATGGTTGGACCTGCTAGTATGAAAAGACACCAGTCTTCTATTCTTGCTGGAGGGATTACGTACGTTGAGGATAACCAGTTAGGAGCCTCATTCAGACCCGCTTTCGAAGTTAGCTCACGCATATCTGACCTAATTGCAGACCAAGCAGAATACAAGGACATTATTGACGAGGCCTACTACATTAACTTGTTCATGATGTTAATTGGCCAAGACTTAAAATCACACGTATCTGCCCAAGAGATAAATGCCCGAGCGGCAGAAAAGCTACAACTTTTAGGCCCAGCACTATCGCAGTGGGACTTTGATATAGGGTCTAAGTTAATTGGTAACAATAGGCATATACTTAGAGAGCAAGGAAGGCTTCAGCCTCTACCTAGAGCAATGCTAGAAAATATGGGGGCAGGAAATGTACCTATAAGAGTTGAATACGTTTCTACTTTGGCACTAGCGCAGAAAGCGGCTAACCTAAATACTATGGAAAGATTCATAGGGATTGTAGGTACGATAGCTGAAACTACTCAAGACTTAAGCGTTATTAAAATTATTAAGCCAGAACAGTATTTACGAACTTATGGGGATTCTATAGGATTAGACCCTAACCTACTTTTAACTGAAGACGAGTTTGCCAGTGCTAAAAAAGCTGAAGCTCAAAAGCAAGCAGAGGCCCAACAGCAAAACGCTTCAATGCAACAGTCAGAAGTAGCTAAAAACCTATCTCAAGCAAAAATTGGCGAAGGGTCAATGCTTGATACAATGATGAGCGCATCGAGTTTATAATGAGCTACATATCTAAAGTTATTGCTACAAAAGACGGGCGCAAGTTCATTAATGAAGTGCTGTCCTTTTGTGGAGTGTACCAGTCGTCTGACGGAACTGCTAATGACCTATTAAGGAAAGAAGGCAAGCGTCAGGTAGGGTTACACATACTAAGTTTAATTAAGGAAAAAAATGACAGGACGCACCTATATTCTATGATGGAGGAAGCGTACCTCGCTAACAAGGAGAAAGAAGATGAGCAAAGAGAATCAAGCAAACGTAGCCGAGAAGATCACGACTCCGGAACCAATTTCAACTACCAGTACTACACCGGAGATAGAAGCGACGACGAAGGACACGACTCTGGAGAAGGACTTAACCTCTAATGCAGGCATTATCGAAGAAGCAGTTTCTACCGAAGTACCCGTAGAAGTTGCAGCGGTAGAGGCCGCTACTGAAGTAGTTGCCGCTACTGAAATAGAGCCGTATGAACTATCTCTAGATGAGGAAAGCCCTCTGACAGATGAAGAGTTTGACGAAGTAGTACAAGAGGCAGAACGTCTTAAACTTGGTAAAGAAGATGCTGAAAAGTTAATCAAGATGAGAGAGTACTCCCACAAAGCTAGTACTGAAATATTTGAGAAGTCTATCCAAGAACGTAACGATAACATGGTTAAAGAATACAAGAGCGATACCGCGCTACACACAGTAGAGGCCAAGCTTTCTCTACGTGAAGCAGTTAAAGCTTTTGGAGGCGATCCATCTTTCAAAGAGATGTTTAAAGACCCTTCTATGAACTTTAATGTACCTCTTGCTAAGTTCCTTATCTCGGTAGGGGATAGAATTAGAGGCGGCCAAGATACTCTTCCTACTAAGAAAGGTAGCAGTGTTATTTCGGACGATGCGTCAACGTTAACTAAGGCAGCGAACAATTTTTATAAAGGTATGTAAAAAGGTTGTTGACACAAATATAGTATGCAAATACCATATAAGTACTAAGTGCTAATTGCCTAACTAAACAAAGGTTAAATATATGTCAATCGTATCACAAAATTATTACTCGTTCAAAGACCTAGCTCTACAAATGGGTAAAGATAGCTCTGAAGCAGACGTTATCAACATGGCTTCACGCAATAAGCCCATCCTTGAAGATGCTTTGGCGTTACCTTGTAATGATGGTACGAAGCATAAAACGTTAATCAAGAAAGGTTTACCTACGTATGTGTTGAAAGCACTTTACGGCGGTGTTCCTGCTTCACGCGGTAACAAGATGCCAGTAGAAGATACTTGCTCTGTTATTGCTTCTGCTGCAGAAATTGAAACTGATTACATTGATATTTTTGAAAAAGCTGAAGATAAAAAATCTGCAAGACTTGAAGAAGCTTCGGATCACATTGAGGCCCTAGGCCAAGGTGTAGAAACAATGGTTATCTACGGTAACTCTTCTTCTAACCCTCGCGCTCCTAGAGGGCTAGTTCAACGTTACTCTTCTCTTACTGCTGAAAACGGTAAGAACATTGTACACGGTGCTGGTACAATTGGTGGAGGAGACTCTGGTAAGTGTACTTCAGTTTGGTTCATCACTTGGGATAGTTGCACTATCCACTTGATCTACCCTAAAGGTGCTAAAGCTGGTGTTGACCAGAAAGATAACGGCAAGATTAATAAAGAAGGCCCAGAGGGTACTTACTTTGTATTCCGTGACGACTTTTCTTGGCATGTAGGGGTTTCTCTACGTGACTGGAGATACGTAGTTCGAGTTGCAGGTATCAACACTGAAGACCTACTTGCATTTATTAACGCTCAAAAAACATTCAAGTACTACTCTACTGCAAATGCTTTAACAGCTAATGCCAACGTAGCTGATGGTTCTGGTGCAGACGTTCAGTCTACTCTAGTGTCGGAAGCTGATAACGTTGCAGGATTGTTCAAGCTTGCTTACTACCAGCATGAAGGTCGTAACCAGCAGAAAGGTAAGACATACATCTACGCTAATACTATGGTAGTAGCTGCACTAGACTTCATGGTTGACTTAGGTCTACCGGGATTTTCTAGATCAGAAATCGAAGGTGGTATGGAAGTTCTTAAGTTCCGTGGTATTCAAATTAGAGAATGTGCGGCGATCCTTAACACTGAAGACCCTCTACAATAGTAGTGGTCCTAGTATAATGTTTTATAATTTTAAACAAAGGTAACTATATGTATCAAGATTTACAGTCGAGCTTCACAAAAGATATGGCCTCAGCTACTAATGACTCAGCTCAGACGGTAGTGGGAGCTTTTGGAGTAGCAATCTTGTCTAAGAACGTTTTAGACATGGGCGCTCCTGCGAATGTTAAGAGAAACTCTCTTAGCCAAAACGCACAAGTTAATAACTTTAACGCAGCTAACATCCCAGTACGTATCCAAATTGTAGAAAAACTTTTGGGCGCTACTGGCGGTATCAAAGTAGACATAGTAACTGATTCTGCTTCAGACCTAGTTACTGCTCCAGTAGTTCTTTATACAACTACTATTCCACTTGCTGAGGCGTTAGTGGGTAAAGTACTTCTTATTAAAGACCTACCTATGGGTATCGTTAAGCGTTACGTAGGGATGAAGTTCACTCCGTTAACAGCTAACTCTACTGCTGGTAAGATTGACGCTTTTATCTCTTCTGATACAATTTCAGACGACAACTAAAAACAAGACTTAACATTAATAGGAGGGCGAAAGCTCTCCTACTTATACCTTAAATTCATACGGAGAAATTATGAAAAAGTTCATTGAAGTAACTGGTACTCTTCGCGCACCTGCATACATTGGCAACATTTACTACATGGGTGGCGAAAGCATTACTATGAATGTGTTGGTAACTTCTGCAAAGAGTCTTGCCCCTGAAGTGGTAGAACTATCGGAAGCTTCTAACGCACTAGTTGAAAAGACTATTAAAGAGTTAAAGGCTGACGTTAAAGCTGCTAAAGCTCCTACCAAAGCTCCGGCCAAGGCTCCTGTAAAAAATGATAATAAGTCAGTAGAAAGGGAAGTTCCCCTAGTATAATTTTATAAACTAAAGTAGGATTGTAGCTATGAACAAGAATGACATTGCTAACTTAGCTACATCCAATTTAGGTCAGACAATTAGAATAGTTGACTTTGAAACTGATAACTCACTAGCTGCCAAACTTATACAGCAGTGGTGGCGAATATCCCTACTAACTTTCCTTGAGTCACACCCTTGGGCATTTGCTACCTCATTCGCAGCATTGCCCGTAGGACTTTCTACCCCTTCCGCTGGGTACGCATACGCTTACACTAAACCTGCAGACGCACTGGTTATTAGGCGAATTGCTCCGAATGGAGTATTCCCTAAGGCCGAAATACAAGAAGAGTACGCCCTTAGATGGCGCGAAGTTAACGTAGGTACTGGTACTGAAATATGGAGTGACGTATCTGAAGCTCACGCAGAGTACACCGTAGCTCTTGGTGATAACTATGACTTCCCTATCTACTTCGCTAGAGGGTTAGCGTATCAACTAGCTATCGATATTGGACCCAAACTTATTACCCAGAACTGGCCAAAGATTGTTCAGAACATTATGCCTATGTACCAGTCTGAAATGCAGAAGGCCATAGCTAAAGATATTGCACACCAACCTGAAAACTATGAAGGTAACTCTTCGTTCATTAATGTACGGGGGTCATACTAATGGCTACATGGGGTGAAAATTCTTCGTACCAAGGGGCTGCATCAGGTGCAGCTACAGGTGCTGTGTTTGGCGGTCCTATGGGTGCTCTAGCTGGAGCAGGGGTAGGATTTGTCGCAGGCGGGATAATGGGTGGCAGTCAAAAAGATGCTGCTAAAAGAGCAGAGGAAGATAGGCAGAGAGAAATTCAAAGAGCTATTGAACGACAGAACAAAAGTGAGTTTAACGCTAAATCTCAAGCTGAACAATGGGCTCTAGCAGATATAGGAGTAGGTGGACAAGACAGAGCATTAGATGCTCAGGCCAACACCAAAGACCTTACACAAGACGTAAATAGGGCCCAAGCCGAACTAGATAGACCAGCACGTAGGTTACGCAAACCGGACAAGTACTTAGGCGCTTTTGGGAAAACTACTTCCAGAGGATACGAGAAGAAAGACATTGCAGGCCTTACTCGTAACGTTAACGCTGCTACTAATGCGTTAAACATTAATGAAGGTATACTTGCAGGATTCAATGACGGTGAACCCAGTAAATATTAAAGGATTATATGTCAGGAGAAGCCCAACAGCTATCATTCATACAAGGGGAAATTTCCCCAGAGTTCTACTACCGAAGTGACCTAGCTAGTTTTAATAGTTCCGTTTCAAAAGCTTCCAATGTTAGACTAGGCCCATTAGGAGGGCTATCAAATAGAAACGGCAGTAGGGTAGAAATGTTACCTGCTTCTGCAGCAGCTATAGTAACCAATCTTAAAAGTTCAAATGACTATGTAGCTTGTGTTTTCCAGCACTATATAACTAAGGCTATATTTAAACTTGAAGTATTCAACAACAACGGGGTAGTAAAAATATACTGCAACGGAGAACTGGATACCGAGATATACGGCCCACTGGCAACTCCAGTAACTATGAACATAGCCGGAGATATACTTACAGGCATTAAAGGGCTTCACTTTGTACTTCATAATGACCTAATAATATTTTCTAAAACCCTCCCTATAAGGTATGCCAATGCTGATATAGAAGGGTCCGAACAGTACGTACTTCCTGCAGGAGGAGCTTTCTCGTATACGGAAACTCAGTTTTGCTTACGTATGATACCTCCTACTGGTGGAGTTGGTAGTAAGGCAAATGGGTTACAATTAGAATCTAACTTCACCCTTCAAAATGCTTCTAACTTAGCAGTACCGTATACGACTAGTGTGCAGTCTACTTATACAGGAACGATAACAGGTAACGCTTCATACGCACTGGTAGCTGAAACTAATGACGGGGTAGACATATCCCTTTATATTTTAAATACGCTTGTCGGGGCCAACATGCCCGTATTACCAACAGCTACCATAACAGGAGTTATCCCATACCCGAATAGTACCGTTACTAATCTTTTAAATTTTAGCAGCATAAGTAACGCAATTTTAGCTTTCGGAGGGAAGACCGTATCTAAGTTAAAAGTGTATCGGGCGACAGGTAAGCATGTCGCGTACAATGGCCTATATAAGCTAGTAGCAAAGTTTGGAGTAGACGGGGCATCACTGTTAACGGTAACTGATAAAGGTCAAGATGAAGCGGCGTACACAGTTTGTAGTGACACTTCTGCCTTGTACAAACAACCGTCTTTCTCGACTCTTTCTAATACCCCTATGGTGAATATACTAACTGGTGGACTTAAGACGGTAGTTGATACCGCAGTATTCCAACAGAGAGCGTACTACGCGATAAATAAAGGTCTATGGTGGGGAACTAGCGTATACAACAATACCATTGTAGCTTCGAGAGTAGGGTCACTAAGTCAAGTGCTGTACCCTCAAATATCTAACCCAGCAGATGCTTTTCAATTTAGTGTACCTGAAGATAAAGGTGGGTTCCTCACTCACCTTGCCAGCTTGTCTAGGCTTGTGGCCTTTACTAATACTTCCACCTTTGTAATACAAGGGGATGATGCTGGGATTATAACGCCCACTTCAATTAACCCGTATAAAGTATTGTCCTTTGGTTGCATGGAAGGAGTGCCTCCTGCAGTATCAGGAGAGACTTGTGTATTTGCCGCTTCAGGTGGTGGGGTAGGATACCTTAGCATAACTGCTTACGGGTCCATAGTAGCAGGTAATGCTTCTGCTCTTGCAGGACACATGTTTGAAAACAAAACAATTCTTTCGATAGTACCTTTGAGGGACCGCAAAGCCCTGCCTGTATTTTTAATAAATACTACTGAAGGTGACGTATACGAGTGCTATAAAGTGGGCGAGTTTTTTGCGTTCTTTAGAGTTAATATGCTAGGGCTTCCTTCTAATGGTAAAATCACTGACGGGGGTATTTTCCCGTCAACTCAGATTATGTCTCCTGCATACTCTGGGTATTCTTTCGGAGCCGAAGTATATATTAACTACCGTATGTTAAACACTGACACACTTAATAGTTATGTTAATTCGGTGGCCATGATACCGGAGCCTTTAGTAAGTACTAAGTACTTAGACTTTAGTAGTATATTAGATTATTCAACGGGAGTAGGGACTATCCCTATCTACTACGAGTACCCCTATGAGGTAGACGTAGATACCTTTATTACAGGGTGGTACACATTTAATAACTATACTGTTAGGTCATTGGTAGAACCTTATAACGTCAACTCATTTTTAACTCAACTTAATGACCCTACAAGCAACTGGCTTCCTAATACTACTATTCAAGTTACTGCAGGAAGCTTGCCGCTAAACTTAGACAGTATAAACCCAGTTACTAAAGGTACTCTGTACATGAAGTTCACTTGGCTTGAGGGTGGCGAGTTGAAAACTTCTTATGCTGAGTTAGTGCGTGGTACGGCAATAGATGCGTTTCACTTTAACTACACTTTTGAGTTTAGTGAGATAGTACCTACCTACCTACGGACTAGTGATATTCTATTTAGTCCTTTACCTACGGTGAACAGAGAGAGCATTATGGTTCAAGGCATGGCTATAGCAGAAATTGCTTTCACCACTTCATTGATACCATCAAGCTCCGCAGCGTACGCCAGTCTTAGGGGTTACTGCGACATGATGGGGTACTACGTAAATGGGCTAGGCACTATGCTGGCACCAATAGAAATTCCTATAACTATCGAAGTCAATGGCAATATTTACGGTAACTACAAAGACCCTAGCGAGACTATTACAGTAACGCTTAAGCACTACTATGACACACCGACTTCAAATACTGAGGTTATAAGTGGGCTAGGCAACTTCTTCGAAATAACTTTACCTGAAGCTTGTAGCTGGTTTGTAATGGGAGCCCCTGCAATTGGTGAGATTGAAACTCTCCCAGTAGCCTCAATTGAGCAGGACATAACTGATACTAAGAAAAACATAGATTACACTTCAGTTCTTTTGTACAAAACTAAAGGGCTTAGAGTGGGAGAGGTAGGTCAACCTGATACTGAGCTGGAGAGGTTTGACTTTACTACCGAAGACTCAGTAAGTGACCCCGTAGAGTTCTCGGGCCCTAAGAGTCATAACTTCAGTTCAACTTGGAACGACCATGGTAAAGTACGAATATCTGGTATGGATTTACAGCCTTTCAGTATATCTGGTATCATACCTAAAGGTAACGTAGGAGGGTTCGGTGGCTGAAAGAAATTCTAGTAGAAGTTCAATTAATAATAGTGGCCGCAACTCGCCTAATGCTAAGTTTCCGGGCAACTCTTACTTTTTACAAGAGCAAGAGGGGAACCCACTAGCTACCGAAATACAAAAGACCCCAAGGGTAGACCTTGGAGATATATTTAACCTTGCTGGCCCCGGAGCCGATGCAGCTAAAATTGACATAGCTGATAGGGAAGCAAAAGTTAAAGCCTTAGAGAACCAAAAGAAAGCCGCACTAACAAGTTCGGCATTGCAATCACTGACAGATGTTATGGCCTCTGAAACTCAATACGAAGCTATTAAAGGTGCAGCGGCTACCAACATATATTTGATGAACCACCAGAAGTCTATGGTAATGGCAGCAGGCAAGCAAGCTGCGCTAGATAGACAGATGGAAGGCGAACTAAATGCTGACAAAGCTTCCCTGTCATTAGCAGCTCAAGGTCAAGACCTTGGAGGGGCAGGAGCAGATAAAGTCACAAGCTCTTATCGTGCAATGGGCATAATGAACGCTGCAAGAGAAGAAGCTAAAATGTATGCTGAAATGGCCGGATACGACATACAAATAGCTAATGAAGATTACGGCGTTGAAATGGCAGGATTACAAAATGATATGGCACTCACCCAAGGTATACTAAATGTTGGTATGTCTGCAGGTGGGTACTTCGCAAAATAGTAGGAGTTAGTTTATGGGACTTAGATCACCGCAAGAGCTAGAGCAAGTACAGGTAGGAGTTAATAACCTGCCTTCCGTTTCTGCGGCAAAAACTGCAGCAGTAGATTTAGCTACACCTGCTAATAACTTCCTTCAGCAGAAAGCTCTTAATGACCAGATCGAATCAGTTAAGGGTACAGTTGCACTTAGGAAAAATGCACTAGCTAAGATATCTTCGAAGTATGCAGTAGATAGTGTTACTAGTGAAATTAAAGCTAGGATGGCAGCACTTGAAGGTAACAACGCCATAAAAGAAAGCGATAGCTTATACAAAGAAGCATTGAGAGAGTTAGACGGGATAGAAGATAAAGCCCCTGAACATCTTAAGGCCCAAGTACGTTCGGATAAAAAAGGGAAGGTACTTGAGCTGCAGACTCTTATGACAAATAAGATGCAGACCGAAGGGCGAAAAGCTTCTATTAAAAGTGGTGAAGCCATTACTAAAATGTACACTATGGAAGCTGCAAGCTCATTCTTAGATATTGATAAGTTTAAAGAAGAATATAACAATACTTATGACTTCGCTTCAAATACAGAAAGAATGAAGGGAAGCTCTGACGATGATAGAGTATTTAGTTCAGGCGTAATAGCTTCTAACTCTGTATTCAAAGGAGTGGAGTTCTCACTATCGCAAGTAGCCACCCCTGATAAAGTTGATGAAATTGAAAAATATTATAAGGATGTAGTACTTCAGGACGGTGACATACACGTAAACTCTGCCGACCAGACTAAAATTAATAATGCGTTCACTAAGGCCAAAGATAAAACCGAAGGCGACATGGCTTACCACTTAGCCGCCAAGATGCGGGGAGAAGTTAAAGAAGGGCGAATGACCCTAGCACAAGCAGAAGAGGAACTATTTAAGCAGAGTGGTAATGAAAAGGTAGCTAGAGGCAGTTACGGGCTTTTAATCCAGCAGGTAAAAGCTGACGGAGAGGCTATTAAGGCTTCTGATAACACTAAGTTCGGTGCCGCCATTAAAGCTGCAGAGGAAGGTAATCCATTAAAGGCTGCAACTATTATCCAAGAGATGTCTCCTACTATGCGAAGCAAAGCTTCCGAGTGGATGAATAAGACTGAAGGCGGTACTGCTAACTTATACACTGACCCTGAGACTTGGCAGAAAATTCAAAAAGACTTTGGGGCTAACGATCAATCAATCTTAAAAGTGAATCCCAATATAATGCTTAACGCAAAAGACCGTAGGTGGGTATTAAATACTCAGGCCATTATCGGAAGGCAAACTCAAGCTAAAAAAGAAGATATTGATACTGGAGCTAAGGGGCTTACTCAGGCGTACGCTGAAGCTGGTAAAATAGCCACGGCTAAATTAGCTGAAGACTACACGATGGATAAGCAAATGCAAGCCAAGGTTCAAATGAACGCTAGAGTACTATGGTTTGATGTAGTGGCCAAGTACCCTGCAGACGTTAACCCGGCAGTACTAGTAGGGGAATTTAATAGATTAGCTAAAGACCCTGAACAAGGTATCCTTAAAGATGTTACTGAAGTAGGAACGCTAGGCAGTATTATCAAATACATTAAGCCTAAAGCTAAATTATGGGACTGGTTTTATGATACTAAAACAGAGGCCCGTCCAGAAGAGGAGTTCACCCCTAGAAAGCAGACCGGGGGTAGGGAAAAACAAGTTAACCCTAATGAATATGATAAAGACCCTATGCCTAGTGCCGCTAAGATTAATCAGTTACAAGACGCGTATGCTAAGGTAGGTACGAAGTTAACGCGAGGAGAGGCGGCAAACCTAGCTAAAGAATTTGAGCGTCGAAGAAAAGCTAAAGCTAAAGCTAAATAGGCGATCCCGATAGTATTTGTCTCGAAGTAAATATCAGTGGTACACTTAAATCACCAACCTCAGGAGATTTATGTCTGACGATACTTTCGACCAATCCGAACTAGATTCATTTGTTATTAACGATACTTCTGAAAAAGATACCCTAGAAGATACTGGTAAAGAAGACTCTTTTGACTCAGCTGAATTAGATAGCTTTGTATCAAAGCAAAATCCTGTCGTAGATACCATAGATCAAGAAGTGGTAGCTGCACCTGAAACAGACTATGTTCAATCCGCGTCGATAGGTGTCAAAAGAGCCATTGATAAAGTCGATACGTACTTCAACACAACTGACCCTTCAAAAGCTGTTAAGAGTAAAGCGTACACCCTTAAGGAAAAAGCTAGTATGCTAGGTATGGCGAACTCTAGCGACTTAGAAGGTGTGCCTGATAAAGACATAGATCAAATGCTAATTAAGCGTAAGGCAAATGCTGCGGCTTTAATGTTTCCTGACTTCGTTAATAAGGCAGATGCTAAGTCACTAGAGTATATGTTCAGTAACCCCGAAGTAGTTAATAAGCTTAATAACTCTGCCAAGGCTAGAGCTATGAAGTCTACTACGGTAGAAAAGTTTTTAGCTACCAACAAAGCTTCAATACTGGCTATGGGTAATAACCTGTCTTTTATAACTGGTAAGACAGACTTTGACGAATGGGCGTACACGTACCAGATACTCGCTTCAGAACGTATGGCAAATAATGTTGAGACTAAAGGGACTCCAGTACTCAATAACATGTACGCCAAGTGGCACCCATTTAGTGATAAGAGCGAGTTCAGCTTTGTTGATATTGCTAAATATATCCTAACTGACCCTGACGGGGCTAAAGCGGCGTACGCTGAAGCGTCTAACTCGGCCTTCTCTGTTGGAGCTTCTATCGCAGGTAGAGTAGCTGGTGGGGCTGTTGGAGTAGCAGTAGGTGCAGTTGGTAGTCCTATCGGTATGGTAGGCGGTGCAGTAGCTGGGTCCTTCCTTGCTGGTGGTGTAGCCGCAATGGATGAATTTATCCAAAATGAAATTGCTGAAAAATACACTACCGTAAATGGAGTTATCAATTGGGAGGCACTACGTACTGACATCGATAGTATCAAGGCCCGTTGGCAGATTGAGGCAGTAGAACACTCACTCATTGGTGCAGTAGCAGAAACTTTAATAGCACCTAAGCTGCTAGGGCTGGCAGGAAAAGTAATCCCTGACGCAGTAAAAGAAAAAGTAGCTACTAAGGTTTTTAAATCATCAGTAGTAAACGCTCTAGCTAAAGCTGGAAAGTTCACTGGTAAAGTGGGTAAAGAAGGCGTTAAAGAGTTTGTCGGTGAAGGACTAGGAGGCACTGCCCCTAAGAATATTATCGATTTCCAAAACGGAAGACTTACTACAAACAAAGTATTATCAAGTGTTAAAGACTTCGCCCGTGAAGGTACTGCTGGGGCAATAACTGCGGGTACTGTGGGATCGTTTACAGTCTCATTAGAGGCCGGACTTAATAAGGCACAAGGTAAGATAGATGCGTATAAAGCTGATAATACCCCGCCACCAATTCCACCATCAGCTAAACCTTTCAATGAGCGTACTGCCGAAGAGAGTGCTACTGCTGACTATAAAACTCGCCAAGCTGAAACTACGGTAGATCATATTGAAGGTATGGATCAGGACGCAGACACGTTAGATAGTGTTACTGATAGGACTGATAGAGAAAAAGTTAACTTAGTAGATGCTGCCAATGCAGAATCTTTTACTACTGACGATACTACTGATGCAGATGGAGTGGTTACTAGAGGCGTATTTGTAGAAGGTACTCCTACTGAAGAGAACGTCAACGGTGCCGATCTTAATACTCTTATCGGGGAAGACGTAGCAGTGTTTAAAGAGATACTATCTGAAGATAGATACGTAGCTTTAGATGCGGCCATTAAGACTGGAGAAAACTTTACGTTTACTTACGGGGAGTGGATTGTAGGTACCAACAAGCTTAAAACAAAGCACCCTACCATTACCCATCTAGTCATTAATAAAGAAACAGAAATGTCCGGGTACGAAGCGGTATCCCACCTATCCGAAGTGCTGGACTTGTTACAGTCTCAATACGATAGTCTAGTTGCCCCTGCCGTGGAGTCTACACCTCCAGCGATACCCGGCATTTCTGCTGATATGATAGCGGATAGTAATACCGCAGCAATCGGACAACGTAAACAGACAGGTGTAGTAAAATCTGTAACACCAACTGGAAACATTAACCAAGTTAAGTTAACCCTTATCGATGGAAGTGAGCATACGATTGAACTCTACGATAAAGAATCTGCCCAAGATATTCAGGGCATTGCCGACAATTTATCTAAGCAGTTCTCTAATGCCCTAAAGGCTTCCGGTAACACCCCTGAAATTACCCAGCAAGCTTCTCTCCAAGGTATCCCTGTCATCATGAGAGTATTAATTAAGAGAGCTAAGGCACTAGGTAAACCTCTTTCAGAAATGGCAAAGAGTATTACTTTCAAGAGTGATGCTTCTAGCGGTAGTGCTTATATTGGGATGCAAGGGTTAGATAGTAAGTCAGTGGTCTACGGAGTAGGTAGAACGGCGCAACGGGTGTCTACTGTAGCTCACGAATTTGCTCACGCTATCCTGCACTTCATGACAGTTGATAGTAATGAACTTGAAGCTCAGTCGCAAGCAGGTACGCTAAATGCTGAAGGGATAGAGTACCTAGATGTTATTAGGTCCACGGCTAAACTTTTGGGGCTAAATAATATTTCAGAAGTTAATAATATTACAGCCACCACCCTTACAGACCCTAAGACTGGGAAGATAATAACTAAAAACCAAAGCAGACAGCCACTTACTATGCGAACCGTAGTCCATGAAAAGATGGCCACAACTATGGAAGTGTTTCTCAAGGCAGGTAAGTTAGAAACTGAAACGATGGAAGTTGAGATGGCCCAAATCCTACTTTACTGGAGAGGGCTTATTCCTTCGGAAGTACTAAGTAGGCAAGCTTCAGTGGCAGCGGTAGAAGGCTGGACATACTCAGGAGAGTATCATCAAGCACTTGACCCTACTGACGAAGTGGGACACGTATTTCACGGCATGTATTCGGTTAATCAGGAAATTGATAAGACTATTGTCCCAATGTTTAACTTCAACTATTTCCCTGTTGAAATCCTTGGCAAGGGTGGGCAGTTAATTATTAATAAACTTATTGAAGCCAAGCACACTGCTATCGCTAAAGTATTTGCCAAGATGTACGCGGATTCAATTAATGCCAGACACTTGATAAATACGCCTGAAGCGATTGCTAAGATGAACAAGAGACTATCTGCAGTCTACGCTTCTACCTACGCTGGTGGAATAGTCATGCAGCTTAATGCTTTAGGGCTTAAAGTTACTGAAGCCATGTCTAAAGACTTAAGTGCTATTCAAGAGTTGCTTAATAGAAATGCTATCGATAAGGCAGAGTACACAGGTGAGGCAACTACTGACGACATTATAACTTTAACTGAAGCTGAGTCTGACCCTAGTGACTCTGCTGAAGCTATCATTAGTAGAATGGTTGAAACCTTTACCGGGACTAAGGTAGAAGTATATACGGAAGCCTTGGAGTCTTTAGGTTATGTGACTGACGATAAGGTTAAGCAAGCATCAGAAGACATGCTTGCTAAAAGTCTACCTGCTATTCTCAATGACCAATTCACCCAGATAGTAGCTGCCTTTCCTGTAGAAGCTAAACAGCTTTTTGCCGCATACATTAAGAGTGGCAAGGTATCTTCGAGAGTGGTCAATAAGCAAGTAGCCGTAGCTGCTGGAGTAGCTATCAATAAAATGCCCGCAAATAAGTTAAGTCTAAAGGGTGCTATTGCGGAAGTACGAACCTCAAATACTGCAGTAGTAAATTTATTCAACCAAGGAAAGTACCTTGAAGCTTTAGCGACCAAGTTTGATGGGCTAGTTAAGTCTGGGATAATGGACCGTATTTCTGATATTATGGTTAAAGTTGCTGCTGCTAAAAAGGCGATAGAGACTTTCAGTTCAGTTAAATACATGTCATCAAAAGAAAATGCAGGTAAGGTCCACCCTGAAACGATGGCCTTTCTAAGAGATGTACTTTTCAAAATAGATAATAAAATACCAGTAATTTTTACCAACATTGATTCATTAGACCCTGACTTAAATATGTTCACAGAAATGCTAACTGAAGACATGTTGGCGAATATTGCAGGGAAGGAACTAGGCTCTGTCGAGGTAACTCTGGAGCTTGGAGACTACGCTAGAGTAATGGCCAAAGTAGCTGCTCACGGGATCAAGCTTGAAAAGGAAGCGCAAGCCTTCTTAGCTACTACCCAAGTTCAGAAGATGAAAGGTGAAGTACTTAAGTCTACAAAAGTTTGGGATGTACGTAGCTGGCTCCCACAAGTCAACTCCGTACATGGAATATTTAGCGCGTTTTATACTAGTCAAGAGGCGTACCACAGGTCCTTCGTATTCAAAAAGATATATGCTATTGAGCAAGGTGAAGCTAAGGCGACTAATGGGGCCAATGAGATTGGGATTAGAATTAAGAAGATGGCAGCAAAATCACTATCAAGAAAATTTGAACCCACTACACTTACTCGTACAGGCATTATCGTTAATACCCGTGACCAGCTTATAAGCGTACTTATGCACCTAGGTTCAACATCAGGTAGAGATACCCTGCTTAGAACGCATGGAGCAGTTACGGTAGACCCTAATACGGGCACTGACATCCTTATGGAGTCAGAGCTTATGGAAGATTTAAACGACATGTTTAGTCAAGGGGTAATTAACGCTGACGATATTAAGCTGGCCAATGATTTATGGAAAGAATTTCCACTACTGCTTGGTATGCTTAAAGAGGTATACCGTAGAGACAAAGGCGTAGCAGTAGGGGAAATTGTTGCAGTACCATACGATATTGGAGGATTAACTTTAGACGGTGGCTACTGGCCACTATCTACCGACGAAGTAATTCCAGTAGGTGCAAATTCAGTTAAATTTTTACAGAAAGTATTTGGTGGATCACTTAACTTCGGAAGAACTAAAGAACGTGGAAGCGGTAAAAAAGAACCACTTAAACTAGGCTTAGGCCCAATGTCTTCTTACGTTAACTACGTAATGAGGGACTACCATATCAAACCACCAATGGCGTTATTCAATGCCTTTATCAATGATACTGAAGTCAGGGAGCACTTAGTAAATACTAGGCCCGGAGCACTTGAAAATCCTAGTCGCATAGGAAACAACTCTTATGAGACAGGTATCATTGGCGACTGGATCAAAGACGTAGATGGGCAGATACGCAGTGACGTAGACCCTAACACGGACAAGCTACTAAACTGGCTAGTCACTAATACTGCAGTAGTTTTTTATTCTATGGATGCACTGGCAGCAGTGACCAACCTTGTCTCAGGACTACCCGCTGCGCTACCGTACACTGCAAGCAAGTCAAGACTTACGATGAACGCAGCTTTATGGTTCTTTAAAAAAGGGACTTTTAACGAGCGTATGCAGCTATCTGAACAGATGAAAGCTAACGAAAAAAGCTTTGTTCAGTACTTTGCAAACACTAATACGGAAGACTTGTATAGCCAAAAGACTAAGACTAAAGAATTTGTAGATAAAGTTTCAATGACTGCCATGCGAATGTCACAGCATATCCTCGAAAGCATTGTCTGGAATACGGAGTTTGAATCTCAATCCGCTAAGGGGGTGCCACAAGAAGCTGCAGTAATTAAAGCTGATGCAGTAACGCGGGACACCATAGGAAGTTACTCAATATCCAATAGGGCGATAGGGCAGAAAGGCGGGACACTAGGTAGACTACGCAACATGGCAACTATGCACTTGTTTAAGTTTAAAGCATCACTTAACCTAGAAATGAATAGGGACGGTGCAACATCTCGCAAGGCCTACATGTCAACAATGCTTATAGGTTCGGCGCTATTATCAACTAAGATCGCCATGGAACTATACGACATGGAGACTCCTGATAAAGCAGGGGAAGATGAAGAAGAGAAGAAGTTTAAAATGCAGTTGCAAATGTACACTGAAATGCTTCCATACTTCTTCGGCTCTTACGGGCGCATGTTGTCTGCCACTATTAACTTCGGTATAGGGGCAGACTTGTCTATTACCCCTATGGAACAGGCAATCAAGAAGTCATTTAGAGCCCCTAAACGCCTAGCAGTAATTGCTAAAACTAACAGTACTTTGACCACTAGAGACTTCGCAGATGTTATGGCAATGGCGACTATGTTATCTGGAGTACCTTTCTCAGGACTAGCAAACCTTAGTGACATAGGTACTACGTTTAGCGACCATGACAAGCTATCGAAAGAGCGTAGGAAAGAGGATGCCCTTAGAATACGTTACACACAGGAGTTTGACCGAAAGTACAATCCATTGATTGATTAATAACTGCGTATGATGTTACACTTGTACAAATAGGGGAAATATGACCATACCTTTAAGTACTATATCGTACGACCAATATACAGGTGACGGCTCTTTAAGTGTCTACCCTATTACTTTCCCTACTTATGAGACTTCTACCGTTAAGGTGTTTGTATCTACTAGAGCAGAATGGGACCGTATACAAACCATTGCACCTATTACCGAAATAGTTTTAAGTACTGACTACGTTATAAATAACATAGGTAAGCCTAGTACTTCGGTAACTCTACTAGATGCTTCTGACGTACCCGTTGACTGGGTAGGTCCAATACCTGCTAGACAAATATGGCTTGATGCTAGTGGGTTTTTAAAAACAGGATACTTCCTATTTATAGAGTTCATATCTAACCCGATGCGACCTTCAGTATTGTCCCATGGCAATCAACTTGTTCCTGCCTTATCGAAAGATTTAGACAGGCTTACTATGCATGTTAAAGCTCTCGACCATAAATTACTAGAAAGTTTTAGTTACCTTAATAACCTTGCAACTGGTGGACAGGTAGGCGACCTACTTCCTACTGACGGTGTATTAGGGGATTACTTAGAGCATGACGGTATAGAAGCAATTTGGCAGACAGGTGTTTTTTCTGGATTCTCTGCTAGGTACAACACTGCACTAGACTTACCAGACCTACGTGCAGCTTTACTTTATATATTTAACTTTTCGTATGTTGCCCCAACTATATCTCTATCGTGCTCTCCATCTCAGACAGTACGTGAGAAGGGGTCTGACGTAGCTGCAGTTACTATGAACGCTACAACTGTTAAGAAAGCTTTAGATATTACTGCGGTAACGCACTTTAGAAATAGCGTACTTGTAGAAACTGAAGCGGCTCCACAAGCAGGTGGAGGCCTTGAGAGTTATGTAGACTCAACTCCTTTCTCAGACACTATGACATTCTTTTCGAAAGTATTTGACGGTACTACGCTTGTACAGTCAAACACAGTTACCTACTCATACGCGTACCCTTACTACGAAGGTGTTGGCGCAGCAGCTTTGGATTCAACTGGAATTGTAACTAACTTAACTAAGGTAGTTAGAGCTTCAACTGCTACTGTTGCGGTGACTAGTTCTCCTGTTGGGCAGAAGATTTACTTCTGTTACCCAGCAGCATACGCAGACTTAACATCTATCCTTGACCCAAGTAGTTTTGAAGTTCTCTCAGCGTTCACCAAGAGGTTGGTAACTATTACTGGCCTAGACGGAACGCCTCAGTCTTATAAGGTGTACGAGTTGAACGCATTAACTACTCAGACTGGGTATACGATAACTTTTAAAAGGTAATTGATAATGGGTATTAATCTAGTCACAAATTTTTCAGTAGGTGTGCCTTCACCGCTTGATGACCGTGACGTTGTTGCCGACATAGCTGCCCGTGATGCTATTGCTGCTGGAGTTCGGTATCCGGGTATGGGTGTTCACGTAATTGATTCAGATGGCTTTGGTCTTGTAAAGAACTACCAACTAGTCGGAGGCATAACTAATAGTGATTGGGATGAGTTTGCTGGTGGAGGTTCAGGTGGGATATCTGAATGGGTGGATGCAACGGTCTACGCTCTAGATGCTCAGGTAGTTTTCGAAAACAGTATTTACAAGTGTACTACTGCCCATACTTCAAGTGCTGCCTTCATTACTGACATAGCTAATTGGACCAAGATATTATCTTATGACACAGTAGTTACTTCGGTAGTAGGAGATAGGACGGCAGATTACAGTGACGATGTTCTATTAGTAGATTGTTCAGCGTTCAATGTTACTATCACAATAACGCTACCTGCGGCAGTAGACGCTAAGAAAATTTTAACCATTAAGAGAATAGATAATACTGCTTACGATGTAATTATCATTAGGGTAGGGGCAGACCTCATCGACGGTCAAACATCAATAACACTTTTCAGACAGTACGACTCTATTCGGTTAGTAGGTACGTCAACACTTTGGAGCGTAATATGATAAAAATACTCATAGCATTTGCACTGACCTTTAATGCACTTGCAGCTAACTTACCTCTTTCTGTTAAGGGGCAAGGTTCGACAATTATTAAGAACGTTACTGACCTTACGCTACCTAATCAACAGGTAACATCCCTTGGCAAAAACACAGTCCACTTAGAAACTGGCAACAATAACATCCTCCACAATCCAAGCTTCGAGCAAGCTACATTAGATGCTGGGGTTACTACATGGAACCACGGGGCACTAGCTCCAACTCTTGAAGAGTCAAGCACTGTAATTGCAGGTAAAAAAGTATTGGTCTTTAGTGCTTCGGCACAAGCGATTCTACTTACCCAAAGCTCAACTCTATATGAAGCGGCATTTGCTGACGGTGTTCAATGCC
>Ga0209284_10001999_pt1 | contig 29206 bp, 30 predicted proteins | sample FRY03_FD_187211 | JGI IMG/M metagenome (GOLD analysis project Ga0209284, IMG submission 187211) | Freshwater microbial communities from Lake Fryxell liftoff mats and glacier meltwater in Antarctica - FRY-03 (SPAdes) (version 2) | ecosystem: Environmental > Aquatic > Freshwater > Ice > Glacier...
GACTACAAGCGGAATTGTGAAAGCGGAATTGTGAAAGCGGAATTGTGATACTGTTTTTTTTTTCTATATTAAATGAATTATATCATTAAGTGGTTGCTTATAAGAAGCTAAAATTCCATCTATAACAGCTGATGTAAAAATGTATATTCCAGCACGAAATATAATTTTACGGTCAAGATTAGTAAAAATAATATCTTTTTTATAAGGATTAAACCTATAAAATATAAATATAGATATATAAATACTAAACCATAAATCTATTATATCTAATAAATGATGTATCGGAACAGTATAAAAACCAAGTATTATAATAATTGTTAATACTATTGAAATCAAAATTGTAAAATCAACAAATATTTCTTGATATTTAAAAAAATTATAGTCAAACATATTATATATATATATAATATTTGTTAATTTTATAAATATTTACAAATTATGTTTTTAAATCTATAATGATTCAACCTTATTATTGTTGTGTATTTAGGAAGCTGTAAAATAACAATACGAATATATTTATTAAACATGAAGTTGAATATATTTATTTTAAAATATTATGTATTTATATTAATGAATAATCAAGAGTGTGTCTCCGAAATACATAAACAAACAAATACAAGAATATATGATAGAAATATTCCATCTCAAATGTTGCAACCTTATTTAGAAGTACGCCCAGTAATGACAAAATATTCATATTTACCAATTGTAGATCCTAGAAAAGAATTAAATGTAAAGATGGAACAACTTGGAACTTATAATAATAATAAAATATTTAATCCTGGAAATACACAATCGCCTTGGTCTGGTTTTGTATCAAACGTAAATGTTGAATCAGAATTAAGAAATCAGATTTATGCATTACAAAAATGTAGTCAATCAGTATTTGTTCCTAATAGCAAAAGTGATTTATATTCATATTCTTTCAAACCTACATCTGTTCCTCAATCACATTCTTTATTATTTGAGAAAACAAATTTTGTGGAATTTGACCCAAATCCAGACTCAAATGTGGTAGGTTATGGAATTTTTAACAACCCAACAAGAACACAGATAAGAGATTTAACAGAAAAATTACCAGGATGTTAAATTTGTTATGTAAAAATATTTTATTTATTTTCGTATTTTTTAACAGATTTAAATCTTCAAAGGTGTATAATGACAGATGCTTTTTTAAATAAGATAAACATGGAATATTTAAGTAATAAGGATCAATATAACAAATCTTTTGTGAATTTGGAAGTAACCAAAATAAATAAAAAGGATAAAAAATTTTATAAGAAGAGAACGTTTAATTTAGTAAAAGAATTATTGATGAATAACGAACCATTATTTTTGTCGCCAAATGTGAAACACGATTTTAATGTTTTTTTGAATTCCAGTATTGAATACTTTAAAGTATTAGATAGCAATGATATCATACAAGCAGATTTAGAAGGTCATAATAACATAGATGTAGAATCAATAAATGTGGAATCAATAGATGATAATATGATAAACGAAAATAATGTTGATAATCTTTTAATGCGTTCGTTAAATATCAATAATAATTCTTTAGATAAATTTATAAAAATAAAAAAAAATTACAATGAAATTATAATTCCAATACAAAAAGATATAAATTTATCAGACCCTATTTTAAGAATTAAGGGTATTCCAAAAAAGAAAAATATCATCAATAAATATGAAGAGAACAAAAAAGAAGTTGTTTAAGAAAAAAAATAAAACAAAATATAAACATAACAAGACAAAAAAGGGTGGTTCTAAAATAAATTGTAGTCCTAAAGATAAAAATAAAATTAATAAATTCAGTTGTTATACAGATAATAATTTATATAAATTGCGTAATTTATGGAACATTAGACATAAAGACATGATAATATCAACAAATGATACAAAAGAAATACATAAGTTATTAACTCATCATATGAGTAATGTTTGTAATAAAGAATCATGTTGGTTAAAACAAAAATTTATATCAAGTGATATAAGTAAAGATATGATGGAGTCATTTGCACCTAAATCACCTAAAGAATGGAAACAAAATCCTAACGATTGGTTATCAACAACGGAAATAATGAAAGTTATGAAACAATATGAAAAAGCATATAATTGTTTTGATTTTATTGGTCCAAGTCCAATTGATTTTGATACTAAATTAATGTATGGCGAATGTGTTTGGAATGAAATATGTAATTTTAGTATTTCTGAACAGATTAAAAACGGTAAGACAAAAATAGGGTTCATATTTAATACAGATACACACGAAAAACCAGGACAGCATTGGATATCATTATTTGTAAATATTAAGAAAAGTCAAATATTCTATTTTGATAGTGTAGGTGAAAAAGCAACAAAACAAGTAATGGATTTAGTTAATCGTATTATTTCACAAGGTAATAAAGAAAATCCAAAAATAAAATTTAAGTTTGATAGTAATGTAGGAGTTGAACATCAGTATGGGTCATCAGAATGTGGTATATATAGTATTTTCTTTATTGTCCATATGCTTGAAGACAAAATTACCAAACATTATTTAAAAAATCATATATTAAAAGATGAATATATGCAAAAATTTAGAAAAATCTATTTCAATGATGATTTATAATAAAAATAATAATAATATTGTAAAGTAAATGTTAAGTTCAGATAATTTTTACATAAGACTTGAACCAACAATAGTTAAAAAACATTCATTAATTAATCGTTTTATCAATTATATATATGCAAAAATATGTTTTACCAATAATACATCAAAAAATAATACATCAAAAAATAATACATCAAAAAATAAAGTTAAAATTAATGATATGTATTCCGATATAATAATTTGCGATTTATAATTAAAAAAAATAAATATATAAATAATACATTAGCTATTATATATATATTACATATAAATGTTGGTAAATATTTTTTTGAATAAAGAAAATTTAACATTATTATGGGACATCATATTAGAGGATGATACATTTAAAACAAAATCAAAAGATATTATATTAAGATTAAATAATGTGTTCAATAATAATATTAATAAATTTTGCGAAGATGAAAAAAGTAATACGGATAGCTTGATGGAAATAAATAAAAAATTTATAAATATAATGCTGGATTCCATCAAAAAATTTTTTCCAAAAAATTCAATTAAATTAAATTCAAAAGAAATAAGAGAAAGAGAGAATGATTCAAGAGAGAATGATTCAAGAGGGAATAATTCAAGAGAGAATAATTCAAGAGAGAATAATTCAAGAGAGAATAATTCAAGAGAGAAATCAATAACCTATCAGGATATACAATCAAATAGACAAACTGATTTTGAAAAACAATTTACACAAAGACAAAATGAATTTACAGATGCTATGACATTACCAGTTCCTAAAACACCTAAATTCGCTGACACTACAGAAGAAAGTATTGTGCATGAAGCCGAAATGGAAATTGCAGTTAAAAGAAGTATAGCTCAACGTAATTATGATATTAAACAAATAAATAATAGTTACAATAATGATGATATAAACTTTTTTTTAAAACCAGTTGAAACTTCTTTACGAAAAGAGAATGAAAAATTAAATATAAAGTTAATTACAATAGATAATAGTAATATTGTTAATAACAAAGCTTATGAAAATGATATTGTATATTTAGACAATAAAAAACAAATTACATGGGCGAAACCTTTAATGGATACAAATATCTCTCCAATTATTAACGTGAATAATTTATTCAGTAAATTAAAACAAATACAATCTACAGAAATTATTAATAATAAAGCTTATGAAAACGATAATGTATATTTAGAAAATAACAAAGATATAACATGTATTGAACCTTTGATGTATACGAATGTCTCTCCAATTATTGAAGAAAATAATTTATTAAGTAAATTGAAACAATTGCCATCTACAGAAATTATCGATAATGACATATTATTAATAGAATTAAACAATAAAATTGAGAGAATGTCAAACGATATGATTTCATTAATAAATATTACTAATAAATTTGAAAAAATGGAAAATGATATTAAAGTGATTTTAGAACATATCATAAAGCAATAAAAATTTTAGGTTACAAGTTGCTTGAATACTTGTTGCCCTCGTTCATTAATTTCGAGAGTTCCAATTTGTGACGGGTTAACATCTTTTGTTTGAAGAGCTTCTAAATAACTTGTTTTGTCGTATATATTCAATAAACTCTTATTAATTCTTTTGTAGATGTAATCAACCCCGTTAAGTGTTATAGGTTTTCCTATCCATTGAACTTCTCGTTTATTAGTTAACATAGTTGTATCGTTCTGTTGATTAGTATAATCTGGAATATATGAAAATTTATCATTTTTGGGTTCCCCAAAATTCAAACATTTACCATTTGAATAAATGTAACAGTCAAATGCAGTTTCTTTTATCATATCAGTTAATTGTCTTGTAAGTTTCCCTTTAATCTCGGATATTTCATATAAATATTGGTCACTTGTCAATGGTACAGGTTCTTCTCCTTTACTTAAATCTTTTCTTTTAAGCTCAATAGCATCATCGGATTTTAACTGTTCTGCGGAGAAAATCATTAAATAAACGAATACTTCCACTGTTTGAAGAGCAAGTGGTAATGATTTATGACTACAAATACGTCTTGCACGACCAATAACTTGTTCCATTCTTACAGGATGCCAATATGGTTCCATAATATGAACATATCTTGTGTTACGAAGATTAATACCTTCCGACCCGGATGATGTGATCATAAGTACTTTAATTATTTCACCCATATTGTTATTATTAGATATTTTTTTCAATTGATTTACAATAGTAATTGGTACATAATCCCAGTCTCCGTTATAAATATTCCTAATTATTTCTTTTTCTTCAGCAGTTTCTGTTCCTGTGTATAAGGCGTATGTAGGTTTTCCCAAATCTTCTTCTTGAATATCGACTTCCCAAACGTCAAGATTATTTTTTTTTATTTTAAATCTTGTGAATCCATTTTTATCTAAAACCAAACTGAATATTCCAATTCCCTCAAGAGTTCTAAACTGACTATAAATTAAATGTAATCCCAAATGGTCAGTATCTTTTATATTTTCAAGAATATGTAAAAATTTAGGGCTGAATGTTTCTAATGCTTCAGGTGTTAAAAAGTTATTAGAATCATTCTTTAAATTTTGAATAGTGGCATCTATTCTCTGTTTATAAGATACTCCGCCAATTTCATCAAGTATTTCATCTCCTTCTACTTCGGCTTCATTTGCATCATTTATATCTTGATTTTCTTCACGTTTTTTCGCTTCTTTTAATATTTTTTTAATATAATCTTTTTCATCGTCTTTTTCACCGTCTTTTTCACCGTCTTTTTCATCATCCTTTTCATCATCCTTTTCATCATCTTTTTTTTTATTTCCATACAAAGGAATAGGTCTATCTTTCATTACATAATTACAAAACAAACGAGAGAAAATTCTGTAAGTAGATGACGGTTCCTTATATAATCCATCAATTCCTACTTGTTGCGTTTTTTTAGCTGGTTTTTCACTTTTTCTTTCTTCTTTACGTGCATTCTCATAAATCTTGAACTGAAAATCGCTCATTGGTATTCTAATTACATGATAATCAACACCAAGTGTTTTGTTAAATTTAGGTAACAGACTCTCTTGAGCACTTTTGAAGTAAGATGATAGACCAATTATTCTTCTTTTCAACGAATCAATATTTTTAAGTTCTTTTGTTGCGCTATCAATATATTGCCCTTCAAAAAGTTCTAATGTATCAGGCAAAGCTTTTTTATTCCTAATTTTAATTCCAATTGGAAGAACATCAATATCATTTCTTTTTAAAATACTAATAATTTTTCTCTCAAAATCTTCATTACTAACAAAATCTGAATTAAAATTAGTTTCTCCTTTTTCGTCTTTAGTATTATTTGAAACCCCTTGATATCCTGTATCTTTTTTGATTTTATTTTTAAATCCAAATGGATTTCTTGTTACTGTTAAAACCTTGCTGCTTGGTGAATAATCAATAAAATCCAATGTTTTCTCTCCTTGTAGTATTTCATAAAGATAATTTTTATCTACTTTCTTATCACCTCGTGTAATTTTGATATCAAGCGGAAATTCCCATGTTTTTATATAACCTCTTAAAATATTGAATAGTATTCCAAATTCATTAGGATAATTAATAATAGGCGTTCCTGTTAATAAGACGATTCTTGCATTTTGTGCACTGAGTAAATATTCATATAATTTGGTAGATAAAAATTTTGGTGAATTTTCTTTCTCTCCAGTTCTTTTATCTTCAACAATAATTTTCTCCTTTTTTATCTTATTTACAATTCTACTAACTAAATTATGTGCTTCGTCAATAATAACAACTGAATTATCAAATATATTTTTTGTAAAACCTGCAGATAATTCTTCTAAACGTTTAGTTCGGAGACCATTATAATTAATAAATGTGTATTTATTTCTAATCATCTCATCCAATTGTTCATCAAGTGATTTTTTTTCGACGCTATTCAATACATCAAAATTTGACTGTTTTTTTACATTAACAAACCACGCACCCTTTCTTTTTTTGATAAATTCTAATGGCAAATTCAAAACACCTGATAATACGTTTGCTGCTTCTGGATTGGTTATGGTTGATATCCACTCCCAAAATTGGTTTTTCTTGTATAAAAGGTCTCCGCATTTTTTTAATTCTTCCATATAATTTGTTCTTAACGAAGCAGGTGTCATAATAATAACTCGTTTAACATCTTTCATACCTTCAGCAATTGCAACTGATGTACATGTTTTTCCAGAACCGAGACCATGATATAATAATAATCCTCTGTAAGGTGTATAAAGATTTAAATAATCTCTTACAATCTTTTGATGTGTTAAAAGAGAGAAATTGCTGTTAGATTGACCTATAGTATCACATGAAATATTTTCAGAATTTTCTTCTAATTCCTTTTTGTAAGGTTCAAATAAAGAGTTAATAAAATTAACAAATATCTCTCTATTATTCATATAATAACTGCTAACTTTGATATTAATAGATGTTTTCTTTTTTGGAACTCTTTGTTGTATTGATGTATCACCAATATCAAGAAATGTTTCAGGGCCTAAAATGGCAATTCCCTTTTCAATCTTCTTTGTTCTTCTCTTGGGTATTTTAATTATAATTTCTTCTTCTTCGTCGGGTTGTATTTTTGTTTCTACTTCTACTTCTGCTTGTAATTCCGCTTCTTGTAATTCCGCTTCTTGTAATTCCGCTTCTTGTAATTCCGCTTCTTGTAATTCCGCTTCTTTGTCTTCTTCTACGTCCTTTTGTAATTCTATGTCTGTTTCACCTTTTGTTTGTGTTTCAGGTTCTTCTTCAAATATTAACGATAATTTCTGCTTTATTTTTTTAGGTTTCTTAATATCATTATCGTTCTGGATAGGTCTATTTTTTTGTGATTCTTCAACAATTTGAATAATAGGTTTGACAGATACTTTTGAAATTTTACTATCTGCCATTTTTTTTATTAAAGATTTTCTATCATAACCAGTATCTCTTTTATCTATAATAAGTATTTGATTTTCTTCTTCACCTAAAGGTTTTACAACCGAAGAAAGTTCCTTTTTTATAACAATAGCTACTTGTTTTCTTTCGTCGACTCTGGGTTTTAGTTTTAATTTTGATTTAAGTGATTCTAAATTATTCATTAGCTTATATAAAATCTATATATAAATTTTTATAGTTATATCTCTAAATTTCTGTACTTTTAATAAATATTAATGCTTCATTACAAGCAATTTGTTCTGCTTTGCGTTTTATTTTATGTTGTCCTTCCCCCATAAACAAAAATATTTTCCCGTTTTCCACTACATAATCCTGTATACATTTGAATGTTTTAAATTTATTAAGGTTTAATGAATTTGAATGTGTAACTTCATGAATTTGTTGTCCTAAACACAAATAAACTCCCATTTTGTAACCTAAATCAATATCATGTTCTATTTCCAAATAATGCGGCGTGACTTTGAATTCCCTCTGGATTTTTACCTGAAGAATATTTTTATAGTTATCATCATTTTGAATAAGAGCTACCCAATCAATATGTTTTTCAAATATATTTTCAATAAACTTTTGTGCCATTTGAAAACCGGGTCCTGTAGTAAAAATTTCACTAAACCATTTGTCTTCATCCTTTACCGTAATCTTGTTAAAATCTAAAAATAAAGCACCTATAAATGATTCAAATAAACAACCTAATTTTTTCAAATTAAATCTTATTTTTTTCTCTTCTGCGTGTTTTGACAAAATTAACCAATTTTGAATTCCCATTTCAAATGCAACTTTACCAATTGCTTCATTTTTTACAATAGCAATCTTTTTTTCTGTCATAAACCCTTCGTTTTCTTTAGGAAATCTTCTATAAAGATAATATTTTGTAACTAATTCTAACACTCCGTCTCCCAGAAACTCTAATCGCTCATTTGATTTACTTTTCAAAGACATACAATCATCTGGACGTTCAACAATAGTTATATTTTGAAGAATATTCTCATAATTTGGTCTTTTGGTATATGATCTATGCACAAAAGCTCTTTTGTATAATTCTAAATTATTTACAATTGGTGGAACTCCATATCTTACGAGAATTGATTGAACTTCGCTCAATGAAATCTCTTTATTTAAAGAATTGAAAGGATTGAATATTAGTTTATCATCTACTCTGATAATATCATCATCATGAGTTATATTTTTGTAATCAGACATTTTATATATATTGTCTTATTATCTTTATATCTATTTTACAAATATATTGTAGGTAAAAGTAAAACGACATTATTATATCCCTGTTAATATAATATAACTTAAAAATATACCAAAAAAGTTCTTGGCAAATAAATCCAAAATATTATATAACGAATTTTTAAGATAATATGGCAACACGGCGGCAATACCATATAATGACCAAAAAAAGAAGAAATATAAAAATAACCTTATTCCTTCTTTATTTTCACTTACATATTGTGTATATATTAAATAATAATATATCATAAATGGAATAAATCCTAAAACAACACCAGTTAATGTTGGGATTATTTTAGCTTCACCAAGATACCCAAATAGAAGCATTAATGAATTTAATATTAAAATAATAGAAATGTAATACCAATTTTCATAAAAAACAGTAAAAACATCTAAAGATTGCGAAATTGTTCTATCTTTATCAGTTAAATAAATAAGATAGATTATTAGTGTTACTAACATTACTGGTGTCGTTAAAGCCCAATCAATGTATCTTTTTGGTGTTATATCTAAAACATTATTTAAATTGTAAAATAACCATAAATAAAATATTGCTTCAACGATTTGTACGATAACTTCAAGAAACAGCAACTGTCTAATTAATAATAATTTAGTTGGAACTTTTATAAATAATGTAAAAATTTCTAAAATCCCTGAAATAATTTGTATTATAATTGATATTTTTAATGTTTTAGTAAACAAATCTTTATACTTCATATTATATATATTGTATATTATATTAGGTAAAAGATGGTTATCTAAACGCTCTACCTATTTTTTTTGCATTCGCATGTATTTGAAAAGGGTGATAACTTTTGATTCGCTAAAGATCCCACTCTCCTATTCCGACCTTAGCAAAAAAAAGATTTTGAAGGTTCGCTGACATCGTAATTTATTCTTTAGGAATATATACAAAAAAAAAATATTGAAATAATTAAATAAATAATAATATTTTATTAATATATAAAAATGGTATATATGTCTGGAAATAAATTTGCTAAAAGCTCGGCTTTGATGAACCAAAATCAAGGGGGGGGACCAAAAAAGCCAGGTCTTGGTCGTGGTATCGGACCGACACAATTTGTTTTAACTGCCTACCGTAGAACTACAAATAATACAGCAAGTAACGCATTAATATTCCCATCTGCAAGTACAGCTCAACAAGCTTGGAGACGTATAAGAAGATATTAATAATATATATAGTAAAATAATTTAATGACATATTATTAGATTATTAAAGATGAAAATTATAATAGATAACAGAGAGAACGAATTAATTGAAAAGTTAAAAAAATTGATAGATACAAATCCATGTTTTAAAGATTTAGAAATAGTAGTAGAAAATCTTCCTTTAGGTGATATAATAATTTCAAATGGTAAAGATGATATTTTGATAATTGAGAGAAAATCTATAAGAGATTTAGCAGCGAGTATCAAAGATGGTAGATATGACGAACAATCATATCGTCTTAACGGTATAGCTCATGAAAACCACAATATAATATATTTAATTGAGGGAGATATAAACCATTTTAAAAACATAAAGATGGACAAAATGACAATTTATTCTGCAATTTTCTCTCTAAATTATTTTAAAGGTTTTTCAGTTATGAGAACGTTTTCAGTTGAAGAAACAGCATTCTTTATTTGTAATACCACAAAAAAATTAATAAAAGAAGAGAATGAAAAAAAGAAAGGATATTATTCAAAAGAAAATATTATCAATCAAGATAAAGCTTTAGTAGTTGAAGAAAACAATTATATTAATGTTATCAAGAAAGTAAAGAAAGAAAATATTACACCTAATAATATCGGTGAGATAATGCTTTGTCAAATACCTGGTATAAGTACAACTGCAGCTTTGACTATAATGAAGAAATATACAAAAATACAAGATTTAATTTTAGCACTGCAAACTGATGAAAATTGCTTAAAAGACATTTCATATTTAAATAACAATGGACAACAAAGAAAAATAAATAAAAGTTCAGGAGAAATTATCATAAAATTTTTGATTAGACCGTCTTGCGAGTAATTATGTCGACATTATTATATTATATTTTTTTATAATAAAAAAGTATATTATATAATGAATAAAAATATATCAACATTACTATTATTAATCGGTATTATTTTTTTAACATTTTTTGTATTTAGAATAATGAGCACGAAAGAAGGCATGACAAATGGTGGCGAGAATAATAGTTTTAGTTCTTCTAACGGTGTAGCTGGTGGTTCTGCAAATTATTCAGCTAATATAAAAGCAAACGTAATAAAAATGCAAGACACATTACTTATAAGTAAATATAGAACAGATTATGAAAATACAATTTTGAATTTAGATGATTTAGTTAATAATCTCATGTTAACTACAGTATTGAATATAGATCAAGAAAACCCTCAAATTGGATTAGAGAAATTAGTTAAATTAAGTGAATCTAAATTAGCACTAAATAATGTTATGAAATTTGTTGACAGTAAATAGACTAATACACACAATTCCGCTTTCACAATTCCGCTTTCACAATTCCGCTTTCACAATTCCGCTTTCACAATTCCGCTTTCAACGTAGTAAGAGTCGGGTGTTTTTGCTACGCAAAAAATATTAATCACAATTTCGCTTTCAACGTCTTACTGTGTTGAAAAGAGACGGACGGAAGGTACAGGAGAGGTAAGGGAGGCTTTCCAAAGTTACCGTTGGCTTTCCAAAGTTACCGTTGGCTTTCCAGTTTAATTTATATAATTCTTTTTTGAGAGAAGAGTATTAATATTTTTTTGTTTCAATGATTTTTATAGATAAAGTATATTATTGTTTCAACTATTCTTTTTTCTCTCAAAAGTAAATTATATAAATGTTTTTGAGAGAAGAGTATTAATATTTTTTTGTTTCAATGATTTTTATAGATAAAGTATATTATTGTTTCAACTATTCTTTTTTCTCTCAAAAGTAAATTATATAAATGTTTTTGAGAGAAGAGTATTAATATTTTTTTGTTTCAATGATTTTTATAGATAAAGTATATTATTGTTTCAACTATTCTTTTTTCTCTCAAAAGTAAATTATATAAATGTTTTTGAGAGATGATTTATATAATATTTTTTTGTTTCAATGATTTTTATAGATAAAGTATATTATTGTTTCAACTATTCTTTTTTCTATCAAAAGTAAATTATATAAATGTTTTTGAGAGAAGATTTATATAATATTTTTTTGTTTCAATGATTTTTATAGATAAAGTATATTATTGTTTCAACTATTCTTTTTTCTATCAAAAGTAAATTATATAATTCTTTTTTGAGAGAAGAGTGATTAATATTTTTTGCGTAGCAAAAACACACGACTCTTACTACGTTGAAAGCGGAATTGTGAAAGCGGAATTGTGAAAGCGGAATTGTGAAAGCGGAATTATATAAATAATGCTCCAAATGCTAAAAAATTAACAAAATTACACCATATTGAGCCCCATGAATGTGTATATATTTCTCTAATATAATTATAGCTAAATATAGATAAAATAATATAAAATATTCCGTACCATTTAGTATTTAATGTGCCTATTCCGATTCCCATAACTAAATTATACAATATTTGCATAAAGCTTGAATTTAAATCAGATGAATTAGTATATGGCCAAACAAGATGCCCATTTTTACCAACCTTTGTGCATTTATAAAATCCTGTTTTCATCCAATTTATGAAAAAAATAGAGCATAATATCCATATACCCAATATAATTTTATATAAAATATTTGGTAATATTCCTGAATTAAAATAAATAATAGTAGTTATAATAATAACAGGTTGAAAAAATAATAAAATAGGAATGAATAAAGATATAATTTTATTAGTATTAGAACATTTAAGGTTTAACCAAATAAATAATTCAAGAAGTTGCATTAATGAAATAGAAAATAGAATAATTGCTATTGATTTATTAACATTATTGCCTTTTATCCAAAGATAAATACTAACGCAAAAAACAGTCAAAAATGTTGTTAAACTTGATTTTACACTATAGCACATTGAATATTGGTTAGAAAAAAATATATATTTGATTGTTATATATTTCTCAATTTTTTCATATATTCTTATCATTATTACAAAATTATTAATCTAAATGTGCAAAGGTGTAAAAATACGATAAAGTTTTATTTTTTTTATAATATAATATATAAAAAATAATGCAAAAACCAATGAGATACGAATGTCCTTTGTGTAGATTAGACCAACGTAATCATTCATTTAAAAAAATATCAGTGAGAGAAAATATACATATTTATTATACTTGTCCATCTGAAGCAAAGTTATACAATGATAAAGAAGGAATTTTAAAACATTATAATGGAATGCTTAATGAATTACCTAAAGACAATGAATGGATATGGATATTTGATAGTTTTGATTTTGGATTGAAACACTGTCTTGAGATAGATGTAGGTATAGGATTAGCCAAACTTATAACAAAAAAATTTAGTAAAAATTTGAAAAAAATAATTATAATAAATCCATCATTTTATATTTCAGTTACATACAAGACATTGAGTCTTTTCTTAAGTAATAGCGTAAAAAATATTATAGAATTCAATTACGAATATAAATCTTCAAAAGAAGTATTGAATAATTTGTTCTCGTTAAAAAACGATAAAAAACGTTAAAAAATGACAAAAAATGACAAAAAATGACAAAAAATGACAAAAAATGACAAAAAATGACAAAAAATGACAAAAAATGACAAAAAATGACAAAAAATGACAAAAACGATCTTGACTGTTCAAATAAGACACTTTATCAATATACTCTAATTACAAAGACAATAATTGTTTTGTTGCTTAATATTTACAATACAGTAAAAAGAGAAATAAACTATTCAAATATTCGCAACCGAGATATTTACTTTTCAAAAACATTAAAAAAAATTATTTTGTAGAGTATTTGAATGCCATTGCTACAAGAGTAATGGAACCAACACCAACCGCAACTGCTTCCATATGAGAGCGATTGAATTGATTTTTTATATTATCGCATTTAGCAACGGAAACTGATTCAGGGATAGGTTGTGGGTCAACATTAAAATGTTCCGGATGGTCATCTAGATCGCTTATAAATTTCCAATCAGTCCGTTTTTTGATAGGTATAGGTAACTTCTTTACAGGCGAAGATTCGAAATTATTGAGTAAAAACATTATTTATATATACATGACAATAATTAAAATTATTATATATAAACGCATTAGTAAAACGTGTCCATTGTGGTAGGACTATCTCTTGTAAATTTACAAATACAAAGGGGGAAACTGAAAACTAACATCTACCGTAAAAGTTCGAACAAATGACCCCCATTAAATCTAAAAGAATAGAAATCAGTTAACTACGTGAAATCGTATGATTACAAACCATGAATTAGTGGTCATTTTCATATAAGCAATATCACCCGATGATATATACTGCGGGTATTTGTTCAAACTTTTACGGTATTGAAGGGTGTAAATATATACATCATCAAAATAAGTATTGAATAATTTGTTGCGTTCAAAAACCCTAATAAAATTAGTGTAATCAAATAAATATTTACGCAACTTGTATACTTACTTCATTATCAGAAAAATATCCTTTATCAATTAATGATTGTGTATATTCAGCACCACCCCAATTTTTATCCATTGGGTTAGCACTTGGTCCAGAATATAACATATTTTCATTTTGTTCAGTATCAAGAGGTGTTGTAGTTCCAACATAAAACGATGACTCATCGTAAGCAGGGTAAGAATTTTTATTGTAAGGATTGTCGTTTCTTGTAGCATCAACTAAAAGTGTAGGATTTGGCGCGGATGGAAAAATAGGTGGTAATCCTCCTTTTTGTTCAGTAACTCCTGGTCGCACTTTATAAACCCTATTACCTTGAGCATCAAATGTTTGTTGTAAAAATAAAACAGGGCACCTGATTCCTTTACTTCTTTGCCAATCTAAAAATTCAACATAATCTTCTAAATTATTAAACTCTACTGGATTAACACCTGGAACTTTAGCAACTTTAGAGTTATATAGATAAAATTTTGCATCTTTTTGTATTAAAATATCAGGACATCTAATTTGTGGTTTGAATCCTTCATAGTATTTAAGTTCTGTATTTTTTGCGTAAAAATATACAATTGTTAAAAATAATATTATAAATAAACAAGTTAGTAAGTTCATCTTATATATAATAACTATAAAATTTCAGCATTTTTTTGAAATGAAAAAAAGTTATATATATAATTTAATATATATAACTTTTATTTTGCTACACTTTAAGAGATATACAATAAACAAATACATAAAATATGATTATATTATATAGCAATAAGTATTGGAATATAATATAATCATATTTTAGAATGATTTTTTTAAGCATAAATCCAAAAACAGATAATGTTCAATTATTTGATAAATATGTCAGTCAAGGTAAAAATATATTTGCATTAATTTATATGGAAGGTTGTGGTCCTTGTAATGATACAAGACCTGAATGGGCTAAAATAAAGAATATATTAAATAAAAATAATGAAAAAAAAACCAATATAAAAGATGATGAAACGAATTTTATGACAAATGAATTTTACGAAGATGATAATGTAGATGATAATGTAGTAATTATAGATTTGAATTATGAATTAATAGAAAATAATATAAAAAAATTAAAAGAGGATATAAATGCATTTCCAACAATTATAAACTTATCTGAAAATGGTAATAAAAGTGAAAGCTATCAAGGTGAAAGAAACGTTGATGCTTTTATTGAATGGATTAACTCAAAAAAAAATACAAAATTAAAAGGTGGAACAAATAAATTAAAAAAATATAAAAATAAAAAGAGTAAAAAAGGTAAAAAAAGTATAAAAAGTAGAAAAAGTAAAAAGGGTAGAAAAACTAAAAAAAGTAGAAAAAGTAGAAAAAAGTAGAAAAATTAAAAATTGCAGAACTTTCAATCAGAGAAACTAAAAATTGATCTTGATTTTATTGATGTTATTGATGTTATTGATTTAAGAAAACGATTATAGCGAATCATAATTATACAAAATACACATATAGTTTTTAAGTTATTTTGAAACTATATTTGTATTATGTTCGTTTATACTCTTTTCAAATAATAAGAGCAACCAGAGAAAAATATTATTATATTTTTAAGTCGTAAGTCCCTAAATATAAATTAAAATTGAATCTATAAACAGATATAAATATAAATCAATAATAATAATAAAATGGAACAAATATTCCGTGTCTTGGATTTCAATGTATATAATCAAAAAGTCTCATCAGATTGTTCATCAAGTGATGAAGAAACAACCAGTAATGTTTATGAAGATCATAATGAATTCCTTATACAGATGTTTGGTGTTAATGAAGAAGGAAAAACATGTTCAATAATGGTGGAAGGGTTTAAACCATTCTTTTATTTATTGGTAGATGATAAATGGAATATTAATATGAAAGATTCATTTATAAATCATTTAAAGATGAAAATGGGTAAATATTATAAAAACTCTATTGATTTGGAAAAAAGTATAATTATTAAACGTAAAAAATTATATGGTTTTGATGCAGGTAAAGAATATAAATTTATAAAACTGGAATTTAATAACATAAATGCATTTAATAAAGCAAAGAATTTATGGTATACTGAGTATGACAAAGATAATTATGAATTAGGTCATAAGTTAAAAAAAAACGGATATAGTTATAATAATACAGATATAAAATTATATGAAGCAAATATTCCTCCTTTATTGCGTTTCTTTCACATAAATGATATAAGTCCTTCAGGTTGGATTGCATTGCCTAACAATAAAATAAAAAAAACAAAAGATTGTAAAAAAACAACATGTGATTTTGAATTTAGTATTAACTATAAATATGTAATTGCGTTAAATGACAAGGAATCAAGAGTCCCATATAAAATAATGAGTTTTGATATTGAAGCAAGTAGTAGTCATGGTGATTTTCCTATTCCAATAAAATCATATAAAAAATTATCAACAAATATTATTGAATATTTTGAGAATTATGAAGGTGAAATGACAAAAGACAAATGTAAGACTATTTTATCAAAAATTATATTATGCGCATTTGGATATGATTCCATGTCTGGAATCGATATTGTTTATCCGAAAAATAAATTAATTACAAAAAAAGAAATTGAGAATATTTGCGATAAATGGTTATTATCATCAGTGCGTAATTATATAAGAAATAAATATTATGATGGTATGACAACTTTAGAAACAATGTTTCATAAAAATGGTGACGACGATATCAATGAGATTGATGAGATTGATGAAGGTGAAAGTAAAAACGGAACATATAATTTTTCAAAATATTTAAAACCATATAATGATAAAAAAGCAACCATCATAGATATTTTATGTGATAAAAAATTTGAAAGGGATAATAGACTGAGTGAATTAAATATTTCATTAAATACGTATTTTCCAAGATTAGAAGGTGATAAAGTTACTTTTATAGGTTCTACATTTATGAATTATGGTGAAGCTGAACCATATATGAATCATTGTATTGTTTTGAATACGTGTTCTGAAGTAAAATCATGTATTTTAGAAAATTATGATACAGAAAAAGATGTTCTATTAGCATGGCAAAAATTAGTTGAAAGAGAGAACCCTGACATCATAATAGGTTATAATATATTTGGTTTTGATTATGAATTTATGTTTAGACGCGCAGAAGAAAATAATTGCGTTGAAGAATTTTTAAAATTGTCAAGAAACAAGGATGAGATTTGTGGTAAAAAGGATAGAGAAACCGGTAAATATAATATCGAAGAAAGTAGTATAAAAATTGCGAGTGGTGACCATGAATTGAAATTTATTAAAATGAATGGAAGACTTCAGGTTGATTTATATAACTTTTATCGTCGTGAGACAAATTTGTCAAGTTATAAATTAGATTATGTTGCGGGTCATTTTATTGGTGATTATATTAAAAAAATCAACAAATATAGTGATTCTGATTGTTCAGAGATTTATACTAAAAATCTCACAGGGCTTTCAGAAGGTAGTTATATTCATATCGAAGAAATAGGACATTCAGTAGATTATTATGAACCAAATGGAGTAAATAAATTCAAAGTTATTTTTGTAAATAAAAATGATTTTAGTTTCAAAATAGACAAACTTATTGAACCAGATATGTCTAAAAAAGTGAGATGGTGTTTGGCAAAAGATGATGTAACACCAAAGGATATATTTCGCATGACAAATGGTTCCTCAATGGATAGAGCAATTATTGCAAAATATTGTATTCAAGATTGTAATTTAGTTAATTACTTGTTTAATAAAACTGACATACTTACAGGATTTATTGAGATGTCACGAATTTGTAGTGTGCCAATTAATTTCTTGGTCATGAGAGGTCAAGGAATCAAATTGACAAGTTTTATTGCAAAGAAATGCCGTGCAAAAAGAACGCTAATACCTGTTATTGAAAAAGGTAATTTAGATGAAGGATTTGAAGGAGCTATTGTTTTAGAACCTAAATGTGATTTATATCTCGATAATCCTGTAGCATGTGTTGACTACGCATCATTATATCCCAGTTCAATGATAAGTGAGAATCTCTCACATGATAGTAAAGTTTGGACAAAAGAATATGATTTAGCAGGTAATTTAATACAAGAAACAGGTGAAAAAGATATACACGGTAATTTTGTTTATGATAATCTATTAAATTATGATTATGTCAATTGCACATATGATACTTATGTTTATGTTAGAAAAACACCTCTATCTGCACCAGATAAAATAAAGTCTGGTATGAAAATATGCAGATTCGCACAATTTAAGGAGGGTAAAGCAATTATGCCTTCTATTTTAGAAGACTTGTTGAAAGCAAGAAAAGCTACAAGAAAATTAATTCCAGGCGAAAAAGATGAATTTATGAAACAAGTTCTTGAACAAAGACAACTTGGTTATAAATTAACAGCTAATTCACTTTATGGACAATGTGGAGCTAAAACAAGCACCTTTTATGAAAAAGATATTGCTGCTTGTACCACAGCAACTGGAAGATTACTTTTGATATACGCCAAAAAAATTATTGAAGAATGTTATGGAGATAAAATTTGCAATACTGTTGCTCATGGACCGGTTTTAACAAAAGCAGAATATATATACGGCGATAGTGTGGCAAATTATACTCCTGTTTATGTAAAAATAAATAATAATTTTGATATTCTAACAATTGAACAATTAGCTGAAAGATATGGTGAAAATAAATGGATTGTATGTAAAGAAGAATTCAAACAAGAAAAGGAATATTGCGAACTTCATAATATTGAAACATGGAGTGAAAAAGGATGGACAAAATTATATCGTGTTATTCGTCATAAACTTGCGTCTCATAAAAAAATGTTGCGAGTAACAACAAACACCGGTTTAGTGGATGTAACAGATGACCATTCACTAATTCAATTAAATGGTAAAGAAATCAGTCCAAAAAATGTTTCGATTGGAATGGAATTATTACATAATTCTCTACCTAAATCTATTTGTGAAGATGATACCACAAATGAAAATAATGATATAAAAATATCTTATTCAAATCATGGTGAGATAATATTATCTAATAATATTTTAAAAAGTGATAGAAAAACAAGAAAAACTTTATTAAATAAAATAATTGGAACAAATATGATTACTGATGATTTTGTAGTAATTAATGAAATAAAACAAATATCTGCTTCGCTGATTTATTGGTTAGCACAATCTTTAGATTATACTGTTAGTATTAGATATGGAATGTATTTAAAAGACCAAAATAATATTTGCAATGGTTATATAATTAATATATATAACACAAAACCAGTTTATAATCCAAATGCAATCAAAGATATATGCGAAATAAAATACGCTGGTTATGTTTATGATTTGACAACGGAGAATCATCACTTTGCCGCAGGAATTGGAAATATGATTGTTCATAATACAGATTCAGTATTCTTTACATTTAATTTACAGACACCAGAAGGAAAACCAATACGAGGAAAGGAAGCATTAGAAATTACTATTGAACTGGCACAAGAAGCAGGTCATTTAGCATCGAGTTTTTTGAAAGACCCGCATGATTTGGAATATGAAAAAACATTCATGCCGTTTTGTTTGTTATCAAAAAAAAGATATGTGGGTATGCTTTACGAGAAAGATGCCAATGAATGTAAAAGAAAAGAGATGGGTATTGTATTGAAACGTCGTGACAACGCTCCAATAGTAAAGGATATTTACGGAGGTATTATTGATATTTTGATGAAACAGAAAGATATTCAAAAAGCAATTGATTTCTTAAAATCATCTTTACAGAATATTATTGACGAGAAGTTTTCTATAGATAAATTGATTATAACAAAATCACTTAGAACAGGATATAAAAATCCTAAATCAATTGCACACAAAGTTTTATCTGATAGAATTACTCAAAGAGATCCAGGTAATAAACCAAGTTCTGGAGATAGAATACCATTTGTTTATATAAACTGTACAAATAAGAAAGCACTACAAGGAGAGAAAATAGAAACTCCTACCTTCATAAAAGATAACAATCTGAAAATAGATTATTCGTTTTATATTACAAATCAAATAATGAAACCAGTTCAACAATTATTTGCATTAGTCTTGGAAAAAATATGGGAAATGCAAAATAAAAAATCAAAAATATCGAGATTTAATAAAGATGTGGAAATTTTGAAAAAAAATACACCATTTGATAAATTTGAAAATAAATTAGAACAATTGAAAAATAAAGAAGTCAAAATTTTATTATTTGATGAATATTTAAGAGTGACTGACAATCAAAAAAACAAGCTTCAAAGTATTACTATGTTTTTCAAAAAATAATATTTAACACTGTTATAATTTCATAAAGAAGTTTTTACTAAGTTGATAAAAACTTATTCGCAAGGCAATATGGTTTCCCTAATATAGTTTATATTCTAACTGGTTATTGCGAATTCATATTCAATAGTTGCAAAATCAGTTTCAATATCCATTGGACTTAATATAATCATTTCAGTATCTTGTGTATCATCATCAGAATCATAATTTTCAAAAATCACAGTATCATCATCTGAATCATAATTTTCAATCATCGTGGTATCATCATTATATATATCTATTGGTAGAGTAAAATTCGGATAAGGGAGTGGAACATTACTAATTAAATCCCCGTCACAATTGTTAATTACTTCACATTTTTTTATACCCATAATATTCCTACATAAAGGACAACTAAAACCATTAATTTGAACATTTGTCATCAAACAATTTAAATGAAATGAATGACCACATTCAGTAATAGCTTTATTATTATCAACCGCAATAATTTCGTAGCATATTGGACATTCAGAATCCATTTTTTTAAAAAATTGAAATACTTTTTTTAATATTGTAATTAATAATATTAAAAAAAGTATTTCAATTTTTTTATACTGATGAAATTTATAAAGAAGCAAAAGAAATATACTCGTCATTAAGAAGCAAAGGAAATACATTGATTATCAATGTTTTTTTGATTAGATAAATAACTAAAAATTTTATTTAGTGAATCGTCTAATTTTTCAATTGATTTTTCAAGAAAATTAATACGCATATTATTATTATTATCATTATGATTATCATTATGATTATCATTATGATTATCATTATGATTATCAACATAATTGATTAAATTTTTATTAATATAATCACCATACCCAATAGCATCTTCAAACTCATCGATAAACATTTCAGCTTTCAATTTACATAAAATACCTTGAACTGACCTTTTATGTTTGATAGAAATATCTTGAACACACATTTTTAAAAGCTCATGTTCTCTTTGTAAAGATAATATTTCATTTATAGACCATTTTGCTCCGTATCTTTCCATGTTACTAATTATTATACCTAAATACTCTTTATATACTTTTTAATAACATATAAGTGAATATTTTTACAGAAAATTATTACCAGATGTATTAAATCTTAAATGGTCTAAATTAAATTAATTGAATTATCGGTGCTGGTAATTGTAAAATCCCTTATATCATATCTACATATAGGACATTTACAATTTGATAAAAACCATGTGTTGATTTCGCTACTTGTAAAAATATGACCACAATGCTTTATCATTGTAACCATTGAATTTTCTGTAAATGATTCTAAAGTAATAGGACATGAAATATTAAGAGGTTGATTGATATCGCAAAACTTAAATGTTTTTGTTGCAAAATCAATCTGTGCTGGAGATGGAAAAACAATAACAGGTTCTAATGACATCGAATTAACTAAAAGGGTTATTATTTCTTCTTCTAATTGATGAGGTAAATTTAATGAATTATTCTCATGTTCATTTGCATATGGCCTTCTATTTATATAAATTATTCTATTTTGATTATTATTATTCAAATTATTTCTAACATCTCGTGTATTATTATTGTTCAAATTATTTCTAACATCTTGTGTATTATTATTGTTCAAATTATTTCTATCATCTTGTGTATTATTATTGTTCAAATTATTTATAATATTAGGTGTAGTGTTATGAATTCTTGGTTGATGTATTAAAGTGTTATTTCTATTATATTGAGCCAATCCAGCAAAACTTTGACGTCTTCTTGAATAATTATTTCTTTGTTGAAAACCTTCTGAATGACGAGGATTATGTAATTGGTATCTGATAATACTATTCAAAATATTTGTATTATTATCCATTAAATTATCTATTTGACGTAAATTATTATTGTAAAAACTAATAAGTTGTTCATAGTAATCCATTATATATTAAACTAAATATGTTTAAATACATAAATATAATATAATAAATATAATAAATATAATGAATTTTGATAAATATAAAGACAAAGGATTAAGTGGGTTATCTAATCTTGGTAATACATGTTTTGTAAATTCATGTATGCAAGTTTTATCACACACATATGAATTGAACGAATTATTGGAAACTGATATATTTAAAAAAAAAATACAGAACAAATATGAGTCTGCTATTTTAATAGAATGGAATAATTTGAGAAAAATTTTATGGAATGAAAATTGTATTGTATCGCCTGGAAAGTTTATAAGTACACTTCAAAAAGTAGCTCATGTTAAGAATAATGATACTTTTACTGGATATTCGCAGAATGATGTATCAGAATTCTTGTTATTTATAATAGATTGTTTTCATATTTCTCTCGCAAGACAGATTAAAATGAATATTTCAGGAAATCCAGAAAATAAAACTGATGATATTGCAATTAAGTGTTTTGATATGACAAAGAAGATGTATTCAAAAGAATATTCCGAAATATGGAATATATTTTATGCTATTCATGTATCTGAAATTATATCATTAGAAACAGGCGAACAATTACAAATAACACCAGAACCATATTTTATGATAAATTTATCAATTCCAAAAAAAAACAAAAATCCAACATTAATTGATTGTTTTGATTTATATTCAGAAGGGGAAACAATTGAAGGAGAAAATGCGTGGTATAATGATAAAACTAAAGAAAAGGTAAATATACAGAAAAAAATATCATTTTGGAGCTTTCCTAATATATTAGTAATTGACTTGAAAAGATTCAATGAAAGAAATCAAAAAAATCAAATTCTTGTTGATTTTCCAATTGAAGAACTAGATTTATCAAAATACGTAATTGGATATAAAAAAAATAGTTATAAATATGAATTATTCGGTGTTTGTAATCACGGTGGTGGAGTATCTGGAGGTCATTATACATCATTTGTAAAAAATGCTAATGGTAAATGGTATCATTTTAATGATACGTCTGTAACTATAGTAGAACACGATAAAACAATAGTTTCACCAAAGGCATATTGCTTATTTTATAGAAAAAAAAACAATTAAGTTATATATATATATATGGAAGTATCAACAACGTCAACAATAGATCCTGTTTTTTATTATAATTATTTAAATAATGTAATTTTAAATCCTACTGTGTTTGTGATAATATTATTGGTAATAATATCATATTTTATATTATTTTACTCTTTAGGAAACAATTCACAAGAAAATAATATTGACATTCAAACATTAACCTCCGTAAACAATAGACAAGGAATATTAGGGATAGTAATAATAGTTATATTAGTTGTTTTAATATTAATAAACGCATTTCAATATTTTTTTAGTATAAATGTAACAGCATTTATTAGTGGTTTATTTTCACCTACAGCAAAATTAGATATAATAATTGACCAACATTCTTATAATACACCTTCAAATACAGAAATCAAATTTAAAAAACAAGTATTTAATATTCCAGGAAATTATTACAGTTTTGATAATGCTAAAGCTCTTTGTAATGCTTATGATTCTCGTTTAGCGACATATGAAGAAATCGAAAAGTCTTATAATGATGGAGGTGAATGGTGTAATTATGGGTGGTCTGAAGGTCAAAATGCATTATTTCCAACTCAACAGAAAACATTTGACAATTTACAAAGTATTAAAGGACACGAACATGATTGTGGAAGACCTGGAGTTAATGGTGGATATATAGGCAATCCAAATGTACGTTTTGGTGCAAATTGTTATGGATATAAACCAAAAATTACTCCACAAGAAGCTGATCTAATGGAAAATACACAACCATATCCTTTAACTGCTGAAGATATAGCTTTTCAGCAAAAGGTAGATTATTTAAAAAATAAACTTGATGAAATTCTTGTATCACCGTTTAATTATAATTCATGGGGACAAATTTAATTACGTGTTTTTTTTGTTTTTTTATTTTTATTATTTTTATTATTTTTATTATTTTTATCTATATTTGAAGCTTTTCTTGATTTTCTTTTATTTACTTTAGCATTAACTGTTACTAATTTTAATAGTTCATCATGTAGATCATTAGGAATAATATTATCTTCATCATCTGATTCGTACGTAGTTTCTTCTTCATCTTTGAAACTTCCACCTGTCAAATTATATGATAAAGCCCAGTTTGGAACAACCAAATTTGTAAATAAATCTGAAACATTTTCCCCTACATTTTCCCCCCCACCATTTTTATTGTCAGAATTATTTAATGTTATTATTGGTGAAAAACCTTTTTTAGCTGCAAGTGTACTAACTCTAAAACCACCACTATATATACCTCCTTCTTTATTAAAAAAAACTAAATCTTCTTCAGGGTCAATGTAGTTCATATAAAATAATTATATAATAATTTAAATTAACTTACCTATTATTTTTTAATAATTTTGATTCTTTTTATTACTTAGTTGTAAAACGTTTTATTTCATTGACAATTTTAAAATTTCTCTTTTTTTTTAAGTATTCCATTATCTGTATAACATGTGTTTCATTTCTTATAAATTCACCTAAAGTAGTTTCAAGATATTTCAACGTTAAAGGAGCGGTAGAACGTGTTTTAGTAAATTTCAATTTACCATCGCTTATTTCTATTGTTGAATTTGATAAATTATTTTCATCTGCATATTTTATGATGTTATGTTCTAAAGTATTTCGTTTATCACGCAATTCTCTCGTTTTATCATTCAATATTTTTAGTTGGTTATCTATAGAAACCCATTGTTGTATTTGATTTTCAAAATTCATAATATTATAATATTATAATATTATTCTAAATTTTATCAGCATTTTATTGTTTAACGTTTTCTTCTTTTTTTTGATGTTTTATTATTATTTTTTTTTCTGTAAGTTTGTTGTAAACCTAAAATACTAAATGGAACAACTGCTTGGGTTATAACATTACCAAAAAAACCTCCTTTTTTTCTTTTATTTTTACTCTTATTTTTTTTCTTATATTTTCCTCCTGCACTTTGTACTAATTTCAATTGAGAATCTGTAGGTATAACAGATGATGATGTAAGACCTTGACCAGCAGTACCTATAATTGCGTTCGACGACCTATCTACAAGATTGCCATAACTTGGACCACCTATATCCATAACATTAGAAAATTGTTTTGAAACATCGCCAACTACACTAAGTTCGTAGTCCGCTGCTCCACCACCACGCATACCATTTCTAGTTTTTCCTCTACCACCCATCATAGTACTTCCATTATTCATCATGGATTCATCGTTCATCATATTTTTATGGTCCATCATATGTTCACCACCATACATCCTCATACCTCTAGTTTTTCTTCTTCTCATACCTCTTGTTTTTCTCGCACTACCCATCATATTTTTACTTCTGCTTTTACTTACTCTTCTCATATTTCTATTTACCATTATATAGAATAATGAGAAATAAAATTATTATTATTTTTTAAATAAATTATATATTTATTTTAAAAAAAAGATATGTCTAAATAAATACGTATAATTTTATTTTATACCTGTAAATATTTACTACGAAGATTCACAGATTGAAAAATTGTTCAGTTTTTTAAAAAAGTTTGCTAATAATTTGTTTATTTCGTAACAACAAAATTAAAAGTATTAGAATCGCTAAAATCATTACAAAAATCATAAATACAAGAGTAACAGTTATATAAATATATGGATTTATTTCATATAATACAAAATCTATTAAAGGTGTCAATAATAGTTTGAATTCCTTTTTGACGTCTTCTCTCTTTAATATATCTAAACATTGTTGAACCAACGAATCTTTCATATTTACTACAAATAATATATATTGAGAGATTTTTCTCAATTAGTATGATGCGTGTTTTTTATTTATAATTTTTCTATATAACAAATAACATGAATAATATAGTTGAACCAAATAAATTGTTTGATTTTTCTAAATTAACTCTATCACATCCATCTGGAATTCAAGGGGGAGCGTATTTTACAAAACTTCAACACAATAATAACCCTTTATATATTCAAACAACTAAAAGTTTAACACGTCAAGGATTTGTTAAAACAGGTAAAAAATATTATTGTGATTTAATCTTTGATAATAATTCATCTGAATTAATTGAATGGTTTGAAAAACTTGAAGAGAAGTGTCATCAGCTTATTTTTGAAAAAGCAGAGAATTGGTTTGATTCTCAACTTGAGATGTGTGATATTGAATCTGCATTCAACTCTATATTGCGTGTTTACAAATCTGGTAAATTTTATTTAGTAAGAACTAATATCAAAAATATAATGACTGATTCAATTGATACACCGTCTGTAAATATTTATAATGAAAATGAAGTTGTGCTTACTATGGATGATGTAAATTGCGATACGAATATTATTTCTATTTTAGAACTACAAGGAATTAAATTCACTCCAAGAAATTTTCAAATAGATATTGTGCTTAAGCAAGTTATGGTTGTTAATGATGAACATATTTTCAAAAATTGTTTGATAAAAAAATCAAAAAATAATCACAAAATTATTAATGAAATATTAACTTCAGAAAATTCAAACACTTTAGAAAATTTAAATACTTCAAATACTTTAGAAAATTTAGATACTTTAAATACTTTAGAAAATTTAGATACTTTAGAAAATTTAGATACTTTAGAAAATTTAAATACTTTAGAAAATTTAAATACTTTAGAAAATTTAGATATTTTAGATAAATTAGATACTTCAGGACCACATGTTTTAGAAGAATCTAACCTTCACAATATTGATATTAATATAGATGAAGATTTTAAGAATAAACCTTTAGAAGATTTTACGGGAGAAATTATTGACGATGAAAATAGTTTAGAAAAAAATGTAGATAGTAATAATGTCGTTCATAATGAAACACATGTTATTCATGATGAAAATAATTTAGAAAAAAATGTAGATAGTAATAATATCGTTCATAATGAAACAACTGTTATTGACGATTTTGGTGAATTTGAATTAACACTTGATTTAGAAAATAATACAGATTCAATATCTTTAAAAAAACCGAATCAAGTTTATTATGAATTATATAAAGAAGCCAGAAATAAAGCTAAATTAGCAAAAAAGTCTGCTATTATAGCATATTTAGAAGCAAAGAATATTAAGAAAACATATATGTTGGAAAATTTGAATGATAGTGACAGTGAATTCGACGAAGAAATTGATGAAGTGACAGAAAATGAATTAGAAGGACTTTAGAAATAATAATTCAATTAAATACTTATTCTTAAAATTATATTATCTATAATTTTATATAATGAGTCTATCAATTAAAAAGCTAATGAACGATTATGGTATTGGAGCTATTATAGTTTTGCTTATTCTCGCTTATGGGATTAGTGTTTTTGTAAGTTATTTAAGTAATAAAGGTTCTGTTGGTTATGAATCTAACAAACATATGCAACAACAATATAAAAATACTAATTCACAAATGTCTGCTGGGGTTGTTCCTTCAAATCCTTTAGGACAAAATGAAGTCTTTGCTTCTGCAAATGGTATTCAAACGAGTTCGCCCGGACTTCCATCGTCGTGTTCCACACCTAATATTCAAAATCCTTCTGAACTTCTTCCTAAGGACACAAATTCACAATGGGCTCAATTAAACCCTTCTGGTAAGGGCGAACTTGCTAATGTAAATCTATTGAAAGCTGGTTATCATATTGGTATTGACACGGTTGGGCAAACGTTAAGGAATGCTAACCTTCAAATTAGATCCGAACCTCCTAATCCACAATTATATGTAGGACCATTTAATCAAAGCACAATCGAGCCTGATTTTATGAGAGTTCCACTCAATTTAGGGTCTGGACCACAATAGGTTAGTCACAATTCCGCAAAATTCCGCTTTCACAATTCCGCTTTCACAATTCCGCTTGTAGTCGGGTGTTTTTGCTACGCAAAAAATAAATTCACAATTACGCTTTCACAATTCCGCTTGTGGTCGGGTGTTTTTGCTACGCAAAAAATATTAATCACTCTTCACTCAAAAAAGAATTATATAATTTACTTTTGAGAGAAAAAAGAATAGTTGAAACAATAATATACTTTATCTATAAAAATCATTGAAACAAAAAAATATTATATAAATCTTCTCTCAAAAACATTTATATAATTTACTTTTGAGAGAAAAAAGAATAGTTGAAACAATAATATACTTTATCTATAAAAATCATTGAAACAAAAAAAATATTATATAAATCTTCTCTCAAAAACATTTATATAATTTACTTTTGAGAGAAAAAAGAATAGTTGAAACAATAATATACTTTATCTATAAAAATCATTGAAACAAAAAAAATATTATATAAATCTTCTCTCAAAAACATTTATATAATTTACTTTTGAGAGAAAAAAGAATAGTTGAAACAATAATATACTTTATCTATAAAAATCATTGAAACAAAAAAAATATTATATAAATCTTCTCTCAAAAACATTTATATAATTTACTTTTGAGAGAAAAAAGAATAGTTGAAACAATAATATACTTTATCTATAAAAATCATTGAAACAAAAAAATATTAATACTCTTCTCTCAAAAAAGAATTATATAA
>Ga0209284_10002000_pt1 | contig 29201 bp, 38 predicted proteins | sample FRY03_FD_187211 | JGI IMG/M metagenome (GOLD analysis project Ga0209284, IMG submission 187211) | Freshwater microbial communities from Lake Fryxell liftoff mats and glacier meltwater in Antarctica - FRY-03 (SPAdes) (version 2) | ecosystem: Environmental > Aquatic > Freshwater > Ice > Glacier...
GGAACTCACGGACAGGCTGAAAGCCCTGACCGTAGTTCACAATGTCTATGAACTTTTTGACGGTCTGGTTGCTAGGATTGCACAAGGACTTGAAAAACTTCGTGACGAGGAAACTAAATAAAATTTTACGAGTTGCCGCGCTTGGGTTGGTCGCTCAAGCCTAGAGAACCGATGTGAATAGACCCGGCAATCCCGAACGGAACGAGCAAATCCCGTTCGGGCCTAGGCCAATAACTTGAGGCGTCGGGCAGAGGAAAGCTGATGACTAAACCAACTTTTCGGTTGAATGTGGAATTTTCCGGTCGCACCGGAGGGAACCGAAACCGAACCTTTCACTAAAAAACTTCGTGACGAGGAAACAATTGCCAAATAGAAAAAAACTCAGAGCGAGAAGATATAAAAGACGTGAGCCGAGTGAGCTAGATAAATTCGCTTGGGATTTTTATGGTTGGACGAAATACGTCGCTCCTGACCTGATTCAGAGCATGATTAACGGTCTATCCTATACCAGGTTCGACCTGAGACCGGACGATCTTATTTTATTTAGTACACCAATTAGCTTAGCGGAAGTCAGTGAACGGTACGAGACTACGGAGGAAACGAAATGAGCGACTACAAATCAACCGAGCCATACATATATCAGCCAGACGGGGTTGATAGTCCAAACTACCCTAGTATTTATGGGTTAGCTGGTCAGGGAATACCTTTAGAATTTATCGGTATGCGCTACACAAAAGAAAATGCTGAAAAGATACTAGAATTTATAAAGGCTGGTAGTAAGCCATGGAGTTTTGAGGATGCTCAGAAAAAAGCTTTTTCGTTTCAGACACCGATACACAGAAGTTTTCAGAACACTTGCGAACATGTTTTAGAGCTTCGCGCAAAGCTGGAGAAGGCTGAAGCGGTTATAGACCTAGTCCACGGGTTACACCTCGGCCAACGATTGGACTGGAAGCTGTGGAATGCATTGGAAGAATACAGGGGAGAAACGAAGTGATCCACGAAGATGATTTAGGATGTGAGCAATGCCCAGTATTGAAAATGAAAGACGACTGTATCGAAACCCTTCGCGCAAAGCTGGAAAAAGCTGAGCAAGTTATAAAAGAAGCACACAATCTAGTATATGATTACGAATATGAACTAGGAAAAGACACTAAAAATTTTTTACTAGCTTTAAAAGAATACAGGGGAGATGAATGATCTACCCAGATGTTGATCCCAAAGAATTTAAAAAGAAATATGGCTTAGTCGAGTACGACTGGATATGCTGCAAGTGCAACAATACTTTTACAGTGAATCGTCCGTACCTAACCAAAGACTATGCTGGCCTTTGTTCTGAGATACACGAGCCTTGCGGATCGCGATATGTTGCACTAGCAAATGTCCCAAGGTCTAAAGTGAAAATGAACTCTTGGAAACGAATTATTGCGGAGCTAACAATAGCCATAGGTGAAAAATACAGGGGAGAAACGAAATGATAGACCAGAATGATTTTTATTCACTATCTCTATCCGACAGATGGAGACTTTTTAGAGATAATCAAGACAGACTGGAAAACGCCAAGAATAAAATCGAAGCACTTCGCGCAAAGCTGGTGAAAGCTGAAATAGTAATCGACATAGCTTCAAAGCATTCTGTGGGTTGGCTTTATGCCTGGAAAAACGAGTTTAACGATGCTTATGACAACTACCAGGAAACAAGGGAGACCAAATGATAGAATACCCGACACTATCCGATAATGGCGAAAAAGAGGCGCAGTATTTACTAGATACATTTAAACGAAAAATGAAAGCGGTAGCTACAGAAGTTTTAGACGAACTCTATACAAATATCATCCCGCACATAGAGACAGATTCATGGACGAATTACCGCAACGAAATCATGAGTGGGTTCAGAGGATACGGGAACAAGATGACCTGCAGTGAATACGATTTTAAAGCTATCAGAGAGAAAATGTTATTGGACCATAGAGAAGAAATCATAAAAGATTTGAACAGCGATTTACTCGATAAGATCAAATCACAAGAAACACATATAGAGCATTTAAATGAAATGTTACGAAATAGGTATTAAAGAGCTGCAAAATCAGCTTAAGAAAACAGAGGACGCTATATGTAGCGTGTAACTAAATCGTTTGACCTGCCACTTAATTTCAGACAGTATCTATTTTCATTCACTGAAAAACAAAAAGACTGGAGTTGGCGCTCAGTCTTTGGTCTTAGATATCTAAGATATAAAGGAAATAGATTAATGACAGATAACGGTAATGACGACGAAAAGTCAAGTGGTAAGTTAATCCTGCTAAAGAAAAAGCCGGATCAAGGCAAGAAAAAAGTAAAGTACAGAAGCATACACTCCAAAATAGTCGATGCTATGACCGGATTTCCCGGCACACTTCCAGACTTCCCAGAAAAGTTTCATCGGTGGGTAGACCACGAGGGCAACAGCGTCCCATACGTTGAAAATGCTCGCGGCATAGTCAAGCTTATCGCTGATGACTACATAAACAACACAGTATCGAGGTACTGGGACACCTGTACCAAAGAAGAAGGCGAATTCTGGGGCGAATTCGCAGCGGATGACGCTACCAAGATCAGGAAACTCTGGCTGGCCAAATGCCCCGCAAGAACAGAAAGGTTCCTCCCACTGGCCTGGGGCGACTGCAAAGAACTCGCACTGCACAAGGTAGTAGCTTCTCCCTATAAGTTCGGCTACGACTTCGTCATGACTCCAAAATACTGCGAGATCATGCATAGGATGAGCGACCACAAGGTATTCATGGCCTGGGTTGGTTCGCTCTTTGATCCTGACTCGCAGCGCCAGCAGTACGTTTGGATATACGGCGGCGGCGGTAACGGCAAGTCGGCATTGATCCGGGCAATCATGAACTACCTGGGGCCTGTGGCCGCAAACGAGAATCCTCCGACCAAGGACGCTAAGCACTGGTCGGTAGGGCTTAGGAACAAACGCCTAGTGACATTTGCCGACTGCAACAATACGAGCTTCATTACCTCCGGAGAGTTTAAAAGTCTTACAGGTGAGGACGGTGTTCGCATGGAGCCAAAGGGCAAGCCTGCCTATACCGAGCAAATACAGGCAAAGTTTTTGGTAAGCAGTAACGACAAGCCTAATATCTCAAGCAGTAAAGCTGACCTAAGGCGTGTCCTATTTTTTAAAATTGGTGAGATAACGACCGACTTTGGACAGGAATACGAAAAAGCCTTAAAGGCGGAAACCCATTGTTTTATCAGCACATGCTGGGATGTCTACCAGTCAATGACCAAGGGCAATCCAAGGCATACGTTTACCTGTACGAATACCGAGGAAATAGAAGCAATTGTCTCTGGTAACGAACTTGAAATGGAAACATTTGCCAGCGAGTACATAAATGTTGTAAGATATCCCTCTGACCAAGATATCAAAGATAGTGAGCGGTCTTACATAAGACCTAAGACTATGATTGAACTAATGAATAAAGCAGGTTTTCGCTCTAACTATGAGCGGAAAAAGCTTATTCAATATCTTGAGCGTGAGCATGGTGTGATTAAGAAGTCGGTTGAGCATAATAAAATATGTGAGCGCAGGTTTATAAACTGCACGATAGACATGGATCTGCAGTCTCAATACCCAAGAGAAGCGAGTGATTTAAGGCAAGATAACTAAAAAACGTTTCTAAAATACTTTAATAAAATAACCTTAAGATACTTACATAATATTTTGTAAGTCTCTTTTTTTTTTTGTAAGTTCGGTAAGTCTATCGGTGTTCACTAACAGCACACTTACAGAACTTACAAAATATTGAGCTGGACTTACAAAATATTTTGGCCGAATACCCAAGTAAGATCATATCACTAGCAGAACTTACACAACTTACACCTCTTTTTATATGTTAGTATTGTAAATATAGATATAGCCTATATGTTGTGCATATGCACACTCCGTATACAGCAGTAATTAGGTGGGTGGAGTCAGGTTTTTTTTTGTGTAATTTGTGTAAGTCGGGCTCTTTTCTCTTACAAGTATTCTATGAAATCTGTGGATAACTCAGAACGGCGTTACCCCGCTCGTCTTATTGGCAAAAACCGGGCCTTCGGTCAGCAGTAACTGCCTGATAACCTCATAGTCGGCTTTGACAACCGTGAGCTGGCCGTTCGCAACGATAATGCATCTTGCTACCTGGTCGTGCTTGTAGTCAGGGTTATCGCCTTCTTGAAGCACTTCGTTAATTGATGATTTTCTGATCAGTATCCGGCAGTCTGATGCGGTCGTGAATTCAAGGAATTGGCTCATGTCTTCTCCTTCTTGGTTTTCATGGCTTCTGAGAGGACGCGGCGAACGGCCATACACAAGGACTCCCCAGGTAGCCTACGGGCCTCCAACCAGGCTTTCTGCTCGTCTGTGATAGTGATCGAGATCGGGCGACCGACGCGCGGTCTGCCTTGGACTATTTTAATCATGAAACTCCCCTAAAATTTTCAAACATTTGGTGCAATTAATAGGTTGCGCCTTTGTTGTTATTAAAGGGCTACCGTAAAATTTTGTTTTATCCGAACAAACGGGATACCAACTATCATCCTTTTTAAGTAGGTGGATGATTCTACTAATTCTAGCCGTACCTGATTTCCAATTATGCTTATTGCCTACGCTAAACATTTGCTGGTCTCCGGTTTAATCGGGGCCTTTGCCCCGGTTGGTTAGCTGATTTGTCTGGTCATGTTTGGGCTGACTACGGTTACGGTCCAAGGGCAGTTTCCAGATGACTGGTAACGCTCGATAAAAATCAGGGCATGGTTATCAGGGGCCTTTGCTGTGGCATCGAACTGTTCAGGATGATTGATCGAAGAGTTACCCGATCCGCAGTAGCGTTCGCCGAGTATTGCGCCTGTTTCTAAATTTACCGCGTAGCAGAATAGACCACCACCATCGTCAACATAAAACACTGGCTTAACTTCGACGATTGAAACGCTCATTGGTGTTTTTTTCCAGCTCGGCTTTCTAAAGCCTAGAACTACGCCAGCCATTTTCTTTCCAAAGATTGTTTCAATGTCTGCTTTTGTTTTGGTGCTGATGCTTTTCATTTGCTGATCTCCTAGGCTTGATTGCCTATGCCAAAGTTATAACCACAAACGCAATACTTGTCAACTAATATTTAGTGGAAAACTATCTATTGACAAAATTAACAATTAATAATAATTAAACTCTCTGAACCACAAAGGAGAGCACATGGACCAGATAAACCCGCTAGATTTCCTGCCTGAGTCGGCATTTAACACAGGGTTTCCAAGATTTTTAAGCCGAAAGGAATTCGACCAATTTTATAGTAAGATGACAGAAAGCAAGGAATTTAAAGCACTTGAGGAAAAACTAAAATGTCAAAAGCAAAGTCCGTATCGGTCTCGCTCAGAAAAGAAGACTTAAAAATTCTGGCCAGGGTTCTGAGGAAGAATAAGCTAACTAGGTCAGCATTTTTTAGGCTGGCGATTAAATCGGCGGGTGATGCTCTCTTTGAGAGCTGGTTTAAAGAACTAGAGGAAAAGATCGAAGACCAAAAGAAGGATCATCTTTTTATTCCAGAGAGAAGGTAAGATCGGATGCCAAATTTAATAGACTGCGTTGGTTTGTCATGGGGCCGACTAACCGTACTATCCCAAGCCGGTGTTAGTACGCATGGTAGTGCGCTTTGGCTATGCCAATGCGAGTGCGGAAAAACAACAATAGTAAGGGCAAGAAGAGCTAATTCATGTGGATGCCTGAGAAGAGAAGGGAAAACAACTCACGGGAAGAGGCATACGAAAGAATATACATCGTGGGCAGGAATGATCCAAAGATGCACGAACAAAAATGTACCAAAATATGCAAGATACGGCGGGCGCGGGATATTTGTATGCGACCGGTGGCGTGTTTTTGAAAACTTTATCGCCGATATGGGCGTGTCTGGTGAAAAAGAATCAATAGAAAGAATTGATAACAATGGTAACTACGAACCGGCAAATTGTCGGTGGGCGACAAATCAGGAGCAATCGCGCAATAAAACAACAAACCTAGTAATAGAATACAATGGTAAGAAACAATGTCTCGAAGCGTGGGCGTTCGAGCTTGGATTTAAAAGCAGAACACTGCAGCAAAGATTAGCGTCAGGGTGGACTGTAGAGCGGGCCTTTAAAGAGAAGGTAAGATCTTGGAACTAAGACCATACCAAACAAAAGCCGTTGAAAGCGCCAGAAAAGCCTTCTCCCGTGGCTCAAAAGGCGTAATCCTGCACCTTTCAACAGGCGCGGGAAAAACCTTAATTTACTGCAAAATCCTCAAATCACTGCATGAAAAAGGCAATTTTGGGCTGGTTGTTGTGCGTCGAAAGGCTCTTGTGCAACAGGCATCCGAGAGGCTAACTAGTGAGGGCGTACCGCACGGCGTGTATCAGGGCAGCAACACATCCGAAACACACAGAAACATAATGGTGTGTTCAATCGACACACTATACGCAAGAAAGATAGCGCCGAAAGCTGCGGTAGTGGTTGTTGACGAAGCGCACGATGCACATTCTGACGGATATTACTGGTTAATCGGACAATACCCAAAATCTTTTTTCATAGGCGTTACAGCGACACCTTTTCATAAAAGAGGATTTACACATATCGCCGACGAGATAATCAAACCGATAACTATTGAGGAACTAATCAAGATAGGAAGCTTAGTCGGCGGCAAATACTACGTCCCCTACATCCCGGATCTTCGCGGAGTCGGCAAATCAGGCGGCGACTTTAAAACCGGTGAGCTTGGAGAAGCGTCGAAAAACGACAAGGCTCTTACCATGAACGTGGCTAAGGTCTGGGCAGAAAACTTGCGCGGCAAGTCAACTCTGGTTTACGCGGTCAACATTGAACATGCTGGGATACTGGCCGACGCTCTTAGCGAAGCGGGCGCACTGGTCGCAGTCATTACCGGAAGCACAAAGGACAAGGAGCGGAAAGCGGTTATAGAGCGGCTTGAGGGTGGGGCGATTGACGCGGTGGTTTCGGTGGGAACTATGACGACCGGCGTTGACATACCTTCTTTGAAAGCAATTTTATGCTGCAGACCGACAAAGTCTTATAACCTCCACATTCAGATCATGGGGCGCGGCACGAGACCGTTTCCCGGCAAGGAACATTTTCTGATGTATGACCTGTCAGGTAACTTGCTCGAACATGGCCGCATCGAATCAGACCGGGAATCACATCTTGATCCTGAGGAAGCTTCTGACAAGAAAAAGCCGACTGAAAAAATGATAGTTTGCGTCAAATGCTACGCTACTTTTGTTTTCGAGGGGCAAACAGAGTGCGTATGCTGCGGCGAACCACTGGACCACTTAAACGCTAGGACTACGGGTAAGCGCCGCTTTTCTATGGGAGATAACTCGGAAGTCGTCGAGTTTAAGCCTGAGCCGTGGGAGGGCGATCTTGCCAAATTGCTTGAAATTGCAAAAAATAACGCTTATAAAAAAGGCTATGTTTTCCACAAATTAAAAGACAAATACGGCGAAGAAATCGCTAACGCCGCTTGGCCTAAAATCCGGTCGGCTAAAAAATGGAACGTGCATGAGCGGCAAGCCATTATCAAAACGCCAGATCGGCCATATCCTTCATTCGGAGACGATTAAACAAATACTATCTTTATGCGGCGCGCTTTCTTTCTGCCGTATCTGGCCAAACAATACTGGTACGGCACTAAGTCATGATAAAAAAAGGTTTCTCCGGTACGGTCTTAAGGGTTCGGCTGATTTAACGGGAATTATGCTGGGCGGGCGCTCACTGTGGATCGAAGTCAAAACGGGCAAGGCTAAACAAAATCTTCACCAGGTTAATTTCCAGCAAATGATTGAAGACCACGGCGGGCTGTATATTATAACTGGAAATCAGCACAATCCAAATATCGATGAGTTTTCAATGGAGCTTATGTCTGAACACAAAAGACATACTTACGTCACTAACGAGATCGAGGCATGTGCTAAGCTTTGCGCGGTCGAAACGCTTAACCTTTTAAACGAGTTTAAATGATGGCCAGAAAAGAACCACGTATCCATCTGCAAGTCGGCTCAAAAAACGGAACTCCTATTGTAGCGTGCAAGACTTACGGTATCTGGAGGGTTACGGATAAACCGGAGAAAATTACTTGTAGCCGGTGCGCGAAGGTGAATACTACTATGTCTTCGTTTAAATCTGTGGTGGAGCAGGTAGCTACTCAATTTCCTTTAAATCCCATGGTCCAAAATTAAGCTCTCCTTGTTCGGCTTCGAGCTTTTCCTTACCTCTTGGCTCTTGTTTGGAAAGCCTAAGCACTGCGATTGCGGTTCTAGCGAGTTCACGGGCGGCGATTAAGTCGGTCGATTCAAAGTCAACTCCTTCTCTTACCGAGCCGTTTGCGAGCTTTGTTAGTTTCGTTAGGGCGATTTTGAGAGCGTTCTGACCGGCACGTTTAAGTTCAAAGTCAAGAGTCGTTTGCTCCTCTATCTTCTTCTTAATGTATAAATAACACTCACTTAGCGGAATACCGGCATGCGCGGCGGCTTCCTCAAGAGGATGACCATTGGCAAGCCTTTTTTCCAGCACTTCCCAATTACGCTTTTTATCCCTTATAGTAATAGAAATCTCCGGTCTAATAATTAAAAGGAGCCTGCATGTCTGGCGCAACTATTTCCGACGTCGAACTTTTCGGCAATTTAGAAGAACTTTACTCTCAAGATACTGTAGTTCAGCAAAATGTTCTATCTTCTCTCTGGAAGTTCATTAGAACTCCAAAAGAAGGCGAAGTAAAATTGGACGGTAAGGGCTGGAACGTAGGCGTTCAGTACGCTCTTAACGAGTCTTACGGCTCAAAAAATGACGGCGAACGTTTGCCTGATCCTCAGTTTCCAAAAGGTCTATTCGCTAAATACAACGCGAAACTCAACTACTCAGCGATTGAAATGACTAGCTACGCGGCAACACGCGGTTATGCTGGCGGTCGTCCTGACGGCAAGTTTCTCGACACAACTCTAAAAAGCACACTCCTTTCTATGGTCGCTAACCTTGACTCGGACGCTTACGGCAACGGTCGGGGCTACCGGGCAACAGTTTTGACTGCGACTGCAGCGGCTACTTCTTTCACAGTAACTTTCACTGGCCGAATCAGACCAAACATGGTTTTAGACTGGTACGACGCGACGTACGCGACTAAGCGCGGCACGATCAAAATTTCTGACAAAGGTATCGACGCTCAAGGTCGTACTGTTTTTGTCGATACGGCTTTCCTTACTGCAGCGGTTCCGGCTGGCGCGGTAGCGGGCGACGTTTTAGTTGTTCAGGGCGACTTGGCACCTGGTGAGCCTTCTGATGGTCGAGCAATCGGCGGCTTCGGACGAATCACTGACGCTTCTGTTTCTCTGGGTACTATCTCTCCTTCCAACTATGCTTGGTGGTTGCCGACTAACATCAACGCCAACTTGCAAAATCCGAACGAACTGATCTTGCAACAGCACGTTGACAACATTAATTCAATCGCAGGCGTTTATGTAAACAAGTTAGTTATCTCGCCGGACTGGCGCAGGGCGTACATGGCCGGGTTCCTAACTCAGCGCATGTTCACCTCAAACAGCTACGATACAGGTATGGCTAACCTTACCTTCTCAGCGGCTAAAATGGGCAAAGATGCTAGCGGCAAAAAGCCTGCTAAATTCGATATCCTCGAAGACAAAAACCAAGATCCTTCTCAGTATTTCATCTATGCTGACGAGGCGGTTTGCCGAGCAAGTGACTACGCTAAAGAGATCCATTTGGCTGACGAAGACGGAGCGGATTTCCGCTACCGCATGAACTACGACTCAATGCACGGATTTTTGCGGTACTGGGGCCAGATGGTTGTCAGTATGCGCCGGGGCGTTGGACGTGGTTTCGGCTTCGCGACTCCGAGCGGTGTAGTCTAAAAACAGTAACGATGGTGCGGGTGGGGGTGTGGCGCTGGAAACGGCGCTACGCTTTCTGACTGGCCTTAAGGAGTTAGTTCATGGGTGATTGTGGTCCACTTGAAGCGTACATGAAAAAGAAGAAGAAATCTTCTGACGGCTACGCGGGATCGGCTAAGTCTGAAAAGGGCGACGTATTCGCGGGCGCTAAGGACAAGCCGAAAAAAGGCAAGAAAATTGTCGGAAAAGAAGCGGCTCAAATGGCTGAAAAGCCTAAGAAAAAAGAGCGCAAGTACCTAGACGTCTGATACACTGCCCCCTGAAATACGGGGGCTTTTTCTTTCCCGCTTGCCTACTTTCCTCTAAGCATCTAATATCACCATATTAATTAAAACACCCACGAACCAAGGATAAATTATGTCGAATGATCTTGATATTCAAGACGGCGGTGCTGATTACGGTACTCAAATCGAAGAGTTCGGAAGCGTACTAAGCAGGCAGCAAGCCGAGCTTAACCGGTCCGGTGAAACGATTAAATCACTCAGAGGGGAGCTAGATAAAAACAGCTCTATCACTGAAAAACTAAGGAAAGTTTTCGTAGGCGACGACGAAGCTCCAGATCCCTACAAGCAACGAAGCGCGTCATTTGAAGCACTGGCCGCAGAACTCGACCGCGAAGCTCTTGAAGACCAAAAAAGAGGCGGTAAAGGCTTACCCCTGACGACTAAGATCGGCAAGGAGCTTTCCGAATTCGCAAGGGCAACGCTCACGCAAAACCAGAAACTAGAGCAAGATATTAAAGAGCTAAAGAACAAGGTCGATGTGCAGTCAAACCCGGCTGTTCAAAACATGCAGCGCATTACTATGGTAGCTGACAACATGACAGACGAAGCTCTCGAAGTCATGTATCCGGGCGAAGATTCGGCGCAGGTTCGCCAGTTTATGGGCGATTCCGTTCGAACTATGATTAACAAAGAAATCCGCCAAATGGTGAAAAATAACGAACTAGACGACATTAAAAAGCTGAACAATCCCAAAGCTGTTCGCGGCATGGTCAACCACTTTATGGCTCAGATCCTTCCTCCGAAAGCGCGAGAAATCCTCGAAAACGAAAGAATTCAAAACGAGCCTGCAAACCCGAAAGATTTGATGATTGCCTTTCGTGAGGCTTCGACAAATCTGGAAAACGCGGAAACCGACAAAGAAAGAAACCACTGGGACAAGATTGTTACCTCTTTGCGCCAAGACTTTTTAGCTGAAACCATGGGCAAAGGCGGTTCGATCAATAAGCTTCTGAAAAGATGATAGTCTGGCATAAGCTTAGACCACTGCAGGCTTTGGCCGCTAATTTGTTTTTTAGGCATAAGCGGTTAATTCTGATTTTGCCGAGGCAGTACGGCGGCAAAACCGAGCTTGGTTGTCAACTCCAGATTGACCTTCTTTCTAAGCCGACGACCAAGTCATGTCTATTTTTAGCCAAGGACCACAAGTCGGCGAAAAAGGCTACTAGGGAAAAGTTTAAGCGGCTTTGCGATCCTAAGATATTTTCGGTCAATACGGACAACATTTATTTAAAGGCTCACTCTACTTCGACACTGTTCATGGCTTCGGTCGATAAAGATCCTGACAGAAACCGTGGGGGCACTATGGCTAGTGTCCACTGGTCAGAAGCTGCGTTTTCCAAGATCGAGCACGGCGAGACCATAACAGGCGTATTTGACAAGGTAATAAAGCCGACGCTCTCACTTCAAGACGGTTATGTTCTGATCGAGAGCACGCTAAACGGTAAGAACGGGTTCTACGATCTCTATAATGACGCAAAGGCGCATCGGCTCCATGTTCTGCACATAGGACTTGGGCAGATGGTGGAGATGGGGGTTGTTTCACGTGAAACATATGATCATGAAAAGGGCCAGTATCATCCGGATGTTTTTAGGCAGGAATTCGAGTGTGAGTGGGTTTCGTTTCAGGGGAAAGCGTATCCTGAGTTTGACGAAATGCACATCGACAAAGATATGGCTTGGCCTGAGCCTTGGCAAAAAATGCTGGTCGCGATTGATTGGGGCTACAGACCTTCGGCGACGGGCGTTTTGTTTTCGTATGTAAGGGGCGGGGTTCTCAATATTTACGATGAGCATTATAAAATGGAGGAAATGCCTATCGACACTGGCATGGCGATCGAGGCAAGGCGAAGACACCACGGCGGGCTTATGGCTTGTGTCGCCGACCATGACCTAGCAAGAAACGAGGAACTTCTCAGGCGCGGGATACCTTGTGCGCTTGCCGACAAGACAAATGTGTTGGGCGCAAGGATGCAGGTCAAAGAAGCTCTATATTTTGATAAGATTAAAATACATCCAAGGTGCGAGTATTTGATTCGCGATCTTGAGACGGCAAGCTGGGATTCAAAAAAGGACGGCGAAATAGACTATAAGCAATGTACTTATGGACACTTTGACATGGAATCAACGCTAAGATACTTAATCAGAATGTTCAGCGACGTCGAAGAAAAAGAGCCGGAACAGCAAGATTTATACGCAATGGATACAGCAAGTGCTGCAGATAGCTACATGCGGAAAACAGTTTAGGGAGAACATTTGAGGCTAGGAAGTGACATGATCTTAGGCGACTGCCTAGAAGTAATGAAGGGCCTACCGGGTTCGGTTGTTGACTCTCTTGTCACCGATCCTCCGGCTGGTATCTCTTTCATGGGAAAAGGCTGGGACTCTAACAAAGGCGGGCGCGACTGTTGGATTGCCTGGTTGACGGAAATCATGACCGAATGTTTTCGTGTTTTAAAGCCAGGTGCTCACGGTTTGGTTTGGGCATTGCCTAGAACTTCACACTGGACGGCAACAGCATTAGAAAATTCAGGCTTCGAGATAAGAGACATTATAACGCATATTTTTGGCTCAGGGTTTCCAAAGTCTTTAAACCTTGGTAACGGCTTGGGGACTGGTATTAAGCCTGCAAACGAGCATTGGATTTTAATTAGGAAACCGGTATCTGAGAAAACCATAGCTCTCAACATAGGGAAATACGGAACTGGGGGCTTAAATATAGATGGGGCAAGGATAGCGACAAATGACAAAATAGCATCTTGCACAAACAACAACATAAGAAACCAGGGCTATACCAGAGACAACAAAGAAATGCCAAGAGACACCACTTACAACCAAAGCGAGTTAGGGCGTTTCCCTGCAAATCTAGTTCTATCCCACAACGACGACTGCGGCGAAACTTGTTCAGATGGGTGCGCCGTAAGTCTTTTAGACGGCCAAAGCGGCATCCTAAAAAGCGGGGCTTTAGAGTCCCATCACGTAAGAACAACCACAAAAACAAAAAACACTCACGGCGTAAGGGCGGCACTGCCAGAACAAACGAGGGCTAGCTCAGGCGGCGCATCACGCTTTTTCTATTGCGCTAAGGCTTCCAAATCGGATCGGGGGGAAGAAAACACGCATCCTACGGTTAAATCAACTAAGCTTATGTCGTATTTGATTAAGCTAGTAACGCCACCAACAGGTACGGTTCTTGATCCATTTATGGGGTCTGGTTCAACGGGTCTGGCGGCAAAAAAAGGCGGTTTCGGCTTCTTTGGTATCGAGCAAGATAAGCAATATTTTGGAATAGCACAAAAAAGGGGGAACGTATGATTTCAAAGGGCGAACTAAAGGGCAAGGTCTGGCGCTTTCTAAATAAGACAGAGAGAAATCCCGGATTCTACACAAGCGAGAAAATGGACGACGCAATCGAAGAAGCGATGACCTGTATCGCGGTCGATATGTTTTTAGCGGGCGAAGGCTGGCTGACTAAATACATTTTCCTAGATACTGCAGCGGGACAAACATCTATCGATGTACCTGGTAACGTGGCACTGATTAGAGAGGTTCGCTATAAGCGGGGCGATATTTATTATCCTCTGATCTATAACGACCAGGAAAAACAGGGCAGTTATATCGGTTCGGGCGTTACCCAAAGCACTGGTTTTAGTTACAGGCTACTGGGTAAGCAGATAGTTTTTGATCCTCCGATCGGCGAAGGCGGCGCTAGGTTTTTGCAAATCGAGTGCGTTTATTTTCCTGAAACAGTGGTCGGAGAAAATGAATTAATCGATCCGCAGTATGACCTAGTAGCTGTTCAGTACCTAAAATATAAAATCGCATCGATCCTAGCCAGCTCTATTGAGAAAAACATAATTAGCTGGACTGGCCTAGAAATAGAATGGAATATGAAGCTCAAATCCATTTTAGACCGCAGAGTTATGTCGTCCACAAGCATTAGGGAGTTTTTATGAATCATGAAACTGAGACCGTGAGTGATAAGATTGGGACCGTGAGCGAGAAGATTGAGACTACGGAAGTAGTAGAATTAGCGAGTAGGCCGACGGTCGCTACTGTGGCCAAGGACTTGGCCGAGCTAAAGGCTAAGCTAAACGAAATTTTAGGATTGGGAATTTAACAATTACGAAACCAAGGGTGTAAAATGATCGTATCAAATCCTGGTTTTAAAAACTGGTATCCTTCTTCGATGGTATCTCCTTACTACGTTTGGTTTTGTGAGCTGGGATATCCCAACCTAGACATAGTGAAAACAAGAGAAACCTTTTCGGTCGGCGGCGGCTACCTGACTGCGGAATCAGGATGTTGGTCGATCATTGAATACTATAACGCACCTATCATACCCTCACTTACCAGGTGGAACTACGTTATAGCCGATATAAATGACCACGAGATATCGTCTTCTTTTGTCGAGAAAATGGTCGGTATGCTCGACATTAGAAAAAAAGAATACTGGGACATTTGCGAGAAAAAGACCGCGAAAATGGAAGCGGAGAAAGAACACCTAGAAGCTCATGCTCAGGACATGGCGGAGCGGGCCACAAACATGATCATGCGAAATCCTGCGACTGTAGAACGAATAATGAAAAACGGACTTTCAGAAATGAATCCGCTTAGCATTTTAAAGCACATACCACGGCACCAAAAAAATGGATTAAAGGGAGTACAGTTAACATGATTTATGTAATGCAGGCGTCGCCACTGACAAGGCTTAGAATCCCTGAATGGCAACACCAATGTCTGGAAAAGCCTGAGCTTCTAAAAAGTCCAGAAACCTTTCGGGTGCAAATCCCTAGAGCTTCCGGCGACATAATCCTAATGCACAGAAAACTAACGCCGCCGAGTGACCTAATTAAACGCGGCGAACGTATGGTTGACGAGGACGAAGTTTCCCCTCTCATTAACTGGCTAACGGACGAACACAGTTTTGAAACCGACATGTACGGCGTAGTCGCTATCAAGGTAAACGATTCGGTCGCCGACGCTATAATGACAATGATTATCGAGGGAGATACCAAGAGAGTGCAGGAAGTCATGGACGACTCCAAGGCTCAAATGGCTAAGGACTTCGAGAGTGCTAGGAAATTGGCAGATGACAGAGTTATGCGGGCCTGTGGTAAAATGTATCAAGTGGTCAAGGCTACGGTCGAAGACATGAAGAAAAACAATAAGGGCGTTTATTCTCCTTCCTACTCGGAAGCGCTTATGATGGAAGTCATGAGCGAGACGATTAAAGAGAGAAGAAGACCAGACCTTCGGGCGCAGGAAATGATGGACAAGGCTATGTCAAAATTGGAGCAACCACTTTGAGCGATAACGTAATATATCTCACCAGAGATCCGCGTTACGTACCGATTGCCGACATAGAAAAATGTGTCGGTGATTTTTTAGATTTGATTAAAAATGACGTATTTATTAACGCCATTAAGCACATGCCACCAGGCCGCTACAGCGCGGGAATTAACGTGCAGGGTAAGACGTTTGAAATAGTTATCAGCGTATTAGAGGAAAACAAGTGACTACAGGCGAAAACATAAAGTTTCCAGGCGGTACGCAGGACAAGGGGCTAAACAACTTCGAGCCTGCAATCGGGGCATCTATAACCTGGGCCAATGACTCTGTTAACGTATCGGGCGGCATGAGGCGCGGCGCTAGTCCACGGTACGGTTTCGCTCCTTTGGGCGGTCATTCTAATATCGAGGTTCCGGCGGCTAATCAGACGAACGGGATTATGCGGTCTGAAAACGCAGCACTTGGCTCAACTGGCTATGTAAACAGAAAGTATATTTTTGGCGTTATCCCAGTAACTATGACGCCGTATGACGGGGTTTATCCCAAGGCAAATAAGCAGTATTACGTTTATATTGTAGGGGCTAAGTCAACGACGGTCGGGGTTCCTGACTACTTCGACGCCTGCCTTGGCTCGACGTTAGAATCTAGTGTTAATAAGCAGGCCAGCACACTCGCGGCGGGGCTTGCACAATCGAGCTATATCGGGGAGTCTCCGCTTGTTCGTCTTCATAAAACCGAGCTTGCAAATTTGCCGGTTGATTCAGCGGCGGTTGTAACTAGTGTCGTTGGACAATTACAGCTTATTGATAACAAATGGTTTATGCCAATATCTCACATATCTGTAAGCGGTAAAAGAATCCCGTATTTTTGGATGTTTGCTAAGGCGACTAGTACGCCTGCGACAACTACAGCGCCAAATCTAAACCTTTGGAGTAAGCAAGTATCTGTAGGCAACAATCCGACGATTCTAGGCGGCTCTCCTAGTGAAATGATTACTAGGGAGTTTAAGGGAAATAACCAGCGGCTTATAACCATTCACTGCTTAGACGACGATGGTCTTTTAATGTCAACGGGCATGACCTACACCAAACAAATAACGCAGGCAAATACGGCTTCTGTTCCGGCTTACGGAAGCGGTAACAATTATCTGGACCTTACCGGCGCGACAAGAACAGGGTCGAGTACGGCTTACGCCAGCGTTCAAGCGGCTGTTATAAATGATCCCGGTAGCTATACGAACTCCAGGCATGACGCTATTTTAATAGCTGGGGAAGCTCCTTTCGCCGTTATCTATCAGGATTGGATGCAGGCGGTTAAGGGTATGATGCCCCGGTGGGTTGACTTAACAAATCCGGGATGCATACCAAGGGTCGGCGTATCACCAAACGTAATACCTTCTTACTCTGCTAACATATTTCCTGCGAATAAAGCCGATGAAACTTCTTCATTTATTAATGTCACGCCGGTATCGGTCGCAAATGCAAAGACAGGATTTTTGAAAAAAAGCAGATCCTACGACATAGGATTTTCTTACTACAATAAATTAATCGACTACGAAACAAATGTTGTTTACGGATGTACTCAGATAGTTGATCCGGCTGTTCTAGCGACCGTCGAAGATTTTGGAATTCTTTTAGAAGTTTTAACTACGGTAAATCGTCAAAATGTTTTTACAAATGTAATAAACAATACGCAGACCATGCCATGGGAATATAGCAACGTGGCGGCATCGACGGCGGGCGGCTCTCTGTCTGGCCGTGGGATGCACATAAACGACTACGAGCTAAGATTTTATTACAGAGATAGCGGTATCGGCGAATGGCTACCTGCAGGAAACTATGACGCGGCGCAGTACTTTTTTGCTCCTTTTTCTCCTACTATGTCGATTCTTGGTGCCCCTGTTCCTGGGTATGCTCCTGTTATTTGCCAGGGCGCAGTGGGTAGCGAAGTCGGCGGTCAACCAAACGGCTTTAACGATTATTCGCCGCTACCTAAACAGCGGTACATTTGTTCGGCTATATTTCAGCAAAGAGCATTTTGGTTTTCTGATTCTTCAATTCATTTTAGTTATCAAAATAATATTTACGCATACGCGACTAGAAATACTCTTGTACTAGATGGCAGTAAGTGCAAGGGCGGTATCGTTCACATTAGGACGAACGACAGCCAACAGCAGGGCCGGATAATCGTATTTGCTGGCAGCGCATACGCAGGGAGATTTACAGGTGAGAGGGCGCTTCGGGATGTACGGGTATCCTCCGTAGAGGTCGGGCAGCTTGAAGTCGATGGCTCAGACTTTGTACTAGATTACTTGTGCGACTCGACCGCATTTTCTTACAGGGCTGCAGTAGTGGCCGAGGGTGTTTTGTATTTCTGGGGGCCGCAGGGCATTTACCGTGACGACGGTACGGGCATACCTAGAAAAGTGTCTCTGATTCTTGAGTCAGATGTTTTTGAAGAAAACATATTTAACTGGGTCGATATGGGGAGAGACCAAGAGGTACACTGCGTTTACAATAACCGGACGCACGAAGTATGCTGGTTTTATCCTCCAAAGACTACCGACGCTACTTTCCCGACTTACGGGTTAACTCTTAATGTCGAAAACGGCGCATTCTATCACTATAAGTTTCGTTGTCAGGTCGATTCGTCTCAAAACATCGAAGTTGAAAACGACGAAACCCCTGACTTAGTGGACGGTAACAGGGTTCTGCTTCACTGCAGGGCTACGGCGGCAGGAACGGTTCAGCGTACATTTTTCTTTGATGAGGTAGCGAAGGCGGGCGAACAGGGGCCAAGCCGTGAGCTATCTGTGATTAGCTTTATATCACCGACGACAGACACTAGAAGGCTGACACTTGCGGCGGGATCGGTCGGGATTACAGCGGGCAGCATTGCGGTTAACGACTACCTGTCATTTCAAAACACAAAGGGCTATGCGCCTAGTCTTACCAACGCGGCAGACATGATTGCAAAGATTACGGCAATAGATAACGCGGCTAGTACGATCGACATTCTGCTACCGACGGGCGCATCTTTTGACGCGGCGGCAACGCTCACAGGGCAAACTGCTTTCCCTATTTATCACAGAGGGCTAGTTACGCCTGGTCTTCATGGTATTAGTTATTTGCTTAATACAAACTACTGGCTACCTGGGGGCCTGTCAATGGCCTGGTACTGGCAGTATTTCCACTTCCTCTTTAAATACATCGGGATACCGACTCCTAAAGATCCGTTTAATCCGACTGAATCAGTCATTTCTAGGATCAACTTTGCTTATGAGTGTTTGCGCGGTGACTCTGCATCGTCTATTCTATCCCTAGTAAACAACTCAAAAGGCCATTGCCAGATTTTGCACCAACTCTCTAATAGTGAGCGGTCGGCGAACGGTCAGGCACTAACCTTCTCTCTTTCAGGTATTCACATCGGCGATCCCTGGACGTTAGAATACTTGGAAGCTCAATGTTTACCTGAAACAGGATATACACCAAAAGAATTCGAGGCGTGATATGGGCGACGGCTGGAGTCCTGTAAAGAAGGAACTGGGTATTGGAAACAATAACTTTTCTGTTGGCGGCATGGGCGACGCTGGAAGCTCCGGGGCGCTACCTGGTTTTGATCCATTGGGCGCTCAGCTAGATAAAGCTAATCCATACCTACAGGGTAAAAACGCAGCAAAAGCCAAGGGCATATCTGACAAGGAAGCTCTTGAAAAGAAAATGTCAGAGATCGGCGCACTACAGCCAAAATACGATACTGCCGACGCTGACTATCTTTCTAAGTTTGAAACTGGTTCCAAAACTTACCTTGACGCAGCAAAGGGTCAAGTCGGAGACTACAAAACTAAGGTTAACGAGCTTGATGCTCAGGCTAAGGACCAGTCAACAAAACATTCATCGACTTACACGAACGATATCCTTCCGGGCTACAAAGCAGCTATGGAGGCGGCTAAAAATAACGCTTCCGGCGCTTTGACGCTTGCTCAGTCGCAAGATCCTAATAATCCTTTGGCGCAAGAAATCAGGGATTTATATAACCGACTAGGCGAAGACAAAAGGCAACAGGGCCTTAGAGACTTTGGAGTTTTGTCGGCAATGGGGGCGCAAGCGGCGCAGGGGAAATTTGGCGCTTCCGGTCCAATGACCGCTGGGGCTATGGGCCAAATCTACGCGCAGAATCAAAACCAGGCGCAAGGCGCATACGCCAGGGCGCAAAACCGTATGTATGACCTTGAGCAACAGGGCATTACGGCAGGGCGTGAAGACGTGAAGCACTGGTACGAAAAGGGCCAGCAAGCTCAAGAAAGATACAGCGGCACGATCAAAGACTTCCAGGGCGGCGAAGACAAGTTTTACGGCCAGCAAGGAGACTTTAGGGACGAAATCGGTGGGTATGCTGGGGATATCCTGGGAGTCGATTCGGCTTTAAACACCGATATCTATAACATGGGTATGACGGGCGCAGGCATTAATAAGCAAAATACTTACGCTAAAACAGGCCGCGAAGAGTCGATGATCAATCAGAACTACGGCGGGCAACAAACCATATCCGACGCTGAAATGGCCGCTATAATGGCTAACTACGGGAGCCAAGCGCAGTTTATATCATCACTGGCAGGGGCTGGTTCTTCCGCGATGTCTGACGAAGACGAAAAAGAAGAAATCAAGGATATCGGAGACGACGAACTAGACGAATTCCTATCGGCTCTTGAGCCTAAGACGTTTAAGTATAAGGACCAGTCTAAGCCTGGTACTCAACCGGGGCAAAGGGTCGGCTTTATGATGCAGGACGTTGAGGGTACGCAGCTCGGAGACCAGATGAGTACCAGCGGTCCAAACGGTGAGAAAATGTATGACAAGGACAACTTAATAGGAATTCTCTTGGCAGCACTGAAAAGAGAAAACGAGAGTGCGGCATAATGGATACTCTTACTCGAAATAACTATGCGCGGCTATTTGACGGGATACTCAAAGAGATCAGCTACGCAAGCTCTAGTATGCAGGTCGGGGCGGTCTTTGACCGAACATACATGCCTGCACTTCTACTTGAAGACGGTAAGCAGATTTATCATTCGTTTTCTATCGGACAAGGGGCGACGCAGGTTATCCCTTTGCCACAAAAATACGTTTCGTCAAACCGGCTTTATGTCGCGGTCGAAGCCAACTACCGGGCCAAGATAACCTGGAACTCGCCGACTCACGGCTCAGGCCAAGCGGTTCTTTTACAGGCTACGGGCGGGGCGACTGACGGTGTGCATAAGGCTATTTGGTGCTACCAGGGCGACGTTTCCACGATGTCAGTAGTTATACCTATTACAGCTCAGGGCGGGGTTACGACAGAAGTAAAAGTGTTTATGTACGAACTGCCTGATCTTGAGATAGCAGACAGTTACTTCGACAAACAAATCGGGCTGGGTGTGACATGAGTGATACGCTCTTTACTTGCTTAACTAACAAGGTATCGGACGCAAACGACACCTTTCCATCCGAGTCGGCTTCCTTCTACATGCCCCCTATGGATTCGGTTATGAACGTATCCGAAAAAACCATGGAAACCATTTTCCTAAATAACGGTGACACCCGTACTGTTACCCTTCCCCAGTACGCAGCGACGGACTGGGTCATGCTTGTGGCTAGGGTGATCGGACATGCGAAGCTAAACATTGTCGGAGTGGACTTTGACGGGGCTTCCGCAATCGCTTCTGAGACTGCGGGCTACGGAACTACCAGGCATCCGGGCTATATAGCGGTTACGACCATAAACGCCACTTCATTCGTCTTCGAAGGGCTTGCCGACACCACAATGGTCCAGTATCTTGCTGTTAGAGCAATCCCAGATAGTGCCCTATAATTACCCCACCAGGAGTTAGTATGTATCATGTTGGTATTCAGCGCCGATTTTTTCCGGGCTTTAGAAAAGTGCGTGTTTTAAGTCACGGTGTGACCGATGGCCGCTTGATTATAAACTTCGAGGACGGGAGCCAGGAAAACTATACGGCGACCGCATTTAAAGTATATAATGACGCTAGAGACCACTACAAGAGACTGCAGGAAAAGCTTGAGCGTGAAAAAGCTAAAGAGCACGAGCAGTATTTGATTGAGCAGTCTAATAAGGACGTTGATCAGAGGGCGCACGAGAAGGCTTTGGCTATGCTTAAGCACTTAGAAGACCAGAGAGAACGACAGGCGTACAGCGCGCCTGAGCCTATAAAACAGACTTTGAGCGAAGAACAAAAACCGGGCTTTGCTCAAGAAGAACAAAACGAGGTACTACGCCGTGCCACTAAGCGGGTCCAGGAATTATTCGCGTAATCTATACGATGTTAGACCACGAGATCTCGACAATCTGGCAGAGGAACAGATTGCCAGGGGCGACCGCTATTCGCAGGAAACTAATGCGCGGCTTGAAAGAGGCGGCATAAGGACTGCGAACGAGCTGAAAGAAATGGGAAAGACACTAGCCGACGGGGTTAGGGATTTACCTAATCAGTTTCGTAAGGGCAGGTCCGACAATATAGCGCTTGGCCAACAGGGCAGAGAAAACGATTGGCGGCAAGAGACCGGTGGAGCTGTTTCAGAGGAAAGTGCGCCACAAGTTCGCGGCGAATTCGTAGGACCACCACGGTCTGCTATGAATAAACAAGGGCCTGCGTACACAAATCCAAGCCTTGAATACCTAAAGGGCAACACCTCGACCGGCCAATTCATCGGTGCACCTGACCAGGTAGTTAGTAGCGGCGCTCCGAGCATGAGGCTTGGTCCTGATGTTTTAGCGTCAAAGGGCGCGGCACCTGTTTTAGACGGTAGGGTAAAGCCTGGGTTTAACGCTGGGGCTTTTTCTCCGGATACGCAAAACTCACGCGGTCTCTATAACCAAAGCAATCTTTTAAACCGACCGGCTGAAGAGGCTTCGGCTCCAGTCATTGAAGACATGGGACCACTACTTGACGCTCCCAAAAAAGAAAGACCGCTAGATACTAACGAGCGGCGACTGTGGACGGCGAAGCTTATGCAGGCCGAGGCTCAAGCCAAAAACGAGGGCAGGGGCAAACTAGGTTCGCCGCTTGATCAGCAAAAAATGGACCTGGAAATAAAGAAGTATGAGCTTGAGCGAGAAAAAGCTGGCAAAAGTAAGAGCGGCAGCGAAGAAGGAATAAGCAAGTACCAACAAGGGCAGCTTGATCTTGATAACCGAAAACTCGACGCACAAATCAAGCAACAAGAAGCGGCGGCGGCGGCTAAACCTGCGGGCGGCGCAAACCCTGCACTTGATTACCGCAAAGGCAGAGATAAGGAATTAGATGCAGCAAAAGCGGAATCAAAAAGGGCGGCGGCTGAACTAAAGGCTAATGAGTCGTTAGACAAGAAAACAACCTCCTATTCTGACAAAATAGGAAACATAGGCGACGCTGTTTTAAACCTTAATTCGATAATTACAAAGATACCAGAAACGGGCGACATACCTGGGTACGGACAAACCGGTATGACACCTCAGTTTATGCTTTCAGACGAAGGTAAAGCTCTAAGACAGGACTTGTCGCGTATTTTTAACGTAGTTTTAAAAGAGAGATCGGGCGCAGCGGTTACAGTACCGGAATTCGAGCGGTTAAAAACAGAGTTCGGCACCAACAGCTTAGCGACTGATAAGGAATTCAGATACGCGCTAAAGGCGGCGGTCGCGGCACTTAAAGAGAAGATAAGAAACATTAACTCCGGTTATGATCCTGCCGTTATTAAGCAATATATCGACCGAGAGGGCAGAGACTTCAGTACATTTGATCCTAAGTTTTCTACTCCGGCTCAAAGGGAAACGCAGGGCGGCGGTAAAAAAGCACTTGAAGACATGAGCGACGCCGAGCTTGAAGCTGAATTAAAGAGGTAAGTAATGCCAACACGCGAAGAAATGATTCAGCAATTAAAGCGCAAGCGTTTAATGGACGAAGTCCAGGCTAGGCGCGACGCCGATCCTTTGCAAAAGGGCGGCGGTTCGCCGCAAGAAGAATTCGGAGTAGGTGAGCCGGATCAACCTAAGTTCACTGGCTCGCTTATGAATTTTGCCGACAAGATTCCTATTATCGGCAGACCAGCTACATGGGCAATCGGTCGCGCAGCTAGTGGGGTTCGCTCTCTTGAGGAAGGTACTTCCTACGACGAAGCTCTCGCTAAGACACTAGCCGAACAGTCATATGCTGCGGCTCAGCTTGAGACAAACGCTCCCGGCATGGACCTAGCTTCTAGTTTCGCAGCGGGCGCAATGTTGCCTATGGTCGGAGCCGGTAGGATTAAACCTCTGTTTAAGAGCAGGGCCGGTCAGGGCGCTTTAAACATTGCCGGTCGCGGTGCAGAGGGCGCAGCGGTATCTGGAGCCGACGCACTAACCAGGGGTCAAGACGTAAGCGACGCGGCGATGGTCGGTGGGGCTTTTGGAACCGGCGCTAAGGCGCTTGGTCAAGTGGCCCGCGGCACTAAAAACATCGTAAGAGATAACTACTTCGGCGTAAGACCTGAGACCGAGGCCAAGTACCTCGCTAGACCGGCGCAAATTAACGCGGTCTCTGAGGAAAGCTTAGTCGATGAGATAGGGCTTGCGCGTTCTAAATTTGCTGACGATGTGACAGGCACAAAGGAAGCGGCAAGAACAGACATAGCGCAAAAAAGCTCAGAAAAGAAGGCGGCTGTTGAAGCGAGAAGACAGGCGTATCAAGATAATATCGACACACTTAAAGCCGAGGACATACCGAGCACTTTCCCAAGGGAGATATCGCGCTCTATTTCTAACCTGCAAAAAGACACCTCCAGGGGTTCAAGTGCGGCGTTCGACGTACTTAAAGAGCAGGATACGGATTTTCCTGTTGGTCCACTAAAAGGGTATCTGACAAATCAGCTCACAGGCATGAAGCTTGGCGACGCACTTATGCCAACGCCTGAGACCGGGATCTTGAGCAAATACAGGGATTTTCTCGACGAAACCAAGTTGAAAAGAATGAGACCGGAAGAGTTAAAAGTGTTTTTGCAGACACTTGATAATGACGTAGCAGATTCATACGCTAAGAGAAAACTCGGAGAAAAACCGAATTCGGGCGATAAGGCTCTTATGGCTTATCGGCGCTTTGTTGACAGTAAGCTAAAAGAAAATGACGCCTACCGGGACGCGATGCTTCCCGTGGCCGAGAGGACCAGTCTTCTGGGCGACGCAAGGGAAGCTTTCTCGGACGAAGACCAGACAACAAAGATGTTGCGCGGTCTCTCTAAGCCTGAAATGGCGGGCGACCGGAACACATTAAAGAGGCTAGGGGAATACGACAAAAAGAATTACCTGCAGTCTCTTGGAGACTACGAAAACGCACAAACCATTTTAGGCTCAACCAGGAACAAGGACGCGGTCTACGGGTTTATGCCTGAGACAAAAGCGGCGCAAGTTGCCGAGGAAAGCTTAAGTAGTGCTAGGTCGCAGTGGGCTGATAAAATCAAGGCGGCAGAACAAACCTTTGAGCCAATTAAGGGCCTTAATCCGCAGTCTGCCGTTCGGCGTGTTGTCAGTGAGGGCAGACCAGACTTTGCAGCACAAAAAAGACTGGGCGCACTGGACAAGATGACCGGCAACGACTTCATGCAGTCTGCCGATGACCTTGGCGTACAGCGGGCGCTTAAGCAGGGGTTTACTCGCGGCTCAAGAAATACGAATCTAAACCAGGCTTCTGTGGGCGCACTTCTTGGCAAGATATTTAAGAATGACGCGGCTGGCCAGGGCTTGGGCGCTTTACTTGGCGGCATGGCCGACTTGTCTGGTCCTGCGGCGTATCAGTCTCTTATGGACCTGACGCTTAATTCCAAGTTTCGTTATTTAGCCAGTAAGTTTCAAAGAGCTTACATGCTAAGTCCAAACGCATTTTCTAACGCTGTTCGCCAGGAAATGGCCAGTGATCCTGAATTCAATAACGCTGTTCAAGGTATGATGCCCGTATCTGAGGAACAAGGCCAAGTAAGTCCAGATTTAAAAAAAAAAGTAGATAACAGGCAGACAGAGGAACAGCGGGCCGAGCTTGGCGGCGACACCTCTGGAATGAGTGCGCCGATACCGGGAGTGAAATCCGGTATGGGGTTACTGCGTAAATCGATGCAGTCAGTTTTTGGCGACTCACTTGATACCTCAATGGACGTGGCCGACTTTCTTATGCCTGAGACATATGGGGAGCTGGCACCTGGTATGGCGGCACTGCCTCCTTGGACTAAGGGCGCAAAGGGTGAAATCAAGATGGCCGAGGCGGCTAAGGCTTTGGGTAAAAATGTCAAAAAGCCTACCTCCTATTCTGGCTGGTCAGATGACCTTTCACCTTTTAGCGAAGTCTCGGACAAACCGGTCAATTTAAAACAAACCACCGACAAAGACGGCGTACTCGATTTAACAGAGGAACAGGCCAGCGAAGTCAGAAACAGATTCGCAAAAGCTAAGGCCAGCGATACCGCGAATGAAAAGAAGGTTATCCCATTTAAGAGCAAAAATGACCGGGACGCTGATAAATTCACGGATGATTTTGAGGCTTATCAGGCGCAACAGGGGGAGCTGGGGAAGACGCCTAAAGGCAAAATCGGTGACAACCTGCCTTTGGCAAAATCTACCGTAGACGGGCGCGAAGTTCTTGGCGGTGAAATACCTAATATGGGGTCAATAAGTGCTTCTTTGGATGATTACAAAATACTAGAGGGCGTAAGAGAGATAGGCATGGATAATTTTAGTTATTCTAAACCTATTTCTGTATCAGAAGCTAAACGAACCGACTCTTTAATGGAGGAAATAAAGGCTTCCAAAAAAATAAGGCCGTTGATCGTTGTGGAGGATGTCGATGGTTTTTATATATTAGAGGGTGGACATCGTTTTGACGCTTTGCATATGCTGGGCGCTAAATCTTTTCCAGCAATAATCGTAAAGGATCTGGGCAAACCCAAACCACCCTACGATCCAAACTAACCAAAATTGCCGTATTGATTTCACGCTAGGCTACCGGTACACTTAAAGGATAAAATCCAATTCTGAGGGAAATAAAATGCCATTTGCTCTTACCTCGTTTTATGCGGGCGGCGTCAAAGAAATGACGGCGAATCCTGTTCAAGCATACCAACGCTATATTTTCACAATTACCGGACTAGCTGCAGATGTTGCACTTGATATCGGGAACTTTTCCGGCACTTTCTGGACTGCAGCACTTGCGAACACAACGCTCGTTAATGCGACCACAACACTTGGTCAAATGGCTGGCGATGTTCGTTCTTACTTGGATAACCACAAGGGCGCACTGGCTCACACTATCGGTATTTATGTACCCCAAATCTTTGGCCGAGCATTTGCGGCGGCGGCTTCTGGCGTGATTTACACAAGATCAATCGACGCTACCACCAAGTTACCGACCTTCACCTTTGCAGCGGCAAACGGCGAATTAGCTTATACCGTTATCGTTGATTATGCCCTGGTTCCAGGTCAAAAAGTTGAACAATACACATCTAACATCACAGTTTAAGGGGAATATTATGGCGTTCGCAGTAACTAAAGTTCAGGCATACGGTTTTGAATCAGAAGAGCCGGTAAATAAGCGTTATATGCAGCGTTTGATTTTAAATGTAACCGCACTAGCTGCAGATGTTGCACTTGATCTAGGCGCAAACCAAACCGGTTCACTAGGAACTTTTTGGACTGCGGTCTCTGCAACTGCTTTGGGCGCAAACGCTTTGCGGTCAATTCAAGATATCGTTACAAGAGCTGACACTCCGCTTGAGCCTTCCATTAGTGCGTTGGCCTATTCTAAAGGCGCATCGGTTGGAGCTGGCGTCTATACAATCGTAGTAGCAAACAAAACGCCAAGCATTGCGTTTAACGCAGCTAACGGTCCTACTCTTTACACTGTAACTCTTACCTGGACACTGACTCCGGAAGCGTTTCCAGTGGAATTCGCTGGGTAATGGTTTCTGATCTATAGAACTAAGGCCGTCTTAAAAGGCGGCTTTTTTTCTATCGCAAGTGTAGAGTAGTAAAAAAGAGGAAACCATGAACCAAGTCGAATACACTGCACTGATTACAGTTATTAACTCGCTAAAAAGTCAATTATCAGGGCTTGAAACCCTTGTAGCAACAATTGCAAATGTCGGCAAAGAGCACAAAGCAACAAAGCCGACTCAAAAAAATTCAGACTACAGCGACTCTCTTACTTTGACAGACGAAGAAGAAACCCTTCTCGCAAGTCACTTACAACTTGCCGAGGACATGCAAATTAAACGCATGGAAGCGGAAGCGAAAAAACACTTTGAATCTAGCATGCAAGAAATTGCAGACAAGGATACTAAGTGATTCCTGCTGATCAAAAGTCACAAATCTTAAAATATAACGCCAAAAAAGCTATGTCTATGGCTAGCGATCATCCCTGGAATGTCACAACTCCGGAGGAGCTTGGCCCATGTATTTCTACGTTTATTGACTGGCACGAGCCGTATTTTAGAAAATGGGCCGAGAGCTGGTTTATGACCATGCAATACGTTTTTGGTCAACATAATTTTCGTTGGTCAAATAAAAACGGCTACGCAGTAGACTATGACTCTCTAAAAGATCGGCAAGGGGGCGGCTCCTCAAGCTATGTCCGGGCTTATACAAACATTGCACGTATCGCAGTTGAGTCGCTAGCTTCGGGGCTTTACGCAAGTGCGCCGACCTGGGACGTGGACGCGGTCGGTGATTCGGCGACGGCTGGACGCAAGCAAAAAAGAATAATTAGCAAACTACTTGACGGCATGTTTGACACTATGATGTGTGACAAAGACACTGCAGCGGCGGCGTTTGTCTTCTCGATGTTTGGTCAGGTAGCGTTTGAATCCCTTTGGAATCCTATGGCTGGGCGCGTTATGACGCTAAAGCAGTACGAAGACAAACAGGGCGCGGATCTCGTTACCTACATGGCAGACAATCCGGCGATACCAGGCGGTCTTTTTCAGACACCAACGCCGCAAACCGATAGCTCCGGCAGACCGTATCTTACTCAGAACGTATCGCCAGCACGCGACGCTTCCGGCAAAGAAGTTTACCGCAAGATTTATAGCGGCAACAACCAGATGAACGTCCTGACTCCTTTTGAATACCGACGCGCAGTGGGTTCGATCGGTATGCACAGGACCAGGTATGTCCAGATATTTAAGCTCATGGACTACGACCAGTGGTTAGATTTTTACTCACAGATACCAGGTAAAAATAAGAACTTTGGCGCTATCGAGCCGGTGACTTCGACCAGTAGCGTGTACCAGTTTGCTATGCGTTTTTATGCCAGGCTGATGTTTATTACACCTCCTTCGGGTTCTGAATTCGGGAGCCGGTGGGGCGCTAACATGGTGGGCGGGGTATCTAAAAAAGTTCTAGTCGTGGAACACTACGACGAACCACATCCTGAGAAATGGGGAGAGGGTCGGCGCGTAATTGTGTCGAACGGACTTTGTACGCACATAACAAAGCCGGACTATAACACCAATAAAATAGACGGCTGGCATCCTCTCTCAGAAGCTCAGTGGATGAACTCATACCCAAGCTCGATTGCTTCCGGTCCTATGCAGGACTTGGTTAAAAAGAATAGAGAGCTTGACGTGATGGACAGTTTCATTGCAACGGCAATGAGG
>Ga0209284_10002002_pt1 | contig 29184 bp, 25 predicted proteins | sample FRY03_FD_187211 | JGI IMG/M metagenome (GOLD analysis project Ga0209284, IMG submission 187211) | Freshwater microbial communities from Lake Fryxell liftoff mats and glacier meltwater in Antarctica - FRY-03 (SPAdes) (version 2) | ecosystem: Environmental > Aquatic > Freshwater > Ice > Glacier...
AGGAGGAGGTGGGTTAACCGGTAACGGTTCGGGAAATGGAAATGGCGTGAATAGCTTTGGGCGTTCATTTACTAACGGAGGTGTCGGCGGTCCTGCCCATGCGAGCTATCCAGCAATTGGAGGATTTGGTGGTGGTGGTGGTGTGGCCTTCTCAGGTGGTGGGGGTGGCGGCTATAGCGGGGCTCCTGCAGGTTCTGGCGCCACCGACCGATATTGCGGTGGTGGGGGTGGCGGCTCCTACAATCTTGGAACATCAGGTAGCGCTGTAGTTCGGTCTTCAACTGGAGTGGGCTCTGTAACGATCACTTCACTTGGGCCATCACTTACAACTTTTGCGTCTAGCGCAACGCTAACTAATTCTTCCTCCATCACCTACAACGTAATATTTAGTGAAACAGTCACTGGATTAGCTGCAGCAGATTTTTCAGTAAGCGGAACTGGAGCATCTGGTTGCACCGTTGGAACTCCTTCAGGATCTGGAACAACATACACGGTTGCACTCTCTGGCTGTTCTCCTGGAACTATCATCCTTACGATGACAGCCAATGCAGTGACGAATGCTTCGTCCCAAACTGCGCCATCGTCTAATACTGCAGCTGCCACAGTGACCATCGATCAAACGGCTCCCACTATTTCATCTGTGGCAGCGCCAGCTAATACAACATACATACCAACAAACGCCTTAAATTTCACAGTAAGTACCAGTGAGGCCGTAACCGTGACTGGCACTCCGAGAATTCCAATCACTATCGGTTCCACCACCCGCTATGCCAACTACCTCTCTGGTAGCAATAGCAGCACCCTTATTTTCCGCTACACGGTTGCCACAGATTCCAATGACATCGATACCGATGGAATTGCAGTTATCTCACCGCTGGAATTGAACTCGGGAACAATTACTGATTTAGCCGCCAACGCCATGAGCACACTTACCTTTACCCCACCAACAACCTCATCAGTACTTGTTGCTCAGTTAGCTGCTGCGCCAACCATTACCGCAATTACCGCTGGCGATACTTCGCTCTCGGTGGCATTTAGCGCTGGCGCTGCCAACGGCTCTACGATATCGAGCTATCAATATTCAACTGATAATGGCAGCACATGGAAAGCTCGAGCCAGCGGCACTACCGCCTCTCCTATAACAATCACGACGGTATCTGCCTCCGGCTCGGCTTTGGTGAATGCAATCACTTATCAAGTTCGTATCCGCGCCGTTAATGGCGCAGGTAACGGAGATTCATCTACTGCAGTTAGCGCAACACCGACAGCGGTTATCGTTGCCGGGGGATCTAATATTTCAAGAACCTATGGCAGCGCCTCATCCTCATCTGCCTTCACAGCAAGTGGTGGAACTTCGCCATATGTATTTACTATTACCAATGGCGCCAGCGGAATTAGCGTTGATGCATCAACTGGCGTGGTCACTGCCGCAAGTACTCTGACCGTTGGAAGTTATGCGCCAAATGTAGTTGCCACAGATTCCTATGCCACACCTCGCGTTGGCAGCAAAGCCATAAGCATCACAATTTCTAAGGCCACCCCAACAATTACTATTGCGCTGCCAAATTCTGCAACGGATGCCGCGCTCGGGGCAGCAATCATTATTACCGCAACCGTTTCACAGGACGGAACGATTACCTTTAAAGTAGGAGCTGCAACTATCTCAGGATGTAGTTCAGTCTCATCTAGCACCGGCAACGCCACCTGCTCATGGACACCAACTGGCTCACTTGGTTCGCAAACTCTAACTGCAACGCTGTCTCCAACAGATTCAACGAACTACACAAGTCCAACATCTAGTGGCCTGGTAATTACCGTCGTCAATGGAGTGAGCACCATCTCGCTCTCACTTGCCGGCGGTGTGACAACTGCCTCAAAGGGTCAGGTGATTGTAATTACCGTGGCTATTGATCAAGCGGGCAAAGTTTCATTCTTTGTCGATGGCAAGAGAATTCCAAGATGTTTTAAACTAAGCGCATCTGCTTCAACAAAAACATGTTCTTGGAAGCCTACAGTTCAAAAGAGCGTCACCTTAAGTGCGCAGCTGGTTCCAACTAATAGCGCATATAGCAACGCGTCAGGCTCGATGAAGGTTCAGGTTACGAGACGCACTAGCACTAGATAAAAAGGCTTGGCCGATACTTGCTTTTCATATAATAGGTAGTATTATCCGTTATATGAGAACCTCCCCTCCGCTGCTACTTCCTATCTTTCGTTCTGCTAGCCAGGCTCAAATCCTGACTTCAATGTGTCGCGCCGAAAGTCCCATAACCTTGGTAGAAATATCACGTCAGACAAACGTGCCGTACGCAACAGTCCATCGTGAAGTTAGACGCTTGGTTGATGCTGGGATACTTCTTGAAGATCGAGTTGGACAGGCTGTCGTCGTGGAGTTCAATCCCGACTCGCCACTAACTGCCCCTTTGCGCCAACTTATACACAGCACACTTGGCCCCGTCCCTGTGCTAAAGGATTTGTTTTCTGTAATTGATGATATTGACTCAGTATATATTTTCGGTTCTTGGGCCGAGCGAGCCTCTGGTATCTCAGGGCCGCCACCATCTGACATCGACCTTATGGTCATCGGCAACCCGAAGGTTAGCGATATATACGGCGCCTGTAGAGCCGCTGGATTGCGCCTACAACAAACCGTGAACCCAATTATTATGAGCAAAAACCAATGGCGTGAGGAGACTGTTTTTAATCAGAGCGTTAAATCCCGCCAACTGATAACAATCGTTGGCGAATTGGTTGCGAACAGATGAAGCCGCTGCCCCTCACTGATACGCAACTATTTGAGGTCACGAAAATGGTAAGTAGCGGTCGGCTACGCGGTGAGCTTGTAGACATAGATAAAGCGACTCGTTTTATTCTTCAGGCTACGGAGGCGATGGCCGAATTGAGTTCAATGAAGATTGCCCATATGAAGCACGATGCTGCTTACAATGCAGGTCATGACGTGGGGGAGGCACTTTTTGCAGCGTATGGTTATCGAGCAGGCAATGGAGATGGGCAGCACATTGCTCTGGGTCAGTTTATGGAAATCATTTTTGGTAGTTCCTCGGCTGCACAAGCTGCAAATGACTTCGACTCGCTCCGACAAACTAGGAACAGCGTGCGCTATCGAGGGTTGCCTCTCAGTTCAAGTGAGGCAGATTTTGCCGAAAAGGTTGTCAACTCACTTCTAATACAAGCATTGGCTTTTCTACCGACGAGCTAAAGGTTCTCATCTACTGCTGTGACATTTACTTTCAATACCGCAGCTATCTCTGCTCTCTCGCTCTCACTTGCTGGTGGTGTGATAACTGCGCAAAAAGGTCGAGCAATTGTAATTACCGTGGCTATTGATCAGGTGGGCAGAGTTTCATTCTTTGTCGATGGCAAGAGAATTCCAAGATGTTTTAAACTAAGCTCATCTGCTTCAACAAAAACATGTTCTTGGAAGCCTACAGTTCAAAAGAGCGTCACCTTAAGTGCGCAGCTAACTCCAACTAATAGCGCATATAGCAACGCGTCAGGATCGTTAAAGGTTCAGGTTACGAGACGCACTGGCACTAGATAAAAAAGGCTTGGAATAACTCTTAAAGAGAACGATGTCCCGAGACATCACAAAGCGAGGTGTTAACCATTGGGTTTTTAAGCGTAAATCTGGCTAGAAAATAACACCGCTCAAACCTCAAATTGATTTCGCTCAAACCTGGGAATTAGGCGTTTTCACGCTCAAATACAAATCGAACCCGGGTCTTACGGGTAAAAAATGTCTACTTGAGAATATTTAACTACGTAAAACCAGCACCCTTATAGGGTGCTGAAATATCGATCTCTCATTGCTGCTCCTATCTTTGTTTGCTGGTAAGTGCGTCATGTGAGTGTCTATGCACACTTACCTCTATGAAAATTAGCTATGAACCGTCATTTCCCACACTAGGTGAGCTGGACAACATTGTGGTCTTTTCTGGCTGTAGGCTGACCCCATGACAGACCAGGCTGCAGAGCCAAATAGTAAGATTGTCATCTATCAATCCCCTGATGGTGCGACAAACTTTGAGGTTACTGTCGGAAACGACACTGTCTGGCTCTCTCAGCGCCAAATGGCGGAATTATTTGAAGTTTCGACGGACAACGTTGGATTACATATCAAAAATGCCTATCAAGAGAGTGAACTCTCAGAGATGGCAACTACCGAGGAATCCTCGGTAGTTCAAATTGAGGGTGGACGAGAGGTTAAGCGCCAGGTTCGCCAATATAATCTCGACGTCATAATCTCAGTCGGGTACCGGGTAATTTTTGTTCTTAATTGCACCAATGGCCCCGGGTATATGTACATTCCAACTCCCGAGTCGTACACACGGTTGCGCTATCAAGCGTGGCAAACACTTTTGGCAGCGGGAGCGCTCGAAAAAATAATTGCCGAAACTTCTGCCGCTATCTCGAAACTTCCAGCGCTGGCAGAGCGATGACGACAACGCGCCCTCACGTAGATCGCGTAAAGTCAGCACTTGCCAGCGTGCAAATGGGAATTGCACAAGCCGATATCACTCCACCTATTGGTATATCAGCAAATCCATGGGGTAAGAGCACGACTGCACTTTCTACCGGTATCCACCGCCCGTTCTTTGCTGTCGCAGCTTGTATAAAGTCGGATCGAGATCTGTTTATCGTCACACTCGATCTCGGTTGGATCACTTGTTATGAGTGCGACGTAGTAAATTTTCGAGGGCGCGTGGCTCGTGAATTAGGTGTAGAAATTGATGACATTCTGGTCAATCTGAGCCAGACACATAAGAGTCCGCCCTTTTGTATTCATGAAGCGCTACGAGAAGGAAAGGAACTCGTCCCACAATGGGTCGAATTTGTTATCACCTCGGTAATTCGAATTTGCAGTGAAGCCCGCCAGAAGAGCGCCCCTGCAGATATCACTTGGCAATATGGCAAATGCGATCTCGGAACCGTTCGTGAACTTTCGATTGATGGCACTGAATATGTGGGTTACAACCCAGATCTGATTCCAGATGATGTGTTGGTAGTTGGGCGTGCCACCAATGCGGCGGGGGCCGCGATTGTCACCTTCGTCAATTATGGATGCCATCCAACGAGCGTCGGCTGGGAAAGTTCACTTGCAAGTCCGGATTTTGTCGGAAGAGCCCGTGAAATTGTAGAAGACGCTACGCACGCTCCGATGATTTTTCTCTTGGGGGCCTGTGGCAACGTGGCACCGCGACTTCAATATTCTGGAGATGTTTCTATCGCCGATCGCAATGGCGAAATTCTTGGTTATGCCGTCATGGCGACTATGGCAAATATGATGCCGCCCGCTTCGGAATTAGTTTTTGAGCAGACCATAATCTCTGGATCTCTACTCGCACGCTGGCTACCCGAGAGAGTCAAACCAAATTCGTTGGTGGCTTCCAAGAAAATTTTTGCGATTCTCAAGCACAAGTACTTGCGCACCCATGATGAACTAGTGGCGGCCTGGGCTCCGATCACTGCTTCTAAAGAGTTTCTGGATTTTCGCATTTTCAAGCAATTTGAAATGCGAAAGGATTATGTAAAGGAGGGCGGGGTGGTTAACCACCCAGTTTGGATTTGGCAGATCGGAGACGCGGTTGTAATCGCACACTGTGGTGAGGCGTACTTAGAGATGGCTCGCGATCTTCGAACCAGGAATCCTGGTCGAATGATTCTTTGGTTAGACATGACCAATGGCCCCGGATATATGTATATCCCAACGGCTGGCGCTTATGACCGAGATGCTTATCAGTCTCAACAATCGATCCTGGCGAAAGGATCTTTCGAAGAGTTATTGGAAATTTTGGATCAAGAAATAAAGAATTTAGCTCTCTAAATTCAGGCAGGAAACTCATCCGGAGATGCATATTCCGGCCCCAGCACTGCGATTACCTCGCCTATTTCAACGCTGTCCCCACATCCTTTAATATTTTCATAGAGGCCGGAGTGTGTTGCGTGATGGTAGGAATGCGATCCGCGCAAATCGATAAATTTCGCGGGCGCAAAACCTTTCCAACCAATTGCTGGAAGCGTGAGAAAAATTCCATTTATCTGGCTAACATTTGTGGGATCTAAACCATCGTGGATAAATCCACTGGGAGTGGAGATGACATTACCGATGGCGCCTGATGAAACTAATTTCTTAAATGCAGTAATGCGCGGATGTCGGCGATTCCAATTGTCTTCCTTAAATAACTTACCAGTTGATTTAGAAACTTCTATCGCATCTCCAAATTTGCGAGAAGAGTCGCATGAGTAAATCTGGACCAAGAACTGGGAGTCCGAACCTTCGACGCTCGTTTGGACTGCTACGAAGTTTTCTAACGGATGACCCCTTCTTAGGATATGGGTTCTATAGAAAGTGAAATCTGCATTTGGCGGTGCTGTCGGTTTTGACCTGCTCTACGCTTTGGCTATCCGTTGGAATTCAACAGGATAGGGCTTAGACATAGGAACATCCTTCCAGTAAGAATCGAAATCCTCACAGTTTGGAGTCAACTAGACCTGCAGCAGTCCTGATTGGTAAAGGCCCAGGATGTGACTTGTGCGCCTTGATTGGCGTAACCAACCCCACTTGGAGAAGGATTTTGATTCTTTATTGTAGGTACTTCCTCAAACGTTATGCGTTTCTTGCCAATAACTGTTATCCGAGATGAACTTTGGAAAGATGTTCTTAGCGTTTTAGATGCAGTGCTAGCTTCTCGCTAAATACCTGCCGCATGACCCTCGCACCTTGGATCTGAACCAAAGGCAAAGGTTCCATTAGGAAGGACCTCTAGCAATTGTGCCGCTGATGCATGTCCCCATGCAGATAGGGGCACAACCTCATGACCTTTAGCTCGCAATTGATCAAGTACGACGGAAGACACTCGATTTTCTATTTCCAGAATGCCTGCTCCAGTTTCTTCTTCGGCGACTTGGCCAGGTGCTTTCAAGTGTTGCCAACGGGGAGCCTCAACCGCCTCCTGCGCATTCATTTTTAAATCAATGACATTTACAAGTAATTGCAGATTAGTTTGAACTTGAATATTTCCACCAGGTGATCCGCCAACTAAATACAGAGATCCGTCTGGGCGGGTAGCTGTAAAGGCGTTCAAAGTGTGTGCTGGACGCTTTCCGGGCGCAATAATGTTGGGGGATTGTGGGTCAAGAGAAAATCCAGTTAATCGATTGTTCAGTAGTATACCTGTACCGGGAATTGCCCATGAACTTCCAAAGACATGGAAAAGAGATTGGATCCATGAAACCGCATTTCCTTCGGAGTCAGAGACTAAAAAGTAAGTCGTATCGCTTCCTTCAGAAGTTGGAGCTATGTCGCTATTGGCTTTATCCATCTTAATTTGAGCACAACGTGAATCAATATTTTCCGCTGATAAGATTTTTTCTACTTTAACTTCAATGAATTCGGGATCAGCCAAAATTACATTTCGATCGGCAAAGCCCATCTTTTTAGATTCAACACCGATGTGAATTCGATCCACTTCGCGCAATGTAGAGATATCAAATCGTTCACTAATCAATAACTCTTCCATCAAAATCATGCCCTGTGCTGGGGGAGGCTGACCATAAATAGTGAAATCTCGGTATTTAATTGATAGAGGATCTAAGACACGAGTTGTGTGATTCTTAAGATCCTGCTCATTAAACCAACCATCGCTTCCATCAATTAATCTTTGTGCAATTTCACCCTCATAAAAAGCGGCACGACCAGATGCAGCAATCAATCGCAGCGCCTGAGCTAAATCTTTTTGTACAACCAAACCGCCAACTTCAACTTTTACATCAACGCCAATTGCTTCAAAGACTTTAGTATCCGGAGTGATTGCTAAGTGTCCAGCGATTCTGCTAACAAATCCAGGATTAGCTGCAAAACCATTTTCGGCATAACCAATCGCAGGCGCCAGCAGTTGCTCCATTGGCAACTTGCCATAACGAGCATGTGCTTCAAACCACGTGGAAACTAGACCGGGAACCGTGCCGGACTTATATCCTTGGAGAGGAATTCCATCTGTATATGCAAGTGGTGTTGCTAAGTGTGGGGCTTCACCGCTTCCATTAAATGCTAGGTTTACCTTACTGGCGGCATGGTGTGTTACTAAAAAGGCATCGCCACCTAAGTGTGATGAAGCAGGTTGTACAACACAGATCACCGCACTTAGAGCGATGGCAGCATCAATAAAGCTTCCACCGCATTGCAAAATGCCAATAGCCGCACTTACCGCCAATGGCTGACTTGCAGCTGCCCCACCATTTATTGAATATACGACGCTACGTCCTGTTTGCATAACGCAATTATTGGTCGCTTCGACACAGAATTCAAGGCAAGCTTTCGCGAGCATGTTGACATGAGGCACCACCGCATGGGAAACGCCTACTCATCCCAGCAGATGTTCCAGTATTTGAATGCAATCTGGCTTTCTGCATTTTTTCTTTGTAGTATGAGTTTATGCCATCACTTGAAGTTACGCCCTTCGAAGGTCAAGCACTCATAGGAATTGTCAGACGTGAAATTACTCCGCCGTTCGGAATTTACGGGCGCATGTGGGGCGCTTCCAACCACGATAAGTCCGAAGGATCGCATAAGCCCCTTTACGTAACTGCCATGTCGATGCAGTCATCGCCAAATGCGTCACCCGCTCTGCTCGTTGCAATTGATGCTGCCTCTCTAGGTGATCTCGATGGGCGCGAAGGAGAGCAGCTCCGCGCGACTGTAAAGTTAGCCCTGAATATTGAAGATTCAAATCTCATGATTGCCTGCTCGCATACACACGCATCACCGTGGTTTGCGCGAAGTCGTGCGGCTTTGCCCGGAGGTGATCTAATCGAGAGATACTTGCAAGAAATTGCTGACGGGATTATTGATGCCTGTCGAGAAGCAATTGCACAACGTCAAACAGCAATTGTCACCTTCCGCGCTGGAAAATGTGCCTTAGCATCCAATAGGGATCTGCTCGATCCACATAATCCAGAGAGATACTTGACTGGATTTAACCCAGATGTGCCGGCCGATGACACCGTCATGGTTGGACGGGTAGTCCGGGTTTCGGATGGAGAAGTAATAGGAACGCTAGTCAACTACGCATGTCATCCTACTTCACTTGGATGGGACAATAAATTGATTTCACCTGATTATGTGGGTGCAATGCGCGAAAAAATTGAGAGCGAAACTGGCGGCGCGCCTTGTCTCTTTTTACAAGGAGCTTCAGGTGATTTGGGTCCTGCTTATCAATACGTGACTGAGACAGATATTGCTGATGTGCATGGAGTTCAACTGGCATACTCGAGTCTGAGCGCACTAGCCTCGATGTACCCGGCCGGAAATAAGTTTTCGTTTAGTCGTGCTGTTGAATCGGGTGCCCCGCTTGGCTATTGGGAGCCAAAACCTTATGAAGTTTCCAAGGATTTAATTGTGACGGCAGATCGAGTGCCGCTACCAGCCAAAGTGTGGCCAACTATTGAAGAGCTCGACCAACTTATTGCGGTAACTACAGATTCCTTCGCAAAGGAGCGACTATTTCGTAAGCGGTCGATAGCCAAATTAATGTCGAACGGCGGTCAACTCGGCCTCACGGTATATGGCTGGAGGCTGGGCAAGATTCTCTTTGTCGGCGTTCAGTGCGAGGTGTATTCGATATGGCAGCAAGATTTGCGGGAAATGTTTCCTGATTATGCAGTTGTGGCGATTACCTGCGTGGATTATGAAGCTATTGGCTATGTTGTGCCTGATGAGTTGCATGATTTGAATTTGTATCAAGCATGGCAACCACCTTTCGGAAAAGGTGTAATGGACGCCTTATTTGAGGGTAGTTGCGAGCAGTTAAGGAAGACGATCAACTAATTTTTATGATTATTAGTCGATTATTCCAATTGAGACGAGGATTTTTTGTTTACCTCGTTTAAATTCTTCAATTACAAATTGATGTTCACCTACAGCACTTTGATGAGCATGGCTGGCTGGGCGCATCAGGTAACGATGGATTGGCTGGTTTTGAGCTTAACGGGCAGTGCTGCAGCGTTGGGCGGAATGATTGGAGTGCAGATAGCGCCTTACCTTATTTTGTCTCTCGTTGGAGGGGCGGTGGCCGATCGATTCAACAAGCGGAATTTCCTTATGCTGGTGTGTGGTCTCAATTCTGTATTTGCTTTTACGCTCTTCATTTTGTTTCATAGAGAAGTTCTAACCTATTCCTTTCTAATCGTGGCTTCTCTGGTAATAAGTAGCATCAACGCAATGGAAGCCCCAGTACGCGCCTCGCTCTCTGTTGAAGTGGTGAAGAAAGAAAATTTGGCCAATGCGATGGGCCTTAATTCAATGACTTTCAACGTTGGGCGGCTTTTGGGAACCCTGACAGCTGGCTTCTTAATCGCGCACTTTGATAATGGCGCCCCTTGGCTTGTGTTTGGGTTTCTCTACGCTGGCCTTGGTATTTTTTTACTGCTTCTTAGGAGCAATGAAATTGAAATTGATCGGCAAAGCGAATTAAAGCCCGGCAAGTTATTGGACGCTGCCAATTATCTACGGCAGCGGCCGGCGCTCGTACGTACGATGATTCTAACTTCGCTTATTTGGGGTTCGGGAATGCAATTCGGACTTACCTCATCGCTGATGGTGAAAAAAGTCTTCGAATTGGATGCCGAGTATCTCGGATACATCGGTATGACCATTTCTTTGGGATGCATAATCGGAGCAGGTGTCGCTTCGCGCTGGGCGGTACCCGGGCACTTACCGCATATTTCGACGATGTTAAAGAGTGGAGTCGGGGTTGCCATCTTTTGGATTCTCTCCGGGACGATGAGTTCTTTCTGGTGGTACGCGATCACAGCCGGAATTGCGAGCGTTTTTCATTTGACCTTTATGGTTACCTCAAATTCCCTCGTTATTGCGAGTGTCCCCGCATATTTTCGAGGACGAATTTATGGGATTTATTTGTTCATCTTCTGGATAGGTTCGACGATCGGCAACCCCATCATCGGAAAGATTGCGCAGATTTTTAGCGTCCGAACCGCAGTTATTTCGGGCGGCGTTTGGACTTTGCTTATTTGCTCAATTCTATATCTTCGCGAAAGAAGTAAGAGCAAGCTTTCTTAACTAGGCGAAATGGAAAACAGTTGCAGAAGTCGCCGCTGCCGCTATAACGACAATGGGGAAGGGCGCTTTAAGAAATAAGGCAATAATTGCAATAAATAATCCGGCGGCGCGATGATCGATCATTAGTTTGGATTTTTCAGTGAATGACTGCACCGCGACTACGTCGCGACGGAATTCAACAGGATAGGGCTTAGAGATAGGAACATCCTTCCAGTAAGAATCGAAATCCTCACAGTTTGGAGTCAACTAGACCTGCAGCAGTCCTGTCCGCCACCCACAATCGATTCGGTGCTAGTGCCACGAACTGCCGATCCACCAGATCACTAGGTCGGTGTTGGTTCTCATCGCTGGTCGTAGTGATTTTAAACTGGCGACCGCGCCTGGCTCCACTCAAGTGCTCACCTTTCATGATCCGCTTCACCGTGCAGTGCGCGACCTCAATGTTCTCGCGATTCAATTGCTTCCAGACTTTCTTTGCGCCGTAGACACCATCACAGTTGGAGTGATACACCCGCAAGATCTCGCACTTGAGCACCTCATCGCGTTGTCGGCGTTGACACACCGAAGAGATTTGAGATGGCAGTGAAGGCAGCCCACTCGGACGGGTAATCCTCTCGGTTGTCCATCACCATCCTCATAGCTCGTTCACATAGCTCCGGTGAATAACGATTTGATCTTGACATGGAGTAATCCTCTCAGAGGATTACTCTCCAACTTTCCCGTCGCGATTCATAGACTAGCATCTACCTATGAATTCAATACTTGCTCTGGGAATCTTTCTTGTTGCCTACTTTTTTATTGCGACAGAAAAAATTAATCGTATCGCAGTTGTTGTTGCCGGTGCGGGGTTGATGTTGGCACTTAAGCTCACCGATGCCGAACATGCCTTTTTTAGTCACGCAACCGGAATCGACTGGAACGTGATTTTCCTGCTCTTAGGCATGATGATTATCGTCAGCGTCGTCCACAAAACCGGATTCTTCGAATTTGTTGCCATGCATTTAGTACGCCTTGCAAAGGGCCGACCTGTTTATATCATGGTATCGCTTTCAATCTTTATCGCAGTGGCTAGTGCAATCTTGGATAACGTCACAACCATCATGCTCGCTGTTCCAATGATAATTATTGTGGCAAAGAAGTTAAATATTTCGCCAACCCCACTACTACTTTCCGGGATCTTTTCCAGCAATATTGGCGGAGCCGCAACTTTGATTGGTGATCCACCAAATATCATCATTGCCAGTAAAGCTGATCTTTCATTTAATGACTTCTTGGTTCATATGGCACCGATGGTCGTTGTTGTTCTGATTGTCATCATCCCAATGATGATTTTTATGTTTAGGAAACAACTTGTTAACTCACCAGCCGATCGTGAAGCTCTTGCAGATATCAATCCTCGTGATTTCTTAAAAGATATTCCCCTCCTTAAGAAAAGTGGATTAGTTCTTACAGCAACCATTATTGCTTTCATCACTCACTCAATTACTCACCTAGAGCCTTCAGTTATCGCACTGATTGCCGCTGGTGTCTTAGTCGCAATCACTCGCCTAAAGCCACGTGACTACGCCCTCGACGTCGAGTGGGGAACACTTCTCTTCTTCGCAGGTTTGTTTATTATGGTCGGAACTCTGGTTAAGGTCGGTGTTCTGGCTGAATTTGCTAATTTCCTTGCAGAGCAATTTGCCGGCCGCCCCGAGTTTGCAACATATTCTCTCTTGGCTCTTTCTGCAGTGCTCTCTGGTATCGTCGACAACATTCCTTATGTTGCGGCCATGTCGCCAGTTGTTGCTGACCTATCTACAACTCTTGTTGCTGCTGGAGATAAGACGTTGTGGTGGGCCCTTGCATTTGGTGCCGACTTCGGTGGGAATGCCACAATCGTTGGGGCAAGCGCTAACGTTGTAGCAATTGGCCTGGCATCTGCCGCTGGTATCAAGATTTCCTTTTGGACCTTTGCAAAGTACGGAATCCCAGTGACTATAGTTTCAACGGCGATGGTTGCTCCATATCTTGGCTTCTTCTATCTATCCTAGAAGTTAATTGTTATTAATCAGAAAGAACCGCAGCCCATTTGTCGCCAACAATGGCACGGAAAGCAATTCAGCATCTCTTGCTGGCCACCTATTTTTTGATTGATGCGATTACTTTACTGTGATTGCGTATAACTACTAAATTCACAGGGAATTCACAATTTTTGAGCGTAAGAATTTATATTTAGATATTCTTCACAATTTTACTGAGCCTAACGTTTTTCGAGCAATTCTTTAATGGCTGATACATTCAAAACATGACAATTTACTTACCTTTTGAATTCAACATAATTCCACCCGAGAAAGTGCTCCGAATCGGAGTATTCGGATTTGGAAAAACTGGCAAGGCTGTCTCGTCGATCCTGCTCAAAGAGAAGACAACTCACCTGGAGTGGGTTGTCAGGGCCTCCCATGCCTTAGAACACCGCTCAGTCCCAGAGTTTCTAGGCATCGATTCCGACGAACCAGGGTTGATTTATTCCCTTGAGGAATTTCTAGAGGATGGCTTCTTAGATAAGCACCCCGTCGACATCATTGTCGATTTCTCATCTGAGGATGCGATCTACTCGTATGGCCCGAAAGCTATTGAAAGGTCAATTGCCGTGGTCACCGCAATCTCCTTTTACCCGAAGGAACAACAGAGGTATCTCAATGAACTAGGTAAGTCGATAAAGATTCTCTGGTCGCCAAACATCACTTTGGGGATCAACTTCCTAATCTTGGCGGCAAAAACACTTCAAAGTATCCTTCCTGGACTGGATATTGAAATTGTTGAGGAGCATTTCAAATTGAAGTCAGAGGTCTCAGGCACCGCTATCAAGATTGCTGATGCCCTCTCTGTTGATCATAAGGATATTAAAATGATTCGAGCCGGGGGAATCATCGGCGTTCATGAAATCATCTTTGGCTTTCCTTATCAGACAGTGCGACTTCGCCATGAATCAATTTCGCGCGAAGCATTTGGACGCGGCGCTCACTTTGCTTCTCTCGAATTAACGAAGAAAGACAAGGTCGGACTCTATAAAATGGAAGATATCCTTGGCCCGTACTTTGTTTCATCAAATATTGAGTATCTGCCGGATGTGCCAATTGATAGACCGAAGCTTGGCGTTGTCCAGAAGTACTTATTTGGAGCAAGAAACGCTTTCCGTAAGCGGATGCACTAGTAACTCTCATTGGATTTAGAGAGTATTCCTGTTTATGGGCCCGGAATAAACAACACCGGCATAGACCGTATAATTGTCGATGCTGGCGTGGCGAAAGCTAAATCTCCAGCAATCATGGACTGCGCCCTTATGCCTGCTGATATAATTTCGCCATGATTTGGAAGAAGTTCTATGCAGTAGGCACCTCTTTTGTTGCTCTGCTTTTGATAGTTAGCTCTCTTCAGCTTTCATATGCCGCAGAAAAGCCAAGTAAAACTCCAGGTAATTCAGCTGGCAAATCAGGCTCTGCTCCGTCCAGTAATTCATCAGGCCCAAAAACTAATGAAAACTCTTCTACAGCTGGCAAGCCAAGTACTGAAAATAAAGGTAAGAGCAGTACGCGTAGCTGCAGTGCAACTTTCTGCTCCTTGGGGGCTTGATCGAGTAGATCAACGTTTGCTCCCACTTACATCATCGTTTAACGATGGCGATAATTCGGCAAATGGCGTGGGCGTTTATGTAGTCGATACCGGGATAAACACATTGCTTAGTGAATTTGAAGGTCGTCTCACCGCTGGATACAGTGCAGTTGCAGGTGGCATAGAGGATTGCAATGGCCATGGAACCCATGTTGCCGCAACGATTGCCGGGCGCACATACGGGATTGCAAAGAGCGCAACCATCGTCCCCGTGCGGGTGCTTGATTGTGCGGGCTCTGGTACATACTCATCTGTTATTGCAGGACTTGATTGGATAGCAGCTAGCGCTCCAGCAGGGGTTCCAGCAGTAGTGAATATGAGCCTTGGAGGTCCAGCAAGTAGCACTCTCGATGCAGCGGTAAAGAGCTTAATAAGTCGCGGCGTCTCAGTTGTTGTTGCTGCCGGAAATTCAAATACAGATGCCTGCACAGCATCTCCTGCCAGAGTTGCAGAAGCAATTACTGTTGGCGCAACTACCATTTCAGATTCACGTGCAAGTTACTCTAATTTCGGAACTTGCCTTGATCTTTTTGCCCCAGGCAGTGCAATTACATCAGCATGGACAGGCTCTGCAAGTGCGACGAACACCATTAGCGGAACTTCTATGGCATCTCCACATGTGGCAGGAATTATTGCTCGTTTTATTGCTGCCAACCCATCACTTTCTCCTTCTCAAGTTGCATCTTCCTTGAAGTCGGGTGCGACTCAAGGTGTTATTGGATCTGTTGGTTCGGGTTCTGTGAACTTACTTGCTTATCTTGATTTTCTATTTGATGGATCGGTCGTAACTCAACCTATTGAAGTTCCAAAGACAGTGGCCCCAGGCAATTCAGGAACCAAGAGTAAAAAGCCAACAAACAAGTCCAGGGGATAAAAAGTAGCGCTAGCTGGGCCAGCATCTCCGTCAATTTTATAGGCCCATTTTCCTGCAAATCGTAGCTTTCTTATATTTCCAACTCGAACCCGATACATTAGGATCTCAACCGAATATTAGAGTTGGATTTTACGGGGAGGCGTGGCTATGCATAAGCATACGACGACTCGGTTCGCCCGCAGCGATTGGAAAATTCCAAATCTACGACGACGCAAGATCTTAACGGCGGCGCTAATTGCACCACTCTTTGCAATGGTTAGCGCAGTTTTAGCAGCTCCAACAGCCAATGCAGCGGACGCCTTAGTAAATGGTTCTTTTAGTTCTTCAGGCGGAGGATGGACTGGGGCGCTCTTTACTGGGAAAGACAACACCGCTTGTGCTAGTGGTCAGCCGAATATAGGTACATGGACTGCAAACCAACTATCATTTTCTGGTGCTGCTTCTCAATTTAATGTAAGCCAGCAAATCGTGATTTCCGTGCCCGCTACTGTTTCATTTACTTGGTCGTCAGCCAACCGCGGGGATGCTCTGAATCCTTTTGCAAGAGTGACTATTGCCGATTCCAATCAAACCATTAGCACAGCTTACTTTAAATCCACTACCAGTTTTGTAGAAAGCACCACAGCCCAAATAACCACTACGACCACAAACGAAACCGTGACAGTCACCATCTCAGGAAAAGATGGAAATGGTTGGGCAGGATGTTATGGCACACAGTTTAAGGATTCACGATTAAATGTTGTTGCAACTCTTACCTCTCGCACTCTTACCATTGACTCTGACTCATATACCTCTTCCTACACAATGGTTGCAACCCCGCCAACTCTTACCGCAACGCCATCAGCTGGTACTGGTGCAAAGACTTTTACAAGTTCGACAACAGGTGTTTGCACAGTTAACTCTTCAACTGGTGTAGTCGCCTTTGTCGGTGCTGGCACTTGCTCTATCACCTCATCTATTGCAGCAGATGCTACTTATGCAGCTGCAACATCGGCTGCGATCACAATGACTATTTCACGTGCAACGCAATCTGCGCTCTCCTTTACTCTTTCACTCTCTTCATCTACTTACACCGGCTCTGCCTACACCGAGGCACTTACCCTTACCCCATCGGGTGGATCAGGAAGCGGCGCTGTTACCTATGCCATTACATCTGGTGGAACTGCAACAACTTGCGCACTAAGTGGTAGCAGTGCTACAGAAACGATTACCGCGACAACTTCTGGAACTTGTTTAATTACGGCCACCAAGGCAGCCGATGTTAACTACAGCGCAATCTCATCTATCGCTATCACGTTTACTTTCAACACAGCAGCTATCTCTGCTCTCTCAATCTCACTTGCAGGCGGTGTGACAACTGCCTCAAAAGGTCAAGCAATTGTCATTAGCGTGGTTATTGATCAGGCAGGCAAAGTTTCATTCTTTGTCGATGGCAAGAGAATTGCAAAATGTTTTAAACTAAGCGCATCTGTTTCAACAAAAACATGTTCTTGGAAGCCTACAGTTCAAAGAGTTGTCACCTTAAGTGCGCAGTTGGTTCCAACTAATAGCGCCTATAGCAACGCGGCAGGATCAATGAAGGTTCAGGTTACGAAACGGACTAGTACTAGATAAAAAGGCTTTGATAATAATTTTTAGAGGTCGTAATACAATTCGAACTTAGCTGGATGTGGATGCAAACGAACATAGTCAGCTTCTTGCTTGTACGGCTACCGTCGACGAACTCGACGACTTGCGTCAACTCTGGCGGCAAAGTCACGGGGCGAGAGAATAGGTATGCCTCTCCATGGGCTCATGTGGAGCAAATCGCTGTCGTTGGAAACAATGATGACAGCTTGACAGGCCAGTGCAAGTTCGAGAATTCGATTGTCCTCGTAATCGGCGCAGTCCGTGACGGCCTGCGCAGGAGTTATAACGGCGCCACCCGAGGCGATTGAGATTTCGACGAGGAGCTCGAGGTAATCTTCAACGCGTTGTGGTTCCCACTCGAAACCATCTTGGTTTGCAGGGGAGTCGAGTACCCGTTCAATGTTGGTGAGGATGTGTGGGCTGAGCCAAAGGCTGAACTCAACAGCATCGTTGACGATTCCCACGCAGTCGGCTGCGAAGTGTCCTGAAGTAGGGGGAGGGCTCGGCCACGATTCGAACGGATCTCGTCCCGTAACGACAGCATCTATAAAGACGTTGACATCAAAGACGACTTGCTGTGCCGATCCTTGCTCGGTCGGGCTCACCTTCGACGAGCAAGTACTCGTTTCACACGGTCGCTGATTTCGTCCGTGGAGATGGCAAGGTCGGCCGTCTGTTGGGCTCCGTATGTCTGGAGATTACGAAGGCGCTGGGCGCGATCTGCGGCCTCCATGCGATCCATAGCCATCCGAAGGAATGCGCTGCGGTTTCCTCCGCTAAAGGTTTGAACAAGATGGTCAAGCCGGGGCTGATCGACCTGTGGAATGGAGAAACCTATAGTGACGGACCGGCTTTGACGGGGCTTTGAAGTGGTCATGGTCTGATGGTACTGGACATGCAACTTACATGCAATGCCTGATCTATGGTGTTAGTCAGTTATTCAGTTCGGATCCGGGTGGATTCTTTGCAGTCAGCGAGCCGGGGTGTGCGTGCGCGGTGGGGTCTAACCGCACCTTGATTAGGCTAGCAATCGTGGTCACCGTCAAAACAATAGCGATGAGAGTAAGGCTGAGGTTAGTACTGATCTCGGGCACGCGTCCGTCAATGCCGTGCCCCCAGTGCAGGACCAGTTTCACGCCGATGAAAGCGAGGATGAGCGCCAGGCCAGTGGAGAGGTAGACCAGCTTGTCCAGGAGTCCCTTGACGAGGAAGTAGAGCGGGCGCAACCCCAGGAGGGCGAAGGCGTTGGCGGTGAAGACGATGTAAGCCTCGTCGGTGATTCCGAAGATTGCGGGGATCGAGTCCAGTGCGAATAGCAGGTCGGTGCTGCCGATGGCCAACAGCACAATGAAAAGCGGTGTCACTGCTCGGTCTCCACCGCTGCGGGTGAACATTCGCCCGCCGACGTAGTCTGGAGTCACCGTGAGAACGCGGCGTGCCAGACGGACCATCGGGTTGTCCTGCACATCCGTATCTACGTTGCGGTGCCGAAAAAGCTGCACGGCCGTCACGACGAGGATTAGGCCGAAGATGAGGAACATGAAAGAGAAGAGTCGGAGCAGAGTTGCGCCAAGAACGATGAAGATCGCCCGGAAGATCAGTGCGAGCAGGATTCCAAAGATCAGGATCTTCTGCTGGTAAATCGCGGGTACGGCGAAAGTCGTCATGATAATGACGAAAACGAAGAGGTTATCGATGGACAAGCTTTTCTCGACGATGTAGCCGGCGAAATATTGTGCGCCGAATTCGCCTCCAACCTGTGCCATGAAGACCAGCCCAAAGGCGACGGCCACGGCGATATAGAGAACTGAGGAGATAACGGCTTCGCGAAACTTGACAACGTGTGGCCGAGCGGCGGCCAACCCAAGATCTAAAGCGAGCAGTCCGAGAATAACTCCAATGGTGAGCGTCCAGCGCAACGCACTTACTTCTAGCACTAGTGTTCCTCCTTGATTTCACACCGACCGACACCAGCTCGCTGAGCAGCTGAAAGTTCCCGTCTCTTCGACAGATAAAAACCTACTGATTTATAAGTCGAAATATAATTCGAACTCAGCTGGATGTGGACGCAAACGAACATAGTCAACTTCTTGCTTGCGCTTGAAATCAATCCAGGTATCGATCAAGTCTTTAGTAAAGACGCCGCCCTTAGTTAAGAATTCATTATCTTTTTCAAGGTTGTTGAGGACTTCATCGAGTGAGCCAGGTACTTGCGGGATTAACGCCGCTTCTTCTGGGCTCAATTCATACAAGTCTTTATCAACCGGCTTTGGTGGTTCGATTTTATTTTCGATGCCATCAATTCCTGCCATGAGCATTGCGGCAAATGCAAGATATGGATTAGAAGATGGATCTGGACAACGAAATTCAATTCGTTTTGCTTTTGGACTAGATCCAGTAATTGGGATACGGATACATGCCGAGCGGTTACGCGCTGAGTAAACAAGATTTACTGGAGCTTCATAACCTGGAACTAAGCGGCGATATGAGTTAACGGTTGGGTTAGTGAATGCAAGTAGAGATGGTGCGTGCTTGAGTAAACCACCGATATACCAACGTGCCATATCCGATAGATCGCCGTAAGTGCCTTCTTGGAAGAAGAGTGGCTCTCCATTTTTCCAAAGTGATTGGTGCACGTGCATTCCCGAACCATTATCGCCAAAGAGTGGTTTTGGCATAAAGGTTGCAGTCTTGCCGCCTTCCCAAGCAACATTTTTTATAATGTATTTAAATTTCATTAATTCATCGCCGGCATGCAAGATGTCAGTGAAGCGATAGTTAATTTCCATCTGACCAGCGGTGCCAACTTCGTGGTGTGAACGTTCAACTAGTAAACCTGCACGACCAAGTTCCATAACCATTTCATCGCGAAGGTCGGCGAATTGATCCGTTGGTGAAACTGGAAAATATCCACCCTTAATACGTGTGCGATATCCGCGGTTAGGAGTTCCATCGGAATCTTCTTTAATTCCGGTATTCCATGCACCTTCATAAGAATCGATTTCGTGATACGAAGTGTTGATATCAGTTTTAAAACGGACGCGATCGAAAACGTAAAATTCAGCTTCAGGTGCAAAATATGCTTGATCGGCCAGACCGGTTGACTTTAAATAATCAACGGCCTTTTTTACAATTCCGCGTGGATCGCGCGAATAAGGAGTGTTATCGATCGGGTTATGGACCGAAAACAAAATGATTAAAGTTTTCTCAAAGCGGAATGGGTCCATGTAAGCCGATTCGGGAACAGGCAGTAATTTCATATCCGATTCATGAATTGATTGAAAACCACGAATAGATGAACCATCAAACATCAAGCCATCGGTAAATACCGCTTCATCAAATGACTCAACTGGAACATTGAAGTGATGTTGGATTCCAGGAAGATCGGTAAAACGGACATCGACTAATTTGACATCTTCTTTTTTAATGTAGGCAAAGATTTCTGCTGAGTTTTTAAACATTCTTCTCCCAAGCAACAATTCTGATACGAGGTGCGTATCTGTGCAGTTGCCTCGACGCTGAGCACCCCTGCTATGGGCTTAATCGTAAGAGTTTTTCGTGCAAAAGGCATAGTCGCTGTGTTACATCTATGTTAAGAAATCCGTGCTTGCCTCAGTTAGGCTTACCTCTATGAATCTGCGGGTGAGCATGGGGCGCCGTTTTGTAGCCCTTGTAATCGATTGGTTAGCTTCTTATGCCATCGTGGCCGGATTTGGCGGCGGAATCGGCAAGATGGCTCCGAACGCATCATTGGCGATCTTGGCAGTTTTCTTTGCGCAGTATTGGATTCTAGTTACCCTGCAAGGCGCATCTCTTGGCCACCGACTAGTCAAGTTAAAAGTAGTTCGGTTTAGCGATGGTGGGCAGTCTTGGCCATTACAAATCTTGGTTAGAACTTTGCTGATTTGTTTAGTTGTTACTGCAATTACATTTGATGAAAACGGTCGCGGAATTCATGAACGTTTAAGTAATACGGTTTTGCGCAAAGGCTAGTTAGCGAATTTTAACATTTTTTGGCATTGGCCCTTTTGGAATTGGAATTGATAGACCGCCAACTGCCTTAAGGCGAGCACGAACTTCACGCATTTGACGGGCTGATAATTTTTTTGGCATCTTTCTTAGATGTTTTTGTAATTTTCGAAGTGAGACTTGACCTTTTTCGTCGCCAACAATTACTTCAGTAATTGGGACTCCAGGTGTAAAGCGCTCGGTCTTGCGACGCTCTTCAATGAGCATTTGACGAACAACTGAGCCACCTTCACCAGTTAAAACAATTCCTGCACGGCCAACGCTGCGATGTACCATGTCTTGGTTGCGCGATACTGCAACTACTGGAGTAGTTGTCCAACCTTTGCGAATTGCCATTAGAACACTTGCACCTGCACCCATTTGTCCTTCAATTGCGGAATAAGCAGCGGTACCTGCTTGGCGTGTAAAGAAAAACATTGCGATAAGAAGCGCAAATGGAAACGAAACGAAAGCTGCATATGCTGTTTGTTCAAAGACAAAACCAACTGCAGTGCCGCTAGCCCACGTTGCAAAGAAAATACCTGCGAGAGCGAAGGGTATCCAAGGCTTAACGCTCTTTGTGACGCTATAGGCATCACGAAGTGCTTGGAAGCGAGGGGTTTTGACCTTTTTTTCTTTGTTTTTCTTTCGTTTGAACATGTTTTTAGTTTAGTGGGGCAGGTGCGGTTCCACCAAGACGCACCGGTGCCCACCGCGCTCCCACGTGGCTATCAGGGTAGTTATCTTGCACATCTCGCAGCATTAAAATCATTTGATCCCGAAGTTTGGTTTCGGCTACTTCTACATCATCGCTTTTTTCGAAAAACTTAGCTTCACCAAAGGTGACAGTCACAGGAAAATTATTCTTTCTTAAATTTCTCTTTACACCTTTAGTCCAGACACGCTGGCTACCCCAGATTATGGTGGGGATTACTGGCACTCCTGCGCCTTGGGCTAGGCGTATTACTCCCGATTTATAACCCTTAATTTCAAAACTTGTAGAAATTGTGGCTTCCGGAAAAATTCCAATAACTTCGCCAGATTTTAAGGCGCGAAGGGCCGCCACAAAAGATGCGGCGCCGTTATCGCGGTCCACAATAATGTGATGCATCCCGCGCATTAGTGGGCCGGCCAACTTATTTGCAAAGATTTCTTTTTTTGCCATAAATCGAACATAACGATTTGCGGGCAGGGCTGCGGTGCCTGTAATTGCAAAATCCAAATAACCAACGTGATTAATTGCAAGAATTGCGCCACCTTTTCGTGGCACATTCTGCTCGCCAGTGAAAGTGAATTGAAGACCTAAATATTTCCAAAAAGCTTTAATGGCAAAAATTACTGGGGGATAGACCAAATCAGCCATTTAACTCCCGCGCTTGCATAGCTTGTTTGTAAAGGCGGCCGGCGCGATAACTTGAACGCACAAGGGGACCGCTCATAACTCCGAGGAAACCAACTTCGCTGGCTTCGGCGGCAAGCTCAACAAATTCTTCCGGTTTAACCCAGCGCTCTACTGGGTGATGTTTTGGAGTTGGTCGCAAATATTGCGTAATTGTAATTAAGTCACAACCTGCACTGCGCAGATCGACTAGTGCTGTCCCGATTTCCTCCCGCGTTTCACCTAAACCTAAAATTAAATTTGATTTAGTGATGAGTCCAAAATCGCGCGCCATTGTTATAACTCGAAGCGATTTTTCATAAGTAAATGCTGGTCGTATCTGCTTGAAAATGCGTGGGACAGTCTCCAAGTTATGCGCAAAAACTTCGGGTTTTGTTTCAAATATCTGATTAAGTAGTTCCGCCTTGGCATGGAAATCCGGCGCCAACATCTCAACGCCACAGTCAGGATTTATTTCGTGAACTTTGCGAATAGTTTCGGCATATAACCACGCACCTTCATCTTCGGCATCATCTCGGGTTACACCAGTTATTGTTGCATAGCGCAGACCCATTGCTTTAATTGATTCGCCGACACGTCGCGGTTCATCGCGGTCGATTGGATCGGGTTTCCCGGTAGCGATATCGCAAAAATCGCAACGTCGTGTGCATTTTTCTCCACCGATTAAAAATGTGGCTTCTTTATCTTCCCAACATTCAAAAATATTTGGACAGGATGCTTCTTGGCAGACGGTGTGTAATTTTTCAGTTTTAACAAGCGAGAGCAAGCGTGTGTATTCCGGCCCCATATTGGCGCGAGTTTTAATCCATTCAGGTTTGCGCTCAATTGGGACCGCAGCATTGCGAGCTTCAATGCGAAGTAATTTGCGACCTGGTGGAACTAGCGTCACGTGCTCACCTCCTTGAGCGCTTCGAGCATATATTTTTTAACAACAGGGATCACTTCTTCAATTGAAATATCTCGACCGAGTTCGACTTGCATTGATGTCACATCCGCATCTTGTATTCCGCAAGGAATTATTTGAGTAAAAGGTTTTAAATCTGGGCAGACATTAAGGGCAAAACCATGCATCGTTACCCCTCGTGCGACACGGATACCGATTGCCGATATTTTACGATCGCCTTTTTCGTCACGAATCCAAACACCGGAACGGCCCGAGAAACATTGCGCATCGATTCCAAACTCTCTGGATATTTTAATTAGAGCGCTTTCAACAACTCGGACAAAGCCCACTAGTTCAGTCGGTTTTGCTAACTTAACAATTGGATAACCAACTAATTGTCCGGGCCCGTGCCAAGTAATTTTCCCACCGCGATCAACGTCAATTACTCGCGTTCCATCGGTTGGTCTATCTTCGATTTGAGTTCGTCGCCCTGCAGTAAAAACTGATGGGTGCTCAAGCAATAAAAGAGTGTTAGGACGCAAACCTTGGAGTACTTCTTGGTGGGTTTCGCGTTGCATCGCAAGCGCGACTTCGTAATCAATAATTCCTTGGTAGGGTAGCGATACCACCTGATCTAACAACCCTGCTACGATTGGCACATCCATAGCCTAAAGGTAGGATTAGGCTATTGCCCAATTTCGCCAGTTGAAAGGCTGTATCGACTGTGTCTCAGACGACTATTAAAAAGAGCCGCCGCCCACTTGTTTATGCGCTACTAGTAATTTTTATCTGGTTTGGAGCCAGCGGAGTATTTGGTCCGCTCTTTGGAAAACTATCTACCGTGCAGGAAAATGATAATTCTGCCTTCTTGCCAGATAACGCCGAATCCACTGAGGCGGCCACCCTCATCAAAAAATTTAGCGATGAAAAAAATGCACAAATACCAACTTTAATCTTATATTTGGGTCAAGTTGATGCAATAAAAATCGGTCAATTAAATGCCCATCTTAAAACGCTTGGTAGTAAAAAAATTATGGGCTCGAATATAAAAATGTCAAAATATTTACAACCAGGGCAACCCATATTTGCTTTTCCATCGCAAGATGGCAAGGCGCTCCTTGCTAGTATCCCGGTATCGATAACTGCGGCAAGAGATCAGTTGCCAAATGACAAACCGGTATTGCCGGAAATTATCAAAACTCTGCGCGAAGATGCAGCGATTTATGGTAAAGCCAATGGATTTACTTCAAATGTAACGGGTGCTGGCGCACTACTCGGCGATCTTTTCGGTGCATTCGATGGAATTGATTCCACGCTCTTGCTGACAACCTTAGGCGTTGTTTCAATTATTTTAATTATTGTTTACAGATCACCAGTTCTTTGGATAATCCCACTCTTTGCCGCAGTAACTGCCTTATCTACTGCCGGTGGAATTGTTTATATTTTGGCTAAAAATAATCTGATCGACTTAAGTGGACAGTCACAAGGAATTTTATCTGTGCTTGTTTTAGGTGCGGCCACCGATTATGCGCTCTTACTTATTTCTCGTTATCGCGAAGAGTTGCACCACTATTCCTCGCACTTTGCTGCAATGAAAGCGGCTTACAAGGGTGTATTTGAACCAATTCTTGCATCGGGTTCAACTGTCATTGTTAGTCTGCTAGTTTTATTACTAAGTAATCTTTCAAATAATCGCGGACTTGGACCAGTTGGCGCAATTGGAATTGCCGCATCAATGCTCGTCATTCTGACTTTTTTACCAGCGCTACTAGTCGCCTTTGGGCGCTGGATTTTCTGGCCACGCATCCCGCGCTTTGATGACGCCAACGCGCAACTAGAAGGCGCATGGGCAAAAATTGGAGAAAGCGTTGCCAAACGCCCGCGTCAATTATGGATAGTTACTGCCGTTGTGTTAATCGTATTTGCAGGATTTTCGACAACGCTGCAAGCAAAAGGATTATCTACCGCCGATGCCTTTACCAAAAAACAAGATTCAGTTGTCGGTTTAAAACTTCTGGGTGAGTATTTCCCAGGGGGTGCCGGCCAACCAACTGAAGTTGTAATAAAAGAAAATCAGATTGCCCAAGTAAGCGCGGCACTTATGGGCATAAAAGGCGTCGCATCGGTGGAACCACGACGCGTGTCACCAATAATCTTTGGCCAACCAAAACCTGAGATAAAGGTAGTAGCTGGCTATGTAATTTTAGATACAACACTTTCGCTTAATCCAGATTCTACTGAAGCGCGCAATTTGATTCCACTGATACGCCAAGGCGTGCATACAATTGATGCTGCGATTCTTGTGGGAGGCTCTACTGCAGTTAATTTTGATGTAGATGTTGCTTCAAATCGTGATAACCGAACAATTATTCCAATTGTATTATTTCTCATTACAATTATTTTAGCTCTATTACTGCGCAGTGTAATTTCGGCAATTCTTTTGCTGCTTACCGTTGTGCTTTCCTACTTTGCAACGCTAGGTGTCTGCCAATTGGTTTTCCAGCATATCTTCCACTTTGAAGGCGCAGATACCTCATTCCCACTCTTTGTATTCATCTTTCTTGTTGCACTCGGCATTGATTACAACATTTTCTTAATGACAAGGGTTCGGGAAGAGAGTGCCAAAATTGGAACTCGGGCTGGTGTAATAAAGGGCTTAACGGTTACAGGTGGTGTAATCACTTCGGCTGGAATAGTTTTGGCAGCAACTTTTGGAGTTCTTGGAATTTTACCGCTAGTATTCTTGGCTCAATTGGGTTTTGCAGTCGCTTTTGGAGTTCTAGTCGACACTTTGATTGTGCGCACGATTCTTGTGCCAGCGCTTGTCTACGATATTGGTGGCAAGGTTTGGTGGCCATCCAAGTTGCAAAATCGTTAATTACCGAAACTTTAAAAAAGAAATTGCGGCTAGCGCAAGTGGCTAAGAGTTCTGAGGCCTTAATTGTTGGTGCTGGTCTAGCTGGATTAAATGCGGCAATTCATTGCCAAGCCGCAGGAGTTGCAGTTACGCTCCTTGAATCTTCAGATCGCCCAGATGGCCGTGTCACATCGGATCTATCACGGAAAAAATTTCTTTATTGAGATTTATTTTAGCGGGTGCAAAAACTGAAGAATCAATTGCTGCTGCACTTAATCGTTGTGGCACAACTTATGAAAAGGTGTTAAGGCCATTCTTGCAAGGTGTTTTTCTTACTGACCCTGATCAGGTTGATGCTGGCTACGGACATTTGATAATTAAGAGTTTTGTAAATGGTTGCGTTGGTATACCTCGCCTTGGGGTAGCTCAACTTTCAAATGTGTTAGCCAAAAGAGTTTCCAATATTGAATATAACACTCGGGTAGATCGAATTAATGGCAGCGTTGTGCATACAGCTAATGGCGACTACACCGCCGACAAAATTTTGGTGGCAACTGATGCCATTACAGGTAATCAATTGTTAGGACTGCATGAACTGCCACGAATGGCTGGCTGTATTACTTGGTATCACAGCGCCACTGAGAACCCATCAGGAACTGGTCGGTTAGTTATAGATGCGCAAAATAGGGGAGCCAGATACAACTCTATTGCTAAATATGAAATTCCGGCCGCACTGCCAGTTCAAAGTGTTGGAAGAGCACTTTCCCAAAGTATTAAGTTAAGCGATCGCCATTTTATTGCTGGAGATCATCGAATGGTTCCTTCGCAGCAAGGTGCACTTTTTTCAGGCCGCCTTGCTGCGCAATTAATCTTGAACTAAGACCGCTAACGCAGGGGCGATATGCGGATAATCAAAAGTAAATCCGGCATCTGTTAATACTTGTGGCATAACTTTCTTGGAGCCTAAAGCCTCCGATGAAAATCCGCCCATTGCAATTCGAAGCGCGATGGCTGGAACTGGAAATAGCGCTGGACGATGTAAGGCGCGAGCTAATCCAGCAGTAAATTCCTGATTTGTTACAGGGTTTGGCGAAGTTGCATTAACTGGTCCAGAGATTTTGCTTTCGAGTGCGAAAACTATTGCTCTAATTTGGTCGTGCAAAGTTATCCACGACCACCACTGTTTACCGTTTCCTATTTTTCCACCAATTCCAAATCGAAATAGCGGCAGCATTTTTCCAAGGGCTCCACCTGTTGGATCTAGAACTAATCCTGTGCGAAGTTTCACTGTGCGAACATCGCCAGCTAAATCGGCTGCGCCTTCCCATTCGCGACAAACGGCGGCAAGGAAATCATCGCCAGATTTATCGCTTTCTACAACCAGACGATTTCCGTTATCGCCATACCAACCTATGGCACTTGCCGAAATAAATACTTCTGGTTTTATGTCGGCAACAGCTTTAGCAATTGCAGTTGTACCTAATAATCTTGAATTTAGAATTTCGCTTTTAAATTTCTTGGTCCATCGTTTATCACCGACACCAACACCGGCTAAGTGAACCACTGCGTTAACACCTTCAAGGGCGATCAAATCAACAACACCAGTCTTGGGATCCCATTGAATTTCATCTGGGGCAAGTGCAACGCGGCGAACAAGTTTTTGCACTGTGTGGCCTTCACTCTTTAAATGTCCGACAAGTGCGCTCCCAATTAATCCAGAGGAGCCAGAAACGGCAATGCGTTGTGGAACTGGCATTAGAGAGCTAAATCAGATTCGAAAGCGCCGCCTTCAAGACGCTCTTTTAGTGTTACTAAAAAACGCGCAGCATCGGCGCCATCAACAACGCGATGATCATATGAAAGACCTAAATAAACCATTGAACGAATTGCGATTGTTTCGCCCCCGTCTTCGCTCTTAAGAACCATTGGACGCTTAACAATTGCGCCAAGACCCAAGATTGCAACCTGTGGTTGGTTAATAATTGGTGTATCAAATAGCGCACCACGACTGCCAGTATTGGTCAAAGTAAATGTTCCGCCACCTAATTCATCTGGAGTTATTTTATTATTGCGTGTGCGTTCGGCTAAATCTGCGATTCTGCGAGCAATGCCACCAATATTTAAGTCTCCGGCATTGTGCATGACTGGAACTAATAAACCACGTTCTGTATCAACTGCGATTCCTAGGTGTTCAGCAGCATGATAAGTAATTTGGTCGCCTTCAACCGATGAATTCAAAACCGGATGTTGTTTTAGCGCTTCACAGATTGCAACTGCAAAAAATGGCATGAACGAAAGTTTGACACCCTCACGTGTTTCAAAAGCTTCTTTTGTCCTATCGCGGAGACGGGCAATCTTTGTTACATCTACCTCGATAAAGGTTGTGAGTTGCGCACTTATATGAAGGGATTCCACCATACGCGAAGCAATAACTTTTCGAAGGCGAGACATAGTCACAGTAGTTCCACGAAGTGGCGAAATAGAAACTGGTGCTGCAGAACTCTTTACAGCGGCAGGTATTGTTGCAACTACAGCGGCAGGTGCTGCGGGCTTTGTAAACGCTTGTACATCTTCTTTGCGAATTCGCCCACCAATACCGCTGCCTTTTACAGTTGCAAGATCTACGCCAAGTTCACTAGCTAATTTGCGAACTATTGGAGTCACATAAGCATCGCTATGCTGGAGAACTGGTGCACTTACAACTGGTGCACTTACAACTGGTGCGCTTACAACTGGTACAACTGGTGCACTTACAACTGGTGCACTTACAACTGGTGCACTT
>Ga0209284_10002003_pt1 | contig 29157 bp, 26 predicted proteins | sample FRY03_FD_187211 | JGI IMG/M metagenome (GOLD analysis project Ga0209284, IMG submission 187211) | Freshwater microbial communities from Lake Fryxell liftoff mats and glacier meltwater in Antarctica - FRY-03 (SPAdes) (version 2) | ecosystem: Environmental > Aquatic > Freshwater > Ice > Glacier...
CGGACATCACACCCCCGCGGTTGTGGCGTCCGCCCAACCCCGCGGATGTGGCGCCCGCCCAACCCGATCGGGCTGACCTCGCATCCGCGCGGTTGTGGCATCCGCCCTGCCCTAGCCGGTCTGGTGGATCGTGTCCCAGGGGATCTTTGACACGTAGACGAGGTATGGCTCCATGATGCCGCCCCAGTTCGCTGTGTAGGCGCGAACGAACTCGGATTGCGTGACAAAGATGTAGGGGTGGTCACGCTGGAGGATCTCCTGCATCTCCCAGATGATCTGCTTGCGCTGCTCGGGATCCATCGCCGCGCCCTGCTGTTGATAGAGATTGTCGTAGGCCGGGTTGCAATAGCCCGTGTCGCTCCAGTTGCCGAACTGGTCGCACATCACTGTCATCAGCATGAAGTCCGGGTCGATATAGCCCAGCCACGACCACATGTGGATATCGAAATCGAGATACTTGCCGTCGGGTGCCATCATCGCGTCCCACGCGGCCGTACCGTCCATCGGCTTGGCGGTGACCTCAATCCCGATCTTCTTCCAGTCGGTCTGGACGATTTCGAACTTGCGCTGCTGACCTTGGATATCGTCGGGGAGGATCACCTCGTAACTCATGCGAGTGCCCTCTGGTGTCAGACGGATGCCATCGGCGCCAGGCTTGTACCCTGCGTCGTCAAGGATCTTGTTGGCGAGTGCGAGGTCGTACGTCTCGGGCGTGACGTTCGGATTGAGATAGTCACCAGCGACGGGTGTGAGGATGCTCGCGGCGGGCTTGGCATAGCCATTGAAGACCGTCTCGATGATTGCATCGCGATTAACGGCGTGTGCCATCGCCTGTTTGACGCGGATGTCGAGCAGTTCGCGGTGCGCTGTTTTCTTCGGATTCGAGTTGAAGCCGATGTTGACCACGTCGGGCACGAGCCCGGCCTTGATCTGCACGCCCGGCATCGCCTCGAGTGTGGGGATCAGCGTAAATGGCACCTTGTCGATCTGGTCGATCTCGCCAGCCTTGAAGGCACTAACCATTGCGTCCGGGTTCTGGTAGACCGTGATACCGATCGCGTCGAGGTGTGGCTTCGGGCCGTAATAGCCAGGGTTACGCTTGAGAATCGTTGTGCCCGTTTCGTCGTAGCTCTCGACGAAGAATGGCCCACCACCCACGAGCTTTCCTTCCGCCTTCATATCCCACTTCTTGAGGCCCTTACCGTTGACGCCGAGGTGTTGTTCAAAGATGTGTTTGGGGTAGATGTAGAACGGTTGCAGGTTGGCGAGGGCGTTGGCTGTTGCTTGCGCGTACGTGATCTGCAGCGTCTGTTTGTCGATCGCTGTGAAGGCCGTTGCGTGGTTGATGTAATTTGCTACGAGCCCCGTTGAGGTTTCGGCGTATTTGAGGACGGTGTTGCCGGTCCATTCGGCGTCGGCGGCGGTCAGTGGCGTGCCATCCGACCACGCGCCGGGTCGTAGCTTGAAGGTGTAGGTCTTGCCGTCGGGTGAGACGGTCCAGGATTCGGCCCAGTCGCCGATAATCTTGTAGTTCGCGTCGTACTGGACGAGCGCAGGGTACGTCTCTTGGAAAATGACGTACGAGACCTGGTTCGAGCCGACGAAGGGGTTGATGCCGTCGGGTGGGTCGGTGTAGCCGATGCGCAGCAATCCGCCTTCCTTGACGGGAGCGACTGCGGCTGTGCTGCTGCCGGCGGTGTCGGCACCGGGCGTGGTCGAGGCGCCACCACCACAGGCGGCAACCACGACTGCCGTCAACAGTAGGAGCCCAACGAATAATTTCCGCATAACGCCTCCCTCTCCGAAGTTGCTGCGTAGTCTACTCAATTGTGATCGTAGTGTCAGACTGATCGCGCACGAGGCGGACATGACATCCCCGCGGCGGCGGCGGCGGGCCTTGATCACCAGCCCGATACACTCCCCCACCAATGGATCGTCACGCTGAACTCGAAGAACGCACCCGCTACGAGGCCGGCGAGGTCGAGAGTCGTGTCTTTGCGGCGTGGCGCGACAACAACGTCTTTACCGCCGATCCAAGTGCGCCCGGCGAGCCGTACTGCATCGCGCTACCGCCACCGAACGTCACCGGCTCGCTGCACATGGGGCATGCACTCAACGGTGCCGTGCAAGACCTCCTGATCCGCTGGCGCCGCATGCAGGGCCGCAACGTCCTCTGGCAGACGGGCACGGACCACGCGGGGATTGCCACGCAGATGGTTGTCGAGCGCGAGCTCGCCAAGGAGGGCAAGACGCGTCACGATCTCGGCCGCGAAGCATTCGTGGAGCGTGTCTGGAAGTGGAAGCAGTCGACGGGGTCCACGATTATCGAGCAGTACAAGCGCCTTGGTGCCTCGATGGACTACTCGCGCGAGCGTTTCACGATGGATGACCAGTACGCGCTTGCCGTGCAGGACGTTTTTGTCGAACTGCATCGCCGTGGCTACATTTATCGCGACAACTACCTCGTCAACTGGAGCGTGCCACTGGCGACTGCGATCTCGGATCTCGAGGTCGAGCACAAGGACGTTGACGATGTCCTCTATGAGGTCGCCTACGCGGTCGAAGGTGGTGGTGAGATCATCATCTCTACGGTCCGGCCCGTCACGATTCTGGCCGACGTGGCGATCGCCGTCCACCCGAACGATCCGCGCTACGCGAGCCTGGTCGGCAAGCAGGCGATCGTGCCAATTGTCGGCCGCAAGGTGCCGATTATCGCGGACGAGCGCGTCGAGATCGACTTCGGCACGGGCGCGCTAAAGATTACGCCGGGGCACGACCCGATCGACTTCGAGATTGGTAAAGATCACGGCCTCGAGACGCTGTCCGCGATTGGTCTGGACGGCAAACTCGGTGAGCTCGTGCCCGAGTGGGCGGGCCTTTCGGCCGACGAGGGCCATCTGCGCGCGGTTGAGCGTTTGCAGGAGGAGGGTGCGTTGCGGCAGGAGATCCCGTACCGCCATTCGGTTGGTTTCTGCCAGCGCTCCGGCGCACGCATCGAGCCGCTCGTGTCGCTCCAATGGTTTTGCCGAATGGACGAGCTCGCCAAGCCGGCCATCGATGTCGTCAAGTCGCGCGAGGTGCGCTTCCATCCCGAGCGGATGGAGAAGATCTACCTCGACTGGATGGAGCAGATTCGGCCTTGGTGCGTGTCGCGCCAGCTCTGGTGGGGGCATCGCCTACCGGTCTGGTTCGCGCCCGATGGCAGTTTTGTGGTGCAGGTCGAGCAGCCGGAGGGCGAGGGTTGGGAGCAGTCGACGGATGTGCTCGATACGTGGTTTTCGTCTGCGCTCTGGCCGTACGCCACGCTCGGCTGGCCAGCAGCAACGCCCGAACTCGCCAAGTGGTACCCCGGCAACGTGCTGGTGACGGGCCGCGACATCATCAACCTCTGGGTTGCCCGCATGATCATGACCGGCATTGCCTTCGCCGATGGCTTACCGTTTACCGACGTGTATATCAACTCGACGATCCAGGCTGCCGATGGTCGGCGCATGTCGAAGTCGCTCGGCACGGGTGTCGACCCGCTCGATCTGATCGACCAGTATGGCGCCGATGCCACGCGCTATGGCCTGCTCAAGATGTGTTCGACGCAGGACGTGCGTTTTGCGGAGGGCATGATCGATGAGGGGCGTGGTCTCGCCAACAAGTTGTGGAATGCCAGTCGGCTCGTGCTGCTCAACGCGGATCCGGACGCGACACCGGCGCCGAATGGGCTGGAGTCGGCCGATCGTTGGATTCTCGACCGGCTCGCAGCCACGATCGAGAGCGTCACCACGGATTACGAAGATTTCCAGTTTTCGGCGGCGACGAAAACGCTCTACTCCTTCATTTGGAACGAGTTCTGCGACTGGTATCTCGAGGCGATCAAGGTGCGTCTCTACGGCGACGATGCCGGCTCGAAGCGCGCCGCCTCGGAGACCGCACTGTTTGTGATCGAGCGCACGCTGGGGTTGCTGCATCCGATCTGCCCATTCGTCACGGAAGAGCTGTGGTCGTTCCTGCCCAACCGCACGGGTCTGCTGGCGTTGTCCGACTTTCCGACTACGGCCGGCATTCCGCGCGACGCCGAGGCCGCCAGAACGGTTGGCGCAATCATCGAGGCCGTGACGGGTTTGCGTCGCCTACGGCAGGATGCCGAGCTGAGTCCGCGTGCACCACTGGTTGCGACGGTTTCGGGCGATGCTACGGCACTACGGGCCGAGGCAGCACTGCTCGCCGCGCTTGGCACGGTCGAGCTTGTCGACGCTGCGGCGACCGGCCCTGCTGTGCCGCTGCCCGCGGGTTCCGCGACCCTGCACATTCAGGGCGATGGGTTGGCGGGCAAGCTGCGCGACCGGCTTGCGAAGCGTCGCGACGAGGCACTCGCCGAGGTCAAGAAGACCGAAGGCAAACTCGCCAATGCCAAGTTTGTCGATCGTGCTCCGCCCGAGATTGTTGCAGAAGAGCGTGATCGTGCTGCGCGTTTCGCGCGCGATGCCGCCGAATTGGAAGCGCAGCTCGCGGCGCTCGACGCAGGCTAGTTGGACATGGATCGGACCACTGAGATCCTGCAGACGCGCTCGCTGTTCGGCATCGAGCTCGGGCTCGATCGGATCAAGGCGATCTTGGCGCTGCTCGACAATCCACAGGCGTCCTTCCGCGCGATCCATGTTGTTGGGACGAATGGCAAGTCGTCGACGGCGCGCTTTGCTGCCGCCGCGCTTGCTGCCTGTGACACCAAAGCGGGTGCGTATCTGTCGCCACACATCACTAGTTGGCACGAGCGTGTACTGGTGGCCGAGCCGGGCGGAATGCCCGAGCCGATCAGTGAGGATGCTTTTCTCCATGCTGTGGAGGCCGCGGAGCAGGCTGCGCAGCAGGTCGATGCCGAGCGTGGGGAAGCCTGTACGCAGTTCGAGGTGCTGACCGCTGCGGCCTTTGTCGCGCTGGCGGCCGCCGGGGTGGAGGTGGCTGCGATCGAGGCGGGTCTTGGTGGGCGACTCGACGCGACGAATGTGCTCGGGGCTGAGGTTGTGGTGTTGACAGGTGTCGCGCTTGATCACACCGAGCATCTGGGGGGTACGCGCGAGCTGATCGCAGTGGAGAAGCTCGCGGTGCTTTCCGAGGGTGCCGTGCTGATTGCGGGTGGTGTCGATGCCGAGATCCAGCCCACGATCGAGCGGCTCGCGACCGAGCATGGCGCGGCGCGCGCGATGCTGCTTGGTACGGGTGCGCTCGACGACGACTTGCCCGATCTTGCTGCCGCGGGAATGTTTCAGCGCGGTAATGCCACGCTCGCCTTGGGTGCTACGGCAGCGCTACTCGGCGAGGGGTTCCGTCCCAAGCCAGCGATGGCGGCGATCGCGAAGGTCGTCGTGCCGGGGCGGCTCGAGGTGATTGGCCGCTATCCGATGGTCGTGCGCGACGCTGCGCATAATCCGGAGGCTGCTCAGGTGCTCGCGCGCGAGTTGCCCCGGATGCTCGGCAATCACCGGCCTGTGATCGGCGTGCTCGCGTTGCTCGCCGACAAGGATGTGGATGGTGTGGTTGCGGCGTTGGCTCCGTGTTTTGACGAGGTGGTTGTGACGGCGACTGAGTCGCCTCGTGCCCTGTCGGCGGAACGATTGCTCGAGGTTGTTGCTGCCCATGGTTTGCGCGGTGAGGCGGTACCGGATCCGGCGGCAGCATTGACGCGCGCACGGTTTCGTTCGGGTGCGGCTGGCGCGGTGGTCGTGGCGGGTTCGCTGACGCTGTTGGAGGAGTTGGCGCGTTAGTCGTGGCGGGGGTTGGAGTCGACGGTGCAAAAAGGACCAGGTCCTTTTGTCACTAGATCAACAGGCGTCCGGAGACGTAGCCGAGTGCGTAGGCGACGCCGATCAGGGCAAGCAGCAGAAGCAGGGCGAAGATCAGGACGCTTGGTCGGCCAATCATGCCTGTGATGCTACAACGGAAGCGAGATTTCGCGATGGGGTCATGATTTCGTGATGGGGGGCGGACGCCACAACCCCGCGGATGTGAGGTCCGCCCCTTACATCCACGCTCGACAGACGGTTTGTGTGGGGGGCGGACCTCACATCCGCGGGGTTGTGGCGTCCGCCCCCCATCACGAAATCATGACCCCATCGCGAAATCTCGCGAAGTCCCATCGCGAAATCTCACGAAGCTAAGGACTTTCGCGCTACGCAGCGAATCTACTCTCCGATCGACAGCATGATCCCACTCGCTGCCAATAATCCGCTGCAACCCGTTCTCGATGTCTATAACTCGGGAGTGTTCCGCGCGGGCATTCGCCTGTTGTTGCTCTTGATCGTGCTGCTCTGGCTGGCCTTGGCGCTATGGGTCTACAAGGATGCGCGGAGGCGCATGCAAGACCCGATCCTGATTGGTGTCGCAGTCGCGGCGGGTCTCTTGTTTCCATTTGTCGGGCCATTCATTTACCTGTTCTTGCGGCCTCCGGAATACCTCGCGGATGTCCGAGAGCGCGAGTTGGAGATTCGTCTGATGGAGCGTCGGTTTGGTGGGGCGGATCATTGCCCGTACTGCCAATCACCAGTCGAAGAGGACTACTTGGTCTGTCCTGTCTGCTCGGGACACCTCAAGAAGGCCTGCACGTCGTGTCAGCGGCCACTCGACCCAACGTGGCGGGTATGTCCGTATTGCGCCGCGCCGCCCCCGCCACGGGCATGATTCCCGTATCGGCCGTGACCTTCGCGGTCCTCTGACTGACCGGTAGGGATTCGATGGAAACCACTCTTGTTCTACTTAAGCCCGATGCAGTGCGTCGTAACCTGATGGCCGAGATCATTGGTCGTTTCGAGCGGCGCGGCTTTCGCTTTCGTGGCATGCGTCTGTTGCAGCTCGATCAGGTGACGGCCGAGACGCATTACGCGGAGCATTCGGAGCGCCCGTTCTTCGGCGAGCTCGTCGACTTCATCACGTCGGGTCCGATCGTGGCATTGGCGCTTGAGGGCGAGGGTGCGGTTGCGACCGTACGCGAGATGATGGGCAAGACGAACCCGCTCGATTCCGCCCCTGGCACGATTCGCGGCGACCTCGCACTGTTGCTCGCAGAGAACGTGATCCACGGCTCGGATTCGGTCGAGTCGGCCGAGCGCGAGCTGGCGATCTATTTCCCGGGCGGTCTGCTCTAGGCGCAGGCGACACTAGGCGACACTGCACAAAAGGACCCGGGTCCTTTTGTGCACTTATGGGCGTCGACTGGGAGTGTGCGAACCGGTGGTGCGCTTGCGCATAAAGCGTCGTTGGCTGCCGTGCGGGTCCGCAGTCGGTGGCTCGGTGGGTGGTTCGTCGCCCTCGCCATCGTCTTCGTCGATGCCACCGCGCACCAGCCACAAGAATGAGGCAGCGGCAAAGCCGGCAATCAGCAACGCGATCCCGAAGATCAGGCCGGAAACCACGATCACGAGCGCTCCGATCGCCACACCAAAACCGATCAGTGCGATAGTCGCAAAGGTCGACAAGAGCCGTGGCGACACGCTGTGCGCTGGTGGTCGCGCCCGCACGGCGACCACGATCATCACCACCACGGTGATCAACTCGATGGCTAACACGTCATAACGGTACCCGATGCGGACTGCAATAATCCGCCCGTGAGCGCACTGGAGCACGATCGCAACGTTCCATTGACCGAGCCAGCGCCGCCACGCCAGCGCATTATCCGCATCGTCGCCACGCTGCTCGCGATCGCGATCGTGCTCGCTCTCTTACAACTCGTCGGTGTCGATCTGCTCGGCTGGGGCCGAGCGCTGTTCCGGGCGGTGGGCAAGATTCCCACGCCATATATTGTCGCGGGCATCGCCACGCAGACCATCAACATGATGCTCGTCGGTCTTGCTTACGTCGCGGTCTGGCGAGCGGCGTACCCCGGCGCCAAGAAGTTGCCGATCATGCAGATCGTGACGTGTTTTGTCGTTGGTATCGCGCTCAATGGGGTGCTCCCGATGAGCATGGGCTCGTTCGTGATGGCCTTCATGTTTCTTGCGATCATCCCGGGCGCCACTGCCGCTGGTGTCGCCTCCGGATTCGGTGTCCACCAGATCTTCTTTGTTGTCGCTGGAGTACTGACGTACGGGTTCCTATTCTTGACGATCTCGGGTGCGGTCAACGAGACGATCGGCGGGATCTCCAACCACCTGCCCGTTCTGATGCTGATCCTGATCGGACTCGTGATTGGTGTCGTGGTGTTACTGAAGGCCTTCAAGCAGAAGGCTATTGATGCAATGGAGAATCTCAAGCAGGGTGCTGCAATCTTGCAGACGCCGTGGCGGTACCTCGTCGGCGTGCTGCTGCTCCAGGTGACGGCCTATGGCTTTGAGTTGCTGACGAGCTTCATCTTCATGCGCGGATACGGCATTCCCGCGACGATCAGTGCGGTGCTGCTGAATACCGCGGCGAATTCGATTGCCACTCTGACTGCTGTCACGCCCGGCGGGGTGGGGACGTCGCAGGCCTTGACGACGGTGGCGTTGAATGGGATTGCGGATCCAGCGACGATCGTCGCTTACTCGTTGACACAGCAGTTGACGCTGACCGCGTGGAACTGTGTGTTTGCGGCGCTGCTGGTGGTGGTTTTTTTCGGCTACAAGGGCGGCAAGTCGATCGTCACGAACTCGCTGGTGCAGGCGCGCTCTGAGTTCAAGGAGAAGCGCGAGGCGAGCAAGGAAGCGAAGGCTGAGCAGAAGGCTACAAAGCAGGCGACGAAAGGATCGGACGACGCGAGCACCTAACCCGTCGCCGTGCGTGCGACTAGGGTGGACGTGCGTCGCGCCTAGGCTGTTGGCGTGTCCTTGGCTGTGCTCCCCTTTGTTGCAGATCGTCCACTCCGGCCGATAGACATTGCTGACATTGATCGGCGCGCGCGTCTGTTGCCGGGCGTGCTGAATGTCGAGCCCGGACGCAGAGACGATCAGGTCGACGTGTCGTACGACGCGGCGGTCCTTAGGCCCGAACTCTTGCGGCTACAACTCGAGAGTCCGTACCTGCGGCTGGCGGGGCTGGATCCGCTCGGCACGCGCCTGCGCCGTGCGCTGGCGCCGCGCCGCATTGTCCACACCATCTCTCTGCTCGCGCATGCACCGAATCGCATCGCGATCAGCTTTGTCGCCTCAACGCTGGTGCTGCTACTGGTGGGATTTGTGGTCGAGCGTTTCTGGTTCGACGTGGCGCTCCCGCTGTGGGGGGTCGCGTATCTAACGGGCGGCTGGTTTGCTGCGCGGAAGACAATTGGCTCGCTCCGTCGGGGCAAGCTCGATGTCGACCTGCTGATGTTGATCGCCGCGGCCGGCGCGGCATCCGTGGGTGCCTTCTGGGAGGGCACCGTCTTGCTGTTTCTCTTCTCACTCGGCAACGTGCTGGAGGAGTTCGCGTTGGGCCGCACCGAGGCGTCGATTCGCGCGCTGATGGATCTACGGCCCGAACTGGTGTTGATCAAGGAGGCGAGTGGCGCCGAGCGTGAGATCTCGATTGATGACGTCGAGCCGGGTATGGTCGCCATTCTCCGGCCCGGCGACCGGATTCCCGTCGACGGCACGGTCTGCTCGGGGCAATCGGCGGTGGATCAGTCGGCCATCACCGGCGAGTCGCTGCCCGTGCCGCGCGATGTCGGGCAGGGCGTACTAGCGGGGTCGGTCAATCTCGACGGCTATCTCGAGGTTACGATTCTGCGCCGATCCGACGAGACCGTGTTGGCCAAGGTGATCGAGCTTGTCCGCGATGCGCGCGAGCAGCGCGCCCCGGCTCAGCGCATGTTGGATCGCTTCCAACCGCTCTATGTGGTTGGTGTGCTCGGCATTAGTGGGGGTGCGCTGGCCGTACTACTCCTCACCGGGCACGCGTTTGATGAGGCGTTTCTACAGGCGATGACACTGCTCGTCGTCGCTTCGCCGTGCGCGCTGGTGATTTCTGTGCCGGCGACGATGTTGTCGGCGATTGCGGCGGGTGCGCGACACGGCATTCTCGTCAAGGGTTCGGGGCCGATGGAGGTGATTGCCTCGTTGCAGACGATCGCGTTCGATAAGACTGGGACGCTAACGAAGGGACGACCCGCCGTCGTGGAGATCGGCACGGTCGGTGGCGTGGGCGCGCACGAGGTATTGGCGATTGCGGCTGCGGTCGAGAGTCGGAGCGAGCACCACCTCGCACTGGCGATCGTGGCCGAGGCCGAGCGCCGCGGCGTGTCGGTCCCTGCCTGTGACGCCTTCAGTGCGCATGTCGGTCGGGGCGTTGAAGCGCAGGTCGACGGGCATACCATCCTTGCGGGCAATATTGATTTTTTGACACTCCACGGCATCTCCGGCATGGAGCCATTTGCTGCCTTTCGCGATCGCATCGAATCGGCAACGGTGATTGGCATCGTTCGCGACAATATCCTGATCGGCATGATCGCTGTGGCTGACGAATTACGGCCCGAGGCGGCCGAAACGATTCGTCGCTTGAAAGCTTTGGGCATTCGTACGGCGATGCTCTCGGGCGATCGTCAGGTGGTGGCCGATCGGGTTGCAGCTGAGGTTGGTATTGACGATCCGCTGGGCGATCTGCTCCCCGACAAGAAGGTCGAGCAACTGCACGTGCTCGCGGCGAACGGCAAGATCGGCATGGTCGGTGATGGTGTCAACGATGCGCCGGCCCTAGCCGTCGCGGATGTCGGCATCGCGATGGGTGGGAAAGGGACGGATCAGGCGCTCGAGACGGCGGATGTCGTGTTGATGGCCGATCGTCTGTTGGATGTGCCGTACGCGATCGAACTGGCGCGTTTCATGCGTCGCGTCGTGCGTCAGAACCTCGTCTTCGCCAGCAGTGTGATCCTCACGCTCGCGGTATTGACGCTCTTTGACAAAGTGCCACTACCACTGGGCGTGCTGGGGCATGAGGTCTCAACGATCATCGTGACAGTCAACGGGTTGCGGCTGTTGCGGCGCTAGGTCCGCCATCAACTGGCCGGCTAGATTTCGTGATGGGGTCAGACCCCATCACGAAATCACCACAGCAGTCCAAACACCCTCGGAAGATTGACACTCATCGAATTCGAGACCATCATGACCACACCAATCAATCAGGCTGCGTAACCAAGACTGCCACCTAAATGCGGAGCAGACCCCAGCCAGGAGGGATCCGCCATGAGTACCGTGATCGAATACACGATGCGCGTTAAACACGGGCAGTACGACAGGGTGATGGAAGCGTACGTCGCATTCGCTGATCGCTTTGGGGAGATCAATCCGACTGAGGATCTGATCCTCGTGACGGGCGATCGTGATAACGGTCTGATTCGCGGGATTGGCGTATTCGAGTCGAAGTCTGAGGCCGAGGCCGTTGTCGGCGTGGACATCTTTGAGGCGTTCCGTACTGACGTCGCCGATTTCCTTGTGGGCGCGCCTGAGCGCAGCGAGCTCGAGCTCGTCCACACGTTTGTGAAGTAGCGCGATTTCGTGATGGGGTCATGACTGGACAAAGGGGTCTGACCCCTTTGTCCAGTCATGACCCCATCACGAAATCTCACAACCGTCCCTAGTTCGGATCGGGGCATACGATCAGGGCATGCGCTTTCCAGAACTCACGGGCCGTTCGCTGCTGGGCAAGACGGTGCGTCTCCCTGCAGATCTGCCCGCCGAACGAACACTTGTCCTGTGCGCCTTTAAACAGCGCCAACAAGAGCAGGTCGATCGCTGGATTGGGCGCGCCGTGCGCGAACTGGCGATTCCGAACTCGCCACTCGAACTACCGCCAGATGCCCGGCGTGCGGTGATCGAGGTCCCGTGCTTCGGCCGTAGGTGGCGGCCGCTACGACGGCTGATCGACGGCGGCATGGCTGGTTCGATTATGCAGCCGCCGATTCTGGCGCGTACGATCACGGTCTACGGCGATGTCGGAGCAATTCTGCGAGCGCTCGACGCCAACACGACGGCACAGATTCAGGCACGGGTCGTGTTGCGCAGCGGCCAGATCCTGGCTATGGCCAAGGGAGAACCCGAGGGTGCAGCGTGGGAGGCTATTGCTCGCGAGTTGTTGAGTTAGCCGCGAGGGCGGCGCCGATGATGCCCGCGTCCGTGCCGAGCGTGGCCGCGACGACGGCTGGGACGAGTGCATAGGTCGTGTCGATCGCGGCGTGGATTGCCTGCGTAATCAGTTCGCGGTAGCGCTCGTTCAGACCGAGGCCTCCGCCAAGCACGATCAGGCCGGGGTCGGTGGCGTGCACGACGCGCGCGATCTCGAGACCGAGCGCCTCAGCACCAACTGCGATCGCGGTGTTACTCGCTTGATCGCCGAAGGCCTGTTCCGCAGATTCTTTGCCGGTCGCGCGCGCGATCGCCGGCCCGCTGGCGACGTCCTCAACCAGTGGAGCGCCGAGGATAATCGCCCGCCCGTCAGCGCCCGCCCATGGCTCGCCGCGCACTACGAGCGTCGATGAGATACCCGTGCCGACGGTCACGTAGAAGAACGATGAGGAGTCGCGACCCGCGCCGAAGCGTGCCTCCGCCAGCGCGGCTGCGAAGACGTCCGAGACAATCCGCACCGGCGCAACACCCTCAAAGGCGCCTGCCACGTCGGTTGAGCGCCAGTCCCAATTGGCTGCGCTCTGAATGCGACCTGTAGCATCGACTATCTCGGGCACACCGATGCCAACCGTTGACCCGTCAACGCGTAGTGCTCGACCAAGATTGACGCAGTCGAGCAGGACTGCGTCACCACCGCGACCCGCCCCCGTCGAAACGATGCGGCGGTCGGACACCTTGCCCGTTTCAGTATTGACCCGTCCGGCTGCGAGCTTCGTGCCGCCCGCATCAATCCCGACGCCGATGCTCACGGTAGGAACGAGGGCGCGACGCCGAAGACGAGCTTGCAGCGCTGAGCACCGACGTTACGGATGTCGTACGTGGAGCCAGCCGGCACGTACATCGCGTCCTCGTCACCGAGCTCGGCGATGACCTCGCCCTCGCCGTGGCTCGCTCGCACATACGTCGATCCGGACAGGCTGAAGAGGATCAGATCGCCGCCATGGGCCTTGCCGGTGGAGATACCGCCCGGCGACAACTCGATCCAGCCGGCCGTCAGATGTTGCGTCGAGATCTCGACGCCGGTCAGCACACCCGGCTCGTAGCGCAGGACCGCGTCGCGACCATCGTGGACGGTAAACGCGCCATGGTTGCGGCCACCACCGAGGTGCGCATCGTCGTAGTACCGCCAGTCGCTCTGCTCGAGGTACGGCCGCGTGCGCGCGTGCGCACCGCTCGTACCCGCAGACGGCGGCGGTGCGAACAGCTCGAGCACGCGCAGTGGTTCCCCGCCGTGGGCATAGACGTGCTGCCACGTGTCGGGCCCGAACGATGCGCCGTGCCCCGTCGGCACGTGGACGACGTGGCCCGTCTCGGGGTTGATCAGCACCATCTCGCCTTCGAGCACGTGCAGGTACTCGTCGGCACCGAAGATCGTGCGGAACTCCTTGGAATGACGATACGAGCCCTCGGGGCCAACGCCGAAGACGAGGCAATGCACCTTGTCGGTCGAGGCGTAGATCCAGTCATTGACTTCGCCGGCCTCGTTGTCGCCCCAGACATGGCGCGTGACGCCGAGGCGCGTAATCAGCGTCGGACCGTCGAAGGTGGGGCGGGGGGAGGGCTTGTATGTCGTCATCAGTTGCTCGGATCATGGCGCGCGCGCCGATCGCGTGCGACAACGGGCCACGCGTCATAGGAGACGGCGGGGAAGCAGCTCTCGATTTCGACGGTCATGCCGATGCCGATCATGCGTCATCCACCTGCTCGTCGCGCGCAGTCGCGTAGTAGGCCGCGGTCCAGGTCGGGTCGTCAACGTCGTGGCCGGCCCGCTCGGCGAGGATCGCGGTGGCGGCGCACGTCGCGGGCAGATGCGTGGCGAAGGCGAAGCGACGATCGATCGTGTCAGCGCCAGGCACGGTCACGACGACGGCGCCCGTGGCGCTACACATGCGCACGGCCTCATCAAAACCCGAGTCGCCGTGCGTGGCAAGTGCGAAGACGAGGTGTTGCGAATTGAGGCCGTACATCACGCTGGTCGCGCCCTCGCGCGTTTCGGCGCCCTCCGCCGGTATCCGCGCGACCTCTTTCAGCAGTAGCGCCGTCTCGAGCGCCGACGCCCACGCTGGTCCACCACCAAAGGCCGCCGCGGCGACCGGAAGCACAAGCGAACCGAACTGCTGCTCGGCCCACTCCGGTGCTGCGGCGATTGCGGTTTCGAGCGCAGCGGGGCCCGCGAGCGGGATCCGCTCGAGTTCGGCGTCGCCGGTTACACGCCCCCACAGAATCAGGCCCAGCGCGAGCGCGCCGGCCAAGGCCTGCGTATGCGTAATTGCTCGCTGGTGCAACACGGTCTGCAGCACGACCGCATCGGCGAGCTTGCCGAGTGTCGAGTCGGCGTGTGCTGTCAGCGCCACAATCGGACGCGGCGCGCCTTGCTCGATCGCTTTGACGACGTCCTTAAACTCGCCGGACGAGGACACCGCGAGCAGTCGATCACCATCGCGCCACCGGAACTTCGGGTCGGCGACAATGCCGGCCGGCAGCGCCACGAGCTCGGGGCCAGCGCCGGTTTCGAGTGCCGCGAGTGCGAGCCCGAAGGCGACATAGTACGCGGCGCCATTGCCGGTCGCGATCACGCGCCGCACCGACGGATCGCGCAAGATCTCGGCGGCCTCCGCGATGCCCGTGGCGGTGTCGAGCGTGCGCGTCAACGCCTCCGGCATCTCCAACACATCGAGCCACAGTCCGGTCTTCAGCATCGCCAAAGAGGCTATCAGAGCGACGAATTGCAGCAGATTCTCGCCGAGTTCCCACGCGCACGGACTGAGCCCTATACTTGCGCCACTCGTAGTATGTCCACCAAGGAGGGTGATGGGATGAGGAAATGGATTCTCGGCGCAGTTGTGGCAATGCTTGCCGCACTGATCGCCGCATGTGGAGGTACGCCGGGCCAGGACACGAATGCGTCCTCGAGCGCGGCAACAACCGTGGCAACCGCGGCGTCTGATGCAGACAATCCGTTTGCCAAGTACGGCGATATCACCTTGAAGGTGTGGTCGGCGGATAATCAGGATCCGGGCCCGATGCCGGTAATCCAAGAGCTCGCAGCGCAGTTCGAAGCCAAGTACCCGAACGTCAAGATCGAATTGACGTTCAAGGGCTTCACCGATTATATGAAGGTCATCAAGCTCGCGCTTTCTGGCAATGATGCTCCTGATCTTGCGCAGGGAAACCAGGGCTTTGCCGTCGACGGTGCACTCGTCAAGGCGGGGCTCGTGCTGCCACTCACCGACCAGCTAGAGACGATGGGCTGGAAGGACTGGTACACGCCCGGTACGTTCCAGCAGTTCCAGTGGTCGGATGACGGCACGAAGTTTGGCGAGGGCACTACGTTTGGTGTTGCCCAGTTTGGCCAGTCGACCGGCATGTTCTACAACAAGGCCAAGATGGCTGAGGCAGGCGTCGATCCCACAACGTGGGCGACGTTCGACGACATGCAGGCTGGACTCAAGACACTGCGCGCCGCATTGCCGGCCGATGAGGCTGTCATCAACCTTGGCAACAAGGATGGGTATGAGGCGGTGCACGCGTGGGGCATGATCCAAGGCGCGTACAACGACGACGCCCAGGCGATCCGCGATTGGGTCTTCCAAGCGGATGGTGCCACGTTTGATACGCCTGGCAACATTAAGGCGTTGCAGGTATTGAAGGACTGGGTTGACGCTGGGTACTTTGGCAAGGACTACAACGCGGTTGGTGAGAACGATGCAGCTGCCGCATTCGGCAAGGGTTCCGGTGCGATCTACATGGGTGGCAACTGGCAGGCAGGTGTTATCAAGGAAGGGCTTGGTGACGATGCTGGCTTCATGAATGCTCCGCCGGGTGCCAGCGGTAAGCACATCGCAATCGGCTCAACGTCGTTGCCGTGGCACATCTCGTCGAAGTCGAAGTATCCGGACGTCGCTGCGGCGCTCATCAATCACCTGATCAATGGTGAGGGTTCGGCACAGTTGCTGTATGACCAGGTCCAGATCCCCGCAGTGCAGTCCGCACCGCAGCCAGAGGGTGACGAGTATCTGGGTGCAGTCGCCACAGGGTGGCAGCAACTCGTCAAGGATGGTGGTTTGACACTGTTCCCTGACTGGTCGTCCCCATCGATGTTCGACACGATGGGCGCTGCCTTCCAGAAGTTGATGGCGGGCAAGATCACGCCTGAGGATGTTGCGAAGGAACTGCAGGACGATTGGCAGAAGTACCACGACGAGCTCGCCAAGGGGTGAGTTCGTCTGTCACGAGCGAAACGCGCCGCCGCCGTGGGATCTTCGGATCTCGCGGCGGCGGTCGCCGCCGTGACCGCGCGCCAGGTGAGCCGCGGTACGTCGCTTTTCTGTTTTTGCTGCCCGCGCTTGCGTTCTATCTAATCTTCACGATGTTGCCATTGCTGCACACCGTGTGGCTATCGTTTTTTGAGTGGGATGGCCTTTCGCTCGGCACGTGGGCCGGGCTCGACAATTATCGCGAGATCCTCAACGACGAGGATATTCGTGGTGCATTTATCCATTCGATTGAACTGATCCTCTATTACTCGGTCATTGCCGTTGTGGTGGCGTTGCTGTTGATCATGGTTATCCAGCGTGCCAAGGTGCGTGGCCTGACGTTCTTTCGAACGCTGATCTTTCTGCCACAGACTATTGCTGTTGTCGTTGTCGCACAGGCGTTTGTCTGGATTTATGCACCGAAGGGTCCACTCAATACGTTGCTGGAGCCGTTCGGGCTCAATCGAACCTGGCTGGGCGAGTTCAGCACGGCGTTGCCGGCGCTCGGCTTTGTCGGTTCGTGGATGACCTTCGGTCTCGCGTTCGTGCTGTTTCTTGCAGGCATGCAACGCATTCCCCAATCACTCTATGACGCTGCACGCGTCGATGGCGCGACCCTTTGGCAAGAGATGCGCGTCGTCACGATTCCACAGTTACGCAACGAACTCGCGGTCGTGATCACCTTGACGACGATCACGGCGCTCCGTTCGTTCGATCTCATCTATAACACGACGTCGGGTGGGCCGGGTGGCGAAACACGCGTGCCAAGCGTGCTGATCGTGCTCAATGCCTTTACCTACGGCAAGGTCGGGATGGCCAGTGCGATTGCCGTCGTGCTGACGATCATCATCTTCGCGGTTGCAATTCTGATTACACGTATCGGTGATCGAAGCGAGCACGCATGACGACGCGCCGAGACCAGTACACGGCGTACATCGTGCTCGGCCTCTTCTCCTTTCTTGCCGTCTATCCGGTGATTGGCATCGTGTTGCTCGCCTTCCACGACAAGGGCGACAACGTGACGGGCTTCGCCTTGCCGACGACATTTTCGTTTGCAACGTTTGAGAAGGCGTGGGTGGGAGGTAATTTTGCGAGCGGTCTGTGGTCTAGTTTTGTCGTTGCAATGAGCGTCACAGTCGCCTCCGTGGTCCTCTCGATTGGTACGGGCTACGCCTTCGGCACGATGCGTTTTCCCGGCGCTTCGCTGATCTTCGGCGTGATCCTGCTCGGGCTGATCTTCCCGTACGAGGCGACTGTGATTCCGCTCTACTACACCTTTCAGCAGTTCAATCTGTTGAATACGTATTGGGCGCTGATCCTGCCGCAGATCGGCCTCTCAATCGCGTTTGGGACGTTCTGGATGCGCGCCTTCTTTCGATCCACGCCGAGGAGCCTGATCGAGGCCGCCCGTGTTGACGGTGCATCCAGTTGGACGATTCTGGTGCGTGTCTTGTTGCCACAGGCCAAACCGGCGGTGCTCACGCTGAGTGCCTTGATCTTTATGTATACCTGGAACGAGTTCCTGCTGGCTCTCGTGATGATCCAAGATCCGTCACTGACGACGGCGCCGCTCGGGCTCAGTTTCTTTGCCACGGCAACGCGTGCCGGCGATCCAACCGCAGTCGCCGCAGCGGCCGTTATTGTGGCGTTACCCGTGGTGATCGTGTACGTGTTCTTGCAGCGTCACTTCATTCGCGGCGTCACATCTGGCGCAGTAAAGGAGTAAGTCGTGGCGGCAATTCGGATGGCGTATGTCGGGGGCGGGTCGACGCGTGCCGTTGGCACAGTCGCCTCGTTGATTCATCAGGGCGACGACTTCGCGGGGTCCGAGATCGTGCTGATCGACCTGCCAGGCTCGCGCCTCGACCTCGTTAAGTCGCTCGCCGAGAAGATGGCGAAGGCGCGCGGACTCGATATGACGTTCACGACCACGACCGATCGTCGCGCAGGTCTGACCGACGTGGACGCCGTCCTCTCGAGCTTCCGTCCAGGGGGTTTCGAGGCACGCGTGCTCGACGAGCGGATTCCGCTCCGCAACGGTGTGATTGGTCAGGAGACGCAGGGTCCCGGTGGATTCTTTATGTGCTTGCGTTCGGTCAATGTGATGATCGGCGTTGCCGAGGACCTCGCGGCTGTCGCGCCGCGGGCGAGGGTCTTCAACTACACGAACCCCGTTAATCTGGTGGCGCAGGCGTGGACGACGCATTGCGACATTCCACTGGTCGCGCTGTGTGAGGGACCGATTGTGTATCCCCGCGAGTTGATGCGCGATCTCGGCTACATCTACGACGAGGTCGACGCCAAGATGGTCGGCCTCAACCACGCCTCGTGGGCGTTCGAGCAGACGTATCAGGGCGAGGACGCGATGCCGATCCTGCGTCGCGAATGGGAGGCGCGCAAAGACGATCCGAACGAGGACCACGACCTTCTGCGTCGGCTGCGGATTGCGACGACGTTCGACGCGATCCCGTCGCACTACTTCCAGTACTACTACTGCGAGGACGAGGTGCTGGCCGAGCTGGCGGCGAAGGGCACGACGCGTGCCGAGGACATCCTGTCGTGGACGCCAGGCTATTGGGAGCATTACGAGGAGCAGTCGCGGTCCGATGATCCACAACTGGACCCGGCCCGTTCGCGTGGTGGCATCCACGAGCTCGAGCTCGCGATCGACGTGATGGACGCCGTCTTCAACGATAAGGACGAGATTCATCCCGTCAACGTCCCAAACAAGGGCGGCATGTTGCCCGGGTTCGCAGAGGACATCGTGGTCGAAATTTACGGGCGCTGTAACAAGGATTGGATCGAGCCGTTGCCTGCACCGCCACTGCCACGCGACGTACGGGGTCTGGTCGAGGCGCTCGCTGAGTATCAGGCCTTGGCGGGCCAGGTCGCCTGGGAGGGCGATTGGAAGGCCGGCATTCGCGCCTTAGCCGCCAACCCGCTGGTGCGCACGATTGACAAGGCCGAAACGATCTACATGGAGCTCGCGGCCGCACATCGCGCGCACTTGCCCGAGCGCCTTGTGCCACCCAGTCTGCGATGAGCGGCGACGGGTTTGTGCTCGGTGCGGATGGAGGTAACACGAAGACGGTTGTGCTGCTTGCGCGTATGGATGGCGCGATCATCGGTTGGGGTCGTGCCGGCTCGAGCGACGTGCACGACACGGCGGGCGCCGATGCTGCGATCCAAGAGTTGACGACGGCCGTGCGCGCAGCCTGCGCGATGGCGGGGTGTCAAGGCAGTGAGGTGGAATCGGCGGTGTTCGGTCTGGCCGGTGCCGACTGGCCGGAAGATTTTGCATTGCTAGATGCTGCAATGCGCGGCGAACTCGGAGGCGACGTGACGATTTTCAACGATGCCGTCAACGCGATTCGTTGTGGTACGCCGGATGGTGTCGGCGTCGTCGTGTCGTGTGGCACGGGGGGGACCGCCGCCGCCGTCGGTCCGAATGGGCAGGTGTATCACCGTGGCTTCTGGCCCGAACCTTCGGGTGCACGCGAGATCGGGCGACTTGGGCTGCAAGCGGTGCAGCGCGCCTGGCTCGGCCTAGAGGAGCCGACAGCTCTGACTGATCTTGCGCTGGCGCGCTACGGCGCGAGTGATCCCGACGATTTGTTGCATCGACGGACGGCTCGGGGGCGGCCCGACACGACGGATAGTCGGTGGTTTTGTCCTGACGTATTGGATGCTTCCGCGGCAGGAGACGCGACCGCGCATACGATCGTGCAACGCGAAGGCAGCGTATTGGGTGGACAGGCGCGGGTCTGTGCACAGCGCGTCGGCTATGCGGACGCCTTTCCACTTGTCTTTGTCGGCGGTGTGCTGAGCCATCCGAGTCGGCTCTTGCGCGAGGCGATCCTCGCCGAGGTGCCCGCTGCGGTACCGGTCGAACCACACAGCGAGCCGGCGGTTGCAGCGCTGTTGCGAGCGTTCGACGCGATCGGGCTCGATGCCGCGAGCCGTATCGCCGAGACGCTGCCCGATCGTTCGGTCTTTACAACCGACTAGACGAGTGCGAGACCCGAGGTCGGGTCGAACAGGTGGATCCGCTCGGGGTCGACGGCGAGCGACAGAGCAGATCCGACGGCGAGACCGGTGTGCGCGTCAAGACGCGTGGTAAAGAGGGCACGATCATCGTCCACGAGGAGTGCTCCATCGTGCTCACTCTCGGCCTCGGCGGCGGCCAGAACGGCTTCGCTCGAGACCTTCTTGCTGTCTACGGGCATAATCGCGTGCGCTTCGGCGCCGAGATCCTCGAGGACCGCGATCGTGCCACTCAGCGTCGGGCCAGCATTGGTTGCAGTGGTTACCTCGACGTCGGTTGGACGAATGCCGACTACGACGTGCGTGGTGCCGCTAGGAATACGGCCAGTGGGTACGGGAATGCGCATGCCGGCACACATCACGTGGTCGCCGTCTACAGCACCATCTAGGAGGTTCATCTGGGGGCTGCCGATAAAGGCCGCTACGAAGAGGTTGGCGGGTGCGCGGTACAGCTCGCTCGGTGGTGCGACCTGTTGAATGATGCCGTCGCGGAGTACGACGACCTTGTCGCCGAGCGTCATCGCTTCGATCTGGTCGTGTGTCACGTAGACGGTGGTGGTGCGTAGTCGCTCGTGGAGGCGCGCAAGTTCGGCGCGCATCGAGACGCGTAGCTTGGCGTCGAGGTTCGAGAGCGGCTCGTCCATCAGGTAGACGGCGGGTTCGCGCACCATCGCCCGACCCATCGCGACGCGCTGGCGCTGCCCGCCCGAGAGTTGGTTGGGTTTGCGTTCGAGGAGGTCTTCGAGGCCGAGGATCTTGGCGACTTCGGCGACGCGACGCTCGCGCTCGTCGCGTGGTGTGCGCCGCAGTTTGAGGCCGAAGGCGAGGTTGTCGCGTACCTTCATTTGTGGGTAGAGCGCGTAGTTCTGGAAGACCATCGCGATATCGCGGTCGCGCGGCGGTGTGTTGGTGACGTCGCGGCCGCCAATCTGTACCGAGCCCTCGGTGATGTGCTCGAGTCCGGCGATCATTCGCAGCAGCGTCGACTTACCGCAACCCGACGGGCCAACCAGCACGACGAACTCGCCATCTTCGACGGTCAGGTCAATCCCATCGACCGCACGCACGCCGCCCGGATAGACCTTGGCAACCTTGTCGAGGACGATCCCAGCCATGAAGACGGATTGTAGCCGGAGGTTTCGTGATGGGGTCATGACTGGACAAAGGGGTCTGACCCCTTTGTCCAGTCAGACCCCATCGCGAAATCAGACGAGGTCGGTCTTAGCTGGTTTGATGTCTTCGAAGCGGTCGATCTTGCGCAGGGCGGGGAAGAAGATTGCCCAGAGAGCAGCAACGCCGATCGAGGCCACGCCACCCACGACGATCGCGGGCACCGTTCCGATCAATCGGGCCAGGGTACCGGACTCGAAGGCGCCGAGCTCGTTGGAGGCGCCAATAAACACGCGTTCGGCCGCGCCAACGCGTCCGCGCAATGAGGGGGGTGTCAGCAGCGGACCAAGCGTCGAGCGAATAAAGACGCTAATCATGTCGGCTGCCGCCAGCCCCGCGAGCGCCAGCAGGGTCAGCGCATACGAGCGCGAGAAACCCATCACGATCGTAAAGACTCCAAAGAGGCCGACGGCAAACAGCAGGATCGGCCCTATGCGATGCTGGATGGGGCGTGCCGACAGCAGCACGCCGACGATCACCGCCCCAACCCCCGGAGCGGCGCGCAGGATGCCGTAGCCGACTTCGCCGACGCCGAGGATATCGCTCGCGACGATGGGTAACAGCGCCGTCGCGCCGCCAAACAAGACGGCCACGAGGTCGAGACTAATCGCGCCGAGCAGTGCGGGTGTGGCGATGATCAGCCGCAGTCCGGCCGTCGCGTCCGATAGTTTTGGTGGCGGCGCGTTGATGATCTTGTGGTCGGTGCCAATACGACGCGAGACCGTAAGCACCAAGACCAGACCCAATACTTCGACAACGATCGCTGCTGCGTAGGGCGGCACATCGCCGAGGGCCTGGAAGATGCCTCCAAGCAATGGTCCAGCAATCATCGCACTCTGCCAAGTCACCGACGACATTGCCATCGTGCGTGGCAAAGCGCGTGGTGTCACCGTGGCCGCCAGCATCGGGTTGAAGGCCGCCAAGGCGAAGGCGCGAGCGCCACCGAGGCCTGCGGCGTAGAAGTAGAGCGGCGTTGCCGACGTGTTGCCGCGCCACGCATCGATCATCAGCAGCGTGCAAAAGAAGATGGTTGCTGCAGTGCCCGCGGCCGTGACATAGCGCCGGTCGAGCCGATCGGCCAGTTGGCCTGCGGGCAGTGCGAGTAGTAGTGCGGGCACGAACTGGGCGAGGCCGATCAGGCCGAGCGTGAGCGGATCGCCGGTGCGCGCGTACGCCTGCCAACCTAGTGCGGCTGCGATGATGCCAAACGAGAGAGTCGCGAGCAACTCCGAGGCAAGCAGCCGCGCGATCATCGGGTGGCGCAGCAGCTCGCGTGGGGTTGTGCCGTCCGCGAGATCAGCGGGTTCGAGAGCGTCAACCACAGCGAGTAGCGTCGCAGACAGTCGCGCTGGGGGCGGACGCCACATCCGCGGGGTAGGGCGGACGCCACAACCGCGGGGTTGTGATGTCCGCCCCCCACGCTCAACCACGCTCGACAGACGGTGTTAGGGGGCGGACATCACAACCCCGCGGTTGTGGCGTCCGCCCTACCCCGCGGTTGTGGCGTCCGCCCTACCCCGCGGTTGTGGCGTCCGCCCCCAGCGCGAAATCAGACGAGGTCGGTATCAGCTGGGTTGATGTCTTCGTCTCGAGATTTCGTCGACGGCGAACGACAATGACCACGACAGGTCGAGTAGCCCTGACCAGAATTGCCGGGGCGGGGCGGCCCCGAGCGGGGGAGTAGCGCATACGGGATTCGAACCCGTGCTACCGCCGTGAGAGGGCGGCGTCCTAGGCCCCTAGACGAATGCGCCGAGGTGCTCCGAAGAGCAGCGGCAGTGTACCGATTGCGGTCGTAGCGGGTGCAGGTCACCTGGCGCTGGGTGGCGCCGTCTCGGACAGTCGTGTCCAGAAGGCGTGGTGCTCGTCGGCCGCCTCAACAAGCCGACTGTGCCATACGTTCTTGTTGATCGGGGTCGGTCCAGCTTCGATTTCGTTGCCAGAAAGGCAGATCACAGAGGGACGGCTCGCGCGCAGGCCAAGCAAGATCGTGTGCTGGGACGTGGTGGAGAAATATGACGGTGGTCACGTGCTCCACGCGTCCAATCGGTCAAGGCTGGGGGACAGGGATTCGAACCCCGATACCTGGGACCAGAACCCAGTGTCCTGCCGTTAGACGATCCCCCAACAGCGCGTCGGATCCTATCAACGTCCGCGTGTCGAGCCTGCCACGTCGTACGCTTTGCAGATGCCGTCGCCCCCAGGAGCATCGTTCGATGTCGGTTCGCTGCAGGTTCAGTACTACGGCGTCTGCGTGCTGTTGGGCTTCTTGCTCTGGGTGTTTGTGACGGCGAGGATGTGGCGCCGCGGTGGGGGTGACGCGATCGATGCCGCCTGGGCGTGTCTGCTGGCGGCACCCGTCGCGTTTATCGGCGCCCGCCTGTATCACGTGATCACCGACTACGGCCTCTATAGCGATGACCCCAGCGGCATTTTCGATGTTGCGCAGGGTGGACTGGGGATCTTTGGTGCTATCGCTGGGGGCGTGCTCGCGCTGGTCGTGTATGCGAACGCGCGACGCTGGCCGACCGCGACATTCCTCGACTGTGCGATCGTTGGTGTGCCACTCGCTCAGGCACTCGGACGCGTTGGCAATTACTTTAATCAGGAGCTGATTGGCGCTCCCACCAACCTGCCTTGGGGATTGCCGGTAGATCTGCTCTATCGCCCCCTCGGCTATCAGGGCTTTACCACGTTCCATCCAGCATTTCTCTACGAGGCGATCCTCAATCTTGGCATCTTTGTCGCGCTCGGATTGCTCTGGCGCCCGTTGCATGATCGGTTCCGACCGGGGTGTATGGTCGGCGCGTATCTGATCCTCTACGGCATCGTGCGGCTGCTGGTGGAGAGCCTCCGGATCGAGCCGGCACTCGAGATCGGCCCGTTTCGTCTAAATATGGTGATCTCGTTCCTCATAATTTTGACGGGTGTTCTGATTCTGATGAGTGCAGATCGCAAACGCCCGGTTCGGACCTGAGCCGAGTCGGCGCGAGCGTCACGTACCCACCAGAGGGGTAGCGTCAGCGCGCTACCGCCTCCGCCCAATCGCCGTAGAGGCCGCGGTAGCGACCATCAGTGGCGAGCAGTTCGTCGTGCGAGCCGCTCTCGACGACCCGACCATGCTCGAGCACAACGATCAGGTCGGCATTGCGAATCGTCGATAGGCGGTGAGCGACGACGAAGGCGGTGCGGTCGGCCAACAGTCGCTGGAGGGCTTCCTCGATGTGCGCCTCGGTCTGGATATCGACGCTCGATGTCGCCTCGTCGAGAATCAGCAGTCGCGGGTCGACGAGCAGGGCACGAGCAAACGCGATCAGCTGGCGCTGCCCGATTGACAGACGACTACCGCGCTCTTGTACGCGCTCGTCGTAGCCGTCGGGTAGCTGCTCGATAAAGCGATCCGCACCGACCTCACGCGCGGCAGCCTCGACTTCGGCGCGCGAAGCGTCGGGGCGGCCGAAGGCGATGTTGTCGTGGATGGTGCCGTTAAAGAGAAAGCCCTCTTGCGGCACGATCGCGATCTGGTCGCGCAGCGACTCGACGGTGACGGTGCGCAGATCGTGGCCATCAATCAGGATGCGACCACCCTGCGGGTCGTAGAAGCGCGCCAACAGTTTGACGATTGTCGATTTCCCGGCTCCCGTATGACCAACGAGAGCAACGGTCTGGCCCGCCAATACGGTCAGGTCGAGGTTGTCGATCACGGGCCGCTCCGGGTTGTAGCCAAAGCGGACATGATCGAAGTGGACGGCGCCGGCAATCGCAGCGAGCGGCTGCGCGTCGGGCGCGTCGACGAGCGTCGGGGCATCGTCCATCACGTCGAAGATCTTGTCGAGCGCCGCGGTACCCGCCAAGAACGTGTTGTAGACCTGGCTCAACTGCTGCACGGGGTCGAAGAACGACGCGAGATAGCCAATAAACGCCACGAGCACGCCGATCGCAATCGCGTTATTCAGATACAAGTAGCCGCCATAGCCAAACACGACGCAGATCGCGACGGCCGCGAGAAACTCGACGCTCGGGAAGTACCAGCCACTCGTCGTGACGGTTGTCTTGTTGGCGTCGCGATACGACTGGTTGAGTTCGGCGAGGGCTGCCCGGCTGTGCGCCTCGCGACGGTAGGCCTGGATCACGCGGATACCGTTGAGGTCTTCTTGGAGCGACGCCGTCACGAGTGCGAGCCGCGTGCGCATCAGTCGATAGGCGCGCGCGGACTGGCCGCGGAAGAAGTACGTCATCACCGCCATAAGCGGAAACACGATTAGGGTTGCGAGGCCGAGACGGAAGTCGAGAAACAGCAGAATCGTGCCGGCTACCACGAGCGTCAGCACGTTACGCACCGTCGAGGTGATGCCATCCGTGACGAGCTGTTGGAGCGCCTCGACATCATTCGTCAGCCGCGAGATCAGGACGCCGGTGCGCTGTCGCTCGAAGTAGCTCATCGAGAGGCTCTGCATGTGCGCGAAGAGGTCGCCGCGCAGGTCGGTCAGGATGCGCTCGCCCACCCAGCCCGTCAGATACGTTTCGATCCGCGAGAGCGCAATGCCAAGGATGCCAATCGCGATCACGATCCCAGCGATGATCACCAGCAAACGCGTGTCGCCCGGGATAATCGCCGAGTCGATCGCGGACTTCATCAGCAGGGGCAGGGCGAGCGTGCAGGCGAGCACGCCGAACATTGCGGCAATCGCGCCGAACAGGCGCCAACGATACGGACCCGCGTAGGTGCCGAGCCGAGCGAGGCGTTGGAGGCCCTGCTTACGCACGCCCTTGCCAGAGACGATAGGACCACCGACGCCGACGGGGCCACGACTCACGACGCGTCCTCCGTGTCGGAACCGACGGGGATAATCACATGGTCGCCATCGGCGTCGACGAAGCGTCGGTCGACGAGCCCGTGGTCGTGGATTTCTCGGTACACATCGCTCGCGTAGATCAGCTCGTCGTGCGTGCCGTCAGCCGCAATGCGACCGTCATCGTCGAGCACAACAATGCGATCGGCCAGAGCAATCGTGGATAGTCGATGCGCGATGATCAGCGTCGTGCGTCCCTGCATCACCTCTTCGAGTGCGCGACGAATACGACTCTCGGTCGAGGCGTCGACGGAGGCGGTGGCATCGTCGAGGATCAGGATGCGCGGATCGAGCAATAGTGCTCGTGCGATTGCGATGCGCTGGCGCTGCCCGCCCGAAAGTGTCAGGCCACGCTCGCCGACCAGTGTCTCGTACCCGTCTGGTAGCTCCTCAATAAACGCTGCAGCCTGTGCGCGAGCGGCGGCCTGACGGACGTCTGCGTCGCTTGCCTCGGGCCGACCAAAGGCGATGTTGGCACGGATCGATGCCGAAAAAAGGTACGTGTCCTCAGCGACCGTGCCAATTGCCCCACGCAACTCGTCGAGCTTGAGGTCCCGCACGTCGATGCCCTCGACACGCACCGAGCCAAGCTGCACGTCGTAGAAGCGGGGCACCAACTGCGTCAGCGTCGTCTTGCCCGAACCGGTGCGGCCTATGATTGCCACCGTCGAGCCGGGGGCGATGTCGAGCTTGATGTCGCGCAGTACTGGACGTTCCGCGTGATAGCCAAATTGGACGCCTTCGAATTGGATCGCGCCGCCACCTTCAGGCAGGTGTTGTGCTTCGGGTCCATCGACAATCTCGGCCTCCGTATCGAGAATCGCGAAGATGCGAATCGCGGAGGCGACAAAAAGTTGCGCCTGGCCAATCCAGGTGCCAAGTATCCGTAGTGGCATCACAATCAGCGCGACGAGCAGGCTGTACGTCACGAAATCGCCGAGGCTCATCTGGTTGTTGATCACCGCGTAGCCGCCGCCGAGGATCAGGAGCGCCAGCGAGATCGTGGGTAGGAAGTCCATGATCGGCACGAACTGCGAGCGCAGCTTCGTTGCCATCACGTTGAGCGTAAAGACATCGTTGGCACGTGCTCGGAAACGCTCGACCTCCTTGTCTTCTTGACCAAAGGCCTTGATCACGCGCACGCCGACAACGGATTCTTCGGCCTGCGTCGTGACCTGCGCGAGTGCCTGTTGCGCCTCCGTCACGATCGGCTGGGCACGGCGCGAATACATCACGGCAAGCACGCCGAGCGGCGGCACGATCACGAGCACCATCAACGCGACCAGGGGATTCATCCACAACAGCACGGCCATCACGGCGACGACCGACACGGTGTGCTGCGTAAAGAAGAGGATGCCGTAGCCGAGAAATAGGCGCAGGCTCGTCAGGTCGACGGTGGCGCGGCTCATAATCTGGCCCGTCTGGTTGCGATCGTAGAACGGGAACGAGAGCGATAAGAGGTGGTGGTAGACGAGGTTGCGGAGATTCTGCTCGATATCGACAGCCATCGTCCCAGCGATGATGCGACGGAAGTACATCACCACGAAGCGTGCGACAGCAAGACAGAGAATCAGGATGATCAGGTAGCGCAGCTGCTCCATGTCGCGTGGCTGCATTGCCTCGTCGATGACGCGGCCGGTCGCCCACGGGATCGAGATCGTAAAGATCTGGCCGAAAACTGCGAGCACGATCGACGCCCATAGCGCGCGACGATGGTTGCGCATCAGGCCAACGCCGCGACGCATCGTCGGCCAGAAGGTCTTGCGCAGCTCGGCGCCGGAGGTGAGTTCGAGAGATTGTTGGTGCATTGGTTGGCGGCGCGCGCCTACAGAGTGCAACGCTGCATGGGTCGCGGTGCTTCCCTGATGGCGTTTAGCGCAAGCCGAAGTGGGCTTCGACGATCTCCGCAGCAGCATCGTACTGCTCGTCATCGACGAAGAGTTCACGTGGACCGCCGCCTAGGAAGTCAGGCACGTCCATACCCCTGGGGCGCTTGATCAAGACGCGAATGCCATCCTCGTCGAGTAGGCCAGCGATCATCTCGGCCTCGAACAGGCTCGGGGTCCAGGTCAGGCGCCGCATACGTTCACCGTACTCTGCTTGATCTGAACAAAGGGGATTATGACTCGATTTGGTGATGGAGGGCGGATCTCACAACCGCGCGGATGTGAGGACATCACAACCGCGGGGTTGTGATGTCCGCTCCCCACACTCAACCACGCTCGACAGACGGTTTTAGGGGGCGGACATCACAACCCCGCGGTTGTGATGTCCGCCCATCCGCGCGGTTGTGAGATCCGCCCCCCATCACCAAATCGAACCCGACCCCTTTGTCCAGATCAGCCATCGTCCCGTCCGCCGTTCTTGATCAGCACAGCGTCGCCACGCTCACGAAATGGCAGTGCGATCAGGTCGAGGTCGCGGGGCACGACGACATTGTCGTGCAATGCCTCCGCCTCGGCCTTGACGAGTTTCGGCTGTGAACGCATCGAGAGATGCGTCAACGCGAGCATTCGCACTCGTGCCTCGGCAGCGATTTCGGCGGCCTCACGAGCCGTCGAATGGTACGTGTCGCGGGCACGATCGATCTCCTCATCGAGGAATGTTGCCTCGTGCACGAGCAGGTCGCAGTCGATTGCGCGCGCCACAATCGCATCGCATGGACGCGTGTCACCCGAGCAGACGATCGTGCGCCCAAAGCGCGTCTCGCCGACGAGGCCCTCCGGGGTAATCACGGTGCCATTGTCGAGCGTAATAGTCTTGCCGCGCTGCAACTCGCCA
>Ga0209284_10002010_pt1 | contig 29100 bp, 21 predicted proteins | sample FRY03_FD_187211 | JGI IMG/M metagenome (GOLD analysis project Ga0209284, IMG submission 187211) | Freshwater microbial communities from Lake Fryxell liftoff mats and glacier meltwater in Antarctica - FRY-03 (SPAdes) (version 2) | ecosystem: Environmental > Aquatic > Freshwater > Ice > Glacier...
TAATTCGAGATAGAGAAGGTCAAAGACAACAAGCTTTAGTTGAATTATTTATGGTTCAAGACCGTGTAGCTGCGGAAGTCGTGCAATCGCAAACGCAATTAAGTTCCTCTGCCGAGAAAACTGCCTTCGCTGATGCTGGCCTTAAAAATGCATTAATCAGTTATGATGGAAACCTAAAGGGAATGTCTGAAACCACAAGATTTGGCGATGTACTAATGCTGGTAAACAGACCCCAAGAAGTCGTTGCAGCATTGCAACAGTTAGATGTTGCCTACAATAATTACTTCAAATCGGTACAAGATTACAACAGGTCGCAGTTCAAGTTATTTAGAGCTGTTGGCTACCCCGCAGAGGTGTTGGCACTGCAAAAAACCACGGGGAAAACTATCGATGTTGACACTATCAGGCCTTTTAATCTGCCACCAGTAACCGGCATTCCTTATGCCAATGGGAATTACAACACCACAACCATGTCAACCATTATCGATAAGCAATAAAAGGGTTAGGAAGCTGGTTTGGTTTCCTTCGCTGTGGGTGCAATTTTAACCTTTGAGCCATTGACCAATTCATCAAGGTCGCCCTGAATGATTTGCTCATCGCCTTTAAGTTTATTCCAAGAATCGCCAGTTTGAACATTAAGAACTTCTTGCCAAATGCCATCACTAGCACCGAGCATAAGGTTGGTTTCAACAGCAATGCCATCTTTTAGAATGTAAGCCACATTAAAATCCCCCCGCCTTGCGATGGTTGAAGTTGGAATAGCCATAACCTTATTGCGTTCGATTTTCACATATCCATAGGCATACATTCCTGGAAGCAATTTAGCTTCAGGGTTTTTGATATCCACTTCTGCCCGAAGGGTTCTACTTTTTACATTAAGTGCCCAAGAGGTTCTGGTAACGGTAGATTCAAGCCTAAAATCATTGAAAGCTTGAACTCGAACTTCGGCTTTTGTGCCATTCGTTATAAAGTTTGCATCCATTTCTGGTACATCCACAAAGATTCGAACAATATCCGTTCGAGCAATCGTGAAAACGGGGGCCCCTCTTGTCGTGGATTGGTAGGGAGTAAGATTTTTAGCACTTTGATCGCCTGAAGCAGCCTGAACAAAGTCCCCCGTGTTTGCGGTTCGAGCAACTACAATCCCATCGAAAGGTGAGGTAAGCTGAATATACCCTACGAGTGCAGCTAGGCGTCTTTCATCTGCTTTAGAAACTTTAACCTTGGCTTCTGCAGCCAGCACATCAATTTTTGATTTAGCCAAATTTGCAGCACAAGCTATCTTTTCTGCTTCTGCAACATTAACCGCGGCAAGCGATGCACTAAGCGCAGAATCATAAGAGCGAAGCTGGCGGGTGGATTCATCTAAGATTTGTTGATCGACCACACGCTGTGCCACTAGGTTGGTAAGGCGTTTTACTTCCGAGGTCCAGCGTTCTACATCTGCTTGAAATTTTCCAACATCGGCTTTGGCTTTTGCAACCTTTGCAACAGATGCTTGAAGTGTTCCATCTGCAGAATCTACTAACCTTTTGGTCTGCTCCACCAGAACGATATCTAATTCGACCATGGCTTTTTTATAACTGTGTTCTTCGAGAAGTTCGGGTACAAATAATGTAGCAAGAACTTGATCCTTTTTTACTTTGTCACCTATATCAACATTCCACTTTTCAATATATCCAGTGATCTTGGGGAAAATATTAGTTTGCTCGTAAGCTTCAACAAAGGCAGGCTGGCCAACCGTCCTTAATATGTCACGAATTTCTGGCTTAACTAGGGAAACTTCAGGGATAGTTGGGCTAGGGGGGGCGTGCTCCAAATTCTTCTTGCAACCTGCAAAAGAACTAACCAACACAAAAATCAGAACATTAGTTTTTAGAATCTTGTTCATATTTTACTCCGCACTATGGGTGGTTTTATTGTTTACTTTAGTTTCATCAACCGGCTCGTGGGACTGGGTCCCTTTATCAAATTGATTACTTTCCGGATCATCTGGGTCAAGCGAAACAGAAACGGGCCTTCGATTACCAAGTAATAAAGAAAAGACAGCGGGTAGAACCAAAAGGGTACAAAGGGTTGAAGCTATCAGTCCGCCGATAACAGCTCTGCCTAAAGGTGCCTGCATTTGTGACCCTTCTTCAAGCGCTAATGCCATAGGTAGCATACCAGTAGTCATAGCGCAGGTGGTCATAATGATAGGCCTAAGCCTGCCTGCCGCTCCTTTTACTGCGGCTTCCCCAACCGATAGCCCATCTCGCCAGCGATCATTCATAAATGTAATCATCATTACCGAGTTTGAAACGGAAACACCGATGCACATAATCGACCCCATGAAGGATTCGATATTTAATGTAGTTTTTGTAAGAACTAAAGCGCCTGCAACACCTGTTAACACGCCAGGGACAGCACCAATCGAGGTAAACGCAAGCCTAGGCGATTGAAAGTATGCGGTAAGCATAACGAGGATAACAAAGACAGCAATGCAAAGCCCGATACCAAGTGCGGTGAACATCTGTTGCATTGTGCCAGTTTGTCCACGAACTTCAATTAATACGCCAAAGGGCGGCATGCCTGCATCTTTAATAGCCTGTTGAACAAGTCTAGAAGCAGTACCGAGGTCGGTATCTTCAACATTGGCGGTAACGCTAATAAAGCGCTGTGAAGAAATACGGTCGATTTGCCCAGGCGTAACGCCAGTTTTTACACTTGCAACATCCCGTACCATTAAATTGGTATCAGCATTAACCACCGATAAAGGCAGAGTTTCAACTTCAAGAGGAGATACCATACGCTGAGTAGGAACCAAAACTTCAACCTGATAATCGAAGCCTGTTTTAGGATTTTGCCAATAATTCAAAGCAATATAGCGGCTCGAATTTGTAGCAACAAGAACAGATTCCCCAATTTGCTGAACATTAACCCCGCTTAAGCCAGCCTTTTCTCGATCGATGGTAACATCGACAGAAGGGTAATCAAGTGTCTGCTGAAACTGAACATCACGAAGGCAGGAAATAGCGAGCATTTTTTCCTTAACCTTTAAAGCGTGTGCTCTAACATTTGTCATATTGTTGCCGTACACTACTACTTCAAGCGGCGTTGGAGATCCAAAACTCATCACATTAGAAACCATATCGCCTGGTTCAAAACCAAAGGTAAGATTAGTAGATCGCTTACGAGCTTCCTCAGAAGGAACGCCACGGGCTTCCATAACCTTAGCGAGCCAGGCTGAAATTTCGACAGGAAGAATTTTACGCATTTTTTCTCTGAAAGGGGCAAGTTCAACACCACTTCCTTCCTTGAACGCAAGTCGAAGCACCCCATCATCGGGGCCGCGCATCATCGTAATCATCATATTAATGCCATAAACGGGGGCGATCTGCCCAGCGTAGCCGATGCTGATATCGATTTTCTCTTGTCCTACTTCGCGTGCAACGATCTCGAGAATTTTTTGTCCCATCATACGCGTAATTTCAAAGTTGGTACCGGGAGGGGGTCTAAAGCGCAGAACAAATTGCCCCGAGTCAATCTGAGGGAAAAGTTCCTGCCCTAATCGTGAACCAAAAAAGATCAACGCAACTGCAGCAAGCCCAATGTAAGAAGGCACCACAATCCACCGCAGTTTCACAATCCAATGAACCAGTCCTTCGTAAGCCAATTCAAATTTTTCGAACAAAGAAAGTTTGCCCGTATGTTCATGCTTTACTTCCTTAAGTAACCAAACGGACATCACAGGAACAAAGGTACTGGAAAGTAGGTAGGACGAAATCATCGCAAAACCAACTGCTAAGGCAAGGGGCATAAAAAGCGCCCGGAGTGGGTCTTCCATAATAAACGCTGGTATAAAAACCGAAAGAATACAGAAAAGAGCTAATAGCCTTGCTACCGCTGTAATATCGTTACCTCGTCTAACGGCTCTAGCAAGGCTAACCTTACCTCGCATTTGTGCGTGAATATTTTCAATCTCAACGGTTGCTTCATCGACAAGAATCCCAATCGCAAGGGCAAGTCCCCCCAGCGACATAATATTGATACTATTGCCCGTTATATACAAGCCAAAAAGGGATCCCATCAAAGCAAGGGGAATATTACAAACCACCACGATAACACTTCTAAAATCACCCAAGAACAAAAGAATCATCAACCCGGTAAGCGATGCCCCAATCAAGCCTTCGGTTCCCACGCTTTTAATCGCAGTCACCACGGTTGGAGATTCATCAAATTCAAAACTGATTTTAACATCTTCGGGTAATACTGCTTTAAAGAATGGCATTGCATCAGCAATGTTTTTAACCACGGTAAGAGTTGATGCGGTGTCTTTTTTGATAATAGGCAGGTAAACCGATTTCTTACCATCGACTAACGCATAGCCATAATTCACATCGGTTGCATCGGTAATGGTTGCGACATCGCGGATATAAACATTGAGCCCCAACTTTAAAGGAATATTACCAAGATCTTGAATATCTACTACAAGTGAATTAGTAGGCACTAAGGGCATTTGGTCACGGATGTAAATGTTCCCCGCAGGAATCACCACATTACCACTCGTGATCGCTTTAACAATATCTTGAGGAGAAAGATTGTAGGTCCGCAATTTATCTGGGTTTACATTAACAAGAATGGAACGGGCATTCGGCCCGAAAGGCGGGGTCCCTATGGTTCCAGGAACATTTTTTTGCACCAATGGCCTGATGAAATTCTGTGCGTAGTCGCCCACTATACCCAGCGAGGTAGTTTCACTCTTTAACACCAAATACCCCACAGGCACACTTCCCGCATCCATGCGCATGATCAATGGGGGAAGGGTTCCTATGGGCATTACCGACATCGCACGCTGCGACATCGCAGAAACTTGAGCCATCGCCAAACCCATATCCGTTCCCGGAAAAAACGACATCTTTACCAGCGCACACTGTTGCAGTGAATGCGACTCTATCGCTGATACTCCATCCACATACTGAAAATATAATTCAAACTGATTGACGATCAGGCCTTCCATCTGGATTGGGCTCATACCGCCATATTGCAAGTAGACATAAATTCTGGGAAGATTAAGAGGCGGGAAGATATCCACTCGCATTTTTGCTAACGCTAGCGAACCCCCACCAATGAGTGCAACCACAATCATCATCATCGTTATGGGATGACGAAGGGCAAATACGATTGGATTCATCGATCACATCCTGAATAAACTAGTTAATAAAGTACAGTCGATTATTATAATACCTATCTTATAAATGAAGGGCTTTAAAATCTAAATGGAAAAAGGTGTAACATGCCGATTCAACCACGAAGGACCTTCCTACAACAGAACCTTGCTCTGGGTACTACTGCAATTTTAGGCGCTAAAACCCTTGCATCTGATAAAACCCTCAAAATCGGTTTTATCGGACCCGGAGGAATGGGCACTAATCACCTCAAACTTCTAGTGCAACGCAAAGATGTTCGGATCGATTATATCTGCGATCCCGATGCCGTAAGACTTGCCAATGCTGTTAAGTTGGTTCAAACTGCAAATGGCATCGAACCCAAAGCGGTCAAAGATATGCGCCAAATCTTTGATGATAAATTTATCGATGCCGTTTGGATTGCCACCCCTGACCACTGGCACGGTCCCGCCACTATTCTTGCTTGCGATGCTGGCAAACATGTCTATGTTGAAAAACCCTGTAGCCATAACATTCGCGAAGGCAGGTTGATGGTTGACGCTGCTCGCAGGAACAAACGCATTGTTCAAGTAGGCACTCAATCTCGTAGCACTGCCCATATTCAACAGGCGATGAAGAAAATTCAGGACGGGGCTATCGGCGAAGTTCTTGTCTCCAAAGCATGGAATAGCCAGCTTCGACGAGATATCGGTAAACAAAAATCTTCCAATCCGCCTACTACTCTTGATTACGACCTTTGGACCGGACCTGCGCCTCTTCGACCCTATCAGTCTAATTTACTTCCAGGTATCTGGCGCTGGTGGTTAGACTTCGGCACTGGCGATGCCGGGAACGATGGCGTTCATGAAATTGATATCGCTCGCTGGGGCTTAGGCGTTAACACCCATCCTTCTAGCATTGCTGCCCTAGGCGGTAAAAATTTCTTCAAAGATGACCAGCAATTCCCCGATACCATGTATTGTGCCTTCGATTACCCCAGTGCTTCTAAACAAGGCTTTTCTAAACAACTTATTTACGAACATCGCATTTGGTCCCCCTATATTCAAGAAGGTTTCGAAAATGGCAATGCTTTTTATGGCACCAATGGGATGATCATTCTCGGAAAGAACGGTGGTTGGCAACTCTTTGGCCCAAAAAATAAACTCATTGATTCAGGCAAAGGTTCCAGCGATGTCTCTGCCCACCATCAAAACTTTATCGATTGCATCTTTTCAGGCAAAACTCCTAATGGCGATATTGCTGAAGGCCACCTTAGTGCTTCACTTGCCCACCTAGCTAACATTGCTTGCCGACTTAATAAAAGTTTTTCTTTCGACCCTATTAATGAAAAAGCTACCGACCTTCCTCAGGCTGATAAACTTGTCCGCAGAACTTACCGCACAGGCGGACACTGGGCCATCCCCAAAGGCGTTTAACCTATCAAGTTGATTTTTTTCCGTCCTGCGCTTAAATTCGAGACAACACTTGTGAAATATTCCCACCTTTCTTAACCTCATTGGAGACTCACCCATTATGAAACAAAAATCCTTCGCCCTTCTTACTCTTTTCTTTCTTCCTATCGGATTGCTATGCGCTGCGGATCCTGTTCCACCAAAAGGCTTTCGCCCTCTATTCAATGGCAAGGATCTTTCTGGCTGGTATGGCTTAAACCCTCACGCTTCCGCAAAGCTACAAGGTGAAAAGCTTAGTGCTAATCTTAAAAAACAACGCGATGAATTTCCCAAACATTGGAAGGTTGATAGCAACGAACTCGTCAATGCAGGCGACGGGCCTTATGCCAGCTCGAAGGAAGAATTTGGCGATATCGAACTTTTGGTCGAATATAAAACGGTCGCCAAGGCAGATAGCGGAATCTATCTTCGTGGCTCGCCTCAAATTCAAATCTGGGATATCAACCAACCAAGTTTAGAAAAGGCACCCGACCGAAACCCTAACCGTGGCTCTGGGGGCCTCTTTAACAACTCACCTAAATCTAAGGGCCGTGACCCTCTTGTTGTTGCTGACAAACCTTTTGGCGAATGGAACTCCTTCCGCATCAAGCAAGTGCAGTCACAAACTTGGGTTTGGCTTAACGACAAATTAGTTGTTGATAATGCAGAAATGGAAAATTACTGGGATCGTAGGTCTCCCTTGCCTAAGAAGGGGCCAATTATGCTGCAAACTCATGGTGGGGAAATTCGCTGGCGCAATATCTTCGTTAGAGATATTTCACCTGACGAAGCTAAATCCCTTCTTGCAAAGTAATGTTTTTTAATCTCAACCTCAAACTCTTAAGTACAGGTTGTGCCTAATTAATTTTAAATGAAGTAATAATTAGCTTAACGGGGTAAAAAGGCCCTTTCGATTTCCCCATCAGATTTAGAAGAAGGCTCCTTAGGCTTTGTTGAATATAATGTGGATAAAACCTCGGGTTCCCTTTGTGCGATTTCCCATTCTGCTGCTGCATAGCCAATGGTTACCCCGGTTAAGGTAATAGCTGGGCCAACATAAAAAGAAGTAAATAAAAATCCCGCATTTGAAGATCCATCTAATATTCGTGGATACATATTTCGATAGGTGGTTTTTTCGAGTTCCCAATCTTGAGTTGTCTTTGCATAGGCAATAACCTCATTGGTTTTTTGCTTCTGGGTGTAAATTGAAATCAAAGGTATTGTTGAAGCAAGCGCATACAAACCAGGGTTTTTCTTTGACTTGATGATTTTAGCAGTAGACAACTCTGCTAATATTGCCACAGGATCGTTCGAATTTATATGCAGCGTGTTGGTGAAAGGATCGTAACGATTTATTCCCCAAAAACTTGGCCTGACAACCACTGATTCAACCCAGTTGATCGAGCCAAGCGAATATTTTATCAAGGGGTTTACACTTTCATTCTCCTGCAACTTTTTCCAATCTTCTTTTGGCGTTTCTTGTTGTAATTTGACTTCGAGTAGTTCCAGTTCATTTTTCTCAAGATAGTCGTTCAAGATTTTTAAGGTGGATGGCGATAAGGGTTCCCGCGCACGGTTCCAAGGCAGCTTACTTCGAATTTTCTCTACCGTTGTTTTCCCTTCTTCAGACTCAATTACTGATTCTTGTACCGTTGGTTGGATTTCTTTCCGTACGGATTCTTTAACTCTTAAGCTTGAGCAACCCCCAATTGCGATCAACATTATTATTAAACAAATACGCATCAATTCGGCCCATATGATCAGATGCGCTATAACCTTTATTTCTTTAAAAGCAATCTCATCGGTTTAAATTTAATCTACGATTGTACCTAAACTGCCTTGGTTGAAAGTAGTTGGCACAGAATCACTAGTTTAGGTAAGGTTTTTGAAAACACGCAAGGTTAACAATTAGGGGTTACAGCCTCACCGACTGCCGGTTTAACTTGCTTTTACAAGCCCACCGACTGCGCTCGGTGAGTACTCTTATCTGAATCTCTGATTTTGAAAACAGCATCCCCAGCGAGCGCAGTCGCTGGGCTTTATAGCTCTCTTTTTATAATGCGGGATTTTAAAAGAAGAAATCAGCAGAAGAAGATAATCAAGAAACTTCGGTTATTAACTTAGCTGTGTAACCGTGCGAGAATCACCTGTAATGATTGGCCTAGGTCTGCCCGTAGGATCAATCCAATTGGTTTGTAAATTGATATCAAGGTGAGAGAAAACAGATGCAGCAAGGTTTGAGGAAGCAATAGGGTTTTCCTTGATCGCATATCCTTTAGCATCGGTTGCACCTACGACTGTTCCCTTAGGCATGTCGCCCCCATAAGCAAGCATAGACATGCAATTAGTCCAATGATCACGGCCTGCGTTTTTGTTGATAATAGGCCCTCTGCCAAACTCACCCATAATGTAGACGAGCGTGGAATCGGCTAAGCCACGCGATTCAAGATCGTGGATGAAAGTATGAAAGACCTGGTCAACCCGTGGAAGAAGAGGTTTGAGCCCTTTGACAATGCCGCCCCATTTAACTTCATCGCCATGATGATCGAAGTATCCCCATGCGCCACTAACGACGACGAAGGTAACGCCAGCTTCGACAAGCCTGCGAGCAAGAATAGCTTTTTCGCCTAGGCTATCTCTGCCATAGGTATCGCGAAGTTTATCAGATTCGCGGTTGAGATCGAATGCTTGTTTAGCTTTACCCGAAAGAACAAGATCCATTGCTTGAGCGGTGGAGAGATCCATTTTTTGGAGTGCGCCGTTGCTATCGAACGCTCGTTCGAGTTTATCAAAATTCTGACGAAGGGCCTCGCGGTCGCGAAGTGATTCGATGTGAAGACCCTCGGGAAGGGTAAGTCTGCCAGCAAGAGTAGAGCCTTGGATGGGTTCATAAGCGCTGCCCATATGACCCGCACCCCAGACATCTGCTTTTAAAGAATCAGCGAGTGCAACGAAAGGTGGAAGGGAAGGGTCGTTTGCGCCATGAAACTTGGCAGCAATGGAACCCATAGAAGGCCAACCATCGCCATCGCGGTTGCTATCGAGTCTGCGGGCGAGGTTATTCCCAGCTTGCATAGTGATGGGTGTATGGTTACTGGCTTTGCAATCGACAGATCTAAGGATAGAAAGTTTGTGGGCGATGGAAGCTTGAAGGGGAAGGTGTTCGGAAAAACGAACGCCCGGTATAGAGGTTGAGATAGAGTTAAAGGGGCCGCGCACTTCGACAGGTGCGTCGGGCTTGGGGTCCCACATATCAATATGACTTGGCCCGCCTGAAAGCCAAAATAAAACGACCGATTTTTTCTTGCTAGTTGGCTCAACGCTTGCAGCTGGTGCAAAGCTTGCGAAGGGAATAGAAGCGAGTGAACCCATGCCAGTTTGTAAGAACCATCTACGAGACCCAACCCGAATGCCTTGGAGTGGAATGCTTTTAATGGTCATATCAAGTACTCTCATAGATAACAGTTGGGGAAGAAAGTAAGCACCATACTTTAAGGCGGGCAATTCAGTATGACTTGAAATCTTGGGGAGGGCAAGCCAATATTGGCAAAAAAAGCAGGGTTCTGAGAATCTTGGAAAATTTAACTCTGTTTGGAGCGAGCCACGAAGGTAATTGCGGTGCTAACCAACCCAAAGAGTAGAAGAAAAATAGCAAATTGGGTAAAAATCATGCGGGCTGTTTCCGACCCAAACAGTCCAGATACTTCCAAAGGGGACAGGCACATTTTTAATAAACACTTCAGTTATACAGACCCGAAAAGCCCAGTAAGAATTCCCGTGGCCACTGTTAGTAACGAAGAGGTTCATGGGCTTTGAATTATATTGTACTTCCAAAGTGGCGGTATGTTGTAGCCATGGGTCGGCTTCTTTCCCCACTTCTTCGGCCTGCTGGTCGTCCGCCTTATTTACGGGGATAATGAGGTAGACCGCTGGCTAACAGAATGCGGCAAGCAGTAGTTCCAGAAACGCATGAACATCTGCAGGAGTGCGTACGAAGTATTGAGCAGCGGAATGAGGGTTCTCGCCTACAAGCACGGTTATTCCGTCTCGACATTCGATGAAGGCATCCTCATCGGTGTCGTCGTCACCGCAGTAGATGAGCAGAGGGGGATTTGAAGTGGCGGCACGATTTGCTATCCAACGGACGGCTTTCCCTTTATCCCAATTCACTGATGGGCGGACCTCGACTACTTTCTTACCTTTTCGAAGGACGACCTGATGTGCTGCAATGGCTGAAGCGGACACCTGCCGGACGATCTCGATGATGCGTGGTGCGGCGTCGGCCCGGGATTGCCGGTAATGAACGGATGCGGACAAGCCTTTTGACTGAACCCGTACTCCCGGAATGCTGGCAACCGCCAAGGCGAGTTTGAGGGTCAACTTATCCAAGACACCTGATAAATTAACCGCGGTCGGCTCGCGGAACGCAAAGCCAGGCCCTTCGATCTCTAGCCCGTGGTTTCCGGCATAGGTGATTCCCGCTATTCCAACACGCCCCCGGAGATCATTTAATTCTCGTCCGCTAACGATAGCCAATTTGATGCGGTTACACGCAGCGAGGGCGGTGAGTGTTCGGGCGACAGCGGGGTCAAGTTCGCACTCCTCGGGCCGATCTCGAATCGGGGCAAGTGTTCCGTCGAAGTCCAAGCACAGGAGAATGCAACGGGTTGCGGAGGCGAACTGGGTGACGCTGGCGAAAAGGGGTTCGGGCTTCACATGACCTCGGGGAAGTCGAATTTGAGCAACTCGGATAACACCTTCCCGCCCCAGCGGTAGACATTGTGGTGCTCAACATGCTCTCGCATCTTCTTCATCCGCCGCGACCTCTCTTGCAACGGCATCTCAATGGCTTGGTGCATGGCGTCGGTCAACTGCTGGATTGCAAACGGGTTGACTTGAAGGGCATCGGTCAACTCGCGTGCGCTGCCGGTGAATTGGCTCAGGATCAACACGCCATCGTTATCCTCCCGGCTGGCAATGAACTCCTTGGCAACGAGGTTCATGCCGTCGTGTAGTGAACTGGACACGAAGAATCGGGCCAAGCGGTGCAGGGCAATCATATCGACCGGGCCATGATGTTCCTTCAGGTACATGACGGGCTGCCAGCCGCGACTGCCCCATCGGTAGTTAATTTTTTCGACCAGTTCATCGACCTCGGCTTCAAGCCTCTGGTATGATGGGATGTGAGATCTGGAGGGAACGGCGACTTGGACGAGCACGAATTTTCGCCGCAGTTCTGGGTATTGCTCTAACAAGAGGTCTACCGCCTGTAACCGTTGCGGGATGCCTTTCGTGTAGTCGAGCCGCTCGATTCCGATGCCGAGGTGAACGGCGGACTTCCCGAGCCGTTTTCGCCACTTTGTCATCGCTGCTTCAACCTCCGGGGATCTAGCCAACGCCGACTGTTCGGTGTAGTCGATGGAGATCGGGAAATCGTGAATCTTTGTCGTACACCCGCCCCGTGTGATCTGGAAGCGATCTGTATCGACCTTTGCCTCGATGGTCCGGTCCACGGTGTCGAGGAAATTTTGGCAGTGGTAGCGAATGTGGAATCCCAGCAGATCGTTACCAAGCAACCCATCAAGCAACTCCTCTTTCCAAGGCAGCACCCGAAAGACCTCGCGGTTGGGCCAAGGGATGTGCCAGAACTGCGCAATCACCAGTTTCGAGTTGGCATTTTTCAATATCCGTGGGAGGAGGCAGAGGTGGTAATCCTGAATGAAAACGAATGTCGGTTGATCTCCCGCCTCTTGCAGTACTGCGTCCGCAAATAACTGATTAACCTCTTTGTACCTCTCCCAATCGCTTAGACGGAATACCGGGGGGGTAAAAGTCACATGGCAAAGGGGCCACAACCCCTCGTTGGCGAAGCCGTAGTAGTAGCCTTGTTCTTGCTCTTTGGTAAGCCACACCCGACGGAGGGTGTAAGCGGGGTTGTCCGGTGGGACGCGAATGCGATCGAACTCATCTACCACATCCCGGTCGGCGTCCCCGCCACCGTGCGCAATCCAGGTGCCACCACTCGCATCCATGATTGGATCAATTGCGGTCGCCATCCCGCTCGCGGGTTGCATCACCGTGATTTGATCTCCCACATACATATGGATGAATGGCTCGCGGTTGGCAACGACAATAAACTTGTAACCTGCCATCCGAGTACCAATCAATTCGTGTAAAATTTGTCGAGTCCAGATGGCTAAGGCTCCGTGATGAGTGGTTAATGGGCATAAATGACCAATTTACTATTACGGACAGAGGGTAATCTGTCAAGTTCTCCTGCCTTGCTGGGAATCAAAAACTGAAGTTTATCGTTAAGATTCAATCAAATGCTTTGATAAAGTACAGCAAGATGATGCCATCCTGAAGAGTGGGGAATGAGTTCGGATGCTTTTTGTAATTGTTGAAATGCGGATTTTTCTTGTCCTAATTTTAAGTGTGCCAGTCCGCGATTAAAAAATGCAAACGATTCCCCTCCTAGTTTATCCCAAGCTTGTAGTGCTTTCGGGTGATCTCCCATGGCCCAATAGATGGCCCCTAATTCATTGTGGACTATATTGGTTACTAATTGATCTTTAATAGTGTTTAATTGCGATAATGCTTGCTCGTGCCTTCCTGCAAGCCTGCAGATGCCTAGGCTAATGAGTTGTTTTTGTATGCTTCCTTTAGACCACCCTTCAAGTTCGGGTAAAGGTAGCAGAGTTGGCCAGCCCGCTTCTTCGCGAATCAATTTGGGAAGTTCAATCGGATTTCGCACGGCTTGAGGAAAGTGCCCGCTGGCAAAGGGAATTCCGAAAAGAGCAGGCAGACTAAAGAGCAGTGATTGCCAACCCGGCGGGGCAGATATATTTGCAGTTGTTCCCTTGGCCAAAGTAAGTGTAGGAAAAATACCATCTTTCCAAGCTGCTGTTGCATCGATTCCCACATCCGATAAGGTACCATGCGGTATGGCGGTTTCTGAGTATGAAGGCGTTCCCAGTCCTTGTTCAAAAAGATTGATTTGTTGCTTTAAATGCGAAGTGAATAATTCGCCTAAAGCACTGTTTCCCAATGGTTTGCTGCTATTCTTCATGTTACTAAAGTACTCAAAAGTTCATAAGGCTACATCCTAAGAACGGCAAGAGTCATTTTACTTGCGCACTAACCTCGGAGCCCAGCCTGTTTTAACAATTTACTTGTGCTTTGGTACGCCTCTAGCACCCATTCGTAAATCTTTTCAGGTTCAGGAGAATATTCCAATTCAATACTGATTGCACCGGGAATATTCAACTTTTTGATTTCATCCAGAAAGGGGGGGAAATCTACCACGCCTTTGCCGGGGGGCAGGTCGCCATGCACTTTTCCATCGCAATCGCTGATATGAACATGGATAGCTTTGCCTTTAAGGTTTTTTAATTCAGCGGCAGGGGTATTGGAAAGCAGCAGGTGAGAAACATCGATATTAGCCTGAACTGCGGGATGGTTGACAAGTTCAAGAAAGCGGACCATGCTTTCCACATTATTAACGAGGGAAAGTTTGAAAGGTTCGAGTTCAATTGCAATCTGCAATCCTAGGCCTTGGGCGTATTTCCCTAATTCTTGGGTGTTGTGAATTGCGGTGTGCCATTGTTCTTGGGGTGGAATGACTTGTTTTTCCCAGATGTATTCGCCTAGGACAAGAAGTAGGTTTTTAGCTTCGAATTCGTAACACATATCGAGGTATTTTTTGCAGCGTTCCATATGAAACCGTTGGACACTTGGGTTAAAATCGATCAGGCCAGTTGCAACGCAAGCCACGCTGATAATGGGCAGGCCAGCTTTTTCACATTCGGTGCGAATAAGCTTGCGTTCTTTGGCATCGATATCGAGTGGGTCTGCAAAAATATCGATGCAATCGAATCCGATTTCTTTGGTTTTTTGTATGCCGTAAGAGGTGGCTTTTCCTGCCTGCGCCCAAGCCGAGTTGATTAATCCAAGTTGCATGATGTAAATTTGCTCTTATTTTAGGAAGTCACTAATGAAGCCGAGGTTAAAACATACCATGAAGGATAAAATAAGGCCAAGGGTTAAAATTGATAATGGCTTTGCAAAATCAGGGGGTTTTTGGTTATAAAAGAACTTGATGGGAGCCGTGTACCTTTGTGGAGATGTTGATTGTTTGAAATTGATGCACAATTATTGCAGGCCTTAGCGTTGTTTTTTGGGATGTTTATTGCGTCGGGAATGGGTGCGCCCATTCCTGAAGAAGTTGCAATTGTATGTGCGGGGTTATGGACGGCTCATCACCCCGAATACGGTTTGGCGCGCTGGTTGATGCTTCCTACCTGCATCTTAGCGGTGGTGATAAGTGATAGTATTTTATACACCGTTGGAAGGCTGTATGGGAAAAGATTATTTAGTCGGCCTTTTATGTTGCGTTGGGTTCCAAAAGAAACGCAAGGGCGCATTCTTGATAACTTTGAAAAGTATGGAGTGAATATTCTTTTGTTTGGCAGGTTGGTGCCCGGGGTAAGAATGCCTTTGTTTCTTACTGCGGGGTTGCTTAGGTTAAGTGTAACCCGATTTGTGATAGCAGATGGATTGGGTGCGGGGTTAGGCAATAGTTTTTTTTTCTTGCTGGCATTCTGGTTTGGGGAAAAGTTTCAGGAAGCGCTAGAAAATGCAGAAGGGGCTATTTGGAAATTGGGCCCTATCATAATACTTGTCGGGCTGGTTCTTCTAGCTGTTTATCTGCTTTACAAGTTTTTGCGTAAACCTGTTTCTGAGGGCGATCCAGAGCAAGTGCCTATCATTGGTCATCAGGTTGCAAGCCATATTCCCCATACCGAAAAAAAAGTGCCTGTCGAAAACTTGTTTAATATTTCAGACCAAGAGTTGGCAACAGGAAAAACAGACGCCCAAATCTAGAAGGCATCATTTTATATTTGATACGCCATCAAGGCGAAGACCTTTCAAATAGGCATGATGTTCTTTTTCGAAATCCTGCAAAGGTTTGCCGGTGAGTTTTTCAAAACATGCGATGGGGTTTGCGCCACTTTTAATCGCCTTTGCATAATCATCGAGAACCTGCTTGCCCAGCACTTTTTCTTTAAATGTTAGGTTGAATGCAAGTGCCCAACTGGCAAAATACATTCGTTGGGAAGTTTCTTTTTCGGATGGATGATAAACAAGAAACACGGCTGGTTGAGCGGTGAGCAGATCTTTAATCGAAGGCAGGGAGTTTTGATTCAGTGCCAGTTTGACTGATTCCAATCTGGTTTTATCTGCATGCCCGATTCGAAGTTCTCCAATTTCAAAAACAGCAGCTTCAAATATTTGTGCAAGGCCTTCGTTCAGCCAGAGTGGTATTTCGCCTTCCTTGGGGTCGAATACCGCGCAGGAAAGATAGGCATGAAAAGCCTCGTGATACAATCGTTCGAAAAGCCTTTTGCGTTCTTTCTGGATCATTTCCAGGTTCCCATCCTCTGCCTGTTTGATTTTCTTCCGATTGTCGAGAAGAGAGGCAGCAAGATCTGGGGGTATCTTGTTCTTGTAAAGCTGTTTTAAATCGTTTTCTTTTTTTTGCAGTTCCTGCAATGTCTTACTATGAAACAAACTTATTTCTTCTTGCGAGTTGGTCAATCTATCGAGGTCGCTACCACAAATGATTTGGTTTTTGTTGATGTCGAAGTAGGCAGGGTTTTTGATACTGATGGCGCGTGTTTTCAAAATGGTTTGGTATTCTTCAATAGAACTGGTGAGCAGGATGGTGGTGGGTTTGATGTTAATTCTGCGGGGGGGCAGCGTTCTTGCGTAGGCAGAGTAAACTTGCTCTAGTTGGATGGCTGCAAGCTGTGCCATTTCTGGTCGGGAATTGGTTAACAAGGTGAAATACTGAGAGGCGTAGGAATAAGCACTGCTTTTGTTGTTTGTAGGCCATGTTGCTTTTTCTAGTTTCACATATTCGACAGGGTTTTTGCCTGCTAAAGATTTTGGATCGAGCGATCGCAAGGTGTTGGCAAGGCGTTCGCGTTCTTTGGCAAGGGCCTCTAACTTGGCAGATAGTAGGGCGCGTTCTGGTTCGGGTAAACGCTCAATTTTACTTATGGTTGATTTTTCAAAGTTTTCGGTAAATACAAGGGTTGGGGAGCCTGGCTTTCTTACAATACACTTAAAAACTAATTGATTTGGAGATTCTGAAATTAGCAACCCGTAGAAAGGTAAGCCGGTTTTTCGATGCAATACCTCAAATTTCCACTCGTCTTCGCCCGCACCGAGCAAATATGCAGAAAACCCCGTCAGGCTTAGCAATAAGATCAAATTTCGGCATAAACGAGGGTTCATAATGTCCAAAGTTGTTATTTTGCTTAAACTCACATAAACTTGCACAGTCTATGATAGTAACAGCAATAAACTGCGATTGGGTGCGGATAAATGAAAATCCGAGTGGACAAACATCAATATCCTCCCTATTTTATTAGTTCATGAACAAGAGCCCTTAAAAAGGCTCGGCAATGATGCTCACCGGGCTCCCGTTCGGGTAAGACAGTTGCTTATTTAGATGAGGAATTAGCAATGCCAATAGGATTACTTGGAACCAAAATCGGTATGACTCAGGTCTACAACGATGAGGGAAAAGTTTACCCAGTAACGGTTATTAAGCTTGGGCCCTGCCCCGTATTACAAGTGCGCGACATGGCGCGTGATGGTTATGATGCAGTGCAAATTGGATTTGAAGAGAAGCCCCGCAGGAAAGCAACTAAAGCTGAGCGTGGCCATATCTCTAGCGAAATGGAATCAAATCGTAGGAAGAAAGCACCCGCAGGAACGCAGTATCTGCCCAAGGCAAACTGCGAACCACAAAAATATATTCGCGAATTCCGTCTTGAAAAGCCCAGTGAAGAAATCATCGTAGGCAAAGTGCTTACCGTGGATGATATCTTCAAGGATATCAAGTATGTAGATGTGATTGGCACAACCAAGGGTCGTGGTTTTGCTGGTACCATGAAAAAAGACAATTATGCAGGTATGCCAGCGAGTCACGGTGCCAAGAAAGTGCATCGTTCCATCGGTGGAACTGGATCGATGGCAAGTAACCGAGGTAGTGGCCGTCCTAAAAAAGGTCGCCCAATGCCAGGTCGTTACGGTGCAGAGCGTGTAACCGTGCGCAACCTGACGGTAGTGAAGATCGATGTAGAAAATCATCTATTGTTGGTAGAGGGTGGAATCCCCGGTGCCAACGGTGGTTTGGTGATGGTGCGTGCGACCAATAAGATCAAGTAATGGGCCTGCCAGTTGACTCTGGAGGTTTATTACGATAGTTTTAAATTGCCTATTTAGTGGCATGGAAGCGTGGCTTAGGGGAAACCTGAACCCGCTCCTGGATGGTCAGATAGCTCAGCCGGTAGAGCACAGCCCTGAAAAGGCTGGGGTCGTCGGTTCAATCCCGACTCTGACCACATTAAGAAAGCCTAGGTAACTCTTTAACAAGAGTGCCCGGGCTTTTTTGATTATAATCCCAATAAAGATAGTATCTCTCCTACCTTCCAATTTCTTTGGGCATCCTTACCTATTCTCTTATTAAGGCTTGCTTGTTTTAAGACGATGAAATGGTGGGTTTTATAATCAAGCAGGATTTATTCATAATGGAATCTGTTCAACCCACTTTTCGAAGCACTTTTACTGCAGCTATAAAAGAAAAAACATTCTGGATTTTGGTTCTGCTTCTAACTCTTGCCTTGTTTCCCAGATTGGGAATTTTAACCATGAGGGGCGAAGAGACTCGCAGGGCCCTCGTAGCTTTTGAAATGCAATATTTTGATGACTACATTACCCCTAGGGAGCAAGGTGAACTTTTTCAAAGCAATCCCCCTTTAAGTTCTTGGCTAATGTTGGGAAGCACACTTGCGTTTGGTAATAATGATCCCTTTGCAGTTCGCTTTCCTTCTGCAGTTGCGGTGCTTCTTACTAGTCTTTTGATCTATACATATGCCCGTAATTTCTTTTCTACCGTTGGGGCTTTTGCCAGTGCGCTGGCATTTGCAACCAATGGCGAAATCATGATCATGAGCCAAAAGGCAGAACCCGAGGCGGTTTATATTTTCTTTTTAAGTGCATCCTTAATGCTTTGGCATTGGGGCTATGAGGCCAAATGGACTGCGTTTGCAACTTGGATTAGTGCGGGGGTAATGGTGGGTATTGCCTCGCTTTGCAAAGGGGGCTTGCAACCCTTGGCGTACTTTTGCGCAAGCGTTTTTTTCTATCTCTTGTATTCAAGAAACATGCGCTATCTTTTTACCCTGCCTATGATGGCGGGGTTGTCCTGCACTATTGCGGTGGTTGCTGCTTGGATGTTACCTTACATTTCACTTCATGGCATTGCAGAGGCTAAGGCGTTGTGGTTGAACGATACCGCATCTCGGTTTCATTCGTGGAACATGGTTTATTTTTTTAAACATTTGGGTAGCTACCCCCTTGAGATTTTTGGTTCGATCCTGCCTTGGTCGTTTCTTTTGTTTGCCTACCTGCTGCCCTCGTTTCGTAGCAGGCTTCGGCCCTATAAACCTGCACTAATGTTTGCACTTTTTAGCTGTGGGTTTGCATTTCTTACTGTTTGGATTCCTCCGGGGGGGCAGACCCGCTACTTTGCAACCCTGTACCCTATGCTTGCTCTTTTTATGGGCGCGGTCGCAGAGGTCGCTGCTGTTTCAGTGGATTCAAAAGGTAGGGCCGCATGGTTCAGATTTGCATTCTTGGTAGCAGGAGTTTTTATTCTGGTAGGACTCGTTATTGCCCTGCTTCCCTTTAAGATCCCAAGGTTTACTTTTGAGCGTTGGACTCTGCCAATACCGCAAACGATATTCTATTCGATATCTTTTTTGGTATTGGGTATTTGGATGATGAAGAATCTGGAAAAGGTGCAGGTGAATCTTTATAGCATGGGGATTGCTCTTATCATTTTCAATCTCGGCTATTTCATGGATGTAAAAGTTCAGCGAAGTGAAAAAACGCTGGAAGAGATGGTACGCATTAAAAGCTTGCTTCCCCCGGATGTTAATTTGGTAAGCCTTGGGATTACCAACCATAAGTTTACCTACTATTATGGGAAGTTTGTCAAACCACTGCCCGTTGATTCTAATGGGGAAGGTATCACTTATTTTTGTTTTGACCCCTGCTTGATTGATGCGGGTAAAATCACTTTCCCATGGAAGCAGCTAGATACCTTTTCAATCACACGAGACTTCCTTGATCAGAAGCGATTTGTGGTGTTGGCAAAAAAGCAGTAATGATCTGTCTTCTATCAAGCAACCCTAAGTTTAATTTGTTGGCGAACGCTTACTCTTCCCATTAGCTTAATATCAGGTAGATTTTAACAATGAGGAATTAGGATCATGTATCTAAAAATTATAGTAGCGTTGCTGACTCCCATTTTTTTCATGCTTACCGCATCGCTGAATGCTGCAGAGAAACAAAATGTCCTCTTCATTATTAGTGATGATCTAAATAATTCTTTAGGGTGTTATGGGCATCCCTTGGCGAAAACTCCCAACCTTGATGCGCTTGCAAAACGCGGGGTGAAATTCGATAGGGCTTATTGTCAATTCCCCTTGTGCAGTCCAAGTAGGACTTCTTTTCTTACAGGAAGAAGGCCAGATATCAATGGCGTAAAAGCTAATCCCGGGCAGGCAAATCAGGGCAAGTTTGGCGGGTCGCCACACTTTCGTGAAACATTACCCGATACTGTTACACTTCCCGAACTTTTTAAAAAGAATGGCTATTCGGTTGCCCGGGTAGGCAAGCTTTATCATTATAATGTGCCCAATGGCATAGGTACCAGCGGCCTGGATGATCCCCAATCTTGGGAAGAAGTCATCAATCCAAAAGGTCGAGACAAAGATGATGAGCCCCAGATTTTTACCCTTACCAAAGGGCAGTTTGGCGGAACCCTAAGTTGGCTGGCCGCAGAGGGAAAAGATGAGGAACAAACCGACGGTATTGGCGCAAGCGAAGCTATCAAGCTTTTAACCCAGATGAAAGAAAAACCCTTCTTCCTTGCAGTGGGGTTTTATCGCCCGCATACTCCCTATGTTGCACCCAAGAAATATTTCGAACTGTACCCTTTAGATAAAATCACCATTCCAGTGGTTGATCTCGATCATAAGAAAGGCGTACCCGAAGCCGCTTTTCTTAGCTTTAAAAAAGAGGAAGATCGGCTTACAGATGAGCTGCGCAAAAAAGCCACACAGGCTTATCTTGCTAGTATCAGTTTTATGGATGCCCAGGTGGGTAGAATCATCAACGAACTTGATCGGCTTAAACTTGCTGATGATACTCTTATTGTCTTCACTTCCGACCATGGCTACCACATGGGGGAACATGGATTATGGCAAAAGCGAAGTATTTTTGAAGAGTCTGCCCGGGTCCCTCTGATTATCGTTGCCCCAAAATCTAAAACCATCAACGCTTGTTCCTTACGAACGGTGGAAATGCTTGATATCTATCCCACCTTGGCTGATCTTTGTGGGCTGAAATATCCTGATTATGTCGCTGGCAAAAGCTTAAAACCATTGCTGGAAGACCCAATGGCCCAATGGAATCGCCCTGCAATCACCCAGACAATCCTTGGTAAAAACATTAATGGGTATACCATTCGAAACGAACGCTACCGCTACACCGAATGGAGCCAAGGCAAAGATGGTTTGCAACTATATGATCATGATTTAGACCCGAAAGAGTTGAAAAACTTAGCTAATGACCCCGCTCATGCAGGTACGGTTGCAGAGCTTTCCAAGGTTATGCGCCAGCGGTTGGGCAAATAGGCGCTGCGGTTTTTCATATTCTATCATTAGGTTCTTTTTGTAATCAGACTTTGGGAATATTGAAATGAATCAGGTAGGTTTGGTGGGTTGGCGTGGCATGGTGGGCTCGGTGCTGATGCAGCGCATGGTCGAAGAAAAAGATTTCGACCTGATTGATCCTGTTTATTTTTCAACCTCTTCTGCAGGGGGCAAAGCCCCGGTGTATGCAGGAAAAGAAGCTCCCAATCTTAAAAATGCTTCGGATATCGAATCCCTCGCAAAGCTTGATATCATTCTTTCTTGCCAAGGGGGTGATTATACTAAAGAGGTTTTTCCCAAGCTTCGGGCCCACGGTTGGAAAGGCCATTGGATCGATGCAGCATCTACCTTACGCATGAATGAGGATGCGGTTATTATTTTAGATCCAGTAAACAAGCCCATTATTGAAGCTGCGCTTACCAGAGGAAATAAAAACTGGATTGGGGGCAACTGCACCGTTTCCCTAATGTTGATGGGGATGGCAGGGCTTTTCAAAGCCAACCTTGTTGAGTGGATTAGCGCAATGACTTACCAAGCTGCCTCGGGTGCGGGGGCGCAAAATATGCGCGAGCTGCTTCTTCAAATGGGCGCTTTGCATGATGCTGTCAAGCATGAGCTTTCAGATCCAGCATCAGCCATTCTTGAAATTGATCGTAAGGTTGCAAGCATCCTCCGCTCTCAAGAACTTCCCACCAAGAATTTCAGGGGCGTTTCCCTTGCGGGTAGTTTGATCCCTTGGATTGATGTTCCCTATGAACACGGGCAATCGAAAGAAGAGTGGAAGGGTGGCGCAGAGTGCAACAAGATTTTGGGCATGCCTGCTTTTCGTACACCGGGATCCATTCCCATAGATGGTATTTGTGTTCGCATTAGTTCTATGCGCTGTCATTCCCAAGGCTTGACCATCAAACTGAAAAAGAATATTCCTCTGGAAGAAATCAACGCAATAATTGCCTCGGGGAATCCATGGGTGAAAGTTGTTCCAAATGAAAGAGAACCATCTGAAAAAGAATTAACCCCCGCAGCGGTTACAGGAACCTTGAGCATTCCCATTGGGCGATTGCATAAACTTGCCATGGGTCCAGAATATTTGGGTGCATTTACCTGTGGCGATCAGTTGTTGTGGGGTGCTGCAGAACCGCTGCGCAGAATGCTTCGTATCCTTCTCGAAAAATAAACCCATTATTGCAGAAGGTAAAGGCTTGCTACGGAATAGGTATAAAACAGGCAGATGATGAATTCTCCCAAAGCTACCGCAAGGATGAAACTTAAAAAATTCATGCGTGCGGTGCCTGCCAAGTAGCAGACCAGATCGGTAGGCACAAGGGGGAAGAAAGCCCATAAGACAACGAAAAGAAATCCTGAGGGACTGTTTATTTTTGTTGTGATGTAGGCGATTTTTTCGGGTGCGATCTTTTCAAAATATCGGTCAAATTTAAAAAATTCAGAAAGAAAGTAGATGAGCGTTGCGGAGAATAGTATTCCCCCTAGGCTGATCACCAGCACAATTATTTTATTTTCCGGAAATAGCAACACTCCCGCGATGACAAATGGCGTGCTTGGAATCAGCGTAAAGCCTCGCAGAAAAATAATTACAAAATAAGCCAGTAATAAGTGGCCTTCAAACTGTTTGACAATTTCGCTGATACTGCGTGGCGTGAATTCGTTCGTGTGGGAAACATAGTACCCAATACAGCCAATCAGAAAGAGCAACCAACTCCATAGAAAAATTCTTTTGACAAGATTCATTATGCTAGTTGCCCAGAAAAAAGTTGTAACAACCCTATTTAACTATGGGCTTATTAAAATTGAAACTCTAAACTTAAAAGGAAATCTTGCTAGGCCTTATTGTTTTAATGAAAAATGCACTTGAAGATGAATCCAAAGGGGTAAAGTTCCTAGGCAGTTATTTGCTGGAAAAAGGCGAGAGTGCTAAAAGTGTGGTTTTTCGCTTCAGATTGAATACTAGGTAGATGATTCTCGCCTTATATACCATTCAAGGTTTTGCCGAACTAGGTTTGGATCACCGACAGAAAGATTAGGGGCATAGAATAAAAAGAGTCCGGGGTTTTAAATTCCAGGACTCTTTAATTATTGATCAGCGCCTGATTATTTCTTGGCGGCTTTGGCAGCAGGTGCGGCTTTGGCAGCAGGTGCAGCTTTGGCAGCAGGTGCAGCTTTGGCAGCAGGTGCGGCTTTAGAAGTTTTGGCAGCGGATGCAGCTTTGCCAGTTGGTGCAGATCCAACTGTCTTCTTGGAAACTTTGGGGCCCTTTTTCTTGACTTCCATTATGGATGGGGGAATTCCAAGTTTTGGGTCGTACGCCTTGAGCAATTTTGCTTTGCGTAATTTGGTCCGCTTTTTCCATGCGGTTGTTCTGGGTCTTGAGGCTGGCATGATTCATCTCCTTTTGTTTACTCCCGATGCCTTCAAACATCGGGTTATCTTTGCATACAGTAGCTTTTTATAGCAATTTGAGACTTTTCGGGTAAGACAGCTTTTGCTAGGAACCGAGTTTTCATTGTATTTCATGGTTATTTTCGCTTTAATGCTCCTTTTTATGTTCCATCCTTTTCTTCTTTTTTGCCCCTTGTTTCAATATTTTTTACCCTCTCCCAACTTCTTTGTGTAATTTATTAATGTGTTAAAGCTTGTTCTTCTCTGCCATAATTTCGCCCCGCTTTTAAGAATTATTATGAAATTATCAACCTTTGCATTTGCTTGCTGTTGTCTGTTTTTAGTCGACCCTTCCCTTCATGCCGCCAAGGCTCCGAACATTATTTTATTCTTGGCCGATGATCTCGGCTGGGGGGATCTTGGCTGCTTTGGCAATAAACTTTGCAAAACCCCTAATCTCGATGCCTTTGCAAAGCAAGGAGCAAAGTTTACCCAGTGCTATAGTGCTAGCGCTGTTTGTTCACCTTCCCGCTCTGCTATTCTTACCGGACGGACTCCTTACCGTAATGGTGTCTTCACTTGGATTCCTGAAAATCGCGAAATCCATCTTCGTAAAAGTGAAATTGCCCTTCCCCTACTTCTTAAGCAAGTTGGTTACAACACTTGTCATGTGGGCAAATGGCATTTAAATAGTCATTTCAATAAACCAACTCAGCCGCAACCCAACGACCATGGTTATGACCATTGGCTTGCCACCCAGAACAATGCTGGGCCAAGCCATGCCTTTCCCGTTAACTTTGTGCGAAACGGGCAATCTGTTCCCATGACGGATGATCACTCCGCGCCTTTTATTGTCAAGGAAGCAATCGATTGGCTGGGTAACAAGCGGGATAAAGACAAGCCTTTTTTCCTAGCAGTTTGGAGCCATGAACCGCATTACCCTATTGCTGCTGCAGAGAGGTATAAAAAAATGTACGAAGGAATTGAAGACAAGGTGCAGCTTGAATACCTTGCAGATGTAACCCAGATGGATGATGCGTTTGGGAAATTAATGAAGGCCTTAGATGAGATGAAGTTAAGCGAAAACACGCTGGTCTTTTTTACTTCGGATAACGGGCCTGAAGGCGATGGGATTAAATCCCCGGGCAGGGGTACCACGGGTGGGTTGCGTGGTAGGAAGCGTGCGGTTTATGAAGGGGGCATTCGGGTGCCGGGTATCTTACGCTGGCCTAGCCATGTGAGTGCAAATATTACCTGCGATGTTCCGGTGATTGGCTCGGATTTTTTTGCCATGGCTTGTAGTGTTAGCGGTGCAAAGATTCCTCAAGATCGCACAATCGATGGCGGGAATCTGCTCGATGCCTTATCCAAGGTTGAGGTAAAAAGGGCAAAGCCATTATATTGGCGCTGCGATATCGCCCCAGGCGTTATGAAAGTCGCTATGAGGCAAGGAGATTGGAAAATCCTTGCCAACGAAGAGATGTCTAAATTTGAACTTTATAATCTCAAGGAAGATCCTAATGAAAAAGAAATAGTCAATGAAAAGCAGCAAGCAAAACTTTTAGAAATGACGATAGAGATTAAAAAGCTAACGAAGGAAATCGAAGCGGAAGGCCCCGACTGGTGGAAAAACTATTCCACAGGTGCCGAAAAAAAAGCCAATAAGAAAAAGGATTCTTAATGCCAAGGTTTTACTTTCTCTTTTTGTTCTGCTCCCTTTGTTGCAATACCCTTAATGCACAACAAATTAAAACACGGGAAGGTTTCATGCTCAAACTTAGTGAAGAGCAAGCTATTAAATTCGTAGGCCTCGCACTCAAAAATATTCACCGCGAATACCCCAATAAGCCGGGCAATGTTCTTGAATCCCCTATGGATATCCTTCGCCCAAAACATCTTTATCCTGCCTTTTATGGCTGCTACGATTGGCACAGTTCTGTTCATGGCCATTGGATGCTCGTGAAGATATTAAAGGAGTTTCCTCAATTAAAAGAAGCTGGGGAAATTCGAAAAGCTTTGGCAAAGAATATCACCAAAGAAAACTTGTTGGCAGAAGCTGCTTTCTTTCTCAAGCCTGAAAGCAAATCTTTTGAAAGACCCTATGGCTGGTCTTGGTTTTTAAAACTTACAGCGGAACTTTACTCTTGGGATGACCCGTTGGGAAAAGAATTGGTGCAGCATGTAAAGCCCCTCGAGGAAATCATTGTCGGGCGTTATATCCAATACTTTCCTAAGCAAACTTACCCTATTCGAAGTGGGGTGCATTCCAATACAGCTTTTGGGTTAACCTATGCTCTTGATTATTCGAGGCAGATGAAAAACAAGGAACTCGAGCAATTGATAACCAAACGAGCTAAGGAGTATTATCTTCAAGACGAAATGATTCCTGCAAAGTGGGAACCTGATGGCGCAGATTTCTTTTCTCCCAGCTTGATGGAAGCCGACTTAATGCGCAGAATTCTTCCTCAAAAAGAGTTCTCAAACTGGCTTGATAAATTTTATCCTAACTTGTTGAAAAGTGAACCTGCCAGCCTTTTAAGCCCTGCCATTGTTTCTGATCGTTCCGACCCGCAGATTGTTCATCTCGATGGCTTGAACCTGAGTAGAGCTTGGTGCATGAAAAATATTGGGCTCTCGCTTTCAGAGAACGACCCCAGGCGAATCATTTTTTTAGAAAGCGCTACCAAGCATGCTATAGCTTCGCTTGATCATATAAGTAGTGGTGATTACGCGGGCGAACATTGGCTTGCCTCTTTTGCAATCAATTTATTATGCAAATAGGTATACGATTCAAGGATGCGGTCTTACTTGGGAAATCACTGTATATTATGTATTATGAGTGGTAAGTTTTTAATTTTAATACTGAGATATGGTTTATGAAATTATCTTTGCTAAGTGTGTTTCATCTTAGATCAGCATTGTTGGTCTGTTTTATTGGTTTGACTTTGTTTTCGGGCCTGTCGATTACTTTGTTAAGCATAAGGCTTTCCTATTCTGCGCGGGTAAATTACACTCAAAATGTTGGGCATTTGCTTTGCCAGGCAGTCACTATCAAAGTGGAAAATTTTCTTCAAGATGCAGAAGATACTATTGAAGCAACAGATCGTTTTTCCTTCAAAATAGTAAATAACAAAGTGGATTATGCGTTGCTAGTAAACACCTTGACTAGCAACCTTATTATAAATCATAACCTTGGTACTGCATTTTATACCGAGGAAAAAACTGGCTATACACTTAAAGTTAAACTGATTGAAAAACCCAAGATTAATTATGATTCACGCGAGCCTTCTCGATTAAATGAAAACTCAATTTACACTGAAAAAGATGTTATTGTTGAGGAGGTAATTCCCAATGCTTCAGGTACTTTCACTGTAAAAACTTATTCGTATCTTGATTATCCGAATAAACCTTTGTCGGTTGATACAAATGGTGGCTTTGATCACAGGTTAAGGCCTTGGTATGTGCTGGGAAAAGTACAAACTATTTTAGAAAAAGGCCGCTGGACTAATTGTTTTTTTGCTAAAAACAACCAGGAATTTAAGGTTGGAATGACCTATGTGACTGCCTTGGGTGATGAAAAAGGCGAATTTTTTGCCTCTCTGGGATTACGCATCACTACCGAATGGGTCAGTGGGTATCTTGCAGAAGCGATGGAGGAAATGCATATAAAAGGGCTCAATGCGTTTATTTTTGAACAACTTCCGAATAAAACAAAAATGATTCTGGCCCATATCCTCAAAGAAAAGGCTTTCCCAAAAGATCAAGATGGGAATACCAATTATTATGCTCCGCCAAATGAAATGAAAGACCCTGCCATTGAAAAATTGATCCTTTCCATTCCCGATGGGGTTTTAAATGGTTTGGAAATATCCGGTAATTTTGAAAATTTGTTTCATTATGATGTTAATGGTGTCGATTATATTGGCAGAATCAAAACGATTTTACCAGAGCGTTCCCCTGATTGGTATTTGGGTTTTTATATCCCTGAAAAAGTCTTGTTTAGCAATGCTTATTGGCATTTTTATATGGCTATCGGAATCCTTGTTGTGGTGATGATTATAAGCGTGATTCTTTCGATCAGGCTGGCACGGTCGGCATCCAAACCGATTGAAAGCTTGGTACTATTAGCCCAAAAAATTGGAAAGCTTGATTTCAGTCACAAAGTTCAAGCAGAGTCAAAAATTATCGAAATTCAAAACTTGGCTTTTTCCATGAATCTTATGCAAATTGGGCTGCAATCCTTTACGCAATATCTGCCCAAGGATATGTTGAAAAGTTTGTTTGATTCTGGCACTGGTGCGAAACCTGGGGGAAAAGAAAAAGATGTTTCCATCATGTTTGCAGATATTGCGAACTTCACCAGTTTTTCAGAAAATCTTACCCCAAATGATTTGGTTTTACAGCTTAATGAATACCTTGGTTGCTTTTCTTCCGTGGTTATTAAAAACCAAGGTACCGTAGATAAATACATTGGTGATGCAGTGATGGCTTATTGGAATGCCCCGCGAGATTGCGATGACTATGCCTTCAAGGCTTGTAAAACTGCAATTCAGGGAATTCAAAAGTTATCATTCTTGCAGATAAACTGGGCGCGACTTAACAAGCCTATCTTTACGGCAAGAGTTGGTATAAATACGGGTAATGTTGTGCTCGGAAATATTGGAACTGAAGAACATCTTAATTATACTATTATTGGTGATAATGTAAACCTAGCAAGCAGGCTTGAAGGTTTGAACAAAGTATATGGAACGATGATAATTATTTCTGATTTCACTTTAAAATCTTGTGGCAGTCGGTTGGTAACTAGGCCAATTGATTTGGTGGGCGTGAAGGGAAGGGATCAGAAAATAAGGGTACATGAACTGCTGGGAATTGCAGGAGAGACATCAGAAAGTATCATCAAATTTTGTTTGGATTCTAAAAAGGCGTACGAAGCTTATGTGAAACAAGACTGGTCGGGCGGGTTGAGTTTATTCCAAAAATTAGCGCTTGAAAATCCTGATGATATGTTGACTCAAATTTATGTGGATCGTTGTAAGGAGTATCAACAGAACCCACCCGATGAATCATGGGATGGGGGACAAGCAATGGATCAGAAATAAAACTCGATCGTTTTACAATTTGGTTGCGAAATAGATATAGGACTTACGCAGTTGCGTGCACTGGTTGTTGAAACCAAGGGTTTGCCCTGAAGGCCCGAACGGCATCCTGGAATATCATTGCTTTGAGACTAACCCAGTTAATACCGGTTCTAAAACAGTACTTTTCAAATACCAAAAAGGCTTGCAGGGCCAAGCCAATATGAGAGCGCTG